>Ga0302324_100018879_pt1 | contig 13566 bp, 11 predicted proteins | sample Palsa_T0_1_FD_201949 | JGI IMG/M metagenome (GOLD analysis project Ga0302324, IMG submission 201949) | Peat permafrost microbial communities from Stordalen Mire near Abisko, Sweden - Palsa_T0_1 | ecosystem: Environmental > Terrestrial > Soil > Palsa > Peat permafrost | place: Sweden: Abisko...
GAAAAGGCAGAGGACACGATGCGGCTGAGCGAGGATCGCTTCCGCTCGTTGATTCAGAACTCCTCCGACGCCACCATCGTGATCGACGCAGAGGGATGCTTCTCCTATGTCAGCCCCGTGGTCTCCTACCTGTTGGGATTCGAACCGGAAGACCTGCTCGGTAGCCGGGCCACCGATCTGGTCCATCCCGACGACCAGGAGCATTTCCGCAACCGCTTCGCGTCCGTCCCAACGGGGAGCGTGGATTCGACGATTCTCCAGCAATTTCGCATGCAGAAGGCGGACGGCACATTTCGCAACGTCGAGGCCGTCATTACGGACCAGAGGGCAAGGCCCTCGATCAGCGGGTACGTCGCGAATGTCCGTGACATCACCGAGCGCAAAGAGTTCGAGGCACTGCTGGCCCACCAGGCCCTGCACGACTCACTCACCGGCCTGGCCAATCGGCAGCTGACCCTGGACCGGGCCGAGCAGATGTTGCTGCGGTCCCGGCGGGCCAACGACCCGGTGGCCCTGTGTTTCATCGACCTCGACAACTTCAAGGACACCAACGACTCGCTCGGCCACGAGGCGGGGGACAAGCTCTTGTGCGCCGTGGCGGCCCGCTTCGGGTCCATGCTGCGCTCGGGCGACACCGTCGGGCGGCTCGGCGGCGACGAGTTCGTCATCTTGACCGAGGGCGCTGCGCTCGCCGACGGCCCGATGTTGGTGGCCGAGCGCATCCGTGAGGCCCTGCACGAGCCGTTCCACCTCGAGGGCTACGCCGGCCTCCCCATCAACGTGACCGCCAGCGTCGGCATTGCCATCGGCGACCGCCCCTCGGCCCAAGAGCTGCTCCGTGACGCCGACGTCGCGCTCTACCAGGCGAAGGCGGTGGGCAAGGACTGCTGCGTCGTCTTCGAACCCGAGATGCAGTCGGCCGCCGTCGACCGCCTGGCCCTCAAGTCCAACCTGTACTCCGCCCTGGCCAACAACCAGTTCTTCCTGCTCTATCAACCCATCTTCGATCTCGAGTCGATGGAGGTGCGCGGGGTGGAGGCCCTCTTGCGCTGGCAGCACCCGACCCGCGGCGTCATCGGGCCCGACGAGTTCATCCCCGTCTTGGAGGAGAACGGCCTGATCCTCGGCGTGGGCCGCTGGGTGCTGCGCCAGGCGTGTCTCCAGGCAGCCCGTTGGGAGCGCAGCGGGCGCTCGACCCAGATGTCGGTCAACGTGTCGATGCGCCAGCTGGCCTCGGTCGACCTGGTGGCCGACGTGGCCGCCGCCCTCGAAGAGAGCCGCCTCCAGCCCGGCCGGTTGACGCTCGAGGTCACCGAATCGGTTCTCATGCGCGACGCCGATGCCACCGTTTCCCATCTGGGCCGGCTCAAAGAGGTGGGCGTCCTGATCGCCATCGACGACTTCGGCTCGGGCCAGTCCTCGCTCACCTATCTCCGCCGCTTCCCCATCGACGAGCTCAAGATCGACCGGTCCTTCATCGCCGCCATCGACGACTCACGTGAGTCGGTAGCCCTCTTGCACACCTTGGTCGAGTTGGGCCAGAACCTCGGACTCTCGATCGTCGCCGAGGGCATCGAGACCTGCGCCCAGCTCGACGGACTGCGAGCCGAGCACTGCGGCTTCGGGCAGGGGTTCATCTTCGCCCGTCCCCAGCACGCGAACGCCATCGAGCCCCTCTTGGCCCGGGGGGCCGGACCGGAGGTCGCTCTCGCCCCTCCTCCCGCCTCGGTGGGCTCGGGACATGGCGTCGGATCGGCTCCCGCGTCAATCGGCCAGCGTCCCCTGCCTGCCCCCGAGGATGCCTATGCCGACGAGGCCGCCAACCCGCTGAAGGGCGCCAACCGCTAGCCGGCCCGTCCGTTCGTGGTGCGGCAGCGCCACCGCACCCCTCTCCCACGCGGTCAACTCGCCGGTATCACCGACTGCGAGTCCAGCATGTCCGCCATGACGGCGCGGATGAATTCGTCGGCCTCTTCGGTCATGCCGCCCGCCACCCCGCCATAGATGGCCCCCGACTTCGGCGCCTCCGTTGCGTGCGCCTTGGCATAGTCCACGGCATCGCCCAGGTCGGCCGCGAACGCGCCGGACACGTCCATCTGCGTTTGCGGACGGGTCACCGCCATGTGCAGTCCATTGGGGTACTGCTGACCGTTGAACCGCCAGCCGCGGGTCCGCATGAAATCGTTCACGTGGTAGATGTCGAACTCGTCGGAGGTGAAGGAGAAGAGGAACGTCGGATGGCCCATCATCTTGAGCTCCGGATGGCTCCGCACGGCGTCCTGCATGGCGAAGGACGTCTCGAAGATCTGCTTGGCGTAGCCGAGGTAACCCTGATGGCCGAGCTGCACCATGGCGGCCCAGGTAGCCGCGATCAACCCGCCCGACCGCGAGCCCTCCATGCCGGGCGAGGTGTACTTTCCACCGCTCCAGTCCGTCAGGTAGAAGTACTGCGCGTTCCGCAATTCCTTGGAGCGGAAACTGAGCACCGAGGAGCCCTTGAAGGCGTAGCCGTACTTGTGCGTGTCCGCCGAGATCGACGTGACGCCCGGGACCCTGTAGTCGAAGAGTGGGATGTCGTAACCGAGCTCCTGGCCGAAGGGGAGGATGAACCCGCCCAGGCAACCATCGACGTGGAGGCCGACACCGCGCTCGAGGGCGACGTCGGAAAGGTCGCCGATGGGGTCGACGGTGCCGTAGCCGTAGTTGCAGGCCGAACCGATGAGCGCCACCGTCTGGTCGTCGATGTGGTCCCGCACCCAGTCCACGTCGACCTGGGTCGTCACCGGGTCCACCGGCGCCCGCCGCAGCTCGACGCCGAAGAGGTGGCAGGCCTTATCGAATGCGGGGTGGGCCGTCTCCGGCTTGATCACGTTGGGGCGAGTCACGCCGCGCGTCTGCGCGCCGTGTTCCCGGTAGGCCAGGATCGCGTGCAGGATCGAGCCGGTCCCCCCGGTGGTGACCAATCCGCAGGGGTCGGCACCCGCGTCAACGGCCGCATCACCGTGGTGCAGCCCCAGCGTCATGGAAATGATCTCGGCTTCGAACTTGGTGGCGCTGGGGCACATGTCGCGCTGCAGGACATTGACGTGGGCGAAGAGCCCGAACGCCTCGTTCATGAAGTGGTAGTGATCGTGGTCGCCGCAGTACATCGTGCCCGAGCACTTTCCCGTCTCCCAGAACGCATCCTCCTCGGTAGCCATGGTGTGCAATTGGGAAAGGACGTCCTGGCGGGACAGGCCTGTTTCGGGCAGGGTGCGATGGATCTCGAACCGCTCGGCGTACGGGTAGGTGCTCATGGTCGTGGATCCTCTTCTGCTGGGCGACTGCGTGGGCCGGCGGCGGTGGTCGGAGCGTCATCGGCCGGGATGTCGGAGACGGCGGTGCCCGCTCTGGGTGGTCCCTCTTTGTCGTTGGCAAAGCGGGCGGCGTAGTTGCCGGCATCGAGGAAGCGCAAGAGAGGGATGTGCTGGATTTCCAGCATGAACAGGTAGAGGACGCCCACGAAGAGCCCGAGGTAGAGGTGGCCGTACCCGAAGACGATCCCGATACCGGCCACGGCGAAGACCGTGGCGGCCGAGGTGAGCCCGCGCACCGTGGCACCGTGCACGAAGACCAGGCCGGCGCCGATGAAGCCGATGCCGGTCAAGATGCCCGCCACGGCCTGGGGTGATGTCTTCCCCGCTACCGCGGTGACGGCGGCTGCGGTGCCCCCGATCAACAGGAACGTGCGATTGCCGGCCGCCGACCCCCGGAGTTGGCGCTCGAACCCGAAGGCGAAGGCCACCGCACAGGCCAACGCGACCCGGGCCAGGAGATGGATGTCGGTGTGGAACACGGCCCGATTATCGCAGGATCAGCTCGGCGCGGACCGGGCGATGGTCAGACCCGGCGGCCGGGAGCACCTCGCCCGAGCTGACCCGCACGTTCCCGCGGACCAGAATGTGATCGATCTGGCTGTGGGGGTTCCAGGCGGGCCAGGTGCGGCCCTTGACGGCCCGATGCCAGCCGGTCAGGAAGGCGCGCACCGGAGGGCCCCAGAGGTTCATGTCGCCCAGCAGGATGGCGTCGGGCCGCGCCTCGGTACGCAACAACCGGTTGAGGGCGGCATAGTGCTGGTGCGATCCGTACTGCAGGTGGGACATGTGCGTGCCCACGACGGACAGGGGCACACCCTCGATCGTCAGGTCGACGACGATGGCCGCTCGGCTCACCCAGTCGCGCCGCAGTTTCGGGAGGTGCAACGTCCGGGTGCCCTCCACCACCCATTCGCCCCGGGTGAGGACGGCGATCCCCCAACTGCCCGGCTCGCCCTCGCGGTAACGGGGCGCGGCGACGTCGGCCGCCCGCAACGGGCGCGCGCTGCTGAGATACAAGGACCGCTTGTTGGATCGGAAGCCCAGGTGGGGCATCCAGCGGGCCGTGGCGTCCGGATTGGGGCGGGGCCGTCGCCCGTGGCCCAGCGTGCAGGTGACGATCTGGTAGCCGAGCGCCGCCGCGATCTGCTCGGCCTGACCGGATCCGGGTCCCTCGTCGTCGTTCGTCCAGGACTCCTCGAGCACGAGGACGTCGGCGTCGAGGGCTGCGCACACAGCCACGAGGTCGAACGGCCGGCCCCACCCATCGACCCCGGCATGCATGTTGAAGTTGGCGACGGTGAGCACGGTTCGGTCAGACGATAGGCCACCGGTACCATCGTGTGCGTGCCACGCCGAGCCCCGAACGTGCTGGCCCAGCGGCTCCGGCCCTTCACGACCACGATTTTCTCGGAGATGTCCGAGCTCGCCCTGGCGACGGGTTCCCTCAATTTGGGCCAGGGGTTCCCCGACACCGACGGGCCGGCCGAGCTGGCCCGGGTGGCGATGGATGCCATTGCGGCCGGGCGCAACCAGTACCCGCCGAGCCAGGGGGTACCGGAGTTGCGCGCCGCCGTGGCAGCGCACCAGGCGTCCTGGTACGGGCTCGATCTCGCCCCCGAGGACCAGGTCCTGGTGACCACGGGGGCCACCGAGGCCATCGCCGCATCGCTCCTGGCCCTGTGCGATCCCGGCGACGAGGTGGTGATGTTCGAGCCGTCGTACGATTCCTACGCCGCCTGCGCGTCGATGGCCGGGGCCACCCCTCGATTGGTCCGCCTCCACCCACCCCACTGGTCGTTCGATTCCGAAGAGCTGGCGGCTGCGGTCGGGCCGCGCACGCGCCTCATCCTGCTCAACACGCCCCACAACCCGACCGGCAAGGTCTTCGCCCCGGCCGAGCTGGCCCAGATCGCGAAGCTATGCCAGACCCACGACCTGCTGGCGCTGACCGATGAGGTGTACGAGCACCTCGTGTTCGATGGCGACCACGTTCCGCTGGCCACGCTGCCCGGGATGGCCGAGCGCACGGTCTCCATCTCCTCGGGAGGCAAGACGTTCTCCTTCACGGGATGGAAGGTCGGTTGGGTCACGGGCCCGGCCCCACTGGTGTCGGCCGTGCGGGCGGCCAAGCAGTTCCTGACCTATACGTCGGGTGCGCCCTTCCAGCTCGCAATCGCGCAGGGCCTGGCCGGTGCGCCCGACGTGATCAACAAGCTCGGGCTCGAGCTCAAGGCCAAACGCGACCTGTTCTGCGACGGGTTGGCGGAGCTGGGGTTCATCGTGCACCGACCGGCGGCAACCTATTTCGCCACGACGGACATTGCGGCGGTGGCTCCCGGCATGCATGCGTACGACTTCTGCCGGGCCCTGCCCGAACGCTGCGGGGTGGTGGCCATCCCGAGCTCGGTGTTCTACGGGGCCGCCGCCGCCGCCACCGACGCCACCGACGCGGCGGCCGGCGACCGAGCGGATGTGGGGGCGACGTTGGTCCGCTGGGCCTTTTGCAAGCGCGTCGAGGTTCTGGAGGAGGCTTTGAGCCGGCTCGGAGCCTGGCGGTGACGGTCCAAGACCGGTCGGGCGGCCACTAGCATCGAGAGGACAATGGCCGCCACTCTCACCTGGGTCGATGCGTTCGCTGAGGCGCAATTCGGGGGGAATCCCGCCGCCGTCTGCCTGCCGGAGACGCCGTTGTCGGCGGCGTACATGCAGGCGCTGGCCACCGAGCTGGGCATTTCCGAAACTGCATTCGTTACGCCCACCGACGAGCGGAACGCGTTCGACCTGCGGTGGTTTTCTCCGCTCGTCGAGATCGACCTGTGCGGGCATGCCACCCTGGCCTCGGCCCATGTGCTGCGGGCCCTCGGCGTGGTCGACGGCACGGCGCCGGTGACGTTCCACACCCGGAGCGGGCCGCTGCGCGCATCCTTCGACGGCGACCTCATCGAGCTCGATTTCCCCGCCGACCCCATTGTCGAGAGCCCGCTGCCCGAGTCGCTCTCGGGTGAGTGGGGTGAGAGCAAGGTTGTCGGCGCCGGCCATACCTCCTTCTTCTCCGTGGTCACCCTGGCCAGCGAAGCGGCCGTGCGCAACTATCGGCCCGACCTCACTGCGATCGCCGCCGCCGGCCGGCGGGCCGTTCTCATCACTGCGGCCGCCGGGCCGGGGTCGGACGCGGACTATGTGCTCCGCGTCTTCGGTCCCAACGTCGGGATCGACGAGGACCCCGCCACCGGCTCGGCCCAGTGTGCCGTCGGGCCCTTCTGGTCCGCGGCACTGGGCCAGGCAAGACTCGTGGCCCACCAGGCTTCGGCGCGGGGGGCGGTGCTGCATGTCCGTCCCCACGGCGACCGGGTCCACATCGGGGGGCATGCCGTGACGGTGTTGTCCGGCCACCTGTGCTAGACGTGCACGGGATGGTCGCGCCGACAGTGCATGTCCGAGCACTCGTGGCCGATCACCTGGCCACGTCGCCCCGCGAGCTCGCCGCCAAGGAGCGTTTCCTGGTCGAGCTGACCCGTCTCGACGAGCCGTACAACGAGCACGCCGACCCCATCCATGTGACCGCGTCGGGCATCGTCGTGGGCACCCGGGGCACGGTCCTCCACCTCCACAAACGGCTCGCCCGCTGGATGCAGCCAGGAGGGCACATCGATCCCGGCGAGACACCGCCCGAGGCCGCCCGGCGCGAGGCGACCGAAGAGCTCGGGTTGGACGTGAGGCATCCCCGGGATACGCCGCGTCTGATCCACATAGACGTCCATGAGGCGGCACTCGGCCACACCCACCTCGATCTGCGCTACCTCCTGATCGCCGACGCGGACGACCCGCACCCGCCGCCCGGGGAGAGCCCCGAGGCGCGCTGGTACGGCTGGGACGAGGCCGCCTCGATAGCGGACGAGGCGCTGGCCCCTGCGCTGGTGATCGCCCGGGCCGAGTACGAGGGCTCGGGCGCATGAGCGACGGCGCACTCGATCGACTCCTCGTCGTCCAGGACCTGGACACCTTGATCACCCAGCTGGTGCACCGGCGGGCCGCGCTGGCCGACCGGGTCGGGCTGACCGCACTGGAGACGGAGCTGGCCGGGCTCGAGGTCACCGAGGCCGAGCTGGACGAGCGCCGCGGCGAGCTGGTCGGCGCGCAGAAGGAGCTCGAGGCACAGATCGCCGCCAACAACGAGCGGCGCAGCGGCATCGAGCAGCGGATGTACGCCGCGCGCGGCTCCTCGACGCGCGACCTCCAGGCCATGGACGAAGAAGTACGTCATCTGAACCAGCGCCGGGCTGAGCTGGAAGACGAGGAACTGGTGATCATGGTCGACCAGGAGCCGATCGATGCCGCCCTGACCGAGCTGGCGCAGCGAACGTCGCCTCTCGACGAGAGGGCGAAGGTCCTGCGGGCCGAGGTGGCCGAAGGCCAAGCCGAGATCGACGGCGAGCTGGCGACGGCCCGGGCGGAGCGGTCGGCGCAGGCGGCCGAGCTCCCTGTCGCGCTCTCCCAACGCTATGAGGCGCTGCGGTCCCGCCTCAAGGGCACCGGAGCGGCCCGTCTCATCGGCCATCGCTGCGACGGCTGCCATCTGGAGCTGTCCCCGGTGGAGGTCGATCGCATACGGGCGGCGACACCCGACACCGTCGTCACCTGCGACCAGTGCGGGCGCATTCTGGTTCCCACCTGAGGTGTGGCAAGGCCCGGCATGCTGATCCTGATCAGGCACGGCGAATCGGTGGCCAATGCGCAGGGTCTGCTCTTGGGGCGGACGGACGCAGCGCTGACCGAGAAGGGGATGGCACAAGCGGCGGCCGTGCACCAGCTGCTCGACGGCCCCGTCCTCACGTTGCGGTCCAGCCCCCTGAGCCGGGCGCGCGACACGGCGGCACGCCTCGGTCTGGAGGCCCCGATCGAGATCGACGATCGCTGGATCGAGGTCGACTACGGGGAGTACGAATGCCAGCCGCTCCGAGAGGTCCCGGCCGAGGTCTGGCGGGAGTGGCGCCGCAATCCGGATTTCCGACCAGCCGGCGGCGAGACGCTGTCCGAGGTCGACGCCAGGGTGGCCACAGCATGCGACGAGCTCTTTGCAGAAGAGGGCGCGGGAGCGCGGGCGCCCGGCGGTGATGTCGTGGTGGTGAGCCATGTCACCCCGATAAAGGCTGCGGTGGCCTGGGCCCTCGGCGTGGGCGCCGGGCTTTCATGGCGACTCCACCTCCAGACGGCATCGGTGACCCGGATCGGATGGGGAAACGACGCGCCTGTGCTGCACGGGTTCGACGAGGTGGTGCGCGGGACCTGAGTCCCTACCTGGAGTAGACGGCGGGAACGTACGTCTGCTCCGCAAGGGGCGGGCGCACGTAGCCGGCGCCGACGGGTCGCGGTGCGAGCTTTCCCGGAGTCGGGGGCTCCTGGTCGACGTAGGGGATGATGCTCAGCAGGTGGTGGATGCAATTCAGCCGGGCCGCCCGCTTGTCATCGGAGGGGACGACGAACCAGGGCGACTGCTTCGTATCGGTGTAGGTGAACATCTCGTCCTTGGCCTGCGAGTACTCCACCCAGCGCATGCGGGCCTCGAGGTCGATAGGGGAAAGCTTCCAGCGCCGGGTGGGGTCGTCCAAGCGCGACTGCAGCCGGCGCTCTTGCTCCTCGTCGCTCACCGAGAACCAGTACTTGACGAGTTGGATGCCCGAGCGGATCAACATCCGCTCGAATTCCGGGCACGAGCGCAGGAACTCCTGCAACTCCTCCTCGGTGCAGAAGCCCATGACCCGCTCGACTCCGGCCCGGTTGTACCAGGAGCGGTCGAACAGCACGATCTGACCGGCCGAGGGCAGGTTGGCCACGTAGCGCTGGAAGTACCACGAGGTGCGCTCCTGCTCGTTGGGGGCGGCCAGCGCGACCACCTTGCAGACCCGGGGGTTCAAGCGTTCCGTGATGCGCTTGATCACCCCGCCCTTTCCTGCGGCGTCGCGCCCCTCGAACAGCACCACGACGCGCGCCCCCGATGTCTGCACCCAGTACTGGAGCTTCGCCAATTCGACCTGGAGCTTGTCCAGTTCATCCTGGTACCCCTTGGCATCCATACCGGCTCGACCTCCGAAACGTGAGGGGAGTTGCAATCTATTCGGCCCTGACGGAGTCCGCCGGGTCCGACCCAGTGCCCGGAACCTCGAGGGGCCCGGGTCAGGGCCGACTAGGGAGCCACGCGGCCGCCCTCGAGTGTCACGATGGCATCGCACCGTTGCGCTTCGGACGTGCGGTGGGTGATGAGGAGGACGGTGCGGGCTCCGGCCGCCGAAAGGACGTCGTCGATGAGTTGATCGGCCAGCGGTGCATCGAGGCCGGCCGTCGGCTCGTCGAGAATCAATACCCGGCCTCCGGCGACGAGCGCCCGGGCCACGGCCAGGCGCCGCCGCTCACCGCCGGAGACGGCCACACCCTCATCGCCGACGGGAGTCTCGAGGCCGGAGGGGAGCGACGCGATCCACCCGCTGAGCTGCGCCGCAGAGAGGGCGGCGTCGACCTCGTCGTCGCTGGCGTCGGGCCGGCCCAAGGTCACATTGGAACGCACGGTGCCGGCGAACAGGTGGGCCCGCTGATCGACCAGGGCGCACGTCGCCCTGACCTCGGACTGTGCCAGCCGGTCGATGGGGATCTCACCCAGCGTCACGGCCCCTTCCTCGAGTGGCCAAAAGCGCAGGAGTGCGTTGACGAGGCTCGACTTGCCGGCGCCGCTCGACCCGGTGACTGCCACGCGACCACCGGCTGCCACGTCCACCGTGACCCCGTCGAGGGCGCGGGGCAGGTCGGGCGCGTAGCGCAGCGAGGCGCCGGTAAAGGCGATCCCCGGGGTTGTGGCGGGGATCGCCTCGGGCGACGTGGGCTCGGTCACGGGGATGGGCACCGTTTCGAGCGCGAGGAGCCGAGTCGCCGCGGCACGCACCGCCCGGGCCCGCGAGACCGCCATGGCGATACCCGGTACGGGCTCGAAGGTGGCCAGCGCCGCCAGCGGCAGAACGGCGACCATGACCGGATCGAGATGGCGGGCGTGGACGGCAGCGACGCTGGTTGCCAGCACGGCGACGAGCGCCGCGCCGAGGCAGAGCTGCGTCACCAGTGACGCCAGCGCATTGGCGCGCGCCTCCTGGCGCTCCAGCGCTCCCGCCCGGTCGCTCATGGCGTCGAGCCGTTCGAGCATGGCCTCCTCGGCGCCGAAGGCCAACAGATCGGGCGCCCCGTGCAGCGCGTCGACCACCTGGGCCGACAGCTCGCCGGACAGTGCAGCGGCCTCGTCGGTTCGGCCTCGCCTCCGCGTCAGCAATGGGGCCACCGTGCAGGCCACCACGAGCGGCACGCCGAGTGCCAGCGCGCCGACGGGGAGGATGAGCCCGGTGAGGATCAGGCCCAACGCCGCTGACCCGAGGGCAACGGCGAACGGGAGCAGGGTGCGCAGATAGAGGTCGGCCAGGGTGTCCACGTCGTCAATCGCCCGGGTGAGCAGGTCGCCGCTCCGCCAGCCCGATAGTGCGGCCGGGACGCGCGGCGTGAGGCAGTCGTAGAGCCAGACGCGCCAGCGTGCGAGGGCCCGGAGGGTGGCGTCGTGCCCGACCAGCCGCTCGGCGTAGCGCAATGGGCCCCGCAGGAAGGCCAGTACCTCGACGCCGGCCAGGATCCCGACGAGGGCGCCCAGTCCGGGACGAAATGCAGCGCGACCGACGACGTAGCCCGAGCCGGCGAGGAGTCCGATGGTGGCGGCCGCCGCGGCCAGGCCGAGCACCCCGGCCAGAGCCAGCCGTCCGTACGGCGTGCCGGGCTGGGCCAGCACTCGCCGCAGGGGATGGACCGTTCGGCCTGGTTTCACCGGCCCACCCCGGTCCGCACCGCTGTGGCGACTTCGATCACGGCATCGAAGCGGGGAAGGAGGACGGGCTCATGAGCGGCCACAATGACGGTGCGGCCCGCGATCCACGACTCGAGAGCGGGCGCCATCCGCGCCACGGTGGGCGGATCGAGCGACGCCGTGGGCTCGTCGAGCAGCATTATGGGTGCGGGGCACACGAGGGCGCGGGCCAGAGCAACCCGCTGTCGTTCGCCTGCGCTGAGGGTCAGACCATCCTGTCCCAACGGCGTGTCGATGCCACGCGGGAGGTGGGCGACGAGCCGGTCCAGCCCCACCGCTTCGATCACCCGGGCCAACGATTCGTCGCTGGCTTCGGGGTCCCCGAGCCGGAGGTTCTCGGCCAACGTCGCCGTGAAGAGGTACGGCCGCTGCGGTACCCAGGTGAAGTGCGATCGCCAGGCCGCGATGGGGAAGTCCGACCGCTCCCTCCCGTCCACCCACATGCGTCCACTGCTGTGACCGGCGAACCCGAGGAGCGCACCGAGTACCGACGATTTGCCGCTGCCGGACGGCCCGACGATGGCGACGCGCTCGCCGGCGGCCACGGTGAGGCTGAAATCTTCCAGCGCGGGCACGGAGCGATTCTCGTATTCGACGCGCAGGTTCTCGATACGCAGTTCGCCGCCGCGGCGGGCGGGGGCCACGGATCGGTGCGGCGTACCCGGCATGGAGCCGCCCGCCGGTCCGTCCGTCGGGAGGGAGAGCACTTCGAGCACGCGCGTCGCGGCCGCCTGCCCTTCCGTACTGGCATGGAACTCGGCTCCGGCTCGCCGGAGCGGGATGAAGATCTCCGGGGCGACGAGAAGGACAGCCAGTGCGGTCTGCACGCTGAGCTCGCCCCAGAGCAGGCGCAGACCCAGCGCCATGGCGACGAATCCCACGCCGAATCCGGCGATCAGATCCATGGAGAGCGCAGACAGGAAGGCCACGCGCAGCGTGCGCATGGTGGCCACACGCACACCCTCGGACGACTCGACCACCTCGCGCCGGCCGTGGCCATCGCGCCCGAAGGCCCGCAAGGTGGGGAGTCCTTCGATGAGCTGGAGGAATCGTCCGGCCAGCGATCCCAATCGGCGCCACTGCCGCGCCGTCCGGCGCGTGGCCTCCCGCCCGAAGTGGATCATCGTGATCGGCACGGCGATCACGAGCGCCACGACGACCACCAGCGAGAGCCAGTCTTGCGTCGCCACCCAAGCCAGGAGCAGGACCGGTACGACGGCCGCGGCGGCCGCCTGGGGCAGGTAGCGGGCGAAGTACGTGTGGAGCGAACGGAGCCCGCGTGTCGCGGTGAGCGAGAGCTCGCCCGGACGTTCACCGGCCAACCAGTGTGGACCGAGTGCGAACGCGTGGCGGAGCAATTGGCCCCGCAGGGCGGTGACGACCGTTTGTGCCGTTCGCTGCGCCGACAGCTCGCCGATCAGCGCCAGGATGGCGCGGGCGGCCACGGCGAGTGCGACGGCGATGAGCTCAGGACGGATCGCGGCCAGCGGTTGGCGATGGAGCAGCGAGTGCCCGATGGCGGCGGCCAGGGCAACGGCCTGGACGACGATGGAGACGGCCGTCAGGGCGCCGATGACGAGGGCGGTCGCGTTGGCCGAGCGGATCGCGGGCAGGCGGGCCGCCAGCTCGGGCGGGACGAGCCGGGATCGGGGCGCGCGCAACCGGCTCACAGGGAGAACGTGGTCTTCTCAATGTGGACGGACTGGCCGATGAGGCCTTCGGCGACGGCGAGGCGTGCGATGGGCTCATTCTCGCAGGTGGCAGCCGTCCGCTTTCCGTCGGCCATGTCGGCGACAATTGCCGTACGGATCGGCCGGAGGGGATCACCGGCGTCATAGGTCACCGTGAAGGACGCGACGGTGGCGGGACCTCTGGAACCTTCCGGCGGGGCCACGGGCCGGGTGGCGGTGTCCGCCGCCGCCGCAACCGCCATATCTGCGATGCGCAGCCCGCCGTCCAGCGGCGGCGTGCCGGACCATACGGCCAACCCGGGCTTGGAGAGCATCCCCGAAACCGTGGTGAGGAGCCCCTGCTCGTCGGGCCTGGCGCGCAGGAGCCGGGTCATCGCCGCCAGCGCACCGAAGACGAAGTTGTTGAAGGGCCCCCCGGCGAACGTCATGCCTCCGGTGACGGTCGGGGTCCCGCCGGGGTCCAGGCCGAGGGCGCGTTGCTGCACGCGCACGGCGGCCGGGAAGCATGAGTACAGCTCGGTGATCGGCAACTCCGTCAGGGGCCGCCCCAGGTGATCGGCGGCGGCTCGACCCAGAGCCGCCATGGCAGGCCAGGCGTGGAGATCGCGACGTGCCGTCAAGGTGATGG
>Ga0302324_100018881_pt1 | contig 13565 bp, 18 predicted proteins | sample Palsa_T0_1_FD_201949 | JGI IMG/M metagenome (GOLD analysis project Ga0302324, IMG submission 201949) | Peat permafrost microbial communities from Stordalen Mire near Abisko, Sweden - Palsa_T0_1 | ecosystem: Environmental > Terrestrial > Soil > Palsa > Peat permafrost | place: Sweden: Abisko...
CTTCGGCGCAAACAAGGCCGCCAAGGCCGCGCCGATTGCCATGCCGGGGTTCTGGGGGGCCATCGTCGGTGCGGTATAGGTCGGCATGGTCGGCTGAGGAGTCGCGATCGCTGACTGCATCGCGGCCATTGCGTCATTCTGGTTTTTTTGAGCGAGGGCCGCTTGCTGCTGGAGAGCATTGATTTGAGAATTGACCTGTGCCGCGTAGTCGGTCCCAGGGGTCACGCCTCCCGCTTGCGCGGCGCCGAGTTGTCCCGGCGGCGCTGAGGCGCTGCCGCCGACTGATTGCGGTAATGCTGGACTTGGATTAGGTTGAGCTTGACCCGACGTTACTCCGGTGTTGCCTTGTTTTGGCGGCTGTCCGAGCGTCTGTGGGTGGGATTGCCTGGCGAGTTGCGATGCGGCTTGCGAGGATGCCCGCTTCTGCGCGGCTTGCTGGAGTGCGGGGAGGAGCGCGCCGAGAGCAGCCTGGGGATTCGGCATGAGCTGTTTGGGCTGATACGGATTGGGACCTTGGAGCTGTTGTTGAGCGTTGCCAAACATTAGCCGGTCGCCAAGTCAAAAGCGTCCTGTACTTCCGCATCTGTTCCAGCGTTCGCGAGGGCGCTTCCGGCCTGCCCGCCAAGGGTGCCAAGTGAGTTCGAAAGCGCCGCCGTCCCTGCGGCTCCAGAGTTGTAAGCGCCGCTATATGCGTTACCGGCGCTGGTTTGCCCCGATTGGATTAGGCCCGTGTAATTACCTGGACTGTAGCTATTGAGGACCGTTTGCTCCAGGCCGCTGCTGACATCTTGCTGCTGATTATACAAGGTGTTGAGGAAGGAGTTATAATCCGTCATGTTCTGGCCGGCGATATCTCCATACGCGGTCGCGTTGAAGGTGTTCGACTGATTCATCGCTGCCTGATTGGCGATTGCCGCCGCCTGCTGATTGGCGGCATTGGTCTCTTCACCCTGATTATAATAGCCCGCGAAAGCCGAAACGAGCGGAGCATTCGCACTCGCCAAGGCCCCCGCTTGCTGTCCGGCAAGGTCGTTTCCGAGCTGCAATCCTGCGGTTGAGTTGAAAATCCCTCGATCGGCCTCATTCGCGGTGAGCGCGTCCTGCTGCTGCTGGAACTGCGGGGCGAGCGCCTGCTGGTTGAGCGACTCGTATTGCGAGAGCGCTCCGGGCATCTGCGAGAGATCGACGCTTGCCGGATTGACGGTCGCCGCTTGCGTGTAGGGAACCTGCCCGAAGTCTTGATACGGCAGGGGAGTAAACGAAGCGTCCTGACTCGCGCTTGGAAGAAGCTGAGAGTAGTTGACCGGGTTCGGAGAGCTGCTACCTAGCGATGGAAGTGGCTGCCCATTCGCGCCGAGAGTTTGCGGTTGGCCCGTGGTCGGATCGATCGTAACTGGAGAGCTTCCCATACATTAGCCGCCGATCACGCTTTGAAGGGGAACTCCGCCCTTGATTGCATTCAGAAGCGCTCGCGTTCCCGCCGACTGCGGCGCATTCGGAGTATTGCTGGGACCAGAACTCGGAGTAACGGGAGAAGGAGCCTGGCTCGCCGTTGATTGCAGGCCGACCGTACTCGCCGGATTCGTTATGCCGGGGCGTGAGGGAACATTACTAGCCGTGGAGGAGGGGTTGAGGAGGCTTGCATAATTCACCGCCCCGCCGGTACCGGGGTTAACGGTCTGTCCGCCAAAGACCGCCCCTTGACCGGGAGCAAGGTACGGCGCCGACCCCTGCATCGCGGACGCCGCCTGACTCGCTCCTTGGCTGTAGGGTTCAAGACACGCTACCGCGCCGCGTTGCGCTGCCGCCTGCTGCTGGAGCATCGCTACATTCTGCTGTTCGATCTGCTCTTGGGCTTGCGCGGCGGCTTGGGCAGAACTCGCCTGTGAGTTCTGCCCAAAGATCCCCCCGAGTATCCCCCCTCCAGCGGTTCCTAAAGCTGATAATGGGCAGCACATAGGCTCCGCTCCTTTGCGTATATCACGCCTTTCGGCTTGACCCCACTCTTCTCGATCATTCTTCGCATCGGCTCATTCGTCCACGCGACGACCCCTTCGGCTTGCCAACCAGGTGGCATTGTTTCGATAAGATGATTGAAGAGTGCGTAAAATGCGAGTGTTCCTTCGCGCGTCGGCTCACAACACGAAGTGAAAATACCGCGCTCTTTTGAATCAGGGAAATCGACATATTCGCAGACCGCAAGCGCATGACTCCGATCGGTGCGGCATGCGTACAGATACCTCCCCAGCGGATGCTTCACGACCCCGCGCCTGCCTCGGACCTCCGAAAAGCGCTCATCAAAGTCCCTCATAAGCCGCTGGGTCTCACTCCACTCGAAGGTCGTCTCGCGAATCGAGAAGGCAAGTGGATGCCGGACCTTCCGCAATCCATGATCATCGTACTTCAAGGTCGCTACCATACGAACAGGCGTTCGACGGCGAGGCGGTCGATCCGTTTTGAAGGGCAAAAGACCTATTGATTCGGTTCCATTTTGGGGCCAAAATGATTCCATGAACGAAGATAATGAACGTGGACAGCAGCCCGAAAAGAAGCGGAATCGGTGGTCGGTGACGTTTGATACGGCATCTACCGAGCGGATCGAGCGTATGGCCGGACACGATAACTACAAGAAGGCGGAAATTATCCGCCACGCTCTCGCACTTGAGGACCTCTACCGAAAGACTCTGAAGAACGGCGGACAATTCTTCATTCGGTACGCTGACGGATCGGTTGGGGAAATTGTCCGACCCTGATTTTGTTTTTCCAGAAGAAAACACTGACGAAGTTTCTGTGCGAGTCATAGTCGCGCGCGCAAGAGCGTCGGCGATCCATTGGGGCTTCGGCACGCTCGCTGCAACGATCCTGATTGGAATCGGAGCTTTCATCGCGCTGGACTGTTCGAGGCTAGAGACAAGCACGCTCCGAGAATGGCTTCAGACCACGATTGCAGGCGAGATCGGTTTGATCGCTGGACTGATGAGCGACCGCGATCGTTCCGTTTAGATGATCAGCAAGCTCACCGTGTCGGCACTCACCGTCGAGCGCAAGGTGAGCGTGGTTGTTGTCCAACCGAGCCTATCCGCAGCGGTCGCGTAGACCACGCCGCCAAGCGTGGTCGAGAACGTAAGCCACCCGTTTGGGGTGCGTCCCAGGGGATGTGAGACAGTGAATGCCGTACCGGCGGCAGGCGTCAAGATATTCGTCGCCGCTCCCCAGGTCCCGATACGCGCTTGGTTCGCAATCGGCCCGGTGATGACCGGAACCGTGCTTTGCAGGCGGCGCAGGTCGTTTTGCTTTGGCGGCTGCGCTCCGGTACTCGTCACTCGGCGATCGCAAGCCAGTCGAAAATCGCGGAACCACCGCTTCCGCCGGCGTATGACTGGACGCAGGCTTGGAACGAAGTCGCACTTCGCCCGTTCGTATACAACGTGAAGGGGCCAGCGGGGATGCCGACGAGGCTTTCCGCTGAGTAAAAGAGGCGCGGGGTCGCCGTGGGGAAAGGCTGGTTGAAAGTATGCGAGACGCATCCGAACCCACCGGAAATAGTCGCAGTCGTGAGCGTCCCGGCTTCATAATGCTCTCCCCCTAGCGGTCCTCCGCTGCCATCGTAAGGGATCGTATAGAAATTTGAACCAACCTTCTGGTCGATTGCTCCGAGAATATTTGTCGCCGACAAGTTCGACGTTCCGCTTTCCGTGAGTACGCCCGTGATGAGTGCCGCGCCTTGATCATTGATCCCGGCAGTCAACGTCCCGGCTTCAGCGTTTATTTGACCCGTCGTGGTTAGCGCGCCATTAAGCGTGAATACGTTCGTAGTCGTTACTCCGAAATCGAGCTTCGCGACCCCGGCAGTCCCAAAGTAGACCGCTCCGCTATTCGGCGAAAGACTCGTCGAAAGGAAGCCATTGAGTGCGCTGATATTCGTTCCGACGGTGAGCGCCTTAGGGAAAGCATACGTTTGCGTTCCGCCAAAGGTTGCTTGCGCGGAATTTGTCGGGACGATTTGGTTCGCGTAGATCCCACCCGTCAAAGCGAGATTTGTTGCGTCGAGATTTCCGTTAACCAACGTGTAGAGGGTCGTGAAATCCGCCATCACCTGCTCCGCGCTCGCCGTGGTGTTCGGAACGAGCGGGTACGGCAGGGTCACCGTGTAAGCATCCGCAGGCGCGGGAACAAGCAAAGCCGCGAGCAGTAAGAACCCCGTGCGGTGTAAGAGAGATTTAAGCACTGAATGACCTTCCTTCTATAGCATATTCGCCTGATACTCCCGCCCAGCGGTAGGGTGGGTTGGTATCGTTCGTCATAATTCCAAACGCGTATGCGTGGGTAGGATATATTTGCGTGTCATCAACCTGGAACGGAATCGCAACGAAGGTTAATCCGTTTCCCTCTCCCCACTTGTACTGATCCCACGTCCCCATATCCCATACGAGCCCGTTGGGGACAACGACCTCATTGACGTTATACACAATATTCGATGAGGCGTAGTCAGTCGCTACAATGAGATTTCCAGCGCATTGGGTTACGAATAATTCTGGAGTTATTCCGATCAATCGAGATTGTGTTCCGTGACCTGCAAGCGGAAAAAACTTTGTGAGCACACTCGTAAGGATCGTCTTTCCAGCGTCATCTACGCCCATGTCATTCGCTCCACTTCCATTGAACACGTCCCAATTATACGCTTGCGATTTCAGTGCGTCCACCGCAACGCACCCGATCGGGTACGGATCTCCTGGAGCGTTCATTAATGCGGCGTCGCCGAGCGTCGGCCCGTTCAACACGGTCCACCCTTGTTCATTGAGGTGCCAAACGAGATACGTGTTCGCATATCCGAGGGGGCCACTGTCATACGCGAAGTAAATGAAATCGTTATAGTACCATGAGTACGATGTAAGTTGTCGGTTTCCATTCATCGGGAAATCCGTCGCAGCCGTCCGGTTCGGATCGCACACAATCCACGGACGCACATTTTTACCGATCGGAGTGATATTCTGACCGTCAAACACGTAAATGTTAAAATTTCCCAAGAAGTAAACCACGCCATTGACAGCGATGCACGAGCGGGCAGAGGCTACCCCATCTTCGTGTGGGATCTCCTGATAGTACGCATCAACCGAATTAACCCCGAAGGTGATCCCGACACCCTGAGTCATGCCAAAAAAGAGACCGCTTTGCGAGCCGGCGCCGAGTACCGAGAGCCCCGTCACAGGGTAGCTCGTAAGGAATGTCTGCTGCCAGGTCTCGGGAGCGCCGATCTGCATCTGAACGAGCGAGGTTGGAGCGCTGGGGATCCCCGCGAACCAGAGCGTCCCGTTGGATATCTGGCAGTATTTCGCGCTTGGGGCCTGAGCGGTCCAGGCGGCGACCGTTGAAATAGTCGTACCATCGAAGAGGTACGGGCCACCACTGCCCGTGCAGATGACGAGGACATCCGTTCCGCCATTATGCGCTCCGTCGTAGATCCGCGCGACGCTCCACGGCTGGGCGAGCGTACCAAGCGCGTTCGTTGCGCCGATCTGAGTATTCGTCTCGACGTTCCAGAGGGTGCCCCCGCTCTGCCCGAGAGTGAACTTCAGGATTGCCGCAAGCTGCGCTCCGGCGACGACCTCTTGATAGAAGCGCGTAATCCCCATCCCTGGGACCGTGGCAGAGAAGAGTCCGCCGTGGGTTGTCATTCCACGGCGCATCTGGAGCCCGCCGGCACAATCCCCGTAGACGTTCTGGGCGATCGTGAGCTGATTGTCGGCAAGTTGGTGCGGGAGCGCGTTGATATTCAGCAGGCCGGAAGCATCGAAATTTTCAAACCCGTGGGTCTTTCCATCCCCGCGCGAGATCGTGGTGGTCCTCAAACCGGGTACCACGTCGGCAAGGCTGAGTAGCCTTCGCTCGTCACGTCACGCGTCTGGCTCGTTCTCGCGTTGTTCCGGCGCCCGACCGTGATCTTTTTCTTTGCCATCTCCTTATCGAAGAGGCCGCCGAGATACTGAGCACGCGCCACGTCACGCTGCTGAAGGCAAACGTCGTGCGCGGTAAGGAGAGAGAGCATGCGAAGATAGGTCGGATCGAGCTGGATCGTCGAGTTCGGACTGTTGAGGTCGAACTGATTGAGCTTCGGGTGATAGTAGAGCTGGAAGAAGCCAGGAGGCGGGTACGGCGCGAACTGCAAGCGGATGCGGCCGGACATGTCCGAGAGACGCTGGTAGTACATGACCGGCCCCGCAGGCGCGAGTCCGTAGTTCCCTTGGGTGCCCATCTGGAACTCGGCGAACACTCCTGGCCCAAGCTCGTAGACCTCATACGGGATCGAGCCGGGATTATTGAGGTCTCCAGGGGAGTAGATGACCTTCTCGATGTCCCCGACATCGAGGGGAAGGGTGATCGTGCTGGTTCCGTCGACGACGTTAAGTTGGACTGTTTGTAAGATTGGTTCAAGCTCATCCCCCACTTGAATGACTGCTTGATTCAGGAGCAGACCAAGGTTCGCTGCACTCGGCTGCTGCGGGGCGTCGGCGAGCACCCGGATGTAAGCGAGAACGGTTGTGAGGGTATTCGCCCCCGCCGTCGGGATGTTCGCCGACTCTGACCCGCCCAGGGCGACGGGAATGAGCAGCGTACTCGTACCATCGGAGAGCGTAAGGGTATCATCTCCGCCATCCGTGTCGCCTGGCGAGAGCGTGAAGACCCCGCTGGGCGCGGGGACCGAAGCCGGGGAGAGTCCGACAAACGACCCGTCCGCCAGGCTTGCGGTGATCGGGCCAGCAGCCGTCGTACTCGCGGTAACCGTGAACGGACCTGCCGCGACGTTGAAGATCGAGACGATCGACGGGCTTGCGGTGAGCGTACTCACCGGGTTATCGCCTCAGGCGGTTACGCCAGGTGAGGTCCGAGGATGACTGCTCGTCTTTGGTGTTGTCCACGACCACGCCAGCGCACCAGCGGCGGTCTTCCGTCCGCTCGTACCCCCAGGTCGTGCCGGTACCGAACTGATCGAGAAGCACCGTCCTCTGCGGATCGGGTGGGATCGGCCCAGGAGGAGGGTCCCAGGCCACGATAAGCTTGCGGCTATTGCGCCCCACGATACACCTCAGACCTCAATGTACTCGCCGGCAAAGACTTCTTCCGCATCGACGGCCATCGTCTTCGGCTCCATCACTTCGCGCTTGAATTCCAAGTAGCCGAACGGGTTTGTCGGGCGACCTTTCTTATCGAACCGAATCACCGGATCGACCCGGCGACGCAGGGCCAGCGACTCCAGCTCCTTTGCCGCCTCGCGGGCGTCCCCACCGTGGATGCGGTCGTAATTGCCGTAATACAAATCGAAGACCGTGCCCGTAATGGGAATCCACGGCGGCTCTTTCTTCGGGTCTTTGCTCGGCTCGATCAAGAACTTCTTACTGTCGCCCGTCAAGATCGCCGGAACGGCCTTCGTCCCATCGGTGACAATGGAAGCGTCCTGGCCGCGCGCAATCTTCGCGCGCAGATCCTCGATCGAGAACGGTTCGCCTTTTGCTTGCTTCTCTTTGGCCGTCACTTCGCCACCGCCAAAGAGGCTCACGTATTCCTTAATGTAGCGGCGGCTCTGATTGCCCGACCAATTGCGCACGAACCACCGAACTAAGTCGTCTCCCGGAGCGCGATTATACGCTAACTCTGGGGTCGGATCTCCTGGAGCACTCCCGAGTGGCGTCGATACGAGGTCCTGGAGCACCGCGCTCATGGACGTATTCGCGATCTTCGCCGGGACATTCGCTACTGCGCCTGATATGCCGGACATTAGGCGATACCCACCTGGACGAGCACGAGAGCCGGCGTGCTCGTGTTGATGACGAGTACGCCGTAGGAACGGGCAAGGATCTGGCCCGGAGTTGGCGTGGTTGGCGCGGGAGTGAGGTTTCCGGCGCCGTCTGCACTGAGTAGTGTACCGACAGCGATCGGAACGGTTGCTCCGGTCGTACAGAGCGCAAGACAGGTGCCGCCCTGCTGCATCACGCCGGTTGCGGTCTGCAAGTTCAGCGCGGGCTTCACGACGATCCCGTACTCGCGATTCAGGAGCACTTGGTTTGCAATGGCGCTCACGAGCGCGTATCCACCGCCGACGTTCGTCGCAGCAATCTGCTTCACGACGAGCTGACCGAGAATCGCCTGCGCGGCTGCCGTGGCTGCAGCGTCGATATAGCCTTCTTCCCACGGACGAAGACCAGGGACGACCGTTCCAGGACCGGGGTAGATGCCGGTCGTGGCGGAGGTGTAGAGTTCGTCTACAACATCGTTAATCGGCATTAGTTCTTGCCCGACTTTCCAGCCTTGCCGACTCGCTTCTCGCCCATCTTGCGCGAGGCGCTCTCGTCCACGCTCGTGCGACCGGGAACCGCGCCGGTATTGGAAAGCCGCTCCTCAAAGGTGTTCTGCCCGCCGGCCATGTGATGCTCGAAGATCGAGCCGTAGGGCGAGCAGATCGTCTTGGTCGGCCCCTCCCACATCGTCTCCTCGGGATAGAACGGGTTAGCCTCTTCTTTTTCGCTGCCGTGTCCGTAGAATGCGCTCATGTTCTTCTATCCTATCTAACGTCAAAGTGACGTTACTTCGACGTTAAAGGTTCGATAACGTGTTCAGGTTCAAAAGGGCTCCGCCGGTGCGGCACTGCGAGCTTGCGTATTGGAAGCCGATAACGTAGCGGCAGGTCTGCGCGATACTGCCGTCCGCATTATTCGTCCACGGAATAAACTCACTACCCTTACGTGGTCCCATATAGTAGAGATGCGTGTGGTGCCTATTAAGGAAGTAGTAATTCGCGCCGATGTAGGTGGTGTAGGTCGGTGCGACGATATGATCGTCGGCCTTGACCCAACTGCCGAAGAGCGCGAATCCGCCGTAGCCAGGGTTCGCAACGTCGCCGGGTGCTAAGCGCTGCTGCGGCTGAAGCATATTCATGCCGGTCGCGATCCCTTGCTTGGTGGTATAGACATCGGTCGGGGATTGGCGTCCTTGCGTACACGCCGTGTAGGCGTTATAGAACGCGCCAGGACTCGGGTCATTCGCCGAGGTTCCAAGACCGGCCAACACATACTTCGATATGACGTTGCCCTGCCAATTCGCGAACGAATTGGCTCCGGTTCTCAGGATATTTCCATAATTATTGATCAAGGTGCCGTTGTCGGTAGCCTCGACGATCCCTAAAGAATTGACGCCGTTCGCGGTATGTGCGCCTTTCGTCAATGTGCAAAGGTCGTTACCCATGAGGTCATTCATCGACGCGATGGCCGTCTCAAGCTGCGCGGCAACGAGATCCACTCTCATGTTCGAGCCTTGAATCATCCGTAGCTCTTGCCAGCTGAGATTGATGCTGGAGACATAGAACGACCACGGAAAGGTCGCCGCAGAGAGGATTGTCTGCGCTGCCGCAGGGACCACATCATACTGGCCAAATGCGATGGCGTTGCTATTCTTCGCGGTAAGGATCGGTACGGCCAACCAGCGGCCAGGATCGCGCTCTTCGGCGTCCGGCCAATTGTCTTGCATGACCGTGTTCGAGAGGAAAACGTTGTCATCGACAACCTGGCGAAATTCCTCGGCCAGACTGACGGCAAACTGATCGAGATTTGCATTAGGTGCAAACGGCACAGAGTACTCCTAGAAATGAAGAAAACAGAGACGCAGGCGCGTCTACGATGCTCTCTCGTGTTCCTGGATTATCTGTGGTCGGCGGTGAGGGCCAGTGGCTTATCTCTGCCTTGCATCAGGTCGCGGGACGCGATTGAATATGGCCCCGATTCAAGGAGCGAACGTATGTTCCTTCAAAGATCCGGGTATGAAGTATAGAAAAAAGCCGGTCGTGATCGACGCGGTGCAATGGCTTGGAGAGCTTGGTCCAATCCACGACCTCGGGGCTGGCTATACGCTCGTTGACGGCGCGCTCTCCATTGAGACGCTTGAGGGAAAGCTACGCTGTAATCGTGGAGATTGGGTGATCAAGGGGATCGTAGGCGAACTTTATACGTGCCGTGACGCTATTTTTCGCGCGACTTATGAGGCGGTGGAAGCGTGAACGTCATCAACCTGCTTCTCACCGTGCTCGTGATACTGCTGATCGTCCACTTTCTCGGCGGGTTCGCGATGCCGGCCTACCGCGCGCAGCCGTACTACCTTCCAGGCGGCGTCGGCCTGCTCGTGATCGTACTGCTCGTCTTCGTGCTCATGCGAGTCATTTGACGCAATCCTGTGGGACGGATAAACGTCAAAAATCGTCCATCATCAAATAGCGGTTTGCTGCCATTGCGAGCGCCCTAAGGGATAATTTCAAGTCTCAGCTTCGGCGGCTTATGCCGGTTCGTCGGCGCGTACCGCAGGCAGTCACAATGAGTCCCGCGGCACCGTAGCGCGTCGAGATGGCTGTCGTTGTGCGTCCCCCGCGTGTGCCCGCAGCAACAGCGCGGCGTCCGGCCAAATGGACGGCTCACGCTCGCTCCAGGAAGAACCCGAGCACCCATCCGAAGGCGAAGGCGCCAACGCCGAAGGCGATCGCGAGCCTCCAGGGTAACGCTACGCTCTGGTGGATGTTTACGGCGATCTCACGGATCACGCGGTCGCCTCTTGCCCTTGCCTCGCGATTGCCGCGCGCATGAGGTTCTTCATCGCCGCCTTGACCGGCAACGGGTTGCCGTTCTTGTCTCGTGTCTTTGGCGGCTTGGGCGGCGGCGGTTCCGCCGGCTGGCTCGACCCGCTCACCACCGTACCGTTGGCGACCTCCGCGCGGGCCTTACGCGCGATCTCTTCCGCTCGCGCCTGGACCGCCGCCGCACCGGCGGAAGGTGTGGCCGTGGACCCATTCGTCGCTGTCGGCGTCACCGCGGGAGCACCTCGGTATCGGTCGATATCGGCTTTGGCGGCAGTGATACGTCCAAGCCAACCGTGAGACTCGCGCGAATAACCGGCGCGGTCGGCGTACTGCGCGAGCTGCTGGAGCTTGGGAAGATCGCTTTGATCACCCGCAAAGTCTTGCGGATACGCCTGGTGAAGACGTTGGTGGATTTGCGACCACTCGGTAAGTTGAGCAGATCGCGCAGCCTCTGCTTGTTGTGCCTGTGCTCGCTGCTGAGTAGTGATACGAGCTTGCTCTTCAATGGTCGAACGCAGTTGTCCAAGCTCGCTGCGAATCGGTGCAACGATTGACGCCAGGTATGGATCGTCCGCATACGGTTGTTCCTCTTGAACTTGAGGTTGCTGGTACTGCTGCTCGAAACCCGGCTGAATGTAGGTTAACGGCTGATTCGTCATGCGCTGCTGATAGAGTTGCGCGACGGCCTGCGCGAGTACTTCGTCTCGATCGAGCGCTCGGTAGAGCGGTAGCACCTTGTCCATGTAGCCGGACTCGATGAGCGGCTGAAACTCTTGCTGGAAGTGCGCGAGGCGCGCGGCCTTACGCGAGTAGTCGGCATGCGCCATCCAGCCGGACTTGATTTTATCCGCGCTTCCCTTGGGCGCTTTGATTCGATATTTTACGCCTACGGAATCGTCGTCCCACTCAGCGTCTTCCCACTCTTCGGTCTCGGATGACGACGTAGGCGGGATGTCCGGTTGCGAGGTAGCTGGGGTCTTCTTCCTCTCCTCCGCAACAGGTGTAACTTCCGATGGGGCTTCCGCAGGAGAAGCAGATTCTAAAGGGGTTGCGTCACTCGCCTCCGGTGCGTCTGGAGTATCCGAAGATACGCTCGCTTCCGGGGCGTCTGCTGTCGGTGTCGCGCTTGCAATAAATGCGGCAGACTCCGTGGCTTCCGCTGGAAGGCCATTGGTCTCCGCTTTACCGGACGCTTCCTTGACCTTATCCCGAACTTGCGCTGAAATTGACTTCGACATTCCTACCTCTAAAAAACGAAAGAGCGCCTTCGTCAAACGCTCTTTTCGCTATGCAGTCTAAAACCCTGGGTTAGCCGCGCCGGCGGCCACGACCATGCTTTTTACGTCCTCTAGCCATTGAAAATCACCACCCTTCAAAATTACTCTTCAGCTTCTTCTTCAGATGCTTCTTCAGGTTCGACAATCTTTGCGTCGTCCCCCATCGGCGAGCCGGAAATATCCAATCCTTTATTGCCGGAATACGAAGTGACAACACGATCGGCTTCTTTGCAGAAATTCTTCAACCACGCCAAAACGTCGGGCTCCTTGTAAAACGCTCCCGTCTCTATCGCCTTTCGGCACATCCTGGACGAAGCATCGATGATCTGATACGGCACCGGAAGCGAGTCGGAGACATCCACGAATGGGTCCGCGAAGGGCGCCGCTGCCGGGGGCGGCGGTGGTGGAGGCGCTCCGCCCATCGGCGGACCTCCGCCCGGCGGCATGCCGGGCATAGGGGGTCTCCCCCCTGGTGGCGGCATGGGCATTGGCATACCTGGCGGTGGACCGCCCGGAGGCAGAGCCCCCGGTGGCATTGCGCCTGGCGGCATCGGCCCTAAGCCGGCCATCAACGTACCTTCGCAGACATCGAACGGTTGTTCGCGATAAAATAAGAACATCCGTTCGAAAGGAGCTGACCAGAGAACCAAACATACGAGGGAAAAGAAAATAGCTGTTCGGACGATTGACTCCCGACGAACAGCCTTTGCTAGTGTACCACACAAGCGGCACCTTGCAAACGTCAGAGTTCACAAACTTTCGAGGGTCAATCGAGAAAGTAGAAGAGCGAAGCGACTTTTGTCGCTCCCGAGACAGGTTGCTGGCTGGCCTCCCGGGTTTGAAGCTAGCTGCGCCTTTCGTGAGCGTCCGCAAATAGGACGGCTCTCGGCGCGAGATACCGGCAATGGCCTCGCGTGTACGCTAGGGAAGCACCCAAGGATGGATTAGCGCAGAGAGTGAGAGGCGCCAATAAGAAGCCCCGGAATACGCCGGGGGCGCTTCTTGTCGGCAGTGACCTGGTTTCATACGGGTGGGCTTATTCTTTTCCAGCGAGTCGGCAAGACAACGACACGATAGCTGATCGCTCTCGGAACGCTGGCGCTGGCTCTCCTCAACCGCGCTACGGCGTGGGGGAGGGGGGCTTGCGTCCCTCCTCTCCTCCTGCCTCCCGCCCTGGAATGCCTTACGCTGCTCGCGCCTTGTTCGCCGTAGTAGACCGCGCACTCCGACCGGCGTTCCCCTTGTTGGACTTGCCCTTCGTCTTCTGCCCGTTGAGCTGCGCGAAGAGCTGAGGCATCTTCCACGCCTGCTGCGGGTGCGCGATGTAGTACTCGATTCGCTTGAGGAGCGCGCCGGCCGAGTCGATCGCGCCGGTCTCCTGGAGCTTCGCGTAGACCTCGGGCATATCGATCAGCCCCTCGCCATAGAGCGCCATGACGGTGTTCATACGGGCGCTCGGGCTACTCGGCAAGCCGGAGCCCGCCTTCGCCTTCATGGACATATCCCGGCTCAACGAGGACCCTAGGAAGCTGACGTGCTTGTCGATGCCCAAGGCATTCTTCACTTTTGCCAGCATCGGCTCCGCGTAGAACTGCGTGCAGAGCCCAAGGTACTGCCGACCCAGCCGGACTTCAGCCTGCTCTAAGAGCCGGATCGCCTGGCGGAAACGCACG
>Ga0302324_100018883_pt1 | contig 13565 bp, 9 predicted proteins | sample Palsa_T0_1_FD_201949 | JGI IMG/M metagenome (GOLD analysis project Ga0302324, IMG submission 201949) | Peat permafrost microbial communities from Stordalen Mire near Abisko, Sweden - Palsa_T0_1 | ecosystem: Environmental > Terrestrial > Soil > Palsa > Peat permafrost | place: Sweden: Abisko...
GATACTCTCGCGCCTTTGTTAGGTGAGCGTTCCGTCTTCGCAGATGTCCACCGCGTAACCACCGGCCGAAGGGGGCCGAAAACCTATCGAGGAGGGCTTCTACGGTACGAGCATTTGCGTCGGGATCTGACCGTTTGGATGAAGCAAGATCAAAGGCCCGAGTCGTGGTTCACTACCATGGTTGACCTTTATCGGCTGCCACCCGACGTCCCCAACTACGAGGAATCGCGGTCGATCTCCGATCCAGTCCGAAGGGTGCAATTCCTCGAGCGCGCCTTAGAGTCTGATTTGAGCCACCGGCGGTTTGTTCCGTACATCCAGCTCCACGAATTCGAAGCGCTGCTATTCTCAGATCCAGGCAGCTTCTCCGTCGCTTTTCCGGATGAAGCCGAGGCAATCGCGAATCTTGCTCGCATCCGACAATCTGCGTTCAATCCGGAGCACATCGACGATGGTGCCGACACCGCACCGTCACGCCGGATCTGCAATCTCTTTCCCCAGTATACAAAGACCGTACACGGCCCGATAATTGCTCGTACTATTGGCCTGCGCCGAATCCGTGAGGAGTGCCCGCATTTCAACGAGTGGATCACCGCGATTCTGAACCTTTAGCTGGACGCCGCCGCCCACTCCCGGCTGCTATCATAAAAATCACATGTCCCACACCATCCCCACGGTGGTCATCGTGGGCCGCCCAAATGTCGGAAAATCGACCCTCTTTAACCGCATTACGGGGCAGCGCCGCGCCATCGTGGGCGACCAGCCCGGCATCACCCGCGACCGCCTCCATGGCCTGACCGATTACCGTGGGCGGCGCTTCGAGCTGATCGATACCGGCGGTATCGTGGTGGACGATTCCGAGTACATCCCCAGCCAGATCCTGAAGCAGGCGCGCGTCGCTCTGAAAAATGCGGCCCATATAATTTTCCTGGTGGACGGCCGCTCCGAAATCACCGCGCCCGACCGCGATCTCGCGCGCATGCTGCTGCGTCTGGGCCAACCCATCTCGCTGGCCGTGAACAAGGCGGATACCGGGGCGCGCGAAGATTTGGCGCACGGCTTCTATTCGCTTGGAATCCGCGATATTTTCCCCGTCTCCGCGGAGCATGGCATCGGCGTAGATGCGCTGGTCGATCACGTGACCGCGGGTTTTGGGGTGCCCGCCGAAACTGCGCCCGGCGAAGAGCCGTCCCACTCGGTCAAGGTGGCCATCATCGGCCGTCCCAATGTGGGCAAATCCACGCTGCTCAATGCGCTCACCGGCGAAGAGCGGGTCATCGTTTCGCCCATCGCCGGCACCACCCGCGACTCCGTGGACGAAACCGTCGTCCACGCCGGCGCCAGCTACACATTTGTGGATACCGCGGGCATCCGCCGCAAAGGCAAGACCAAGCTCATGGCGGAGAAGTTGAGCGTGGTCATGGCGCGCCGCAATATCCGCATGGCCGACGTGGTGCTGGTGCTGATGGATGCCGCGGAAGGCGTGCTGGGCCTGGACGCCACCATCGCCGGATACGCGCACGAAGGCGGGTCCGGCGTCATCCTCTGCGTCAACAAGTGGGACCTCGTCACCGACAAGAAGAAGCGGGACTTCGAGCAGGATGTGCGCGACGAGCTTAAGTTTCTGGAATACGCCCCTGTAGTCTTCCTTTCGGCCAAGACCGGCGCGGGTGTGGACCGTATCTTCAAGCTGATCCGGGAGGTTTACGAATCCGCAACCAAGCGCGTCACCACCGGTGAGCTCAATCGCTTCGTGGAGCGGCTGCGCTTCGAGGAGCGCAAGATTTACTACATCACGCAGGCGTCCGTGCGCCCGCCTACGTTCGTGCTGTTCACCAACCGCGCGGCGCCGCTGCACTTTTCCGACGAGCGGTATTTGGTCAATCAAATCCGCAAGCAGTTCGGTTTTCGGGGGACGCCGATTGTGCTGAAGACCAAGGGTAAGGAGCACTGACGACGGACGCGAAGAAACAGGAACGGCGCCGCAGAGAGCTGAAGCTTCGCGAAGCCGAAGAACGCCAAGAGGAGAACCGGAACCAGGCGAACTACCTGCACGCCGAGGCGCAGCGATCCTTCCGGCGCGGCGACGTTCCGGGGGCCGCGCGCGTGCTGAAAAAAGCCCTCATCTTGTGTCCCGAGCATGTGCCGGCACTGCACCTGTTGGGCCGCATCCATTGTGAAGCGGAGCAGTTCGCCGCCGCACTTCCATATTTGAAGACGCTGCGCAGGCTACGGTCGGAAGATCCCGGCGTGTCTTACAACTCAGGGGTGGCGCTCTTGGAGTTGGGCCGCAAGCCGGAAGCTCTGGAGAATTTTCGGCAATTCCTGGCCCTTACCGCCGGAATCACGCAGCGCCAATGGAAGGAGTTGCGGCCGCGGGTCAAGCGCTTGTGCGAGCAGCTCACCGTTGAGCGCCAGCCCGCCGCGCCAACTCCGAAACCGGAACCTCCGCCGGCGCCGCCGCCTCCTGCCGCTGCCGCTCCCGAACCGCCGCCCAAACCCGAGCCGCCGCGCGTACGCGTGGCCTTCCTCCAGCCGCCCCCGCTGGCGCAGTCCACTGCCACAGGCGCGCTGGTGGATTATTTCCTGCGCCGCGGCCTGCAGGAGCTGCGCCTGGCGCAAAGCTTCGAAGATCTGGTCTGCCTTCCCTCCCTGACCGGCGTCGACAGCTACGTCTACCAGCACGAGACCGTCCGCAAAGTGCTGCGCCAGTTCAAAGGCCGCGCCCTGCTGGCCGACGAAGTGGGCCTGGGCAAGACCATCGAAGCCTGCCTGGTGCTGAAGGAGTATTGGGCGCGCAGCATGGTGCGCAAGGCCTTGGTATTGGCCCCGCCTTCGCTGGTGACCCAATGGAAAGGCGAACTGACCGAGAAGTTCGGGTTCACGCCCGCCTCGCCCGATGGCGCGGAATTCCGGCGCGATCCGGAACGGTTCTGGAAAAACGAGCCCCTGGTGGTCGCATCCATCGCCATGGCGCGCCTGGAGCCGCACGTCTCGGCCCTCGCCGCTACGCCCTGGGACATGGTGATCGTGGATGAGGCGCATTGTCTGAAGAACCGCGCCAGCGCCAACTGGAAGCTGGTGGACTCCCTCGAGAAGCGATTCATCCTGATGCTTACGGCCACGCCCGTCGAGAACAATCTGATCGAGCTGTACAACCTGATCACGCTGCTGAAGCCGGGCCTGCTGGCGACCGAATCGGAATTCCGCAAGCTGTACGTGAATGCGGCCAAGCCGAAATCGCCCAAGAATCCGGACCAACTGCGCGCCTTGCTGGGCGAAGTGATGATCCGCAATACGCGCTCGGCGGCGGACGTGCGCCTGCCGCATCGCGTGGCTGCCAGCGTGGTGGTGGCGCCTTCCGCCGCCGAAGCCGAGTTGTATGAGCGAGTCTCGTCCTATGTCGCCGAGCGCTACAAAACCGGCAAACAATCCCACGTGATGGCGCTCGACTGGATGCAGCGGCAGGCCGGCAGCAGTCCGCAAGCTCTGCATCGCTCCATCGTGCGCCGCCTCTCCGACCACGACCGGCCGGACCGGCGCGACGTAGCCGAGCTGGAATCCATCCTAGATCTGGCCGCCCGCGCGGGCGACGGATCGAAGGGTATCCAGCTTGGCGAGATGCTGGCGGGACGCAAGGCCAAGACCGTGGTCTTCACCGAATTCGTGCCCACCCTGGAGCACCTGGCGGAAATCTGCCGGGGCCGCGGTATTCGCTATGCGCTGTTCAGCGGCGATCTTTCCCGCGGGGATAAGGACGCCGCCATCGCCCGCTTCCGCGATGAAGCCGACGTGCTGCTCTCGACCGGCGCGGGCGGCGAGGGCCGCAACCTGCAGTTCGCCGATACCGTGATCAACTTCGACCTGCCGTGGAACCCCATGCGCCTGGAGCAGCGCGTCGGCCGCGTCCATCGCATCGGCCAGGAACACGACGTGTTCATCTTCAATTTCTGCCAGGCGGGCACGGTGGAGGAGCACCTGCTGCGCGTACTGCACGACAAGATCAATATGTTCGAGCTGGTGGTGGGCGAGATGGACGCCATCCTGGGCAGCCTCGACGATGCGCGCGACTTCGCCGAATTGGTCATGGACCTGTGGCTCTCCGCGCGACAAGTGGAGCAGTCCTCCCGGCCCGTTGCAGTAGAACAAGCCTTTGAGGAGTTGGGGCAACGGCTGCTGGCGGCCAAAGCGGAACATGCCAAAGTGAAGGAATTCGACGAAGCGCTGTTCCAGCGGGATTTCGAGGTGTGACGTGATTCAGTTAGGCGATTGGGCGCGCGACTTGCTCCTCAGCCGCGGCGCGCTGGTAGAGAGTGAACGCGAAGGCGTGCTGCGCGCGCTGGTGCCGCCGGAGGTTTCCACGAAGCTGGCCGTGAGCGACTGGCTGTCGCTGGATTTCGCGGCGCGCAGCGGCCCGGACGATCCGGCTGAATGGCTGGATCGTCTTAGTGCGCTGCTGCCTCCATCGCCCACCTTGGCCGGCGCGCGCCTGCGCATGCGCGCGCCCACGGGACGCATTGATGCGGACGCCATCCTGAACCGGGAATTGGTCATCCAGAACGGGGTTTGGCGGCTGGTGGAAGACTATGCCGCAGCCATGCCATATTACCTGTTCTCGTTTCAGCACACGGTGGAGTCCGACGAGCGCACCATCGGGTACGCTGCCGTTTGCCTGAACGGTGCGGCGCGGGCGCTTGCCGAACAACCGGAGCGCCTGCTGCGCTCCGTGCGTGACGACCTGGAGGACGACCCGGCGTTTACCGTGCCGGCCGCCGAGTTGCGCGCGCTCTATCCGCTGGCCGCCCGCTCCGCTGAAGCCGAAGTGCGCGGGCGCATTGCGTTCATCGAGCAAAGCGCCAATCGCCGCCTGGCGCGGGATTGCGAACGGATGGAATCGTATTACAGCGGGATGCTGGCCCAACTTGAGAAGCGCGCCGCCCGTCGCGGGGCCGAGCCGCAAGCCGCAGAGAAGGATCGCGGCCGCATTGCGGCCACCCAGCTTGACCGCGCGGCGAAGCTGGAAGACCTGGTGCGCAAATATTCGTTGCGCGTCCAACTGGAGTTGACGGATGTGTTGATCGTGTCTCTGCCAGTGCGCACGATTTCCGTCAGGCTCATCCGCAAGAAGGAAGAGCGCCAAGTGACCCTCGCCTGGAACGCCGTCTTGCGCGCGCTGGACACGGCGCTCTGCGAAGCCTGCTCCGGCCGCGCGCGCCCGCTGTATCTTTGCGATAAAGTTGGCGCTAAGATGCACTTGCTGTGCGCCGCCTGCTGGAGCCCCTGCCCAGCCTGCGCGCGGGTGTTCTGCCGGGCATGCCAGGCTAAGTGCAAATGTGGAGCACAACCGCCATCCACCAGCCACTAACCACCAGTCATGGTGAGCCGTGCGAAACTGAAGATGGTTCTAATATGCGCCTCTTCGTCTCCTTTGCTCAACATGACGCAGAATTGGCCGCTCAACTCGAGGCGGCGTTGCGACGTCACGATATCCAAGCGTGGTCAAGGCTGGATGCGCCTTCGGCGGAAGAGTGGAGCCAGCTAGTCGATCGGGAAAGCGTGCAGGCAGACGGATTCGTTTTTTTGCTTGGAACCGGCTTTTCCGCGAATCCGCAACTGCAGGCCGAGTGGCGCGCATTCCTGCGAAACGATTGGGATTCGACGAAGCCTTTGGCGCCAGTGATTGCCGCACCTGGCATCGCGCCCACAGACTTGCGCCCCTTCCTGCGGCGCCGAAAGCCGGTCTATACGAAGAACCTTGACGCCATGGTTGACGACTTACAGTATCTGGTGCAGCATCCCGCGGAAGCCATCGACCATACATACGACGAACAGGCGCGGGCCGAGCAGAAACAGCGGCGAAGAGACCTTCAGGATTACATCCTCGCACTGAAAGCCGAAGAGGGATCGGGCGGAGAGGCCAAGCCATAAATGGCGGTCCGCCCGCCGGTGTTACTCCATTCACGACCTGTCGGGTTCGACAGGCGAGGGCGGCGGCAATCTCGCGAGGTTCAACATGCCCCTTGAACTGGGCATGGCGGCGGCCTTTCGTTTTGAGCGCGAGGGTTCGCGCCGGCCGCACCGATGGCTCGCCCTCGTACCGGACGGGTATGCCTATAAAACATATATTTCCGACCTGGCCGGCTTCGACCCGCGAGACACGACTCATCGGTGCCATCCATTATCCGCGAAGTGTCTGCCTGGCTCAGTACGCAACAGGCGGCGGCACTCGATAAGCAAAACTGGACCGATGTTGTATCAGCGGCCGATAGAACTGTTCCGGTGCGTAAAGTAACGTAGCCATCACAACCCGCCGAACAGATCTTCGACCGGCGCATTGTCGCCAAACGTGCGGCTGGCGTGTACATACCGGTCTACATCCCCCGGCCCGAAGATAAAGCTGCCGCCGAGCTGAAAGGGATTCTCCCCCAACTTATGTTGGCGATACCCGCCCGAGCGCGCCCGGTCGCGGGCGGCTTTGTTCTCGCTCCGGAGCAGGTGCAGCAGATTCGCGTTGCGCAGACCGGCGGCGCGATACGCCTGGCGCTGCTCGTCGATCAGCAGCGGGAACGTAATGCCCGTATCCTCCCGGAACAGGCGCGCGTAATTCGCGTCGCCAAGTCCGATGGCCGCCAAGTTGACGCCCCGTTCGCGGAAAGCCTGCTCGTGTTCGCGCAACTGCGCGACGTGCTCGCGGCAGAAGATTCAACCGTAGTGGCGCAGAAACACTAGTACCGCCGGCTGCCGCTCCCAAAGCGAGCCGAGGCGGATTTTATGCCCATCCGCATCGGGAAGGACGATGGGCGCCAACACCGCGGCGAGCGTACCGGGCATGAAGCCAGTATACGCCCAATGCTACGATGCCGTCAGCGTATTCGAACGAACGCCAACCAATATGAGATGCCTCGATCGCAATCGTGAAATGACGAACTATGAGGCGCATCAGGTGGCGGGGGAAATCGCATATTGCTCCCAGGAAGAGGCCGGGAACGGCCCATCCGCCAAGATCTGTCCGCGCTGTAATCTTACTCTGCATAAGGTCAAGTTCCTCGGCGCCACCGATATCGTTTTGGGCCGCTGTGAAAACTGCGGCGGCTTCTGGCTGGATGGGGGCCACCTGGAAAAGATCGACAACGAGCTGTCCAAAATAATGCCGGTATCCGGCAAAGGTTTTGCGGACTTTTTGACTAATACGCATTTGCCGCATTGGCATGCGCGCATCAAGAGAGACAGCGCGGAAACCGATTTTTCCGTTGCCGTTCTTCCTGTCCGGCAGGCGGAGCTTGTGGGCGCGAGCAGCCATCAATGCCCGGTATGCCATCAAGCTTTGGATATCTATAAGACGTACGGAATCCGGATCGAAGCGTGCCCCGGGGTATCACGGCCTATGGCTGCAAAAAGGAGAGCTGAAGTATTAAAGGATCGTCTGGACGCGGACTCCTGGGGGAGCCTCCGATGGATGAACGATGAGGTCGAATCGATCGAAAGAACAAGCGCGATCGCTTCCCACAGGGCATGTCTCGAATGCCAAAGCAGTTTGCTGTTATCCACTCGCTTCGCCAATTCCAAGATCGTCATCGATTGGTGCCGGATATGCCATGGGACGTGGCTGGACAGGGGAGAATTTGAAGCGGTCGCGCAGTATCTGCGAGACGAGCTCGACCATCTGACTTCCAAGGAAGCCGAAAGAAAAGTAATCGCCGAAGTCAAGAAGATATGGATCGGCAATTCGGAAAGCAAGATTGCGGAGATATTGGATACCAAAGCCGCAATCTCAACCCTTGCACTCCTTCCGCACCCATACGGAAGCCATCGTCGGCGGGAACGGCATCATGCTATCGGACCGCGACACTGCGCCGGGCAGCAACCGGCTCCGTAGGATAGATCGACAACACAGGAAACGAACTCGTTGCGCAACCGCAGGCTGCCAAGGAACGCGCGCAGGGTTTCGAGTCCAGGGCCACGGCATTCCCGTCGTCGCTCGCGCCGGGGCCGCCTGAGATCGCATCATAGTGGCCGGCGAGGCATCGCGGCTTTGGTGTTGCCGCTGCCAGGCAATCGCGCCAGAACGTTGTATACGGTGCACGCGCGCAAAGAGCGCAAATAGGCCAGGACGCGCGCCGCGGAGAAGTCCACCGCGGACCGCTGGCGGGGACCACCGGCGGCGGGCGGACCTGTCCGCACGCTCAACCAGGAAACTCCGGCGAGGAACACCCGGCTCGCGGCCCAACCGGCGGGGAAATGACAGGCTGAAGCCTGTCCCACCTTAGTCATGTTTGGCGCACACGAAGTTGGCGGCGTCGTCGGTGCTGCCGCTGCCTTTGTAGCGCGCGACCAACGGATACGCGCACAAGGGGCGTGTGCGCACGATGGCGCTGGCGGGGTCGAAATCGCTCTTGCGCTTGGCGGCCACGATGCGCTCGGGCGCGACTCCTTTTTCCACCCACCGCTCCAGCGCGGCATCCATATCGCGATCGGCATCGTCGGAGGCGCCGGGGTACTGCCCGAAGCTGTTAGTACCTGAGCCGCCGCCGCAATGCTGCATCCCAGGCACCATGAAGAGGCGCACGAAGCCGGCCGCCTGCTGCGCGCCCATCTTCGCCGCGACGCTGTCGTAGTAGTCGATGGTGTTCTCGGGCGCGATGGCGGCGTCGCTCCATCCGTGGTAAAGGATCAGCTTGCCGCCGCGTTCGCGGAAGCGGCCGAGGTCGGCGTCGGTGGCGTTCAGGTTGCGGGATTGCTTGTCGTCGGCGGACTTGGTGTCGCGGTCGCCGTGGAAGGTGTGATAGTCCCAGGCGGCGCTGTCGAACACCATGTTCTTGAAAAACTGCGTGCCGAAAGTATACATCAGGCTGCGCTCGGGGGCGGGTCCCGTGATCCACACCGCCCAGCCGCCGGGTTCGGCCTCGCCGCCGGGAGAGTAGCCGGGGAAGATCCGGCCTTGAGAATTGCGCCCGCCGGCGTACAGCTTCTTCAGGGCGGCCATCTGGGGCGCGGTCAGGCAACTGTCCGACTCCGCCGCCTGGCATTGCAGCACCGCGGGATCGAAATGGCAGCGCGACGGATCTTCGATGACACCGTCCTTTATGCCATCCAGCGCATCGCAAGCTGCCAGGGCCGCGGCTTGAATGGCGGGCAGCTTCTTCGGTGGAATGAAACTGTCCTTGTCGCCGAGAAGCGCCAGCGTGTCCCAAGCGGCGTTGGCCAACAGGTGCGTCCAGTAGTTGGCGGGCGCCCCGGCGACGATGCCATCGTAATCCTCGGGGTAGCGCTGGGCTTCCATCAACGCCTGGCGGCCGCCGTTGGAGCAGGAGCTGAAATAGGAGCGCTTGGGGCCCTCGCCGTAGAAGGCGTGCAGGATGGCCTTGGCTTTCACGGCGGTTTCGTGGATGGCGCGATAGCCGAAGTCGGCGATCTTCTCGGGGTGGTCGAGCGCCCAGGAGGCATCGGTGCCGGCGGCATGATGGCCGGTATCGGTGGCGGCCGTGGCGTAGTTGTGGGTCACGGCGTAACCCAATTGGTCGTAGCCGATCAAGCCCGCGAAGCCGCCGTTGCCAACGCCCTGGAACTTGCCGTTCCAGTTGGAGGCGGGCATCCAGACTTCAAAATAGATGTTCGAGTCGGACGATGGTTTGACGACTCCGGTCACACGGCAGAAGGCCGGCAGCTTAGGCATGGCCGGGCCGTTGGGCGCCGTGAAGCCGCCGGCCGGCACGGACTCCGCGCCGGTGATGGATGTGCCGGGGAGATCCAGCTTATTCAGGGTTTCACAAGTCTGGGCCGCGCGCGCCGCGGATGCGAGCGCGGTGCAGGCAGCCACGGCTAGCATGGCGAGTGCGGTGGACGATGGCGATTGAGGTTTCATAGCTTCTATTGAATATACGATTAAAGCGGTTGTCGCTGTCATACGAGAATGGGATTATGACCCGCGTGAGAATGGACAAGTGGCTCTGGGCCGCAAGATTCTTCAAAACGCGTACGCTCGCTGCACGCGCGTGCGAGCTCGGCAGGATTGAGTCCAATGGACAATCGGCCAAGGCTGCGCGCGAGGTCCGCGCCGGCGACCTGTTGCAAGTGAAGAACGATGGCGGCGACTTTCAGGTGGAAGTCATGGCTCTCAGTGAGGTGCGCGGCCCGGCGGCGGTTGCGCAGACGCTCTACCGTGAGACGGAGGCCGGCAGGGGGCTGCGGCTGAAGTTGGCGGAAGAGCGGAGAGCGACGCCGCATTTCGAAGCGTTGCGGGAAGGCAAGCCATCGAAACGCGACCGCCGCAAGATCGACCGGCTTCGCGGCAGGGTGTAACCTAAGGAATCACCAACTGGGAGGCAGAACGGGTTCCGTTACCGTTGGGAACGGAAACCAGATCGCTGGATGCAGGCTCCTTTGCAGGCTGCGCAGCCAGCCGTTTCGGTATCCGTACCGTGACGCGATGAATGACGCCGTCGTCGGCCAGTGAAATCTGGGCGTCGTCCAGTATTCGTCCATCCACTTCCACTTCCAATCTCGTGGGATTGGCGGCCGCGGTCACGGCGATTTCGTACGTGGCGGACCGGTAGCGAAAGGTTATGTCAAAGCTGGGCCAGCTCTCGGGAAGAACCGGCTTTAGGGTCAGTGTTTGTCCTCGCAACTGGAATCCCAGCACCTCCTCGATCCAAATTCGATACATCCATGCAGCGGAGCCAGAGTACCACGTCCACCCGCACTGGCCGATCTTTCCGGGCGCGGACGACACGTCCGCCGCCACCACGTAAGGCTCGCCCCGATAACGCGCCACATCCTCCGGGCTGCGGCTGAGCTCCACCGGGTTCATGAGCTTGAGCAGGTGCTCGGCGCGTCCGCCATCTCCCAGCCGCGCCCACGCCATCGCCAGCCACAGCGCGCCATGCGTGTACTGGCCGCCGTTCTCGCGGAGACCCGGCGGATAGCCCATTATATAGCCCGGGTTTGGCTGGGAATGGTCGAAAGGCGGCGTGAAGAGGCGGACTAGGCGGCCTGCCTCATCCACCAGATTCCGTTCCGCGGATTCCATGCCGCGCATGGCTCTGTCCGGCTCCGCGGCCTTTGAGATCACGGCCCAGCTTTGCGGGATCGAATCGATCTTTGCCTCCTCAGACACATGCGAGCCAAGGAGCGCGCCATTGTCGAAGAAGCCGCGCAGATACCAGTCGCCGTCCCAGCTTGACGCCTCCAGCGACTGTGCAATCCGAGCCGCCCCGTCCCGCCATTCCGCGGCCAGCGCAGGCCCGGACTCGCGCTTCTCCATGACGCGCGCGAAATCTTCCAGCACGGTACATAGAAACCACCCCAGCCACACGCTTTCCCCGCGTCCCTCGGATCCTACGAGGTTCATGCCATCGTTCCAATCGCCGGATCCGAATAAGGGCAGCCCGTGCGCTCCCATCCGCAACGCATGCTCGATGGCGCGCTGGCAGTGCATCCACAATGGGTCCGCTTGATGGGATAGCGCGGGAATGAACATGCGCTCCCGCTCTCCGTCCGCGAGCTGCGCGCCCTCCAGGAACGGAGTTGCCTGGTCCAGAATCGATGCGTCGCCGGTTATTTCGACATAGCGGGCCGCTACGTAGGGCAACCAGAGCATGTCGTCGGAACAGCGGGTGCGCACGCCCATACCGGTTTCCGCATGCCACCAGTGTTGTACGTCGCCCTCCGGAAACTGGCGCGCCGAACAGTCCAGAATATGGGCGCGCGCGATTTCAGGCGCGGCGTACAGAAACGCCATCGAGTCCTGCAATTGATCGCGAAAGCCGAAAGCGCCGCTAGATTGATACAGCGCCGTACGCCCCCAGAACCGGCAACTCAGCGACTGATAGAGCAGCCAGCGATTCAACAGAAAATCGGCGGAAAGCAGCGGCGTGCGCACTTGCAGCGTTCCTAGAACGGAATCCCACCACTGGTGGGTCAGATCGAGGGCGCTCTGCACCTGTTCGGGTGTTTCATAACGCTTGACCAGCGCACGCACCGCTTCAATATTCTCCGCCTGACCCAGCAGGAAAATCACATCCACCTGGCCGCCTTCGGCGAGGCTGACGGGAACTTGCAGCGCGGCGCCCGGATCGATACCCGCCCCGGTGCGGTTATCGAGACGCGTCCGGCCCAGCGCAGCCGGTTTCGACGGGAAGCCGTTACGTCCCAGGAACTGCGTCCGGTCTCCCGAATACGAAGCCGCCTGGGGGCTGGCCGCGGCAAAGGCCACGTTATTCGTATAACTTCCATTCCATGACTGGCCGGCCAACACGGAGCCGGATTGCCGGTCATAAGACGTATAGACGTGCAACGTCTGGTCCTCGCGGTTCGATCCTAGAAGCCACTCGGCGAAATAAGTGACGGTGAGACGCCGCGGCCGCGACGAGTCGTTGCGCAGGCGCAGGCGCATCACTTTGACCGGGTCGCCCGCGCCGTCTTTCGAGATAGGAACGAATACGGTCAGCTCTTGTCCAATGGCGTGGCTGTTGTGCTCGAAGACGGTGTACCCTTGACCGTGGCGGGCGCGGTACGCGTCGCTCTCCCGAATGGGCAGCGCAGTGGGCGTCCACAGTGCGCCGGTCTGTTCATCGCGCAAGTAGATCGCTTCCGGCTGCGGGTCGCTGGCCGGGTCGTTGTGCCAGGGTGTCAGCCGATTGGACTGGCTGTTGCCGTACCAGGTACACCCTAGCCCGCTCTCGCTAACCATTGCGCCAAAGGTAGAGTGCGCCATCACATTCACCCAGGGCGCGGGCGTCCGGGCGCCGGGCTTCAGATAGATGGCATACTCCCGACCGTCCGGCGTGAATCCGCCTAAGCCGTTGAAGTAAGGCAATTCGAGGAACGGCAATTGCGGAGATGGTTCCTCTTGTCCGCCGGCCGGCACAAACGGAGGCGGAGTGACATTCTCCGCGCCCGCCACGAGTTGCTGTTGCAGCGGACCGCGGCTGCCGCTCAGCACCACACTCGAAGCGGCCAGAATCAGTTCCCGGTGTTCATTGGGGAGGGCATACCAATTCAGCAGGAAAACGCCGCCAGGGTGGCCGGCGGCCTCCGCGGGAGAGTGCGCCTCAATTTGGCGCAGAAGCTGTTGGTGCAGGGGGCGGTCGTAGCTCGCACTCTCCTGATTGAAAATGATGAGATCCGCCCGGAAACCGCGCAGGCGCCAGTAGGCTTGCGCCAGCAACAACTCGTGTACCAACGGTGTGTTGCGAGACTCGGACACGGTCACGGTCAACATCGGGAGGTCGCCCGAAATGCCGTACTGCCAGAGGGCCGATTGCCCCAGCCGGTTTCGCGACAGGCGGTCCGGCGGCAGGCGCAGCCGCGGATTGGGGTACAGCAAGTTGCTGGCAAGATCCTGGAACCGGTGTGCGGCGGCCGGGCCGACGCCCAGGTAGCGAAACTCGAGCTGCGCACGCGTCCAGGCCATTTCGAAGGCCCGCGCAATGGAGTCGGGACGACGGAATTTGCCGATCAGAGAGAGCAGCGCATCGCGGGAATCGGCGGCCAAAGTGAGGAACGAAATTTCCATCCTTCCGCGCGGGTCGATTGCGGCGCGGCAACGCAGACTGAATAGCGGATCG
>Ga0302324_100018888_pt1 | contig 13563 bp, 15 predicted proteins | sample Palsa_T0_1_FD_201949 | JGI IMG/M metagenome (GOLD analysis project Ga0302324, IMG submission 201949) | Peat permafrost microbial communities from Stordalen Mire near Abisko, Sweden - Palsa_T0_1 | ecosystem: Environmental > Terrestrial > Soil > Palsa > Peat permafrost | place: Sweden: Abisko...
CTCGCAGTGCCTGTTGGCGGCTAAGCCCCTTGTCCTCGCCCAGCCGTTCGCGGTACTCCGCGGCGGCAGTGGGGATGTCGGTTCGTGTGATGCCAATCGCTGCGCAGCGCCGCCACTGCGTCCAGGCCTTCGCGCACTGCTCGATCTCCGTCAGCGTGCATATGCGCTTCGAACCCTGCGCGCGACACTGCGACGAGCAACGGATTGAGTACCGGCGCGGCGAAATAAACTGCAGGACCACGGTTGCTACTGGGCTTCCACACGGCATTCGTCGATACATCCGACGGCAACCAGTAAGACTCCAACATGGCCCCGCTTAGGGCAGGTGCGCTGATGACTCCATCCAGGAACAACTTCACATTGCGCACGGTCATCGCAGGCTTTGCCGTAACAGCGCCCTGGTCATAGTGCTGCCGCAGGTTCATGAGGCGGGCGACTACATGTTGCGGCTCGGCTCCCTCGACCGGTTCAATCAGCATCGCAAAGTGTGCGCGTGCCGTCAGTTCTCCTTGTCGCCGGACCGTTGCAAACGCGGCCAGTGTCGCTTCGCTCGCCTTCGCGTCCATGAAGCTGGTGATTCCCTGCTTGCGCATGGCACCAAGAGCGGCTTTGACGGCCCGCACGTCGTCCTCGGGCGATGCCGGCGGGATGAGGTGATCGACCAAACGCTGTGCCGCATCATCCAAAATGCCGGTGGGTACGCCGGCCGAATCACGACCGATTTGCCCATGCGGTGGATCTTGCGTACTTTTACCGATTCCAGCCAATTGAATCGCTCGGCCGTTTACGAGTCCCGTATGCCCAAATGACGAACGGACGAAAATAGGCCGACGGGTCTTGAGGGTATCCAACACCGCGTGCGTGGTCACCGTACCTGGGGGAAGCATCGCTTCTTGGAACCAATTCACGACTTCAAGCCACCCGTCGGGCTCGCGATTGCGAGTTTGATCGAGACAGGTCTGAATTTTGGTCTGCATCTGTTCGATGGTGAGCCTCTCGTACTGAAGATTGCACTTGAGCAAGCTCGCGCCGCCCGTCAACGGATGCATGTGACCGTCTACCAATCCCGGCATCAACATGCGTCCGCCCAGATCAATTACATGAGTACGCGGACCAACATAGGCACTGACGCCGGCGTCGTTGCCGACATAGACGATGCGGCCGTTGAGAATGGCCAGTGCTTGCTGCACTCTATCCTTCGCGTCGACGGTGTAGACATAACCGTTGCGATAGGCCAAGTCCGCTGGCGCAGCCGCTTTTGATGTGTGCGGCATCACGGCCGCAGAACCAACCAGCAAAGCGGCGGCCACTGTCGATGCGCGCCGGGATTTAGCTTCACCCCGCATCGGCTGTTGCTCCTAAGAGTCGGGACATTTTATATTCACAACTTCGTCGAACTGCGCTGGACAACTAGGGGGCGTCTGAAAAGCCATATTGAAATTCATACGAATGCTTTCCCTTGTCGATGACGATATTCATCGTGCCACCGAGCCCCACCAACTCTCCCGTTCCGGAATCCGGAACGACGACGATGTTTAAATAAGGCGCACCGCGAGTCATGGTTGCGTTGTGTTGCAAAACGAACCCACCGCTGCGCCCGTCTAAAGTTCCAGTGACTCGCTCGATCGCAACATATCCCGCCGAGCCCTTGATGTCAGTACCTGCACTCAGCATTTCGCCCTGACTGGTGGCTTCAAGATCGCCATGAAATTGTTTGTCGATCGACATGCGCGCGAGCTTTGCGTCCGCCGAGGCGTTGTAAGGAGGTAGCGGGTTGATTTTCACCTGGAATGTGCCTACCGCCTTGTTCATCATTGGCTCTCTCCTATTAACATTGTCGGAAACATTCTTACAGCGGCAGAGCGCTCCCGTCCATGACTTCGATTCGTCCCTATGCCCCGGGGCGATTCTCGGTCTATTCGACCTTGGACATTTGACCGCAAGAGAATTATCCTCGAATCGGCAGCAGGTCCAAAACAATAAGATCCCGTCGCAGCGTGTTGAGGGAGATTACAGATGCTCAGCCGTCGAACCGCTTCCCGTGCAGCGCTGATTTTCGTTGCCGCCGCCGCGCTGTATCCAATCGCCTCAGGCGCCCAGCCACAGACATCGGAGCCTATCAGGATAGGCATCATCGCCGAGCAATCGGCCATCGGCGGCATCGGAATCGTCAGAGGCGCACAGCTTGCAGCGGACGCGCTCAATTCCGCGGGGGGAGTCGACGGACGCAAGCTAGAAGTCATCACGTACGATAACCATTCTTCCGCCGCCGACTCAGTGCGTGCCTTCCAGCGCGCGGTAAGCCAGGATCACGTCATAGCAGTTTTTGGAACGTACATCAGCGAAGTGGCGTTAGCGTTGGAGCCGTGGGCGGCGCGCTTGCACGTGCCATTTATTACAACTGGTGCCTCCAGCAATGAGATTAGTCGGCAGGTCCATGCTGATTACGAAAAGAATAAATTCACATTCCAGGAATATCTGCCGTCGACATTTATTGCCGACTCCATCTGCGATTCCATCAAGCAGATGTTGCAGTTGCAATATTCGATCAAAACGGCTGTCATTCTCAGTGAGGATGCCGCTTGGACTACACCGCTGGATGCCGAGTACTCGGTGTGCTTACCGAAAACCGGCGTGAAAGTGCTTGACCATATCCGCTTCTCGCCGGATACGGGCGACTTCACCCCGGTCTACAACAAGATTGAGGCTGAGAAGCCCGATGTCATTGTCACGGGCATAGGCCATGTTGGCGTGCAGCCGACAGTTCAATGGGCACAACAGGAAGTGCCAATCCCGATGTTGGGGTCGTCCACGCAGGCGACGTCAGGCACCTTTTGGAAGGATACCAACGGCGCTGCCGCGGGCATCATCACGTTTTCGGTGGCGGCCGAAAGTGCAGAGTTGACGGCAAAGACACAACCCTTCGTCAAGGAATACACCAAGCGTTTCGGCGATCCGCCGAACTACACTGCATTCACCACCGCCGATGCCGTGAATGTTTTGGTGCAAGCGATCAAGCGCGCGGGATCAACGGATGCCGATAAACTGGTCGTTGCACTCGAACAAACCGACTACCTCGGCACCATAGGCCGCGTACAGTTCTATGGCCGCGAAAACGAGTTTACCCACGCAATGAAATACGGCGAGGGCTACGTCACGGGCGTCGGGCTGCAATGGCAAGACGGCAAGCAAGTAACTTTATGGCCAAAAGCTGCGCCCAACGTCAAGATCAAGTTTCCCGCCTTTATCCATCTGCAACCCCAGCCCAAAGGCTAACGAGTATTCTTCGTCGGTCGGGCCCAACTCAAATCCCATATTTGCCCGACAAATATGCTGCGAGCGGCAGCGGACATGCCGCCGCTACCTGTTGCCAGGTGCGGAATCCGCAGCGTCGCCGCAGGTCGGCGTCTTTTATTGCCGCGTGAATTGCCCACCATTCTTGCAGCAGATCGGGTCGCCGCTGATCGAGTAAAACAATCAACGTCGCATTCAAGCGAAACGCGGCAAGGACATTGCGTATTAATTGATAGCCCCTGAATTCCGATTCGGCCACCGGCAGAGCTGAACTGTCGAAAGCAGAATTGAAGTCGGTGTATTCGCGAACATGATCGATTGCGCTCGAGGTGAAATCCTTTTCCGTGAGCTTCGCCTCGAAAATATGCGAGCCGATTTTCATGTCTAACTCGGTGGCATCTTGGCGGTTTTGCGTTAGAGGCAGTTTCGCCTTGACGCCAAACTCCGGCAGCGCGGTGGACCCGATCGATTCCCACAGTCCTAAGCCCTTCATTATCCGAGGTACCGCGCCAGGAAAGCAGAAGCAATTCATGAGAAGCGCGTCGGAGCTGTTGCTGGAATCAAGCTCCCGTGCTTCTGCGCGTTCGACGGGTAGTGCAGTTGCGGCTTGAGCGTGAGGCTTGTCGAGTCGGCGCGCCAAAATGCCGCTCGCCAAGATCGCCCGCCAGGAATCGGGATGAAAATTGCCGTGGCTATTGCCATCCTCGGCAATTGGAAACAGTATCGTCGGCGAGTCCCCAAGGCTTGAATATTGAGAGATGCCCTTGGCGGTCGCCCAATACTGCGCGCGCTCGCGTAGCTCGTCTTTAAGTTTGCTTACCCAGTTTGTCATGTAACTCTTTGCTCAGAGGTGGAGTTATTGGGAGTTACCCGCCGCTTGTCACGCTCAAATGATTGCCTGCGCATTAAATGCCTGGAAACGCGGCAATACGGCCGACCGCGGCACACTTCGGAACCCTCATTACCGCTAAAGTCGCGTAAGGGCAGCAAGTTTCTGAGATTCCCGCACGTTTATTGTGCGATGCAAATTGCTCAAATGCCCCCGCTATGTCGGAATCCACAACGCGCAGCCCTTCGTTGTCACTCCTTGTCTTTGGCGCTGGCTTGTTCGTCACAGCGCTAGTTCTCTCGAGCTGTGCCCATACCACCAGCACTTCGCCCGCGGCCGTTTCTCCCGTCGCCCCTCCGCCGGCGACGGCCGCCGCAACCACGCCGCCAAACGGTTTCCCCGATCCCGCATCCGCCTGTGAGGCCGGCGGTGGAAAATATCTCGGTGACATGAAGTGTCAAAAGCCCGATGGCTCCGTTTGGCCAATTCTGTCCAGTGTCGACAAGCAAAGAATGATGCTTTCCGGCGTTCCGGTACCGCCGAAGAGTCCGCACGCGTGGGCGCTGGCGACCATCGCCATGATTTTCGAAATGAACAGTCATCGCCACGACCTGCTTTCCGGAACTGCTGCGACGCCGGCCGGCCAACAAACCGGCAAGCGACTGCTATCGCAGGGTTGGAGTATCAACAATCGTGATGATCTTCTGCGCACGCTGACCTGGCTGCAATTCCAGGGCCACCGATCCGAATTCGAGGAGCTCGGGCGGCGAGTGGATTCGCTGACTCAAAGGGAGTTCGCAGCTCTCGAGGTGGCGGCCCTGAGCAACCCGGGAGCACTGAATCAACTGGAGATGACGCGCAAGCATCATCGTGAACTCGGCGCAAAGGGAATCTTGGCTTGGGACCTGGTGCGCTACATTGCAGTATGCCGCTGGGGCTATCTTGCGGGTTATTGGTCGGAGACAGACACCTGGGATCACATCATGCCGGCGGCACTTCGGCTTCAGCAAACCTTTGCATCTTGGCAGGACCTGCAGAGCGACTTTCTGATCGGCCGCGGGTATTGGTCATTACAGGAGACTCAATTAAAAGGAGCGCGCTTTCAGGCCATCTATGAGCGCTTCGTCCAGGATCCTGGCAGCCCGTGGAATGCGAGTCCCTGGACGATGGACTTGCGAGTAGCGACGCCACTGCCGATACAGGCGAACTAAACGGCTCCGGACGCGGACGTCACAATGGCCCGCTGCACGTCATAGGTCCTGTAACATGCATAGATCCTCATCGGGGAACTGCATGACTGATGAAACGAGGGAGCCGAACGGCGGCGCAATGAGTCGTAGGGCGGTAATTGGCCTGGCCGCTGGGGCGTCTGTGGGTGCGATTGCAAACGCGGTACCAATGAAGGGCGCGACCGCGAATCGCACCAACGATCTCGTGATGATGGACGCCGCCGGTCTCGCCAGTATGATTCATACGCGTCGAGCGTCCTGCGTCGAAATCATGACTGCGTACCTAGACCACATCGAGAAGCTCAACGCCAGGGTAAACGCGATAGTAGCCCTGCAGGATCGCGCGGAGTTGCTCGCGCAGGCGCGCGAACGGGACGCCCAGCTCGCGCGCGGCGAATCAATGGGACCGCTGCATGGCTTTCCGCATGCCGTGAAGGATCTGCAGGCCGTCAAGGGCATCCGGATGACCCTGGGATCGCCGATTCTGAAGGACTTTGTCCCGACGGCTGACTCGCTAATGGTTGCGCGGCTGCGCAAGGCCGGTGCAATCTTCATCGGCAAGACCAACACGCCGGAGTTTGGGTTGGGATCGCACACCTACAACCCAGTCTACGGAGTCACGCGCAATGCCTATAACGCGGCGCGCTCTGCCGGTGGAAGCAGTGGTGGCGCCGCCGTCTCACTCGCACTGCGCATGGTGCCGCTTGCGGACGGCTCGGATTACGGCGGAAGCCTGCGCAACCCGGCAGGATGGAACGGCGTCTTTGGTTTCCGCACAAGCATTGGCCGCGTCCCCGCCGATACACGCGATTCCTGGCTGCCTTCAATGAGCGTGCTAGGTCCAATGGCGAGGACCGTTACGGATCTGGCCACGCTACTATCCGTGCAGGCGGGCTTCGACGCTCACGCTCCGCTTTCACTCGACGGTGATGGATCGCTTTTTCAGCAACGTTTGGATTCCGAACTTAAGGGTAAGCGAATCGCGTGGGGTGGAGATTTCAATGGTCACACGCCATGCGAGGCAGGAGTTCTCGAGGTATGTTCCAAGGCAGTACGGACCTTCGAGGCCCTGGGCTGCGTGGTTGAGGAGGCGATTCCGGACTTTGATATCGAAGCCGTATGGCAGGCTGTGATTCGACTGCGGGGTTGGCAGCAAGGCGCGCCGCTCCTCGGCTACTACAATGATCCGGCGAAGCGTTCTTTGCTCAAGCCTGAGGCGATCTACGAAGTGGAAACCGGCCTTAGCCAGTCTGCTTACGACATCACGGCCGCATCGGTCGTGCGCACCCAGTGGTATGAGGCGGTACGTCGATTCTTTGAGCGCTACGACTACCTCGTCGTGCCCACGGCGCAGGTCTTCCCTTTCGAAGTTGATCAGCGCTGGCCGCGGACCATTGCGGGCAAATCCATGCAGACCTACCACGAGTGGATGAAAGCTGCGCTACTCGTCACCATGTCCGGGTGTCCAGCACTCGCGGCACCGGCTGGCTTCAGCGATCAGGGATTACCGATAGGTATCCAGATCATCGGACCTAACCGCAGCGAACTCAACTGCCTCCGGCTGGCTTTTGGCTACGAATCTGCGATGGATTCCACGACGCGCCGGCTTCCCGATCTGCTTACGCTGACCTGAACCTTCTCGCCGTACGCATTAATTAGCGGTCACTGCCGCATCGAACTGTGCTGCCATCCAATCGAACAGCACGCCCTGCGACAGGCTCGGCGCGCCGATTTGACAGTGCATGGCACCGCCGGAGCCGGCATCGAAGGCCACCGCGGTGACCGAGCGCGCGGAGCTAGATAGCCGCCGAGACTTCACGGCTTATTTTTAGGGCCGCTGCGCGATACCTCGGTAGATCGCCTGGTGGATCGCGCGTTGGCGCTCGCCAGCGAAAAATGACGGCCCCGCTGTGACGGGCGTCGCGGATGTACCGCATCCAAGCTCGCATAGATACGCGCGGCAGCAACTTAGCCAGCGCACATGGGCAAAAGCGGCATTTCCTCAACAACTTGTGCAAAATCAGTGCCCCGCATGCTAGATGAAACGTGCGATCGAGAATCGCATTTGACATTGCGCGTAATGCATTGAAAACGCTGCGACGTCGTCGCGCGCTGACCGCATAAGCGCATGTCATAAAGGCGTTCTCGGCGAACCATGCGCCCCGTCCCACAGAGATCGAACCAGTGCGCACAACAGGCCGAAACTTACTCAAGGATCTCGCGAGCGAGTATGCAAAGCGAGCGCGGGCGAAAGCTGCGGTTGTATCGAGTTCATGGCACAACGATATGCTCGCCCTGTCCGAGTCCATCATAGTGAAACACGCGGCGGAATTGATCAGTCGGCGTAGGCAGCACACCCTGACTTCGAACTACGGTCTGGACGACTCCCGATGGCGACAGGAAGTTGAATGCTTCATCGACGAGGTTATCGAGGAGTCAGGCGGCCACGTGCGCAGCTCTCCGGAACGTCTGCAAGCTGTCAGGTGGATGATCGCCAGTGCTACGGCTCAATTTGCCCTGCCGACAGCGCCATTTTCACTTGATGGGGAAAGCACACTCGTTGAAGTCGTAGCCTAGCCGAAAATGAGCCGAAATTGAGCTTTCGATTGCGCCGCTCAATCAAGCAGCTTCCCGGCGTTCGCTCAAGCATCGGCAAACGGGGAGTGTCGACATCCGTCGACGTTCGTGGCGCGCATGTGTTCGGCAAGACTGGCAGTCGCACGCAGGAAGGACTTCCAGGCAGCGGCCTAAGTTATACGCATATGGAGAAGTCACGCATCATCGGCTTCGTTGCGCCTGTTTCAAATCCCGGACTAGCTTCCAGAACGCTGCTTAGCAGGGACTGGCGCGGGCTTCTTTGGATTGGCCTAACAGTAATCGCAATCGCCGCCGCGGCGGCGCAGACCATGAAATGAGCACGCGCCGATTCCGATCAATCAGATTCGGCAATCAACTTTCGCGTTTCTCCGTGAGGCACTAAGCTCAGGACCTGTAGTGAGCCTAAGAGGCGACACCCTTCGAAGCGTAATGCTGTTCGCTCCGAGCGCTCCAGCGGTACAGATTTTCATCCTCGCAATGAGGGCATTTGATCGCAGTCAATTGATCATCGAAATCCGTCAGCGCTTTGGCGCCAGGGGGTGTTGATGCAATCGCGATTACTCGCCCGCACGATTTATTCTTACACAGCCACCCAATGTAAACTTCGCCTGGCACCATCTGCTGCGGCGGCCTGACATCGACGTGGCGCAATGGGGCCGCGGCGACCGGTTTGTGTGATGGCGTACCCTTGCCTTTTATCGGACGTTTGATGGCCATTATCGCCTCCTCCGGAAAATACGATCTGCGCCTTAGTCTGGAAACTTCAATTTTCGTTCAATCTCCTGGAAGCGCGGCTCTTGACGTATGGGGTCCATGAGCGAGTCGCTCTTCAGACTCTCCAAGCAAGAATCACGCAGCCGCAGCGCCGTCTCGAGCCATTCGAGGGCCTTCGAATGATCGCCCCGCTGCGCGTAAACCGCGGCGTACTGGTAGGCCATGACATCGCCATATGCTGCTTTCAGTTTCAAAAGCTCGGCTTCCGCATCTGCGTGCCGACCGAGCTTGTCATAGGTGACCGTCAGGCACCATTGATTTCCCGGAAAGTCCCGCTTGGTTTCGCATGAGGCGCGCGCGCCCTCAAGATCCCCGAGCCCGTAGTACGCGAACCCGCGGTACGTGTAGAAGGGCTTGTCGCCGGGATCGAGACTGATGCCCTCTGAGAACGTGACAACCGCCTCTTCATATCGGCGCGCCGCATACAGCGCCCGGCCAAGGGCGGAATGGCTGTCGCGAGCGAGAGGGTCGAGCACAACGGCGCGGCGCGCGACCGCAAGGCCAGCATCGATGTGAATGAAGAGCGCGCAACTCTTGATCTGCCTGCGGATCGAGGTGTCCCAGGCGTCCCCGCCTCGCAGCTCGCTCTGGTCGAACCAAACTTCAATTCCGGCGGCTCGCAGCGCCTGGCAAATCTTCTGTGCAGCCTCCGCATCCTGGGAGGCGTAGCTTAAGAATACCGCGTGCGAGGGCTCAGTCACCGGCAGGAACACCCTTGGGAGGTCTTCTCATCGCCTCCATGGACTGCAGCTTAGCCGAAGTGGTTAGATTTGGCCCAAGCTGGATTGCTTGCTTAGGGCGATCGGTCCGGATCGACCGGAAATGCGCAACTGCCGCCATCGCCCATAGACCGCGTGAATCGTCGACATAGAAATGAATCGAATAACTCACTCACAGTAATTGCTAAAATGGCGTGGAAGATCGTTGGATAGAAGGAGCAAGTGATGTCCGTAGATGTTAAGTACCGCACCAGTGCCACGGCGACCGGGGGTCGGGATGGGCAAGCCAGCACGGCGGATGGCAGCCTAAACGTTAAGCTGTCGCTGCCGAAGGAACTCGGCGGCGCCGGCGGCCCGGGCAATAACCCCGAACAATTGTTTGCTGCGGGCTATGCCGCATGCTTCATCGGTGCCATGAAGGCCGTCGCACCGGCGCAGAAATTGCGGGTTCCGGCAGATGCCGCTGTAACCGCGACCGTCGGTATTGGTCCGCGCTCCGAGGGGGGATTCGGCATCACCGCTGACCTAAAGGTGAGCCTGCCCGGTTTGGAACGCATTGATGCCGAACGCCTCATTAACGCGGCTCATCAAGTCTGCCCGTATTCAAATGCAACGCGCGGGAATGTCGATGTAGGTCTTTCGCTAGCTTGAGGCTTCTCCATCGGCAGGGCCCCGCTCACACGTCCGTGTGTTTGCCCGGCCACCGGCTCGGCGGTGGTGGCGAGCCGGCTCAAAAGCGTATGCCGACTCGGACCGGTACGAGTTGCATGTCGCTGTCGCTGGGCGCAATGCGTTGATATCGCGCCTCCACGAAGAACGAAGTACCTCCCGGCATCGCGAACTCGCCGCCGAAGCCGGCATTCCACGAGCTTCGCCATCCCGTGGTGGAGCTCGACAGCTCGCCCCCATAGACGGGACCGCAACTATAGTAACCGCAACCGGGCGCGAACTGCTCGAGAACGGACTGCTCGCGATACCAGCCTGCGCCGCCCAGCAAGTAGAACTGATAGCGAGAAGAGGGATGCGCCAAATTGAATTGCAGGTCGACATCACCGCCGTAGATGTTCTCGTGGCTATGCAGATAGGAGCCAGTGCTGGTATCGAAAAAGGCGTGGTTCGCATCGAACCGGCTCCAGCTGCCGTCGATGCGCAGTCCGACAGGCAATGAGCGAGAAGGGAAGAAGCTAATCCCTGCACCGATGTTGCCGCCATCGTTTAAATTGTCGCCGGTCGATCCGGCAGTCGCGGTATAACCGCCTTCGATGGCGAAATGAACGGGCCGATATACGAGCTCAGGCGATTCCCACCAGTTCTGCCTCATATAAATCGGCTGCGGCGGAAGCGGCGGAGCGGCCGGCGGGGAGGAACTGGGCGCCGCTGCGCCGTAGCTCACCGTGTACCCGCGACCGCTCATACAGGCCGAAAAGGCCCGCCGATAATTGTCCTGGCCCACGCGGTTACCGGCTTGTGAAGGATCGTAGCCGCTCTGCCCTTTCGCCCAGCCGTAGCATTCGTACCTATCGAACTGCAGCTGATTTTGGTCCTGGCCGTGGTTCGGCAAAATCGCCGGCTCGCCTGTGGGGGCTGCGGGTTGCTGTGCGTACTGTGCGATGGCCGATACGGACACCGTAAACAGCAAGGACGCGAATAAGAATTTGGACGGCATTGTTGAGTCCTCGAAAATTACCTATCGACCAAGGCAGCTCATTTCGATGTTGACAACGCCCAGTGAAGTTTGTTCATTTGCGGACAGATGCTGCAACAATCGAGTCTTTTGTAGAATCTTCAATCCTCCCGCGCCACTATCAGTGTAGCGCGGACACCGAAAGTGGGGCGATCTTGTCCTTCGTCGCAGCGTTCAGGGACAAATCAACTGAGGCTCGGAAAGAAAACATCGCCCACGTTATTCGCGTACCTCGTAAATGAATTGAACATTCGTTGGATCTCGCGGGACCTTATTTTGGCCAACTGCAACCTGCGGGTTGAACGACTCTCAATGCGCGAAGTCGAACATAAATAGGCGAATCCAAGTGAGGACATGATGCGTAGGATATTCAGACTATGGCGGATGAGCCGCAACGATCTTCGGCTGCTGTGGCTGGCAATGCGACACCCGAACCGGCCGTCTTGGCTGCTACCGGCAACGCTCGCTTTGGGGTTCTTCGCCTTCGAGCCCTTTAATTTCGCAATTCCGCTATTGGGAGTGGTTGATGATCTTTTTCTGCTGCCGTTGTTCCTACACGGACTTGCGAAAATTGCGGTGTACGTAACGACGTCACGGTCGACTTCGCGGTCGCGCGACGATCGCGTGATATCGGTGCAGTGAGATCTCGCGAAGTCCAGGTACTGATTTTAAGAAGTCACCGAGCTCAGCGCGTAAGCATCAGAACGTGATTTCCTCCACGTCCTGTAACACTTTGTGCGCGGCAATCATATCGAGGCGAGCGCCCTGCACTTCGCGACTCGGTATCTGTGCGAGGTAGTCCGCGCATTTTGCCACACGAGCCGCCACGTTCCAGTGTTTCTCGCTTGCATCGTCGGCGAGTATATCCACGAGCTTATCGAGTTCCTTGCGCACCACAGTAGCAGTATCAGCGTAAGCTCTTGTCTGCGGCGATGCCCATAAAGACGCCTGCTGACTGAATAGTGTCCTCGACGCTTCCGTCAGCGCTAGCTCGGCCTTAATCCTGAGGACGGCGCTCATCTTGGTCATATTGCTAATTAACTCTAAACAGCCAAAAAGTTAGTACGGCGAGACCAATCACAAATCGCCCGACGCGCGCCTGATGCGGAAGGCTTCATCGCGCTTACTTTCTATGCTCGCATTCGAGCAGGCGCCTGTTGAGTCAAGCGCCGTTTTAATGCCTCCGACACAGGGACTCGAGGATCGCCCGGAAAGCGAGCACTGAAGTCCGACAGTAGGGTTCGCGAGATCCGTTGCGCGCCGCCCCGGGCGGCGATTTGCGCCAAATTTAAGGTATCCGCGGCTGAGCAGGGACGAAAATGCGGGTCTGCGCTCAAGCGCTTAGTCACCACATCAAGCACTTCGGTTGAACGCCTCAGGGCTAAAAGCCGTGCAACGCGCGCCTCGGTGAGCCGTGAAATCACCCGCCTATCCTCCCAATGAGATATGTGTGCGAAAAGCCAGCCGTAGTCCTCCGGCTGATCGCCTCGGGACCTGAGCCATTCAGACAACACCCTCCAGCTGCGGGCGTGATTGCCACATCGCATGGAGCAGTGGGCATCCCAGAGCATGGCGGTGTCGTCGCGCAGTTCAACCGTCGCGGTAGGCCTTCCCGGCAACAGCACTCGAAGAACGCTGAATAGGGAGAGCGTCCCGTTCAACACAACCCGTACGGGTTGGAGCAGATGCTTTACTGTCCTCGGGGGAATGGGTAGTGCCTGCATTGGGGGGTTCCGCGCCATCAACATCATCCCGGAGAGTCACCTATTAATCTTGAATCCAACTCTCACTTTTCGCGGGCCGCTGTTGCGAAACCCGCATTTTTTGGGGTGAATACGTCGAAATGGATTCGGTTAACTCGCAGGAGTCAGTCCCCGCCTATTCTGGAAACTTCAACGCCCGCATCACCGCCTGAAACCGCGGCTCTTTGCGCAACGGGTCCATGGGCGGCTCGGTACGCGGCGGAATCGCCACTGCTTCATCAACGCTCATGTCCGCCGATTGCGTCGCTCGGCAGCTCAAAGATCGATTGACCTTGAGAGTACCTACGGTGTCCGCCTTGTCCGCGGACGGTGTCCGCGGACACTCACCGCGCCCATCCGATGGAAATTTCGATCTAATCAGCCCTTTTATTGGAGTGTGTGCAACTGGCACGGCCCTTGCTGTGTTATGCGGGTAAGGACGGATGACAACCACTTACTAGGAGACGCACATGAACACTATCTCTACCAAACTCACCTCTTTCGCAGCCGCTCTCGTCGTGAACAGCCTGATCATGGGTGCCGTCGGATTTTTGTTCGAGCTTCAAACGCACCCGCAAATGACTGTAGTCGCTTTTGCGAGGGCAGTGGTTGCGAATCAATGGCTGATCTAGTCGCTGGCGGTCGCGCGATCTCTAGCAACTCGATCGGTATGCGAGAGACTCGCGGGAGCACG
>Ga0302324_100018891_pt1 | contig 13562 bp, 11 predicted proteins | sample Palsa_T0_1_FD_201949 | JGI IMG/M metagenome (GOLD analysis project Ga0302324, IMG submission 201949) | Peat permafrost microbial communities from Stordalen Mire near Abisko, Sweden - Palsa_T0_1 | ecosystem: Environmental > Terrestrial > Soil > Palsa > Peat permafrost | place: Sweden: Abisko...
AGATGCTCATGGCCCGAAGGGTAGCACACCTTGAGAACCTCTCTCCAACGGACTAAAAGCCGCCCATGCCCGCCTCCATGCTCCCCGGCCTCAAGCACGCCAATCTCTCTCCCCGCAAGCTGTTGATCGACGGCCAGTGGGTCGACGCCCTGTCCGGCAAGACCTTCAAGCCCCTCAACCCGAGCACGGGGGAGCCGCTGACGGACGTGGCCGAAGCCGCCGCCGAGGACATCGACCGGGCCGTCAAGGCCGCCCGCAAGGCGCTCGAGGACGGACCCTGGCCCAAGATGACCGGCGGCGAGCGCAGCCGGCTGCTCTTCAAGCTCAGCGAGCTCATGCTCGCTCATGGAGACGAGCTGGCCGAGCTCGAGAGCATCGACGCGGGCAAGCCGCTCGCGGAGGCGCGCAACGTCGACATCCCGGTGGCCGCCGAGGTGATCCAGTACTACGCCGGCTGGGCCTCGAAGATCGCCGGGCAGACTCTCCCGCTGCGGGGCAGCTCTTTCATCTACACGCTGCGCGAGCCGGTGGGCGTGGTCGGGGCCATCGTCCCCTGGAACTTTCCGCTGCTGCTCGCCACCTGGAAAGTCGGCCCGGCGCTGGCGACCGGCTGCACCATGGTGCTGAAGCCGGCCGAGCTCACGCCGCTGACGGCGCTCAAGCTCGGCGAGCTTGCGCTGGAAGCCGGCCTGCCGCCGGGGGTGCTCAATGTCGTCCCCGGCGAGGGCAAGGTGGCCGGTGCGGCGCTCGTCGACCACCCCGGCGTCGACAAGATCGCCTTCACCGGCAGCACCGCGGTGGGGCAGGAGATCATGCGCAAGGCGGCCAGCTCGCTCAAGCGCGTCACGCTCGAGCTGGGCGGCAAGTCCCCCAACGTGGTCTTCGCCGACGCCGACCTCGAGGCCGCGGCCCGCGGCGCCGTCGGCGGCATCTTCTACAACAAGGGCGAGGTCTGCGCGGCCGGGTCGCGCATTCTCGTCGAGCGCAGCGTGCAGGACGAGCTGGTCGACAAGATGAAGGGGAGGGCGGCCAAGCTGACGCAGGGCGACACGCTCGATCCCAAGACGCGGCTCGGGCCGCAGGCGTCCAAGCCCCAGCTCGACAAGGTCCTCTCCTATGTCGCGAAGGGAAAGGCCGAGGGGGCCCAGCTCGTCATGGGCGGCGAGCGCAACACCCAGGCCGGAACCGGCTACTTCGTGCAGCCCACCATCTTCGCGAACGCCAAGAACGAGATGACCATCGCGCAGGAAGAGATCTTCGGCCCGGTCGCAACCGTGATCCCGTTCGACGACGTGGCGCAGGCCATCCGCGACGCCAACGGCACGCGTTACGGCCTGGCAGCGGGGGTCTGGACCCGCGACGTCAAGAAGGCGCACCAGGTCGCGCGGGCCATCAAGGCCGGCACGGTCTGGGTCAACAGCTACAACCTCTACGATCCCGCCGCGCCGTTCGGCGGCTTCAAGCAGAGCGGCTTCGGCCGCGACCTCGGGGAGGATGCGCTGCTGGGGTATCTCGAGACCAAGACCGTCTGGATGGACATCGGGTAGTAGCTCCGCGCGGGTTGCTACGCCGGGGGCGGCGTGGTCCATTCGTTTCATGGCGGCACTCAAGGTGGGTCTGATCGTTTCGGTGCTCGCCCTCGGCAGTTGCTGCCTGACGACGGTCTCGGAAGTTCCCGGGGAGCCCGCTCTTACCGGGGGAGCAACGTCGGGAGGTGGTGTTCCCCGAGGTGGGAGCACCTCCAGCGGGGGCGGATCGACGACGGGCGCAGATCGTTGCTCGGGGATCTACTGCGCGCCCTCGTTCGCCTGCGATCCGGTGGACGGAATCTGCAAGTGCGACGGCCAGGCCTGCTCCGGAAACTGCGAAGCCGATTCCGGAGCTTGTCTCGTCGCATGCGACGCCGACGGCGGCGGCACCTATCCGGTGATCGGTCAGAGCCCCTACGCAGTCCAGTTGCCTACGGCGTACTTGGACAAGGTCTATAATTACCGTCTTCAACCCGCTTGTGGGGTTCCTCCCCTGACGTGGTTCTCGCTCCCGGACGCGAGCTCATTCGAGGTCATCGGACTCGGCTTCTACCCGGCTCAGGGCCAGATCGAGGGGGTTACAACGGTCGCCTCGGACGGAGGCCCGTTCGAATTCGAGATCGAAGCCGTAGACTCGGCAGGCAACAGGGGAGTGCAGAACTACTTGCTCGAGGTCGTCGGTCCGGAGCCCTGAGAGACGAACGGCGGCGACCGCACCGCCAAGGGCGTCGATGCGCTCCATGGAAAATCAAAGTGGTGGCGCGAGAACAACACCTTGCACAAGGCGGAGATTTTCGGTCCGTACCCGCACGACGACCGTTTCGCCGTTCGCTTCCTCTACGACATCACGAACAAGGGCAGCGGAAAGCGGATGATGATGGACGAGGTTGGGCTTTTCACCGTGAAGGACGGCAAGACCACGAAGGAAGAGTTCTTCTACTCGGGCGGCTGAGCGGGAGCCGTCGCGGCGGAGTCCGTCAGAGCGGCGCGTCCAACAGGACCGCCGCGGTGTCGGGCTGGAGCGTTACGGACGTCACCGGCGTGGTGCTCAAGCTCCCCGGCGCTGTTCCGTCGGCCGGGACCAAGCCTCCGCCGCTCGGCACGACCTGGTAGACGGTGTCAGGTAGCGCGTAGGTCTCCGGCGCGCTCGAGGGGTTCACGAGCACCAGTCCGTTGGCATAGCGGCGCACGAAGAGCTGGGAGCTCGGATCTTGAAGCGCCCCGATGCTGGCCGGCAGCGGATCGGCGGCGGCGCCGAGGTCGATGCCGTATTCCGGGAACCACTGGATCTGCAGCCCCTCGGCATCGAGGTTCACGTAGGTCCGCGAGCCCTTGACGAGCAGGTAGGTCCCAAGGATGAACATGCGCTCGTCGACGTCGGTGTCGGAGGGATAGGTCTGGGCGAGGAGGATCTTGCCGGCCGAGACCAGGGCCAGCGCCCGGTTCTGCTGAAGCTCCCAGTCGGAGGGCGCCAGATAGTTCCCGCCACCCAGCTCGGCGAAGCCCTCGATCATGGCGCCGTCGACGTTCGAGTAGTCCGAAGGATCGCGGCTCGTGATGTAGGAGCCGATGTTGGGAATCCACAGGTAACGGCCGGCGAACGTGGTCCGCATGGCGTCGGTGAAGTCGTGCTCCATCGTCGCCCAGCCGTCCTCGAATCCCGCGTCGATGACCGGGAGGTTGGGGTTGTAGTCGGTGGCGCCGAAATAGTTGGGGATGCTGAAGCTATCGGCAAAGAGCCCATCCGCGTCGCAGGCCTGAATCTGCTGGACCACCAGCGGTGGCCAGTAGGCGAGCCAGGTGGGGTCGTCGAGCTGCGCCAGGTACCAGCCGTAGGTGCAATTGAAGACGCGGCTTTCACCCACATGAAAGAACCAGCTCTCCTGGACGGCGTCATCGCCGGGCCACTCCTGGACCCAGCTGTTGCCGTCGATGATCTGGATGTAGTCGGTCGTCGGCTGGCACTGCGCGTCGGGGGTCGAGTCTCCGAGGGCCTGGCCGAGCCGATAGTGCAGCAGCAGGAAGCCGGGAGCATAGGCCCGCAGCTTGGCGACCTCGCTCGCGAGCAGCTTCTGTGCGCCGGCGTAGTGGGTGGCGGCAAACTGCAGTTGCGCGTCGGTGGCCGAGGAGACGTCGAACTGATCGCTGAAGACCTGGATGCTGCTGCTCGTGTCGGGCCAGGGTCGAGGACCGCCGGTCGTTGCATTGCTCGCCGTCGTGTTCCCGCTGCTTGATGTCGCGCTCGAGCCGGTGCCCCCGACGCTCGTGCCCCCGGTGCCCGTGCCAGACGACGTCGGGCCGCCCGTTCCAGTCGCGGTCGAGCCCGAGTTGCTTGCGGACGAGCTCCCTCCGGCCGTTGTGCCGGAGGCTGCCGCCCCCGCAGTGCACGCACCGCAGAGGACGAGGGTCAGGATGGGCCCGATCACGCGCATGATGCGCTCCAGTCTACCCGAGCCTGCGGGAGAGTGGCGACGCGCCGAGGCGGTGCTTAAACACCCCCACACCCGAACGCCGTAACCTGCAAAGGAGAGAACCCGTGTCCCAGATGACGTTGACCTACTTCGATGCCCCCGTGAGCCGCGGCGAGGAATGCCGCCTGGCCCTCTTTCTCGCTGGCGTCCCCTTCACCGACGACCGGCTCAAGCCGGGGGAGTTCGACAAGCGCAAGGCGTCCACGCCCTACGGCGCGGTTCCGGTCCTGACCGCCGAAGGGCATCCGACGATCGCGCAATCGAACGCCATCCTGCGGCTCATCGGCAGCCTGCACGGGTTGCATCCGACCGAGCCCTGGGAAGCGGCGCGTCACGAAGCGCTGATGGGCGCCATCGAGGACATGCGGGGGCGACTGACAGCCACGCGCCTTCCGGACAAGGATGCGCTCAAGAAGGCTCGCGAGGAGTTTGCGAAGGGCTACCTCATGGAATGGGCGCGCCACGTGCAGGCCCAGCTCGGTGACCCATTCGTCGGGGGAGCGGGGCTACAGGTTGCTGACCTGAAACTCTTCGTCTGCATGACGCCGCTCATGAAGGGCGGCATGGATCACATCCCGCCGACGGTCTTCGACGATTTCCCGAAGCTTACCAAGCACCACGCCGCGGTGAAGGCTCACCCCAAGGTCGCGGAGTGGTACGCCAGGTAGGCCTCTCTACGGTTGACCGCAGTTGATCCAGGCGGCGAGGCGATTGACCTCGTCGCTGCTTGGCCGCGGGACGCCACCAGGTGGCATGCCGCCGCTTTGGACGATCGAGACGATCTCGGGGTCGGACTTGATGGAGCCCTGGGTCCACTGATGGCACTGGCCGCAATAGGTCGAGAAGAAGTTGCCGGCGAAGTTCGCCCAGGTGTCCGAGCCGCAGTTGCCGCCCGCGGTCCCGCTGCCCGCCGACCCGCTGCCGCCGCAGCCGGCCAAGACCAAGGTCAGCGCCACAAGCCAGCGCATCAGTCGCCGCCGCCATCCGGGAAGATCCCGCCGCCGTCGGGGAAGAGCGGGGCACACTCGGAATAGTCCGGAGCGATGCAGACCACGAAGCAGGGAAGCGCGTCGAAGGTCGCGTCCGCGAACACCGCGGCGGGTCCAGTCGAGAGGCAGCAGCTCGCGCCGCCGCCGTCGCAGACCGACACCTGATTCCCGCTCCAGTCGTCGCAGATGCAGGTGGTCGGCTCCACGACCATTCCGCCGTCGGGAAGATACTCTCCACCACTCATGCACTCCTGGGGTGGCTGAAGTGGATCGGCCGGGAAGCCGATGTGAAACGATCCCTTCATGTGCGCCCCGCCGGTTTGCGCCGCTTCGTCGGACGGAGCCGACGTGACGACCACCTGCCCCTCGGTGGGAAGAAGCTCGACCCGTCCGGACGATTCGCTGGACGACCGCAAGAGGACCGCCACGGCGGCGCCGGAGCTCGGGGGATAGCTGTCGGAATTCGACGGGCCGACGGCGTAGGTGCCCGGAGCGTTTGGCACCCAGAGCTCGAGGAGCCAGTTGCTGGAGGGACCTTGGGAGACGAGCTCGGAGAGGCCCTGACAGCTGAGCTGAGTGGGGCTGGCGACGAAGAGGGCGAGCAGAAATGGCCCCTGCTCGTCGAAGGAGATCGAATACAGGGGCTGCGACGCGGCCGCGACCTGCAACTGGACGGCGAAGAGCCCCGCGTCAAACCCGGCATCGCCCGCGTCGGGGCCGGCGTCGCCCGCGTCCAAGCCGGCGTCCTTGGTCGAGGGCGAGGTCCCGCCGCACGCGAAGGCGCTGGCGAGGATGAGCCAGGGAGCGATTGTGATCGAAGACCGCAGCTTCATCGCCCGGAGACCGTAGCCCGGTGCCTCGACGCGCCGCAAGCCCAGCCGACGCTGCTTTGACCTTTAGTTGTAGCCGTACTTCTTCACGAACCAGGTCTTCACGAGCTGCGCGGAGACCGCGTAGGCGAGCAGGATCAGGACCAGCCAGCCGAAGAACCGCAGCGGTAAGGCGACCATCCCGAGCGATCGGCCAAAGGGAGTGAAGGGCAGGGCCACGCCGATCGCCATGACGGAGAGGGTGGCCAGGGTGAGGGCCGGTGCGGCGTTGCTCTGCAAGAGCGGGATCTTCCGGGTGCGGATCATATGCACGATGAGGGTTTGCGAGAGCAGCCCCTCGACGAACCAAGCCGACTGGAAGAGCGACTGGTGCGCGGGCGTGTTGGCTTTGAGCACGAAGAACATCAGGTAAAAGGTCACGTAGTCGAAGATCGAGCTGACCGGGCCAAACCAGAGCATGAAGCGACGAATGTCGTCGATCTTCCATTGGCGCGGCTTGGCCAGGTACTCGTCGTCGACCCGGTCGAACGGGATGGCCAGCTGTGAAAAGTCGTAGAGCAGGTTCTGGGTCAGCAGCTGAATCGGCAGCATCGGCAGAAAGGGCAGGAAGGCGCTGGCGCCCAGCACCGAGAACATGTTCCCGAAGTTCGAGCTGGTCCCCATCTTGATGTACTTGATGATGTTGCCGAAGACGCGGCGTCCCTCGAGGACCCCGACCTCGAGCACCAGGAGGTCCTTCTCGAGCAGGATCAGGTCGGCCGACTCCTTGGCGATGTCGACGGCGTTGTCGACCGAGATGCCGACGTCGGCGCTGCGCAGCGCCGGGGCATCGTTGATGCCGTCGCCCATGAAACCCACCACGTGGCCGCGGCTGCGCAGGGCCATCACGACCCGCTCCTTGTGCGAGGGGGACAGGCGCGCGAAGAGCACGGTCTTTTCGGCGAGGTCGGCGAGCTCGGCGTCGCTGGCCGCCTCGACATCGCGGCCGAGCACCACGCGGTCGATCTGGAGGCCGACGTCCGAGCAGATCTTCTTCGAGACGATGTCGTTGTCGCCGGTCAGGACCTTGACCGTCACGCCGTGCTTCCCGAGGGCGGCGAGGGCTTCGCGGCTCGAAGCCTTCGGAGGGTCGAGGAAGGCCACGTAGCCGCGCAAGACGAGATCTTGCTCGTCCTGCTTCGAGAAGACCGCGCGGTCGCCCGGGACGTCCTTGTAGGCGACGGCCAGCACCCGAAAGCCCTGGGACTGCAGCTGGTCAAGCTCCTCGATCAGGTCGGGCAGGATCAAGGGATCGAGGTCCTGGATCTCGCCGTTGAGCTCGACATGGGTGCAGACCTTGAAGAGGGCCTCGGGCGCGCCCTTGGCGATCAGCCGCCGGCGGCTGTCGACGTCGACCACCACCGACATGATGCGCCGGGAGAAGTCGAAGGGGATCTCGTCGATCTTGACCGCGTGCTCGGTGTGGATTCCGCCGTGGGCCAGCACGGCCTTGTCGAGCAGGTTCTTGAGGCCGGTCTGGAAGAACGAGTTGAAGAAGGCCATTTCCAGGACGCCGGGATCCTCCTCCTGGACCACGTTGCAGTACTTCTCGAGGACCACCTTGTCCTGGGTCAGGGTGCCGGTCTTGTCTGTGCACAGGACGTCCATGGCGCCGAAGTTCTGGATGGAGTTGAGCCGCTTGACGATGACCTTCTTCTTGGAGAGCGAGAGCGCGCCGATGGCCAGAGTGCCCGACATGATCATCGGCAGCATCTCGGGGGTCAGCCCCACCGCCACCGCCAGCGCGAAGAAGAAGGCCTCCTTCCAGTCGTGCTTGGTGAGGCCGTTGATGAAGAACACCAGCACGGTCATGACCGCCATGAAGCGCAACAGCAGCAGGCTGACGCCGCGGATGCCGATCTCGAAGCTGGTGGGCGGGCGCTGGCCGGCCAGGCTCTCGGCCACCTTGCCGAGGTAGGTGGCCTCGCCAGTGTTGATGACCATGGCGGTGGCGGTACCGCTCGTCACGTTGGTGCCGAGGAAGGCCAGGTTGCAAAGCTCGAGGGGCGTGCCCGTCGGCGCGGGCTGCCCGCAGGTTTTCTCGACCGGCAGCGCCTCGCCGGTGAGGGCCGACTGGGCCACGAACAGGTCCTTGGCCGACAGGAGCCGCACGTCGGCGGGAATCATGTCGCCGGCCGAGAGCTTGACCAGGTCGCCAGGCACCAGGTCGCGGATGGGGATCTCGTGATCCTGGTGGCCGGTGGTGTCGCTGCGCACGACGGTGCACGTGACGCGAACCATCTCCTGCAGCTTCTGGGCTGCGAGGCTGGCGCGGCGCTCCTGGAAGAACCGCAGTAGACCGGAGATGAGCACCATGGCGCCGATGATCAGCGCCGACTCGTGGTCTCCGCTCAGCCAGGAGACGGTGGCGAGCACCGCCAGCAACGCAGAGAACGCGTTAGCGAAGCCGTGCCAGAGCTGGACGTACCAGCTGGGCGGGCGCTCGTGCGAAACCTGGTTTGGGCCGTGAGTGCGCAGGCGCTCGTCGGCGGCATCGCTGCTGAGGCCGGTCGAACTGCTGGCCTCCTTGGCGAACAGCTCTTCGGGGGAGTAGTTGGCCACCTCACGCAGCTCGGTCGCGGCTGCCTTCTGGACCTGTTCGACCTGGCTCTTGAGCGCGGTGCCTGGAAATCGGTGCCGGAGCTCGGCAAGGGTCTCGCGAAGCATGTGCCGGCGGTCCAGCTAAGGAGCGAGCACGCAGGGGACGTCGGTTTCGAAGTTGCCGGAGAGCGGGACCTGCCCTTTCGGGCCCAAGACCATCGCCGAGAATGATCCTGCCCAGACGGGGCCGACACTCGTGAAGGTGACGGTGCCGGTGCCGGCAACGGCGCCGGTCAAGTGTGCCAGCCCTGCGCTCGGCGGATTGGTCGCGACCCCGACCAGGATGGCAGAAAAGCCGCCGTCAGGAGCCGCTTCCCCTCCAAAGGTCGTGTAGTCGACGATGTCATAGCTGCCAAGGGTGAGGGGACCCTCCTGCTTGGCGTAGATTGCAACGTCGCCCCCCAGCGTTCCGTTGAGCGGGAAGCCGGTTGTGAGAGTCGCGCAGCCGGCAACGGGGTCGGAATCGAACATTCCGATCTCGATCTCGTTGAGCTCCAAGCCTCCGTCCGAGAAGCCGGTGCTGACCGCGAAAATGGCGTTTGGTGCAAAGCTCCCGAAGCCCTGAAGCGATCCATCCCAGGAGCCGCCGCTGCTGGTTCCGGACGAAGCGCTGCCGCCGGACGCGGATGACGTGCCGCTGCCTGCGGAGCCGGATGATGTGCCGTTGCCGCTGGACGACCCGCCGCCCGAGCTGCCGCCGCTCGACGATCCAGACGACGAACCGACGCTGCTGGACCCGGACGGCGAGCCACCGCAGGCTGCGGCGAGAAAAAGCAAGGGTACGAGCCAACGCATGGAATCCCCGAAGTGATGAGGCAACCAGCCATGTTGGCCTGCGCGAAGGGTTATGTCCACAGCGTTTCCGCGCGGCCTGTCACAAGGCTTGATGCCGTGGGTTCACTCGTCTACCTTCCGGGCCGCCCGAATGCCGAAGCGCACCGATCTCAAGAAGATCATGATCGTCGGCTCCGGCCCGATCGTGATCGGCCAAGCTTGCGAGTTCGATTACTCCGGAACCCAGGCGGTGAAGGCTCTCAAGGAAGAGGGCTACCAGGTGGTGCTCCTCAATTCCAATCCCGCCACGATCATGACCGATCGGGCATTGGCCGACCGCACCTACATGGAGCCGATCACCCCCGAAATAGCCGAGAAGATCTTCGCCCGCGAAAAGCCCGACGCGCTCCTCCCCACCCTGGGCGGGCAGACCGCGCTGAACCTGGCGGTGGCCCTCGGCGAGCGCAATGCCTTCGAGATCTACGGGGTCGAGCTGATCGGGGCCAAGCTCGAGGCCATCAAGAAGGCCGAGGACCGCAAGCTTTTCAAAGAGGCGATGGAACGGATCGGGCTGAGCCTGCCCATCTCGGGGTTCGCGTCCACCGTCGACGAGGCGCTGGCGCTTGCCGACGAGGTGGGATTCCCGGCCATCCTGCGGCCCTCGTTCACGCTGGGGGGGCAGGGCGGAGGGGTGGCTTACAACCGGGAGGAGCTGGCGCAGATGGCAGGGCTCGGCCTGCGCCTCTCGCCCGTGCACCAGATCCTGGTGGAGCAATCCGTTCTGGGCTGGAAGGAGTTCGAGCTGGAGGTGATGCGCGACCGGGCCGACAACGCCCTGATCGTCTGCAGCATTGAGAACTTCGACCCCATGGGGGTGCACACCGGCGATTCGATCACCGTGGCGCCCGCCCAGACGCTCACCGACAAGGAGTACCAGAAGCTGCGCGACGCTTCGCTGGCGGTCATTCGCGAGATCGGCGTCGACACCGGCGGGTCGAATATCCAGTTCGCGGTCAATCCCGCCAACGGAGAGATGGTCGTCATCGAGATGAACCCCCGCGTGTCGCGCTCGTCGGCCCTGGCCTCGAAGGCCACCGGCTTCCCGATCGCCAAGATCGCCGCCAAGCTGGCGATTGGCTACACGCTCGACGAGCTGAAGAACGACATCACGCGGGTCACGCCGGCCTCGTTCGAGCCCAGCATCGACTACGTGGTGGTGAAGATCCCGCGCTTCGCCTTCGAGAAGTTCCCCAAGGCCGACCAGACCCTGACCACCCAGATGAAGAGCGTCGGTGAGGCGATGGCCATTGGGCGGACCTTCCGCGAGGCGCTGCAAAAGGCGCTGCGCTCGCTCGAGAACGACCGCAGCGGGTTGGATTCCCTTCTGCCAGGCGGCGAGGCCCCGACCAGCCTCGACGAACCGCGGCGGGCGCAGCTGCGCCAGCGGATTCGCACCCCGTCGGCCGATCGGCTGTGGGCGCTGGCGGATGGGCTGCGGGCCGGCTTTGGCCTCGAGGAGCTTCACGAGCTCACGCGAATCGACCCGTGGTTCCTGCGCGAGCTCGCGGAGATCGTGGCGGCCGAGGGCAAGCTGGCCCGCGGCGAGCTCGATCTCAAGACCGCCAAGCATTGGGGCTTCTCGGACAAGCGCATCGGCGCGCTGACGGGCCGGAGCGAGGGGGCGGTTCGCGAGGAGCGCCAGATCCAGCGGCTGCGGCCGGTCTACAAGCGGGTCGACACCTGTGCCGCCGAGTTCACGGCCTACACGCCCTACCTGTATTCGAGCTACGAGGATGAAGACGAGGCCGCGCCCACCGATCGGCGCAAGGTCATGATCCTGGGGAGCGGGCCCAATCGCATCGGGCAGGGGCTGGAGTTCGACACTTGCTGTGTCCAGGCGGCCGGGGCGCTGCGCGCGGCCGGCATCGAGACGGTGATGGTCAACTGCAATCCCGAGACGGTCAGCACCGACTACGACACCTCCGACCGGCTTTATTTCGAGCCGCTGACGCTCGAGGACGTGCTGGCGATCCACGAGCTCGAGAAGCCGATGGGCGTGATCGTCCAGATGGGCGGCCAGACGCCGCTCAAGCTGGCCCACGCCCTGATGGCCACCGGAGTGCAGATCCTGGGGACCTCGCCGGACGCCATCGACCGGGCCGAGGATCGCAAGCGCTTCGCGGAGCTGATCGAGAAACTCGGCCTGCGCCAGGCCGAGCATGCGCTCGCCAGCTCGATGGACGAGGCGGTGAAGGTCGCGCGACGCATCGGATTGCCCGTGATGGTGCGCCCTTCCTACGTGCTCGGCGGTCGCGCCATGGAGGTCTGCCGCGACGAGGAAGGGCTGCAGACCTACGTGGCGGAGGCTTTTCGGGTGAGCGGCGGGCGGCCGGTCCTCATCGACCGCTTCCTCGAGGACGCCACCGAGATGGATGTCGACGCCATCTGCGACGGCAAGGAAGTCTACGTGGCCGGCGTGATGGAGCACATCGAGGAGGCCGGGATTCATTCGGGCGACTCAGCCTGCGCGCTGCCGCCTTTCACGCTCTCGGCCTATGCCATCGCCGAGATCGAGCGGCAGACGGTCGCCCTGGCCAAGGAGCTGGGGGTGGTGGGGCTGATGAACGTCCAGTTCGCGCTGCAGCGGGGCTCGGGCGACGAGCTGCTCTACGTTCTGGAGGTCAACCCGCGCGCCAGCCGCACGGTGCCGTTCGTCTCGAAGGCAACCGGTATCCCGGTGGCAGAGATCGCGACGCTGTGCATGGTCGGGCAGAAGCTGGCCGATCTCTTGCCACCCCGGGCCGGTTGGCACACCCGCCACGTGTCGGTGAAAGAGGCGGTGTTTCCGTTCGCGCGCTTTCCGGGCGTCGACACGATCTTGGGCCCCGAGATGCGCAGCACCGGCGAGGTGATGGGGATCGACCGTGACTTTCCGCTGGCCTTCGCCAAGGCTCAGGCGGCCGCCGGCAATGCGCTTCCCCTGAGTGGCACGGCCTTTCTGTCGGTCAAGGACACCGACAAGGCGCGCGCCGTGGCCCTGGCGCGGAGGTTGGTGGCGCTGGGGTTCAAGATCGTCGCCACCGCCGGGACCCACGCGGCCTTCAACAAGGCGCACGTGCCGTCGGAGCTGGTGCGAAAGGTGGCGGAGGGACGGCCGCACATCGTCGACAAGATCGCCGACGGCGGTGTCGATCTGGTGTTCAACACCACCGTCGGCCGGCAGTCGGTGCTCGACAGCTTCAGCATCCGGCGCGAGACGCTGATGCACGGGATCCCGTACTGCGTCACGATGGAGGCGGCCCGGGCCGCCGTCGAGGCCATCGAAGCGCTGCAGGCACGGCCCTTCGAGGTGCGGACGCTGCAAGAGTTTCACGGGTAGACTGGAACAACCAAAGCCGTGAGCGTGCCCGTGCCCGTCTGCGTGCCGGGTTGGCGCGCTGCTCAAAGGATCGGACGCATCTCGACGAAAGACTCTGCGGGCCTGCGGGTGGCGAGGATCCCCATGCAACAGCTCGAGAACACCCGAGACTGTGACACGACCAACCGCGCGGATTGTCGCCGCTAGAACGATAGCCGGACCGAGACGAGCCCCTGCAGCTCGAAGGCGGTCGCCGGGTTGAGATCGGAATTGATCGACGTCAGCGTCTCCAAGCCGCGTAGCTCGATACCGAATCTGAGGATGGCGACCATGATGTCGAGCCCGAAGTCGCCCCCCAGTCCCCACAGCGGGTCATTGACACTCGTGGCCCCCCCCGTGTCGCTGACGATGGCTGCTTGTCCGAGCACTCCGAGGTAGGGCTGAAGCAGCCCAAAGTTCAAACCTAGCCCAACTTCCGCAGCTCGAGGAAAAGAAGGGGGCGTTTGCGAGGCCGCAGGGAGCCAACAGGCTGATGCGACTGGAGCGAGCTCAGCGAAAGGGCATGTAGTGCCGACCAACCCCCTTGTTGACCGAGGCCTGAAGGCGCAGAAAACTGACTGTGTACCTGCGACACGCGACGCGTCGGAAGGACGGCAAGGTTCACACCTACTGGCGTCTGGTGCGCTCGGTGCGTCGCGGATCGAAGGTGATGCAGGAGACGGTAGCGCACCTCGGCGAGCTCGATGCGCAGGGGCGGGCGAAGGCCAAGCTGCTCGCGCGTTCGATGACGGGGCGGGAGTACCGCCAGCTGGATTTCTTCGAGGCCGCGCGAGAGGCTGAGCAGCGCGTCGAGGTTCGGCTCGATCAGGTGAGGTTGGAGCACGGTCGCGCCTTCGGAAACGTCTGGCTGGGGTTCACGCTCTGGCGAGCCCTGAAGCTCGACGAGGCTTGCGCGCGCCTGATGCCGGAGG
>Ga0302324_100018892_pt1 | contig 13562 bp, 14 predicted proteins | sample Palsa_T0_1_FD_201949 | JGI IMG/M metagenome (GOLD analysis project Ga0302324, IMG submission 201949) | Peat permafrost microbial communities from Stordalen Mire near Abisko, Sweden - Palsa_T0_1 | ecosystem: Environmental > Terrestrial > Soil > Palsa > Peat permafrost | place: Sweden: Abisko...
CGACAATTAGCGGTGACCGGTCAGCCGTCAAAGTCCTGATCGTTCCTGCTGAAGAAGATTTGATGATTGCCAATCACGTCTACGCGTTGCTCGAGGCCTAGCCTGCTTGAGTCCATGGGTCAGTGCATGTGCAGGCGCCAGGCAGTATAGCTGGCAATCTCGTGGCACAACCGCTGGGCTGCTTGCCACCGGCTAATGGGCTTTCCGGGAGGGCGCGGCGAGGTGTAGACGTCCAGGCCCTCTTCCCCGCAGAGAGCATGAATGCGAAAAAGATGAGTGCCGTCGCTGACCACAACGATCCGTCGAAGATGGTTGGCGCCGGCAATCAACGCCAATCGCTCGGCGGACTCCTTGGTATCGCTGCTCTGGGTTTCGGCAATGATTCGGCCTTCTGGAACTCCCTGGGCCAGAAGGTAGTCGTGGCCGACGCCGCCTTCTGAATGGCTGTCCTCCTCGGCGCTGCCGCCAAGGGTGATGATCAGCGGTGCAACCCCTTGCTGATAGAGCGCTAACCCGTGATCGAGACGAGCGCGGAAAACCGGCGACGGGCGGCCGTCATACTCGGCGGCGCCAAAGATGGCAATGGCGTCTGCCGGCCGGGATTCATCGAGACGAGCATAATACTGGATCCGGCCGTTGACCCAAAGCACCCAGCCGGCCATCCCAACCACCAACAACCCGCTCAGTAGAATGAGCAGCCTAATTCTCATGCATACCCGTCCAGCTCGTGACCCCGGTTCTCAGGCCTGAAGCACCAAGGCGATTTCGTGAGTCGAGATCGAGCCTTCGCGCAACACCTGCCAGACATCCTCCCCCCCGGAAAGATCGACGATGGTGGTCGGCGATCCCTGGCCGCTGGGCCCACCGTCAACGATCAGCGGGATGCGGTCGCCGATCTGATCGCGGACGCAGGCCGCGTAGGTGCATTCCGGCAATCCCTGGAGATTGGCTGAGGTTGCGGTGATCGGCAAGCCAAAGGCGTCGACCACGGCGCGAGGGATTGCCGCATCGGGCACGCGCAGGGCGACGTTGCCCGTATTTGCCGTGCTGCGGAGTGGCAGCCGCGAGCTCGCCTTGACAATAATCGTGAGCGGGCCGGGCCAAAAGTGTTCGGCGAGCCGATCGAAGCCGGTGCCAATGTCCCGGGCCAATTCATAGGCCTGGGCGGCATTGCTGATCAGCAGCGAGAGCGGCTTATGGCGCATACGGGTCTTGATCTCGTAAATGCGGTCGACGGCCCGGAGATTCACCGGATCGACAGCAAGACCGTAGAAGGTGTCAGTTGGCAGACCGACGACCTTACCGCCGCGGAGACAAGAAACAATATATTCAATCCGCTCTGCTTCCGGTTCATCCGGATGAACGCGAAGGATTTCCGCCGACAAGATTTCTCCAAGAAAGATCAAGTTGAAGCTGGAGCATTCGCTCGTCGGAACCGAGACCGTGCGCGCGGGGGTAAAATCGCTCCAATGCCGCCAGCTTCCCAACGGGTGTACTCTCGCATTGTACAGAGTCGGCAGAACCGCCGGGTCAAGGAATTACGCGCGAGCTTCTCGCCAGCAAGCCGAAATGAGACCGGCCTGGTGGGCATTGAAGGCGAACACCTGCTGACTGAGGCGATCCGAAGCGGGACCCGAATCGAGATGGTCTTCGTCCGCAGCGGCAGCGAATCGATTCTGGAAAGAGTCCCCCTGGCCCCCGATGTTGAAGTCCTTGAGTTGCCCGATGAGATCTTTTCAAGCGCCGTGACCACGGAGATGCCGCAGGGCATTGCAGCTTTGGTCGTTCCTCGCACTTTCTCGCTCAGCGAAATGCTGACCGGCCAGCAGCCTTTGCTGGTGGTAGCCGCCAGCCTGCAGGATCCAGGCAATTTAGGAACGCTAGTTCGTTCGGCGGAGGCCTTTGGCGCGGCTGGAGTGGTGACGTTGCCGGGTACGGTAAGTCTATGGAACTCCAAGGCGTTACGGGCTTCCGCCGGATCGGCTTTTCGGCTGCCCGTGGTGGCCGCGGGCGAAGATGAGGTGCTTTCGTGGCTTCGCCGCTCAGAGATCCAGGTCTTTGCTGCCGTGGCGGAGTCCGGCAAGAGTGCCGCGGCCATCGACTTTAGGGGGCCGGCCGCGATCTTGATCGGAAACGAAGGCCGGGGTCTATCCGCCGATTTGATCGACGCCGCGGACCAACGAGTCACGATTCCCTGCCCCGGTTCGGTGGAATCGCTCAACGCGGCGATCGCCGCCAGCATTTTGCTCTATGAGGCGTCGCGACAGCGCGCTGAGCTCTAAGTCCAGCGCTTGAAGGATCGCGGTGTCAGAGGTGCCATTCGTTAGATTTGATAACCGCCGCGCCGAGGGAATCTCGACGGACGTCGTCAAAACTTCCTAGTCCCCTGCGTCGACCCCGGCAAACGGCCACTCCCGCCGGTGACGGGCGCGAGCAAAGTACAACAGGCAACCTGAGGTCGCGATTGCGGCGCCATAGCGGAGTTCGCGAACCGCATTCGGCCGCGAAATCAGGATGAATACAAATCCAGCCGCCGCCAGTATAGGCGGCAAAGGATACCACCACATTCGGAACGGCCGGGGACGGTCCGGTTCGCGAAGCCTTAGCAAGATCACTCCAACCTGCTGCAGCAGGAACTGCAGGATGATGCGGATTGCGACCAGCGCCGCAATGACCTGGGACAAATCGAAGAAACAGAAGAGCGTCGCAACCGCACCAAGTGCCAGAAGAGAAACGTTGGGAAAACTCTGAGTGGGATGCAGACGGGCAAAGACCGGGAAGTAATTGCCGTCAAGCGCGGCTGCGTAGGGAACACGGGAATAGCCCAGCAGCAATGCGAAGACCGAGGCAAAGGCGGTCCACATCACCAGCACCGCGATCATGTTCGCGGCAACACCGCCGAACGTGCGTTGCATGACCAGGGCGACCACCGCATATTTGCCCTGGGCATTGAGCGAAGCGCTCATCTCCTGCCATGGAATTACGCCGAGCACACTCACGTTCATGAGCAGATAAAGGGCAGCGACAATGAAGATAGAAATGAGAATTGCGCGAGGGATGGCGCGGCCCGGATCGCGGATTTCCCCGCCGAGAAAGCCGACATTGTAATATCCCCAATAGTCGTAGGTCGCGATCAGCGTTGCCGCGCCGAGGCCGCTAAAGAAGGCCGTCCCTAAATGAAATGCGTGGGGCGGAAAATTGAATGCCATCGCCGGGTGGAAGTGGGTGAACCCGGCGAGAATAACCCCGCCGATCGTGATCAACACCCCCGCCCAAAGCACCCAGGCCATGCGGGCGATGGAGCGCACATTGCGATAGAGCAATGCCACGGTTAGAAGGCAGGTAGCTGCGGCCAGCAGACTGGTGAACTTTAGAGAACCGAGCAGCGGCAGGCGGGTATGCTCGAACACTCGGTTGGCCAGCGGGGGCCAGAGATAAGCGGCATACTGCGCGAGTCCGATACATCCGGAAGCAATGGAGAGCGGCGCACTGAAGCCCAGCTGCCAAACATAGAGGAACGACGCCAGCCGGCCTGCGCCCTCGCGACCGTAGATCTCCCGCAGATATGCATACGAACCACCGGCCTGGGGCATCATCGCCCCAAGCTCAGCCCAGACCAGCCCGTCGCAGACGGCGATGAAGGCGCCCAGCAACCAGCCCAGCATCGCTTGTGGGCCGCCCATCGCAATCACCACCAGGGGCAACGTGATGAATGGCCCGACGCCAATCATGTTCATCATGTTGAGCGAGAGCGCGTTGCCAAAGCTCACTTGGCGGGTGAGCGTTGGCGACGCTCCGGGGTTTCTTGACGGTTCTGAGCGATCGTCCGCGGACTGGGGCATGGGTAGGGTTCAGTTGAAAAGATGCTAAGTTCTTGGTCGCGCTCCGCGGGTCTCGGACTGCCCGGATTGTACACTGAGCATTCGCTCTCGCTTCACGATTGGCGCCCCATTTAAGCTTGGAATATTGATGAATCTTGGCAAAATGATCCGCACCCTCTGCCTGCTAGGGCTGAGCGTGATTTCTCCGAACTGCGCACTTCCCGCGCAACAACCACCCTCTCCTGCGCCCCAAACTGCGGCTGCGGTGGATGCCCAGCCGCTCACCGAAGATCGCGGCGCGAATGGCCTCTGGCAGGACCTGAAGCGGCTCCATACCTGGGCGAGCATGATGATGATCGTGGCCCATCCCGACGACGAGGATGGGGGCATGCTCACTTACGAGTCGCGCGGTCAAGGCGTACGAACCTCGCTGATGACCCTGACCCGCGGTGAAGGCGGCCAAAATGTCATGTCCAGCGACGCCGATGACGCATTGGGGCTGATCCGCACCAACGAGCTGCTCAAAGCCGATCAGTATTACGGGGTCGACCAATATTGGGCGCGGGTCGCCGACTATGGTTTCTCGAAGACAATCGAAGAGGCGTTTCAGCAATGGGGACACGACCGCGTTCTTTACGACGCGGTGCGCGCGGTCCGCATGGAACGGCCCCTGGTGATCACTGCCAGCTTTATTGGCGGCATCACGGACGGGCATGGCCAACACCAGGTTTCAGGCGAGATCGCTCAGGAGGTCTTTACGGCGGCCGGCGATCCGAAGGTCTTTCCTGACCAGATCCAGGCCGGTCTGCGTCCCTGGTCGCCGATGAAGGTCTATGCGCGGGTGCCGAATTACTCGATCGGCAAGGAGGGAATGTTCGATTACGCCACCGGCAAATGGACTCCGGTGCGGTTTTACAACTATGTCACCAAGCAGTGGAGCACGACTGCACCGTCAACCAGCGTGGTGGTTCCTGAGGGCAGCTTCGATCCGCTCCTGGGGCGCACCTACATCCAGATTTCGCGCCAGGGATGGGGGTTTCAGAAGACGCAAAACGGAGGCGGCTACGTGGTGCTCCCGGGCGAGGTAAACTCCGACTACCATCGCTATGCATCCAGAGCCAGCAGTGGCGATACCGAGTCCTCTTTCTTTGATGGTGTGGACACGTCGCTGGCCGGAATCGCGGCCCTGGCCGAGGGCGACCCGGGATTTCTGAAGATGGGTCTGCTCTCCATCAATAAGCATGTGGAGAAGGCGATGGCGGCTTACGATCCTGCCGCGCCGGAGAAGGCCGCGCCGGAGCTTCACGATGGTTACCTGGCGACGCTGAAGCTCATTGATGCGGTACAGGCCAGTGGGCTTTCAGGGCAGGACAAGGCCAACGTCAACCAAGAATTAGAGCGCAAATTAGAACAGTTCAACACCGGACTCGCAGATGCTCTGGGACTCAGAATCGATGCTCTCACGACTCCTCGAAACAGCGTCAAGCAAGCGACCATCTTTTCCTCCGGCGTAGACGACACACCGGCAGCAGTGACCCCAGGATCGGAGGTATTCGTTCGGCTCCATCTGCTCAATGCGCTTGCGGGCCATACCCGACATAAGACCGCGCCGAAGCTGGTGAGGACCTGGGTAGTGTCGCAGGTAGATGCAGCTTCCAAGATCGAGCAGCTCGCCGAGCCCCAATCCGATTCAATGACCGGAGACGCGCTTTTTCGGGTTGGCATTGCCGAGAACGCCCAAGGCACCAGACCTTACTTCACTCGTCCGAGCACGGAACAGGCGTATTACGACATCGACGACCCGCGATGGCTAAATGCGTCATTCGCACCGTATCCGCTGGAGGGCTGGACGGAGTTCGACTACAACGGCGTGCCCATCCGGATCGGCCAGGTAGTTCAGACAGTCCAGTGGGTCGAGGGTCTCGGCTCGGTCGAGAATCCTCTGGTGATTGCTCCAGCCATTTCAGTGAGCATTCATCCCGGCGCTGGTGCGGTTCCGCTGGGAGCACCGGACTTCGCCCTTTCGACCACCCTGCATAGCAACCTTGAGGGAGCCTCCGATGGGAGCCTCCGGCTGAGATTGCCAGCGGGGTGGACCTCGACGCCAGCGGAGGCGGGCTTTCACCTGAAGGCTGGGGAAGATCAGGAAGTAAGTTTCCGTATCCATCCTGGCGCACTTGAGCAGCGGTCCTATGAGATTCAGGCAGTAGCGACCTGTGCGGGGCATGAATATTCAGACGGCTATCGCACGGTTGGCTATCCGGGGCTCCGACCCTACAACTACTACCGTCCAGCGACGTATCGAGCCCGGGGTGTGGATGTCCGGGTGGCCCCGGGCCTGAATCTTGGCTACGTCATGGGCCCTGGCGACGACGTTCCCCAGGCGCTTGAAGAGCTCGGAGTTCACCCCCACCTACTCAACCCGCAGGAAATTGCATCGGGTGATTTAAGCAAATACAGCGTGATTGTGTTGGGAATTCGCGCTTATGCGGCTCGGCCCGAACTGGCTGCCAATAATAGCCGGCTGCTGGAGTATGTCCGGAATGGCGGCAATCTGGTCGTGCAATACCAAAGCAGCGAATACGACCATAACTTCGGACCCTATCCTTATCTGCTGGGACGATCCCCGGAGAAAGTCGTCGACGAGACTGCTCCGGTCAGGCTGCTGGATTCAAGAAACCCGCTGCTGAACTGGCCAAATCAGATCACTGCGGAAGACTTCTCCGGCTGGGTAGAAGAGCGCGGCCACTCGTTCATGGAAAGCTGGGACCCTCAGTATGCCGCCCTTACCGAAACCCACGACCCAGGGCAAGATCCCCAGCGGGGCGGGCTTCTGTTGGCCCACTACGGTAAAGGAACCTATGTTTATTTGGCCTATGCGCTCTATCGGCAGACGCCGGAAGCGGTGCCAGGGGCATACCGGCTGCTGGCAAACCTGATCAGCGCCGGATCTCGACCTTAGCCGAGGCTGACTTCAAATCTCCAGGAAGGCTTGGGTATGGTGGGGAACACGAACCGACTTAGGAGAGGCCGCCAATCGCGGCTATCTCTTCTCCGCAGAAAAATAGAAGTTGGCGATCAACCCTAACTGGTTCAACTGCTGGTTCTCCTTCTTTCCGGTATTGTTCTGATGGCAGTAATAAGGTTCAAAGTCCACCCGCGTTCCAACCGGGAGGCTGCTTCCCGCGTATAACGCAGTCGTGCTCCACTTCCCATACTGGCTCTCGTAAAACTCCTCCGAGCGGGCATAAACCTTAGGGTGATACTTCTGAATGGTGAGCGTCTTCTCCAACGAAAGTCGGTTTCGATAGCGCCAGTCGAACTTGCCGTTTTGCCAATCCAGATCCGCGCGGTTCCTGTCGGAAACCAGGATGCTCCCCCTCACTGGGTAGTTGAGCGTCGTGACCAGCTCCATGCGATTGGTTGTCGGAGCATCCGGCGACGGAAGGTACCGATAGCCGGCTGAAAACACCAATGCCCGCTTCTTGGCTGCGTCCAGATCGAAAATAGTCGCGTTCTCGAGCTTGATCCAGGGTTTGAGATACAGGTCGATGCTCGGCCCAATCTCCGCCTGGGTAGGATCGCCCCCCTCGCGCGTCTGCTTGGCCTGGAACACGAATCGCGCCAGGGGATGGACCGTCAGGTAAGCATCGACCTCCGGCAGGAACCCGCTCGATTGCGCTCTCGCCGAGGGGGCAACCGCCAGAAGCATGGCCACTGCCAGCAGCCGATACCACGCGCTAAGCACCTCGCCCCGCCCGATCCGCGCCGCCAATGGATCTGCCAACAAAGTGGGCACCCTCGCGGCCCAATAGGGCCATCATCGCAAGGTAGGAGCTCATCGGACTCTCCGCAATTGGCAGTTTTTACAACCGAACGACCTCCAGGAGCACCCCCTTCCGTCTCGCATGATTGGTTGGTTTCGCGCGCCTGGAAGACCAGCCTTCCGGTAAACACCAGCCCAGGGTTGTAGGTGTGGAACTTGCTCGTCGCGATCTCCTCTCCGGCTCTGAATCCCACGCCGAGGCGGCTCTTGGCGTCGTCCGGACGCAGCTTGAATTTGCGGAAGACAATTCCGGGGGTAAGAAAATTCTGGCTCTTTCCGTTATTCGGGCCGCCGTTGTAATCGGTCGCGTTCGACTCGAGCTCGGGCCACAGATACTCGCCCCGGTGATACTGCGCCGTGGTGTTCCAGGCGACGGGCCGGCCCAGGCTCGTTGCTAAGGCCACGTGAAGTGGCGGCGGCCGTGGGGTGAGCTATCCGACAATCAAGCAATGGATACTCGCCGAAAATTGAGGGTCGCAGAGTGCTTTGAATCCGTTGCTGAAATCGAGAGTAACTTCGACCGAGAAAGCTTCAAGAGACCGATTTGGCAATGTGAGCGGAAGAAATCAATTCGTGGGCGCGATTATCGAGATCCAGATAAGCGGATTGTTCGCGAAGGTGGTTCTTCAACTTGCGGACCAGAGGATCACATTCATCATCACTTCGGACGCCGCTCGGGAGATGCCGCTTCGTCGGGGCAGCTGCCGCCTGAATCAAAGCCACAGCGGTGATGATCCTCCGCGCCCTGTTGAGCTCCTGTCCGCGAGACAGGCGGCAGCGAGTTTCCATCTTCCACAGCGAGTTGAGGTTATTTATTTGTCCGCTTATTCATTGAAGATTAACCGGATTTTCACGGCTCGCTGCCAATCTCATATTGGCGAAAGCTGTTCGTGAATGTGCTTTTGCCGGGATTTAGCCGGCAAAGCAAGAACACACTTTCTCTGCTGGAGCACCCGGCGCCGAAGACAGGCGAAGCGGCTCTTTCAGTGTTGAATGTACGTCACCACGCAATTTTCTATTCGAATTAGAGAGGCCCGATGAAAACCAATTTTAAGGCGCTGGCAGGTTTGGCGCTTGTGCTGGCTCTTCCCCCCGGATTTGCGCAGACGACGGCCAGCGGAACGACCGGTTCCACGCCGAGAAAATCCACCCATAAGAAGGCTGCCGTTGCTGAAGGACCCTCGGTTCAGTCACAAATTGACTCCTTGCGGACCGACATGCAAAGCCAGATTCAGAGCTTGAGGCAGCAGCTTTCTGAAAAGGACGCTCAGCTCCAGCAGGCGCAGCAGGCGGCGGCGCAAGCCCAGGCGGCGGCGCAGCAGGCACAGCAGGCGGCGCAAGCGGCCCAGCAGGCCAATTCGGACAACACCACGGCGGTAAGCAGCCTGCAGGGTGCGGTGACCGACCTGAAGACCAACAATGCGTCCCTGGTCCAGACTATTCAGGACACTCAAAAGCAGGACAAGGCCTTGATCGAACATCCCGACTCAATTTATTACAAGGGGATTACGCTCGGTTTGACCGGCAGTTTCCTGGCGGGTGAAACCGTGTGGCGCAGCGCGGCAACCGGCTCGGATATCCCAACCGCATTCAGTTCACTCCCGTTGCAAGCCTCCGATTACGCTCAACTCAGCGAGTTTTACGGTTCGGGCCGCCAATCCCGTATCGCTTTGCTGGCCGAAGGCAAGGCGAAAGACTTCACCATGCGGGGCTACTACGAAGCTGACTTCCTGGGCGCCGGCATCACCTCGAACAACAACGAGAGCAACAGCTACGTTCTCCGGCAACGGCAACTGTGGGCCCAGGCGCAGCGGGCGAAATGGACGGTCACCGCAGGCCAGATGTGGTCGCTGGTCACCGAAACCAGGCAGGGTATGACCCCGCGCACCGAAGCAACTCCGCAAACCATAGACCCGAACTACGTTCCCGGCTTTAGCTGGGAGCGCCAATATGGGTTCCGGGTTGTCAATGAAGTTGTCCCTCAGCGGGTTTGGCTCGGCGTCGCGGCGGAAAATCCGGAGACTCTGAACCTCGGCGGCACGGTACCCGCGAACCTGCTCCTCGGCAGCTATGGGACTAACGGTGGCGCCTACAATGGTGGCGGCACGTACACCCTCTCAGGCAACGTCCCGGCGGTCGGCGCGGCGGCCAACTACTCCTTCAACCTGGCTCCCGACCTGATCGCTAAGGTAGCCGTCGAACCCAAGTTCGGCGGACACTATGAACTCTACGGGGTGGCACGCTTCGACCAGTATCGCAATTATGTGGGATACAAGAGCACCTCGACCTTCAACCCGGTAACCGGCGTAACCGCGGTCACCATCACCTACACCAGCGCCTATAACGACCAAACCGTCGGTGGCGGCATCGGTGGCAGCCTGCGCTACCCCGCATTCAACAAAAAGGTTGAATTCGGTCTGAAGGGCTTGTGGGGCGACGGTATCTCTCGCTACGGCGATACCACTTTGTCGGACGCAACCGCGGACTACAATGGTCGACTGAAGCTGTTGCACGGCTACTCCACGCTCGGCACCATCGAAGCGCACGCCACTCCGCGGCTCGACGTTTTTCTGAACTACGGCACCGACGGCGTCTTCCGCAACTACAGCACCTCGCCCACCGGCGGCCAGTTCGGCTATGGCAACTACCACTTTTCCAACAAGGGCTGCGATACCGAACCCGCTCCGGTCAGCGCCTTCGCCCCCAACAACCCTGGCACCTGCGCGGCCAACACCCGCGATGTCCAGGAGATCACCTTCGGCTACTGGTACGACTTCTACAGGGGGCCGCTGGGCCGCCTGCGTCAGGGCTTCCAGTACGCTTACGCAACCCGCAACGTCTTCTCCGGCGCAGTGGGCGCAACCCCCCAGGCCACCGACAATATGTTCTGGACCTCATTCCGCTACTACCTGCCGTAGTGACCGTCCATGGCAACGATCAAGGGCACCCAGACCGGGTGCCCTTTGTCTTGTGCTACGGTTTTCGACGCTCGGGAAAAGACGACCTTAGCCGCGATGCCCAGCCGAGTCATCTCCCGCTCGATCCGAATCCTCTGCTGTCCCGGTCACTGACCGACAGCTCGGCCACCTCGACGACCTCAACGCCGGTAAGGGCCGCGAACGGCGACATTTGGATGATCTTGTCGCCCTTGCGGATATGAACTCGCACGTCGCTCTTATCCAGCAGCACATCGGTCAAAACGCCGTCCTGATCGCGTGCGCACCTTATCTGATATACCGGCTGGTTGGTGTTGATAAGACAGACGAGAATCTCCCCGCGATAGCCGGCGTCGATTCGACCGCCCGCGTAGGTGACACCTCTGGCGGCCATCGACGAACGATCACCGAGGATGAAACCCATGCCCGGGGAACCTTCTACGGCGATTCCAGTGCGGACCCTGGCCGGTATACCTGGCTCCAGAGTTACATCTTCGATCGAATAGAGATCGAAGCCGAGGTCACTTCCGGCATAGGCGACAGTCGGCATCCTGGCGTCGGGGTGAACCAACTTGACTTTCAGCATTCGAGCGTCATCTCCAGCGCGGGGATGCGAGATGCCGTCATCACCCGAAGAGAGATTGGTTCTAAGCCTTCTTGGCCGCAGCCATCTCTTTGTGCTGTTTGGCCCAGCGTCGCTTCTGTGCCTGGGCGATGCGGTTGCGCGCATCCTCGCTCAGCACCCGCTTCTTGGCGGGATGACTTCCGTTGCTGTTGCTACGACTGTTGACAGCCGCTACGCGGCGTGCGCTCGTCGCACCCAGCAAGGTTCTGACTCGCTCCAGCCGGGAGATCTCTTCGTCGATTGCTTGCAGAATCTGATTACGATCCATTCTCTCTTTTCTCTCCAATTTTTCCAGGACCTATTGTTTCAGGCCAACAGATCTAGGTTTTAAGATTGAAACTCTTTCAGTTACTAAGGTTTATCAATTTGCTAATTCGGTCAAGTCCACCGTATTCGCCGGGTGGTCTGGCTGCCTCAACAGAATAGGATTATAGCTGCCGATATGGGATTAGCTGCGATATGGGATCCTAGCCGCGCGCAAACTGGTCGCAGACGATGCTGCCTAACTCCGCCAAAGGAGGTCTCCCTCTTGGTACCGGGCCAGATGGCGAAACGGCTGGATTTAACATCATCATTTCGCTGACTTCCCAACCAATCAGATGGTCCCGTAGGGCAATAGTATGCCTGTCGCACTCCAAATACCGGGGTGAAGGATGATAACCCGCTTGAATAAGCGCTGCCGCTAGGGAAATCTCGTAACCGTTCGAGATATCAGGAGTCCAAGATATTCCTGGGCAAGACCATACGCATCCGGGGGACGACATGTGTGCTGCCTTTTCGACCAGGCCACTAACCAAGTATCTTCCAAGGAAGCAGTGGAGCAAGATCGCACCCGGACCCATCATGCATACCCAAGAAACAGACGAGCCGGGGTTGATTGCCCGTATTTGTGACGGTGAAAAGGAGTTATTTCACGAGCTGATTCGGCCCTATGAGAAGCGCGTTTATCTGTCTGCATTGGCCATGCTCGGCAACCAGCCGGAGGCGGAGGATGCCGCTCAGGAGGCGCTGCTCAAGGCGTTTCGCGGCCTGAAGTCGTTTCGTGGGGAATCCAAGTTCAGCACTTGGCTGCTGTCAATCGCTATGAATGAGGCAAGAAGCCGCCTGCGGAATTCGAAGCGAGCGCCACTGGAGTCTCTGGACGAACAGGCGGATTTGCACCAGGGGGATTTTACTCCCGCGGTGCTGACGGACTGGCGGGAAATACCATCGGAGACACTGGAGCGAGCCGAGTTGAGGGCCACCCTGCAATCGGCGGTAGAAGGTCTTCCTCCAATTTACCGGGAGGTCTTCACCCTGCGCGACCTTGACGAGCTGAACGTGGAGGATACCGCCAGGATCCTGGGGGTTTCAGCGAATGTAGTCAAAGTGCGGCTTCACCGGGCCAGGATGTTGCTGCAGAAGCGGCTGGTGCCGGTGTTAAAGAGTTCTTTTGCCCCTCGGCGAGGCTGGTTCGGGAGGGCGTCATGGCGCTGAACTGCAAACATGTTTGGACCTATATCTCCGATTACATCGACGGGTCGGTTGATGCCGAAGTGCGGCTCGAGATCGAGCGCCACCTGGAGCACTGCGAGATTTGCTCGGCAATCCTGGACAGTACCCGCAACATCCTCTATCTCACCGCCGATGAGCGCACCTTTGCCATACCGGTCGGCTATAGCGACCGCCTTCATGCCCGGTTGGCGGCGGAACTGGCCGCATCCGATGGAGAATCGCCCTGAGAGGCTTGGTTATGGAACTCGATGGATCATCGGGTGGGTCATGGATTCGGCGGCCAGCAGAACCAGGGTGAGCAGCGAAAGGCCGATCTGGAGGTTTTCGGAGCGCAGTTTCGCGGCGGAAGCGGGTGTCTGCCGCCATTGGGAAGCGGGGCGGTGTCGTAACCGGCGGACTCGCCAGACAACGTACAGATTGATCAGCGCGCCGGCCAGCGCGAGCAGCATCATGGGAATGCGTATATGGTCGCCATGAAAGCCCCTTGCGGGTACGTGAAGTCCTGCTGCCGCAGCCAAGGCAGAGAAACCGATCACCACTCGAATGCCGCTAATGGCGATGACCGCGGTGCAAACACTCTGGAGAAGAGCAAAGACAAAACTCCCCCACAGGACAATCCAGCTTTTCTTCACTGACGGTACGAAGTTCGGCAAGGACGCACCAACAGCTTCGCGCTTCCTTTTTCAGGTCGCGTTGCCTGGACTATCGGAGAATTGCTGCTGTCAGGGGTAGCTAACGCAGAAGCAAAAGGACGGCCTGCGCCGCCCTTCCTGCTTCGAAGTTTGCGCGAAGCTTACAGGACCTGAACGTTCTCAGCCTGCCAGCCCTTGGGACCCTTCACCACGTTAAACTGCACGGCC
>Ga0302324_100018895_pt1 | contig 13560 bp, 10 predicted proteins | sample Palsa_T0_1_FD_201949 | JGI IMG/M metagenome (GOLD analysis project Ga0302324, IMG submission 201949) | Peat permafrost microbial communities from Stordalen Mire near Abisko, Sweden - Palsa_T0_1 | ecosystem: Environmental > Terrestrial > Soil > Palsa > Peat permafrost | place: Sweden: Abisko...
ACATGACGCCGCGGGCCTTGCCGGCGAAGTATCTGAAAGTATTCCGGGCCGCGGTGGGCGGTCCATAAAAAGGCATCCGATTTCGAGAAGTTGCGGTAACCCGAAAGCGATGCCTTGGCACGACCCTCGCTCGGGGAGAGCTGAGAAACGGAAACTGAGAACCGCTCTTGCACGCGCTGCATATTAACGGAAACGATCTCACGCTTGAGGCCGTGCGCGAAGTCGCGCGCACGGACATCCGGCAACCTGTTCTTCTCGCTCCCGATGCGCGCGAGGCTGTCCATCGTGCCCGCGCCGTCGTCGATACCCTGGTCGCCGAACATAAAATCTCTTACGCGATCACCACTGGCGTCGGCAAGCTGAGCGACGTGCACATCGTCGGCGATCAGGTGCGCGAGTTGCAAGTGAATCTGGTGCGTTCGCACGCCGTCGGTGTGGGCGAACCGCTTTCGATTCCCGACACGCGCGCCATGATGCTCCTGCGCGCCAACTCGCTCGCAAAGGGCAACTCGGGCGTGCGCGCCGTCACCATCGATACCATCTGCGAAATGCTCAACCGCGGTGTGACGCCCATGGTCCCATCGCAGGGAAGCGTGGGAGCGAGCGGCGACCTGGCCCCTCTGGCACACCTGGCGCTGGCGTTGATCGGTGAGGGCGAATGCTTTGACGAAAAAGGCGCGCGGCTGGCAAGTGGCGAAGCCTTGAAGCGCGCACAGATCAAACCGTTGGTGCTCGAAGCAAAGGAAGCGGTGTCGCTCATCAATGGCACGCAAGCCATGCTGGCCATCGGTGCGCTGATGCTGCTGGCCGCCGAGACGCTGGTCGATTCGGCCGACGTCATCGGCGCGATGGCCTGCGATGCGCTCAAGGGAACCACCGTCGCCTTCGATGAGCGGATTCAAAAAGCCCGCCCGCATGCCGGACAAATCAAAACCGCTTCGAATCTTCGCCGCCTGCTCGAACAAAGCGAGATCCGCGAATCGCATCGCGACTGCGACCGCGTGCAGGATGCCTATTCGTTGCGCTGCATTCCGCAGGTCCATGGCGCGGTGCGCGACACGCTCGCCCACTGCCGCGCGGTGTTTGAGACCGAAACGAACTCAGCGGTCGATAACCCGCTGGTATTCGTGACGAACTCGAAGGCGACCCATGGCGACGGCGAGGGCGACGTGCTCTCCGGCGGAAACTTTCACGGCGAGCCGCTCGCGTTCGCGCTCGATTTTCTCGCCATTGCCTTGAGCGCGCTCGCGGGCATCAGCGAGCGGCGACTGGAGCGCATGGTGAATCCCGCGCTCAGTGAAGGCCTTCCCCCATTTCTCGCGCCGGGTGCGGGCATGAACTCGGGCTTCATGATGCCGCAGGTGACAGCGGCCGCGCTGGTGAGCGAGAACAAAGTGCTGGCCCATCCCGCGTCGGTCGATTCGATTACCACCTCCGGGAATAAAGAAGACTTCGTCTCGATGGGCATGACCGCAGCGAACAAACTGAAGAAGGTGGTGGAGAACACGCGCAACACCTTGGCGATCGAGGCCATGGCGGCGGCACAGGCAATTGACTTCCTCGCGCCGCTCAAGACTTCCAAACCCCTGCAGCAGGCGCATGCAGCGATCCGGGCGGTGTGCGCAACCATGGCCAACGATCGCGTGATGTACCAGGACTTTGCGCGGATCGCGGAGTCGATTGCCAGCGGCAAGATCGCCGCAGCGTTGCGGTAAAACTAGAGAGTGCAAGAACGCACCGTTGTTCCGCCGATAGAAGTTATCCAGAAAAAGATCTGCGAAGTTCATTGCCAACGACGTGAGAACCGGCTACCATTGCTGGGTCTCACTTAATCGACTGCAATCGCCACGGAGTCCGCATTTCCAACCGACACTGCTGCTCCACCCCTCAACACTTGTACGACTGAAGTTTTGGATCAGGACGGCCAGCTTCGGTTCAGTGTGTCGACTCTTCCGTTCAGACCTCAAACACAGTTTCCCCAGGGAGGAAGAAATGAATAGAAAGAAGATGAAAGCCAATGCCGGTGCCAGCTTTCGATGGCTAAGTGCCGTAATCGCAGTCGCCGTCGGTTGCGGGGTGTTGCGAGCCAACACGGTGGACGGCAAACTCGTTGCGAACAACACACCGAGCTACGTAGCCACCGCGCAGAATCTCGGAACCGAGGATCCAGCCAAGGTTATCGAAGTGAGCATCTGGCTGCAGCTTCACAACCGGAGCCAATTCGATGCGCTCACCCAGTCGCTTTATGATCGCACTTCCCCAAACTACCATCACTGGCTGAAGCCGAACGATATGGCCGCCAGCTTTGCCCCAACAGCGCAAGAAGTGAAGACAGTGCAGGAGTTTTTTGCAGCGCACAATTTGAAGGTTGTGAAGACGGGCCCCAATAACTTGTACGTTCGAGGGCGAGGCACGGTCGGCGATGTGGAGAAAGCGTTCCAAATACAGCTCAACAACTATCAGGTGGGCAGCAAAACGATCCGCGCCAATGCCAGTGACCCTTATGTAGAGGGAGCGGCGAGCACACTGGTGAGAGCCGTATCGGGACTGGACACGGGGGAATTCGAGCACACTTTGGTCGCCCAACCGACCAATCTCGCCGGAGCTAAGACTGCCGGCCCGAAACCGGCGGCTATAAGCGATGCCGATTTTTACTCGTCGCAGTGTTTCACGGGCACGGAGACGGACACGTTTTCGACCAACGGTGATGGTGAGTTGCCAATCGGCACTTACTCCGGCAATAAACTGAATCTGCAGAGCCAGAACAGTCCTGGCTGCGCTTATACGCCGCCATCGATCCAGACTGCCTACAACCTCACTGGCTTGTACAACGAAGGCTATGATGGCACGGGCGAGACGATCGCCATTGTCGACTGGTGCGGTTCGTTTACGATCCAGGACGATGCCAACAAATTTTCAAAGAAATTCGGGCTGCCCAAACTAACTTCATCGAACTTCGCGATCACCTATACTGCCCCGAGCGCGTGCATCGCCTACGACCAGGTGGAAATTAACCTCGATGTGGAGTGGGCCCATGCCATCGCACCGGGCGCCAGTATCAATCTGGTGGTTCCCCCGTCGGCAGACTTCCAGGATGTAGACGAGGCCGAGTTTGATGTTGCGAACTATGGCCTGGGAAATGTGCTTTCGGGCAGCTATGCTTCGACCGAGTTGTACACCGCGACGACGGAATTGGACACGGAGAGCCTGATTTCAGAAATCGGCGCTGCTGCGGGGATTTCCTTCAACTTCGCATCGGGAGATTATGGCGATTACCAACTCCAGACCATTCGTACTACGATCAGCGCTCCCGCGGACTCTCCCTGGTCGACCGCCGTCGGAGGCGTCACGTTGGCGCTCAATTCCGACAACTCGATTGCGTGGCAGGCGGGTTGGGGAAACAATGGAACTTTGCTGGCGGAAGAAGGGACCGTCTACGATCCGCCAGAAATCGGCTTCTTTGGTGGCTCGGGCGGCGGTGCGAGCGAATGCGTCACTAAGAATAGCCGCTTTCGCCCACCAATCTGCACCGGCGGTTTTCTCAAGCCACCATTTCAGCAGGCGCTGAAGGGTAAATATCGCCAGATCCCGGATGTATCATGGCTGGCGGATCCGTACACGGGAGCAGCGATTTTAATCAGCATTCCGGGGCAGATTCCGGAACAGGTATGGCAGGTCGTCGGTGGCACGAGCCTGGCTACTCCCATGTTCTCCGCATTATGGGCCATCGCCAATCAGGAGGCTGTGGCAGGAGGTGGAACCGAACTCGGTCAGGCTGCGCCCTATCTTTACTCGCTACCGGCGGGAACCGTTTACGATATCGTTCCCGTTACGTCCGCCACGGACGTGACCGGAACGATTCAGACCTCGAAAGGGACGACCAAATACACCGCGAAGGATCTGGCAGGGGACCCGAAGGTCGAGTTTGTCAGCGCCATCTGGGACTACTTCTCTTTAGAAGATACGGCCCTGGTCATCTCGTTCGGGACCGATTCCAGTCTGAAAACAGGTTCGGGTTGGGATGATGTGACCGGCGTGGGAGCGCCGAACGCGCAGGCTTTCGCCGATTTCTTCCACACACAATAATTACTCACAAGTACTTAACCCTGCCCTGCTGTCTTTCGGGATGGCAGGGCTTTTTCTTGGCGTGATCGAACTCGCCGCGAGCGATTTTCCCCGGCTTGACCAGGGCACGAGCGGCGTTGAATTTCGCGAGTTCATCGCAGGCAAAGAGTGTCTTTTCCAGGGGTGCGGGTAGTGTGCAAGCGTGTGCGCATCGCGTGAATCGTGCCTTCGTTTCGCCAGGGGGCAGAAACTTGTGGAGGCAGAAACTTGTTTACAGTTGGTCGCCCGATCGATTAAACTCACCGGGCTTCCGGTTCCTCCCGCGAAGCGCGGCAAGTTATGCGAGTGGCGTTCAGGGCCCCTGCAAGGGAACGTAGCGGAGCCCGGATCGAAAGCCGTCTTAGACGTCGTCAAACGATACAGTGTCAAACATTAAGGAGAATATGCCGGAACTTCGTGAAAAGAATCTCCGCATCGGCGGCGCGGGTGTATTGGCCGTTCTTGTTTTCATCGGCGCGAGCGTGCTGCTGGCGGCGGGCCAGACCTCGATCACGACGCATCACTACGATAACTACCGCACCGGCTGGAATCAGACGGAGTCGGTCCTGACGCCAGCCAACGTAGGAAAAAAGACATTTGGACTGCTGCAGACGGTGACGCTCGATGACCAGGTCGACGCGCAGCCGTTGGTGATGCCGGGCGTGCTGATCACTGCCGGAAATTATCAGGGCACGCACGATGTGGTGTACGTGGTCACGGAAAACAACACCGTGTACGCCATTGACGTTCACACCGGGACGGTGTTGCTGAGTCCGAATTTTGGACCGCCGGTCGTGTATCCGTTGGGGTGCGGGAACAACGGCCCGAATGTGGGGATCACCTCGACGCCGGTGATCGACCCAAGCAGCAACACTTTCTACGTGATGGTTTACAGCCAGAATCAGGGTGGCAGCCCGGTCTACACCCTGCACGCGCTCGATCTGGGAAGCTTGACCGACAAGGTGACCCCGCAAGTGGTGACCGCGTCGCATACGCTGACCGATGGAACGACCTTCACCTTCAACGCGACCTACGAACGGCAGCGCCCGGCGCTGTTGCTCGCAAACGGCAGCATTTATGCGGGGTTCGGCAGTTTCTGCGATCTTGCAGGGAATCTTTCGCGGGGCTGGCTGCTCGGTTGGACGGCGGGGTCGCTCACGCCCTTTGGGTCGAACGAACTCATCGACCAGCAGGCAACTGACCCCGATAGCTTCTTTCTGTCGTCAATCTGGATGTCAGGCTACGGACCGTCGACCGATGATGAAGGCAACATTCTGTTCGTGACTGGAAACTCCGATCCGAACACCTACGACGGCATCACCAACATTCAGGAAAGCGTGGTCAAGATGTCGTCTACGCTAACGACGGTGCTTAACGTGTTTACTCCGTCGAACCAGGTGACCCTGGACGACGAAGATGGGGATTTTGGCTCGGGCGGAGTGCTGGTGCTGCCCGATCAGCCCGGATCGAAGCCGCACCTGGCGGTGGCAGCCGGCAAGTATGGAACAATGTATCTGATGAACGAAGATAATCTGGGCGGTTACTCGACAAAGAAGAACAATGTGCTCGGTAGTTACTCAATAGGCGGTTGCTGGTGCGGTGAGTCGTATTATGTGGATCCGGTGGACGGACTGGGCCGGGTCGTGAGCAGCGGCGGGACGCAAGTGAAAGTATGGAGGGTGGAGACGTCGCCGAAGGCGGCGCTCGAGGACCTTTCGACGTCCCCCTCGAATGACGGTTCGCAGGATCCGGGATTTTTCACCACCGTTTCATCGAACGGCACTGCCAATCCAATTATCTGGGCGCTGTCGCATCCGCCATACCTGAAGATTTACCTGTATGCGTATACTCCGGACTCGGGCAAGAAGGGAACCGCAATCAAGGAATTGTTTTCGGCGGCCGCGGGCACATGGCCGAATCTGGGCGGCAATGCGAACCTGATTCCGGTGGTGGCGAACGGTCAAGTCTTCGTTGCCACTTACAAGCAGTTAGAGATCTTTGGACTACTCGCGGGGGCGGAAACAAAGAAGACGACGAAAAGGAAGTGAGCGGGCCAGGAGGATCACGCGCGGCGCACCCTGCGATCCTGGGCACCAGTCCTGCTCAAGCTGACTTGACGGTCGGCCCATCCAGCCCCAGTTCGGGTGCGATCCCCTTCATGGCTTCAATGCAGAAGGCGATGTGCCCTTCGAGATCCACGCCCAGATCGGCGGCACCTTCCAGGATGTCTTCGCGGTGGACGCTGCGGGCAAAAGCCTTGTCTTTCATTTTCTTCCGGACCGATGGAGCTTCAACCTCGGCGAGCGATTTTCCGGGCTTGACCAGGGCACACGCGGTGATGAATCCGGCCAGTTCATCGCAGGCGAAGAGGGTCTTTTCCATGGGTGATACACGCGCGACGCCGCTGTACTGGGCGTGCGACAGGATGGCGCGGCGCACCTGTTCGGAATAGCCACGCTCTTTCAGAATCTCGGAGCCTTTGCTAGGGTGGTCCTCGGCGCTCGGATACTTCTCGTAATCAAAGTCATGGAGAAGGCCGACCGTGCCCCACAATTGCTCGTCGGCTCCGGCTTTGCGGGCGTAAGCGCGCATGCAGGCCTCGACCGCGAGCGCATGCTTACGAAGACTTTCCGATTGAGTGAACTCAGTTAGTAAACACCACGCCGCATCGCGCTGATTCATGGCGTTATCCTTGGCTTTTGAGCAATTCTCGCTGCTCGATCATGCCACTGTGCAGCTGAACGCTCCAGTCTCTCGCACTTTTGTCTTGACATTCACCGGCCTAATCCAGAAGATTACGCACTAGTTGGCTTTGAGAGTAGCCTCCCGCTCTGGCACTCGCAAAACCTGAATGGCTACCACATTAACCCCCGTGGACTCACGGGAAGTTGTACGATGCGACCATTGTCTGTTAGTGCAATTCCGCACATCAAATAGTCTTTGTCGCCGTTGCCGTCTGTCACTGGATGAGGACGAGGCAGAGCTTGCCGCGATGACTCCGGTGCCAGAAGTGCTGCCGGTGAGTATCCATTCTAACGGACGCGGGCATCTGAAGCTGGCGCAATCCATCCGGTCGCTGCGCCTGCGCAATGGCCTGAGTCAGCGCCAGTTGGCGCTGCGAATGTCAGTTCCGCGGACCTACGTCTCGAAAATCGAAAACGAGAAGGCGACTCCGACACTTTCTTCACTCGAGCGGCTGGCGAGGGCGCTCGAGGTAAGCGTGCCAGATCTGCTCTCCGGTGGAGAACGGAACCGGCAGGAAGAAGTGCGCGAGTTGATGGAGGATCAGTTCGTGGCCGAAGTTTTGCCGTATCTATCGCAGCTGAACGGGATGCAAATGTCGAGCATTCTGGCGCAGGTACGGGACCTGACCGTGCGGCCGCGCCGGAGCGCGTAACCGGTTACCGGCGGGCGTCAGAACACGTAGCGCAAACTGCGACGCCGTCGCTCGCCGTAGCTCTTTTTCTTGTCTTGTGTTTGTAGTCTTTTATTTTTTGTCTTTTGTCGTTTGTCTTTTATCCGGGCGCACAACCAACTGGACAGCCGGAACCTACGGGCTCCGGCTTTTTTGTGTCTGAGTATTGCAGGAGAGTGCCATCCGTTAGCGCATAACATGCAGAGGTTTGCACAGTGTAGACCGCCATGCGCAAGGGTTTGCACGTGGTCCCATTTTTTTTCTCGCATGTACTGATTTCTTCTTGACCCCGCTGTCCGAACGAGCTAACCTCGCCATCACTCCCCCCTGAAAGCTGGGAGACGACCACCCGGCAAGACTCCTTTGGTGAATAGGATAACCTCGAATGAAAACCTCTAAAATCTGTGCGCTGGCTTTGCTGCTAATAGTGGGGTCGGTGTTGGCCTTCGCCGACGGCATCAACGATCCACAAATCATCGTTCACGGCGTTGGTAACGGCGGCTCCGGCCCGCAGACCTGCCCGCCGGGAGGATGTCAGGGTGTTGGCCTGAATTTCAACTTCACCGTACCCCCGAGCGGTTCGGGCACGTTATATTTCACGAATACGAGCGGCGTAAACTGGACTTCGCTGGCGCTGATTGAAGTTTGTAAGAACGGTAGTTGCCCCGTGCCGGCAGTCGATATCAAATGCCATTCGTACCTGTTTGAAAGTTGCAAAACCGAGACTCTCAAGGACGGCAACGTCGAGATTCTACTGTCAGGCGTCAAGGGCGGCAGTCTGAATCCTGACAAGGGAATTCGGAACGGGTCGAGTTTCTCGATTACTTTCGCCTGTGTCGGCAAGAGTTGCTGGCCTGGCGGGCTGAACTTTAACGGGCATGCCAACGTCGGCACGGTTCCTGAGCCGGGCACGATTGCCTTGATGGTGACCGGACTGGGTACGCTCGTTTCGCGGCGCAAGAATTGGAAAAATCGCTGGAACTCTTAGCGGCTTTTCTTCGAGAACTCATTCACCAATTGTGAAAACTGCGGCAGGGCCTGGAGCTTCTGGAGTTCGGGATCGTTCCAGGCCTCCTGCGCAGGATAACCCTTCTCAAGCGCCAGTCGCAGCGACTTCAAAGCGTCTTCCGGTGTCCCAATCAAGGTCTTCACCTGAGCTTCTGAGTATCTTAGCTGCACGTCATCCGGCTTGATGGCACGGGCCTGATTGGTGTATTGCAGAGCGTTCGTCGCATCACCCTTCTTGGCATAGAGAAGCCCAAGATCGCCCATGATGATGGCCGAGCGCGGGTTTACCTGCAGTTCCTGAAAGGCGAGTGAAATGGCTTTGCCGTAAGCGCTAGCGGCCTGGTCGGAGTGTCCCGACCAGCGGTAGGCGTCCCCCAAATTGCCCTGGAGTTGCTCGTCGTTCGGCGTCATCTGGACTGCTTTTTCATACATCGCCGTGGCTTGGTTGTAGTTCTTGAGCCAAAAGTAAGCGGTGCCCAAGTTCGAATAAGTATCCGCGTCGGGAGCGATCGCGATGGCTTTCTGAAGTTGCGGAATGGCCTCGCCCCACTTGCCTTCGCGCAGATAGACCTCGCCCAACCCTTCATACCCCATCGGATTGTCGCTGGCAATTTCGGCAACCTTCTGAAACTCCGGGAGCGCCTTGGCCGTGTCGCCGAGCCTGAAGTAGGCATTGCCGAGCGCGGTGTGATTCAGCCAGTAATAGGTGTTGGCGGCGACCGCTTTCTGGTAGGCGGCGATGCCTTCTTCACTTTGACCGCTCGAAAAGTATGCGTCACCAAGACTCCGGTAGGCTTCATCGGAGTTGGGCGCCAATTCGAGCGCCCGTTTCAGCTCGGCCACCGCTTGCGTGTTCTTGCCCGTGGTGGCGTAGACGCTGCCGAGCGAGAGATGAACCTCCGGCAGGTTGTTTGAGAGTCGTTCCGCTTGCTGCGCTGCCAGCGTGGCTTTGTCAGCCCAGACACTGTCCTTGGTCTCGAAATACATGCGCAGACTGGAATCAGCTCGTCCCGTGTAGGCGAGAGCGAAATTGGGGTCTTTGTCGATCGCCTGTTCGAATAATTCGGAGGCCTGTTTATAGGCATCCTGGGTGTGACCGTTGCGCAGCGTATTTCGTCCCTGCAAGTAGAGATCGTAGGCCTTCACGTTCTCGGTCGGGTGGGCTCCGACGCGGGCTTGCTCTTCGTTGGTCGGCTTGAGGGCGAGCGCGGTCGACAGGTTGCCATAGATCTGGTCTTCGAGGGCCAGCAGATCCTGCGGCACACCCTGGAAGTCCTGGCTCCAGCGGAGATGGCCGTCGTCGCCCGCGGTGGCATCGGTCAGGGTGAGCACGACTCGCAGCTTGTCCCCGCTCCCCTGCACATTGCCCTGCACGATCAGATTGGCACCCAGTTCCTGGGCCATTTTGGGAAGAGGAAAATTCTTCTTGGCCACATCCTCGGTGGTCGTCGCGGAGGCCAGATGCACCTCCTTCAGCTGGAAAAGTTTCGCCGCCAGTGCCTCCTGGATTCCCTCAGCCACGTAACCAAGCGCCTTCTCATCCCCAAGGATCTTCATGGGCATGATGGCCACGTACTGCCCTCGGCTGAGCGGCGGGATGCCTCGGGCGGCGCTCTCGGTCGCAGCCGGTGTGCGATTCAGCAGCGTGCGCCCGGCATAGGTCGCCAGCGCGACCACCAGGACCGCGCCGGCGATCCACATCCAGCTTTTCCCCGGCAGATCGAGGCTGAAGCGCGACGGACGCACGATGGGGTGCGAAATCATCTTGGACAGCAAGTCGGCGGTGATGTTGGGGTTCGCTTCCCAGGTCGTCAATTGCTGCAGCAGTTCGACTGCGGAGTGGTAGCGGTTGGCCGGCTCGCGCTCCAGGCAGCGGCTGACAATCGCGCTCAGGGAGCGGGGAACGGACGGGTCGACGTCGGCAGCAGATTGCGCATCCTCGCGCGTGCGCTTCATCAGGCTGGCGATGGCGGTGTCGGCCTGGTAGGGAGCCTTTCCGGTGAGCAACTCGAAAAAGATGAGGCCAACGCTGAAAATATCGGAACGCTGGTCGAGCGCGCCGCCCATCGCCTGCTCGGGCGACATGTATTCCATGGTCCCCACGATGGCGCCGGTCTGGGTCATGCCCGATTCGCCGAGCGACCGCGCCAATCCGAAGTCCATCACCACGATGCGGCCGTGCTGGTCCCGCATGATGTTCTGGGGCTTCAGATCGCGATGGATCACGCCTTCGGAATGGGCGGAGTCGAGCGCGCGGCAAACCTGCTCCACCATGGCGATGGCTTCGGGGGCCGGGAACTTTCCCTGACGGCGCAAGATCGTGCGCAGGTCCTCGCCATCCACATATTCCATGCTGATGAAGCGGATGCCTTCGGCTTCGCCCAGATCGAATATGCGGACCACGTTCTTGTGCGTGATGTTGCGGGAAAGAATGAGTTCTTGCTTGAAGCGCGCCAGAATCGCCGGATCGGTCGCCAGCTCGGGACGGATGACTTTGAGCGCGATCAACCGGTCCAGTTCGCGGTCGCGGGCCTTGTAGACGGCCCCCATGCCGCCCTGTCCGAGCACACCCATGATTTCGTAGCGTCCGCCGAAAAGCACCCCCGGCTGCAGGCCTTGAAAGGCGGAAATGCTGCTCACTGCGGGCGGAGCCGGACGGACATGAGGAGGCGCTGGCGTCGCGCCCGGAACCGGAGTCCCGTGTGGCAAGGTGGGAGCGTCGGAGAGCGGCGCGTTCGAAAGCGGTGGAGGGGTTAGCGCCCCGGCGCCGACAATGTCTGCGGGCAGATGGGTACCCGGCAGCGTCGGGCTATCGGAATCTGTGCCCCTGTGGTCGCGCTCATCCATGTAGTATTGCCCGGAAGCGGAGAGCCAGCGGAGGAGCGCGCCTCAGTCGAACGGACGACGAACGACAGAGGCCGACATTCGCCTCAGGTTGTCGAGGGGGAAATCGAGAACCCAGCACTCCGATGTGCAAGGAAGTATAACCCGGAATTTCCTTTGAGGAAAGTATCGGGAATGTTCTGGATAGGAATCTGGCCGCATTTCGCAGCCGACCCCTGATTCGTATCCGGGGCATGCCTTCCTGCCATTGAATGGAAAGAGAAAGAAAAGAATCGCCTCCGGTGCCCAGCCGTCCGAATTTCGCCCGCCGGTTGCCGAGCGAAGGCGATCCTCGCCAGGTTACTTCCGTTCTCTTTTGTCCGACGCACATCTGGCGTCTGATGGTGGGAGCTTCACATTCGCGGGTGTTACCAACCGGTCGGTTCAGGAATTTCGTGATTGCGGCCGGGCCGTGCTTAAATGAAAAGTTGGGCGCCCAGTTTTGCGCCATGCCCCGCGCGCGGCTTCCAATGGCAACCTTCTGAACGCGAGCTACGTGCACCGGTTCTGCCTGTGCCATTGCGAGCAGCCGCGGTCGAACAACGAGAGATCTCGAGCGGCTAGCTTCACCGTGCGTCCGTGATTCCGCCGTCAGAGGTCAACAGGAGAGTATCTTTTGGATTTCCAGTTGAACGAAGAGCAGTTGCACCTGAAAAAGACGGTGCGCGAGTTTGCGGAACGCGAGATCGCACCGAACGTCATGCGGTGGGATGAGGCCTGTGAATTCCCTCTGGCGACGATCAAGGAGCTCGGCAAGCTCGGGCTGATGGGCGCGATCTTCCCGCCCCTTTACGGTGGCGCAGGAATGGGCTACGTCGAGTACGTCACCGCCATGGTAGAGCTCTCTCGGGTGGACGGTTCGGTGGGCATCATTGTGGCGGCGCATACCTCACTTTGTTCGAACCATATCTATGTGGCGGGAAACGAAACGCAGAAGAAAAAGTATTTGTCGAAGCTGGCCACGGGCGAGTCGATCGGCGCCTGGGGGCTGACCGAGCCCTCGGCGGGATCGGATGCGGGCAGCGCACGCATGACCGCGGTGCGGGCAAAAGGCGGATGGGTGCTGAACGGCACCAAGACCTTCATCACCAACGGCCATTATGCGGACGTCCTGGTCGTGATCGCGGTGACCGACCGCGCGGCCCACACGCACGGCCTTTCGGCCTTCGTAGTGGAGAAAGACACCAAAGGATTCCGCGCCGGGAAAAAAGAAAACAAACTGGGGCTTCGTGCGAGCGATACCTCCGAGCTGATCTTCGAAGATTGTTTCGTCCCGCACGAAAGCCTGCTCGGCAAGGAAGGCGACGGCTTTATCGACGCCATGCGCGTCCTCGACGGCGGACGCATCTCGATCGCCGCCCTCTCGCTCGGCATGGCCGAGGGCGCCTACAGTGCGGCCCTGAGGTATTCGAAAGAACGCGAACAATTTGGCCAGGCCATCTCGGAGTTTCAGGCAATCCAGTGGAAGCTGGCCGACATGGCGACCGAAATCGATGCGGCCAAACTTCTGACGCTGCGCGCCGCCGCCATGAAAGATGCGGGAATGAAGACCACGCTCGAATCGTCGATGGCCAAGCTTTACGCGAGCGAGGTCGCCGTGAAATGCGCCAACGAAGGCGTGCAGATCCACGGCGGCTATGGGTTCATCAAGGACTATCCGGCAGAGAAGTTCTATCGTGATGTGAAGCTGTGCACGATTGGCGAGGGCACGAGCGAAATCCAGCGCCTGGTGATTGCGCGGCAGTTGCTGAAGGATTAATTCCGTGTCCCCCCGGCTCGCGATCTAGGCGCGCTTTTCCATCGCTTGGGGTTCGCCCTTTATCAAAATTGTCGTCCTTTCGCGAAGGGAAGGATGAAACCCGGGTTGCCCTTGCCTCCATCGCAAATTAGGTGCGCCCAATCCGGGCCCGTCCGGGATGGTTGGACTTCTCCGAATCTTTTTATTGTTCCCGCAAGAATTCTCTTGACTATTCCATACTGTGTACCATACAGTGTGTGTCGTACACTGTATGGCGCAGAGTAGCGGCAATCACGATCTGTTCGAAAACCTTCGCCTGGAGCTGCGCCGCGGCTGCCTGAGTCTGGCGGTGCTGTCCCAACTCCGCACCGAGCGCTACGGTTACACGCTGCGCAAAGCATTGGCCGACCAG
>Ga0302324_100018896_pt1 | contig 13560 bp, 11 predicted proteins | sample Palsa_T0_1_FD_201949 | JGI IMG/M metagenome (GOLD analysis project Ga0302324, IMG submission 201949) | Peat permafrost microbial communities from Stordalen Mire near Abisko, Sweden - Palsa_T0_1 | ecosystem: Environmental > Terrestrial > Soil > Palsa > Peat permafrost | place: Sweden: Abisko...
TTGCGCGTGCTCGTTGCGATGGGCGTCGCAGTTGATGACGCATTTGACTCCTTTGTCCTTGGCGTAGTGCCAGAGCCGCCAATCCAGGTCGAAGCGCATTGGATTGGCGTTAAGCTCGATCCAGGTACCGTTGGCGGCGCAGGCGTCGATGACGGCGGTCTGGTTGATTTTGTAAGCCTCACGCTCCAACAAGAGGCGGCCCGTCAAATGACCCAGCATGTGAACGAACGGATTCTCCACCGCGGCGATGACGCGCTTGGTCATCTCCGCCTCGCTTTGGGTAAACCCCTGATGCACGCTGGCCACCACCACGTCCAGTTCCGCCAGCAGGTCGTCGTCAAAGTCCAGCCGACCGCCGGAGAGAATATCGACCTCGGAACCCGTCAACAATTGGAAATCGGCGCCCTCCGCCGCCAGCTTTTCATTCAAGGCGCGGATGGCTTGGATTTGTTGGCGCAGGCGCTCGGGCTGGAGGCCGTTGGCCTGGAAAGACGATTTGGAATGGTCGGTAATGGCCCAGTAAGCGCAGCCCAGTTCCTGCATGAAAGCGGCGATCTCCTCCAGCGTGCCGTGGCCGTCGCTCCAATTGGAGTGGTTGTGCAGCGAGCCTCTTAATTGCGTCCATTCCAGCAGGCGCGGGATTTCGTTCTTCTCGGCGGCGGCGAATTCGCCGGCGTCCTCGCGCAACTCCGGCGGGATGAAAGCCAGGCCGAGCCGCTGAAGAATCTCCTCCTCCGTATCGCAGGCGACCAGCAACTTGGGATCGCGCGTCTCCACTTCGGATCGGAACAGGCCGTATTCGTTCAGGCGCAGTCCGCGCTGGATGGCGCGCTGGCGCATGATGATATTGTGTTCCTTTCCGCCCGTGAAATACAGCAGGGCAAAGGGAAACTCCGCATCGCTGACCACCCGCAAGTCGGCCTGGATTCCGCCGGTCAACATCACGCTCGCCTTGGTTTCGCCTTTGGCGGTGACATTCATGACGCCCGCTTGCTTCGTAAAAAAATCGATCACGGCGTCGGGCTGCCTGGAGGACGCCAGAAAATCAATATCACCGATGACTTCCTTGCAACGCCGCAGGCTGCCGGCGGTGCCGCAACGCAGCACGTCCGGATGGGCGCGCAAACTTTCCAGGATCGGTTCGGCGGCCGACAACGCGGCGGAAAACAGATGACGTGAGGCATATTGGCGGCGAAACTGGATGCCTTCCAAAATCTTGGCCTGCGTTTTCTCGCCGAACCCGTCCAAGTCCGCCACCTTTCCTTCCCGGCACACTTTTTCCAGTTGAGCCACGGTCTCCACGCCCAGCTTGTCGTTGAGCGCCTTGACTTTTTTGGGGCCCAATCCTTGAATCTGCAGCATGTCCAGCAGTCCGGGCGGAATGGAAGCCTTGAGTTCATCGTAATAAGCCAGTTTGCCGGTCGTGGCCAGTTCGGTGATTTTCTTTTGCAGCGCCTCGCCGATCCCCTTGATTTCACCCAACCGATCCTCGGCGATGAGCTTGTCCAGCGGTTCGCCCAAGCTCTCCAGCGTGCGCGCGGCGTTGGCGTAAGCCCGCGTCTTAAAGACGACCTCGCCCTTCAACTCCAGCAGCGTTCCGATCTCCGACAAAATTTCCGCGATTTGGCCTTTGTCCATATTCGGAATATGGCGTTCAACGATCAAAGTTTAAAGTGGAAAACGCGCGGCCTCAGGTTGAGCCGAATGTTTCCCACATTTTCTTGCTCTTTCTCTTAATCTTAATCTTAATCCTACTCCTAATCCTCCTGAGAGTAAGATTACGATTACGATTACGATTAAGAAAACACGCCCGTGAAAATGCCCGAAATTCCCGTGGCCCTGACCATCGCCGGCTCCGACAGCGGTGGCGAGGCGGGACTGCAAGCGGACCTGAGAACATTCGCCTTGCTCAAGGTGCATGGGACCTGCGCCATCACGTGCGTGACGGCGCAAAACTGCAAAACCGTCGCCCGCCTGCAGCCGTGCTCGCCCCGCATGGTGCGCGCGCAATTGGAAGCGGTGGCGGCCGCCTTTCCGCTCTCCGCCGCCAAAACGGGGATGCTCTTTTCGGCCTCCATCGTGCGCGAGGCAGCCGCCTTCTTCCAACAGGCGCGCTCCGTGCCGCTGGTGGTCGATCCGGTCATCATTTCGACCAGCGGGCGGAGGCTGCTCCACACAGCCGGCGTGGCCATGCTCCAACGCACCTTGCTGCCTCTGGCCGCGTTGGTGACGCCGAACATCGCCGAAGCGGAGATTCTCACTGGGCACAAAATCGCGACCCTGGAGGAGTTGCGAGCGGCGGCGCGCATAATCCGAGAGAGATTTGGCTGTGCCGCGCTGGTCAAAGGCGGACATTTGCCCGGAACGCAGGAAGCGGTGGATTTTCTCTGCAGCGGAGAAGGGGAATGGATGTTCTCAGCCCCGCGCGCCACAGTGATGGGCTTGCACGGAGCGGGTTGCACTTACTCGGCGGCGATCGCGGCCTGGCTGGCGCAGGGACGCCCTTTGGTTCAGGCGGTCAAATTGGCCAAGGACTATATCACGCGCGCGATTTTCGCCTGAGACCTGCAGAATTCAGAATTCACTGATTCATGGATTCATGGATTGCCTTCGCAATCCCAGACTTGCAGTTCCAGCGCGGGCTTCCTAGTGTAAGCGCTGCTTAAGCTATGCTGACATCTCATGAATTGTTTGGGTTCATGTCCCCGGCCCTGGCGGTGCGAATCATCGAATGCGCGCATGACGAGAATAAGGAACTTTACCACGCGGCCCTCCAGGCGGTGGCGGAGGCCAGGAAATTGCGCCCCACTTTTTTCGAGCGCACGCCCCGCGCGGCGCGGCATAAGGACATGGCGGCCATGCTGGCCCGTCCGCGCCTGGAGTTGATCGCGGCCAACCTTTTGCGCGAGTGGTTGATGAAGAAGCAAACGGCCATGCTGGCGCAATTTCTGGACGCGCTGGGCATCATCCACCAAAGCGGGGCCGTGGACGATTTGCCCGCCACCGTCGAGGACGCCAAATTGACCGAAGCCGTGGGGGCGCTGCTGGCCAACTATCCGCCCGAGGAAGTCGCCGTCTATCTCAACGCCTTCTACACGATGAACGAGGTGCAATGGCCCAACCTGGAATCGATGTTGAAGACCGAGCCGCGCCTGCAATTTGGCGGTTAAATTTCGCTTGCATAGGCGGTCGGGCTGAACTAGAACAGAGTTGTTCTTTGACATGCAGAGGATGGTTTGTCCATCCAAACGTCAGCAACGCTGGGAACCTCGTGAGAATCGAGGACGGTTGCGCCACTGTGACGGGTTACAAACTCCCATCGCCACTGGTTCCATTGGGAACCGGGAAGGCGGGAGCAAGGTTCGAGACCCGATAGTCAGGACATCAGCGCGTTGACGCTCGTCAGGCCCCGCCCGCGCGGGGCCGCTTCTCCGACAAAGAGAAGGATGAGGCCAGCCCGCTGGAACTGTTTTTCAGCGGATTCGTCGAATGCCTTCATTCCCGCTTTTGCCGGAGCTTGAAGGCTTTTTTGTCTTCAGCCTCCGCACTGGTCTCTCAATCACCATCGACCCATTGAAAGATCAGTTATGCGCACGAAATTATTGTTCTCGCTGGCTTCGGCCGGCTTAACTCTCCTCTCCGTCTCCCGCGGCAGTCCCTATGCCGCGACGGTTGTCAATTACAATCCCGGCCTCGGTTATGCCTCCGGTTATACCAATGCCTCCGCCGTCCTGGGCCAGCCCTCGGCCGCCGATTCTTACGGCGATCCAGTGGACCAATTTGACCCGGCCTGGCAAACCAATCAAATCCTCTCCATCGGCGCCGGCGGCTGGGTGACCGTTGCCTTTGACCGGCCCGTGGTCCACTATCCCAATGGCAACCGCGACTTCATAATTTTTGGCAACTCATTCTTCGACTTGACCAATGGTCCCGTCACGAATGTTCCTTGGTCCACCGATGGCGACGTCACCAACGATGCCGGTCTGGCCCTGGTCTCGGTCAGCCGTGACGGGGTGGCGTTTTACACGCTCAACCCGGCGCTGGCGCCGACGGTCAACTACCTCTATCCAACCGACGGTTCGGGCGATTTTCGATGGCCGGTTAATCCGGCCCTGGCGCCGGCGGATTTCGCCGGCCAGTCGCTGGAGCAAATTCGGTTGCTCTACAACGGCTCCGCCGGCGGCGCCAGCTATGATATCGACTGGGCGCAGGACACCAACGGAAACCCGGTCAACCTGCCCGACATCCGCTACGTGCGCGTGGACGTGGTGACCAACCGCGTGCAAATCGCCGGTTTCGCCGCCGTGGCGGGCACGGTCCTGGCCGAGGATTTCTCCAACAATCCCGCCGCCGATGGCTGGCAAAGCTTTGGCGCCACGAACCTTTTCACCTGGAACGCCGCCGATCAAGACTTGCAAGTGACGTGGGATTCTTCGCAGCCCAACAGTTATTTCTACCATCCTTTGGGCACTATCATGACCAGCAATGACGCCTTCAGCCTGAACTTCGATATCCAATTGTCCGATGCGAGCACCAACCGGGACGGCTCCTATCAATTCGAATTGGCCATCGGGTTTCTCAATCTGACCGAGGCCGAGAATACAAATTTCCTGCGCGGCACCGGTTACAACGCCACCAATCTGGCCGAATTTGATTACTTCCCGCCCGACGGCCAAGGCGACGGGCCTTCGCTGGACGCCACTTTGCTTGACACCCATGGCAATTATTACTTTGCCTACGCCGATGTGCCTCTGGATTTCGGCACGCTCTATCACGTCACGATCAATCATGCTGCCGGGACAGCCAAGCTGACGGGTGGAATTCTCGCCCACGGGCAGCTTTATGCTTCCTTGCCGGAAACTCCCTCGGACATTTTTGCCAGCAGCAGCGTTGGCGATTTTCGCCTCGATACCATCGCCGTCAGCAGCTACAGTGATGTGGATGGCTTTGGCGGTTCGATTCTGGCGCGCGGGTTGGTGAAGAATTTCCTCATGACCGCGCCGCCGCCGCCAGTAACGTATCTATCAGGCAGTTGGAGTAACGACACCTGGCAGGTGCAATTTTGGAGCAGAACCAATTGGAATTACACACTGGAAAAAAGTCCGGACCTGCTGACATGGTCGCCCTTGGCACCCGTGCTCGGCGGCACCGGCGTCCTGCTGACAATGCAGGACACCAACGCCCCGCTGCAAAGCCAGTACTACAGGGTCAGCGCCCATCCGCAGTGACTATGAGCCAGCCCGAAGAGAAAGTTTGCCCGCAATGCGGGGCGCGGTTTGAATGCCGCGTCTCCGCTTGCTGTTGGTGCGCGGAATTTCCCACTCTCGACGCTGTCGAGCCGCGGTCTGATTGTCTGTGCCCCAAGTGCCTGGAGGAGGCTTGCCGCCGGCGGAAGCAAGGCTTCACCCTGGTCGAGTTGCTGGTCGTCATCGCCACCGTGGCCATCCTGGCGGCGCTCTTGCTGCCCGTCTTGGGCCGCAGCAAAGAATCCGCGCAATCCGCCAAGTGCATCAACAACCTGCGCCAATTTAGTCTCTCCGCGCAAATGTATTGGGAAGACAACGACGGCCTGACTTTCGCCTACGAGAACTTGGCGACCAACAACGGCCAACTCTACTGGTTTGGATGGATCGGCAACGGGCCGGAGGAAACGCGCCCTTTTGACCCAACGCCAGGCGCGTTATATCCGTACATGGCTGCCGGCGTGGACCTCTGCCCTTCCTTCGATTACAGCTCTTCGGAGTACAAACTTAAGGCCTCCGTTCCAACCTGCGACTATGGCTACAATTTGTCCCTAAGCCCAATCCGCCAGTCTCCGGCGAACATGAAGAATCTTGGCCGGCCGTCCGCCTTGGCGCTCCTGGCCGATGCCTCCCAAGTCAACACCTTCGAGGCCCCGGCCTCCGTGCAGCATCCGATGTTCGAGGAATGGTACTACGTCAACAACGATCCATCCGAGCCCAACGGCCAATTCCGCCACGATCAGCGCGCCAACGCCGTTTTTTGCGACGGCCACGCGGCCCGGGAAGCCATGGTGCCCGGCACGCTGGATCAGCGCCTGCCTGATCAGCGCATCGGCTCGCTCTCCGCCGCCATTCTCACGCCCCAAAACGGGCCCGCCTTCTAGTGCTGCTCCGTCGTCAATTGCAGCGCGATTTCCGTGGAGATTTGGGCCGCTAGATCAAGGTCCGCACCCAAAGGTCCGCGCGCCTGCACGGCGACCGAGGTGATCTTCCCATCCAAGTCGGCCACTTTGACCCAGACATTGTGCTCATTGACCTTGGCCTGGAAGGTGTTGTCAACTATGTTGTCGAACAGCAACTTGCCATTGCGTTTCAATACGACGCGCGTGGCCTCGACCAGCAGTGGGACCGGCTTTTCGTAATGATTGGTGATGGTGTCCTTGGTCGGCATGCCGACGGTCGAGCGGCCATTTTCGGTGCCGACGCAGCCGGAGACCAGCATCAGTGAGGCGGAAAGAGCCAGCGAAAATAATGTATTAATTCTCATGTCGCCCCTTATCCAACCACCATGGCCCTGAACGTCAAGCACGAAAGGGCCTGCGCCGATTCCCTGGGCTTTCCCGCGGCGGCGTTATCGAGTATGGATGACGGGGATGAGCGAAAGCCAATCCATGCCGCGCAACCAGGAAGAATGGCTGCCGCTGATATATGACGAACTGCGAAAGCTGGCCGCGCAAAAAATGGCGCACGAGGCGCCCGGACAAACTCTCCAGGCCACCGCGCTGGTGCATGAAGCCTGGCTGCGCCTGGGCGGCGACCAGCAGCCGGCCTGGGAAAATCGCGCCCACTTCTTCGCCGCCGCCGCCGAGGCAATGCGCCGCATCCTCATTGACCGCGCACGGCACAGGCAAGCCGCCCGTCATGGCGGCGGCGCCGGTCGTGTCAGTCTGGAAGATTTGGAACTGGCGGCGGAGGCGGACGATGATCAGTTGCTGGCTATGCACGAGGCGTTGGACCGGCTGGCGGCCCACGACGCCGCCAAGGCGGAGCTGGTCAAGCTGCGGTTCTTCGTCGGCTTGACCATGGAACAGGCGGCGCGGGTGCTGGGCTACTCAGAACCAACCGCCAAGCGGCACTGGGCTTACGCGCGCGCCTGGCTCTTCCGCGAAATCAACAGGGGCTGAATTTCCCGACAGAAGCCCGCTGTCTTTGTTGGCTTTCCAAAGCAACGCTTGCAAAATGGCAAAATGAAATATCGAGTCGTCATTGAGGCGGATGAGGACGGAGTTTCCGTGGCAGAGTGCCCTGCGCTGCCTGGCTGCGTCTCGCAAGGCAAGACACGCGCCGAAGCTCTGGCGAACATCAAAGACGCCATGACCGGTTATCTGGCGAGTCTAAAAAAACACGGTGAGGCGCCGCCACCACCTATTAGCGAGGAAATCGTCGAGATTCCGGCATGAGCCGTCTGCCCGTTTGTTCCGGTCAGGACGCCAGCCGCAAATGCGCCGTCTCACAGTGCCCAATCACCGGGAGCTGGCCAAAGGAACCTTGCGGACGCTAATCCGTGAAGCGGGCATCACCAAAGAGGCGTTCGTCAACTTGCTCTGAAATTCAAGGCGGACGGTCCAGCCGCTGGCGGCGTTGCATGAAGGCAAAGGTCCCGAATGCAACCAGCAAGCCGGCCACGCCGAGTCCGATGATAAACGGCTTGCGCGGCGTCAAATTCAGATCGACCAAGAGATAACTGCCCAGGCCGCAGCCGGCCAATCCGCCGACAAGCATCCGCCAGCGCGACCGCATCGGCGCGAGAACCGTGAACAGCGCCGCCGCGCACAAATAGAGCGAGACGTCCAGGCGCAGAAACGACTCAGGCCCCGCGCCCTTGGCGTGGCCGTGGACTTCCGCATTGATGAAAAGCGCGGTCAACGTATGCGACAACGCCAGGAACTCCATCACCTTGCCCGCCCGTCGCAAATCGAGACTGTCCGATCTTTCAGTCAATAACAGCACGGACAGAAAGAGCACGCCGTTGAGAACGATCGAGAGCGCCTGGAGGCGTGTCCATCCGATGTCGTCCGGTTCCACAAAATACGGCCAGCGTTCGATGCCCGGCAGGAGCATCTTCAAAGTTGGCCCCTGACAAGCAATCACGTCCAGACAACCGACCAAGGCCGCCAACGCGACGATGTGGAACGGCAACGTCCAGCGAACGCGCCCGAGGCGTTCGAGAATCAAGCCGCCGGATTCCATGCCCGCCAGCGGCAGGCACCAAAGCGCTTTGATCTTAGGTTCCTGATCCCACCAATTGCACAGCAGCAGCCCGCTCATGTAACTGCACACGCCGAGAATCACCGTCGTCCACGCGAAGCCCGTCATTTTTAATCGCCACAGGCCGAAAGCGGAAACGACCAGAGCCGTGCCCGACGCGGCCAGCAATTGTTGATTGGTAAAGACGTCGCTGATTTGGGCGATGCCCTTTGGAGGGATGGAAAAAATTTTCATTTCGGCCAGAAGCGCCAGGACAGTCGGCGCCACCGTCAAGACCGCGCCGGCCAGAAAGGTCGCCGAAGCAATCGCCTCCTGCCGCTTGCGCGCGAAATGGCCCGCGGCCAACAATGCGGCCGTGAAACACGCGGGCAGCCCCCAGCGCCAAGGCGCTTCCAGGTCGTCGCGCAGCATGAAAACCATCAAGCCCGTGGCCACGACCGTCAGCCATGTGCCGATGTGCAACAACGCTTGCATCGGCGTAATGCGGCGCGCGTCAATGATCCAGTGGTCTTCCTCGGCCAGCAATCGCCGATGCACAACTTCCAGCGCGTCGCGCTCTTCTCCCGAAATAATGCTTTGGCTGGCCCAGGACCTCGCTTTGTTCGAGTAGTCGCTGATATTTTGCCGCAAGAGGTCGCCGTACAATTTTGGGCGCAGCCGCACCGGTTCGCCGGCCAGGAAGCGTGCCAGTTCAGTGGCCACCTCGCTTGCGCTGGGGCGCTCCTCCGGTTTGGCAGCCAGGCACGCCAGGCACACCGCTTGCAAGTCTTCCGGCACGCCCAGAGCCACTTCGCGCAAAAACGGTGGCGGTGTGGAAACGATCTTGCTCAAAACTTCCGTGGCCTTCTTTCCGTCGTAAGGGCATCTGCCTGTCAAGACTTTGAACATGACGCTGCCAAGCGAAAAGACGTCGGACGCTTCGGTCAACGCTTCGCCGCGCACTTGTTCGGGTGAGGCGTAGAGCGGCGTCCCGGCAAAACCACCTTCGGGCCGGCGCGCCTCTTCCAGCGTCAGCGCCAGCCCAAAATCCAAAATGCGCGGCCGCATGTCCGGGCCGACCATGATGTTTTCCGGCTTGAGATCGCGATGCAACACCCCGTGTTCGTGCGCCACGGAAAGTCCGCGCGCTACTTCACGCAACAAGCGCGTCTTTTGCTGGAAATTCAACTCCGCGCAAAATCGATCCAGCGCAAATCCTTCCACCCGCTCCATCACGATCGCCGGCGGGTCGGATTCATCCAGAACCGAATAAACGGTGACAATGGCCGGATCGGATAAACCGGCCGCTTGCCGGGCTTCGTTCAGCACACGCCGGCGCACCTCCGCGTTGGCTGTCAAATGAAGCACCTTGAGCGCCACCGAACGATTGAGTTTCTCGTCGTGCGCGGCATAAACGGCCCCCAGACTGCCCTGTCCCAACCGGCTTTCGATCCGGAAGCCCGGCACGCGCGGAAAAGCGACGGCGCCGGCCGAAGAATCGTCTGGCAAAAAGCCAGCCGCCTGCGTATGCGCCAGGAGAAGCGATTGCACCTCATCGCGAAGCTTCGTGTCGCTGCCGCATTGGGCGGCAAGGAACTGCTCGCGCGCCGCGCCCTGCGGGACTTCCAGCGCGCGGGCGAACAACGATTCTGCCAGAATGACGGTCTTTTCCATCGCGAATGAAGATCGCGCCGACGATAACACAAAACCGGACCAAAAGGAAAGATTTGTGATCCCTTTCGGGCGGAATTCTCGCATGAAGCAAGTGAAGGGGCGATGGCCCGCGAATAATTGAGCTGCGAAAGAATGCGAATTATGAAAAAACTGGGAAAACTAAGAGAGGCTTCACGTCACAAAGTCCTGGCTTTTGTTCTGGCAGCAATGGCCCTGGTGGTCACGGGCTGTCCGCACAACGAGTATGTCGTTCAACTCCAACCGAGCGGCCGCACCATTGAGCGAACGCTGGTCTTTTACCGTGCGGACGGCATCAATACGAATACCGGAGCCCCCAAATACGAAACATTCGACGCGGATGAACTTGCGGCCATCGCCGCCCTGTATTCGGCGCAGGACGTGAGCAAAGAAGGTGAGCGTCACGTTGTCCAAGGCCAATTCACCAATGAACTGCCCGGTGATGTCGGCGGCGCGGGCGCCTATACCAATCTGACCACCAGCCTCGGCGATGCGGGTTTCTACGCCGAGCGGTTCCGCGGCCATGACGATTTGGTCGCCATGTCCGAACAGCGCTGCCAGGCCGCCGACCGGTTGGCCGACCTGATCGTCGGCTGGAGCCAGATGGAGTTGGGCCCGGCACCTGGCTACGATAAGTTGCGCCAATTTCTGGAAGTGGATTTTCGACACGATCTCAAGAACCTCGGCGCCTACGGGTGGAATGGCCAGCTTGCCAGCGCCTACCACACCAATGCAAGCGAGGAATTTGCCGTGCGGTTTGGTCAATATCTTTTGGAACGCGGCTATTTCACCATCGGAGAAATCCCGGCCCTGTTCCGGGAAGTGACAGACAATGACTCGCCGGCCTTGTTGCGCCGGATTCAACGACTGGCCGCGCGCAAAATGGCACTGCCGGACAATGAACCAGTGCCGGACTCACTCGCCTTTCTCGCCGACGAGACAACGATGAGAAAATCGTTTGATAAATATCTCGTCGGCACGGTTGCCTACCGCGCCAAACTCAAACAATGGGAGGAGGACAAGAAATTGAAGCCCGACACCCAACAACCGGATCCATTGGAGGTGGCTGGCGATGCGGCCGGGAATCTGGTTGAATTTGACTCCAATGTGTTCGGTCAACCCGATCATCTTACAGTCCGGCTGGCGCTCCCGTCGCCACCTATTCACAGCAATGGCCGATGGGATGAGGCACTGAAGCAAGTGGTCTGGGAAACCGAGATTGAGGAGAGAACCAATGCCTCTCATTTCCCATTCTTTTGTTATGCCAGTTGGAGCAAGGCCGACCAGGATTCTCAAAACAAACATTTTGGCAAGGTGGCGTTGGTCGGAGATGGACTGACGCAGTACTGTTTGTGGCGCAGCAGTCTGGATAAGCAAAAGGGTGGCGAATGGGACGCCTTCATGGCGGGCCTGCAGCCCGGGAGTAACTTGGCCGCGAGGCTGGATGCCTTCCATTTCTCGGGCGAGCCGGGCACCAATGACGCGGAGAAGCTTCCCAGCCCCTCCGACTATCCGCGCGAACTCCTCAAGACTGCCTTGCGATAGCCTTCTATCTCGCCTGATTGCATTCGGCATGAAAAATTTTATGGTTAAAATTAGTATTGGCTCCTCTACCATGAGGATGCGCGAAGGAACATCATGAAACGTTGGGCTCTGTTGATCTCGGTTTTGTATATTTCGATGCTGGGCATCTTGTCGATGCCGATTGTCCTGGCCGCCCTGTACCCGTTAAAGGGGTTCAAGGATGCGGCGGAATTCTGGAAAGGAGTCCGGGAAACCGCCGATATGTATGGCTATTGGCAATGGTGGCTTTTTCTGGCGGTGATGGGCCTGGCGCAAGCCGCCCTGCTGGCTGTGCCCGTGCGCCTTGTCAGCCGCCGCCCGATGACTCGCTGCCCGTTGGCGTTGACCGTCCTGACCGGCAGCCTGATGATGGGCGCTCTGGTCACCGGGGCGATTTATTCCCTGGCTGAATTTGCTTTCGCCGAGAACGCGGGCGACCAGCAACACGGCGTTTTGACAAATTGGATCGCGCTTGCGATGGGTGTGGCGGCGTGGTGCGGTTGGGGGCTCATCTTCTTTCGCTTGAGCCGCACGACGGAACCGCAAGGCTTCGTTTCGCGCCTGTGCAAATCTCTTCTCAAAGGCAGCATCCTGGAACTGTTGATCGCCGTGCCGACTCACATCGTGGCCCGCTGCCGTGATTATTGCTGCGCCGGCTTCATGACCTTCGTCGGCCTGACCCTGGGGATCTCGGTCATGTTATTCTCCTTCGGACCGGGCGTGTTTTTTCTCTTCGTGGCCCGCTGGCGGCGGCTTCATCCTGACGCTCAGAAGTGAATTTACTTGCGCCCAATGTAGTCTTGACGCGGGCCCGCTTGGCGCGGATCCAGCGGATGAAAGCCATACGCCAGCGCCGGCGATCCCCGCTGCAGCCGGAAGTCCCCGCGCTGCGGGGCGACAAACAAAGGATCGGCCCATAGCGAGTGAACATCGTGCCCCTGCCCGCGCCAGTCGTCCCATTTGATCCCGCCATCCAACGGCCGACGCTCCGCTCCGCTACGAGTGTCGAAATAGATGTTGTGATCGATGGCAAATCCCTTCCCGGACCAATTTCCGCCCAGGAGCGTGCCGGTATCGAAATAGACGATATTGTTCGTGAACGTGAACGACAGATGCGGCTCCGCCCGCGTCCGCATCAATTGATGCTCCTGGTTCAGGGCGAAGATGTTATTGTAAAGTATATTAGTTTCCCCATAATGCTGGTGAAAGCCGGCGCTCTGGCAACCATACACCACGTTGCTCTCCAACACGATGCCCGAACTCCCTTCATCGGTGTAAAGTCCCCAGCCGCCGTATATAAACACGCGGACATCGTGGATCAGGTTGTTGCGCAGGATCGTTCCGGGTTGCAGCCCCAGCGTATAAATGCCTCCCATGTCGCTCAACATGCCCTGGCCGATGTCGTGCAAATGATTGTACTCGACAATGTTGCTCCGGCACGCCGTGTCCGCGTAGCCCCACGACCACCCGACCGATATGGCGGTGTAAAACGTGTGGTCGATTTCGTTGTGGGCGATCCGATTGTTCGGGCTTAACAGCGCCAGCACCCCCACCGCCGGCGCATGCACCAGGCCGATGTGGTGAATGTGATTGTCGGTGACTTCATTGCCCATATTGGGCGCCGCTCGCACCGCGGTGGGGTCGGTGTCGCCCAGCCGGATGCCGCCGCCGCCCAAGTCCGACATCTCGCACCCGACCACCCTGTTGTCCTGGCAGCCGTGTCCCAAATCGACCGCGTAGCCGCCCAGGCGCGTGAACCGGCATCGGAGCACCGCGCAATGTTGGGCAAAGCGGGCTTGCAGCGCGGCCTGGATCTCCACCCCGGCCTGAATGTCCATGTCATGCCCGCCGGTCAGAGGCCAATCCGTTCCGGCAAAAACCAGCCCGTCAAATACAATGTTCTGCACCGGGTGGTCCTTCTCTCCTTCCAGATGCGCCAGATCGTAAAGTCGGGGCGCGGTGATCATGGCCGAGGAAACGTCTTCGCCCGCCTCGGGCCAATAAGTGACCAGGCCCGTCTGCTCATCCAGCCGCCATGCGCCGGGCCGCATCCCCTCCGGCGCGTTCTCGATGTAGTAGCGGACGCCCGACTCGG
>Ga0302324_100018898_pt1 | contig 13559 bp, 9 predicted proteins | sample Palsa_T0_1_FD_201949 | JGI IMG/M metagenome (GOLD analysis project Ga0302324, IMG submission 201949) | Peat permafrost microbial communities from Stordalen Mire near Abisko, Sweden - Palsa_T0_1 | ecosystem: Environmental > Terrestrial > Soil > Palsa > Peat permafrost | place: Sweden: Abisko...
GCCGCACGGCCGCGACCGTCAGCAACGCCACCAGCGGCAGCCGGCGGAGCGCAGCCGTCTCCCATACCGCGAGCGGGATCACAGCCGCGACGTAGTAGTACTCGACCGGCCCCGGGTCCGCGATGCAGCGTACGACAGCAAGCAGGCACAGGATCGCGAACGCGTCCGGTACGCGGCCGCGGGCGCGCAGGCGGCCACCTGGGCGAGCGACCGCGGACGCGAGTGCCGACGCGAGGGCTACTGCGAGCGCGAGGCCGAGCGGCAGCGCAAGCGACTTGGTCAGGTGCAAGGGCAGCACCGCCTGCGGCGCGCCCGCCGAGCGCGACAGGAGCCGAGCGCTGAGCGGCCACCACGCACTGAGCGCGCCCGCGAGGTGACCCCCGCCGAGCGCGTTGCTTGCCCGCGCGAACGCCGCCGGGTCGAGCAGCGGCGCCGGCACGGCGAGCGCCAGCGCAACTCCGGCGCCCGCTACCCCGGCCCGCAGCCTCCCCGCGGGCAGCGCGATCAGCGCGGGTGCCACGGCGATCACCGCCCACTCCTTGGTCCCGATCGCGGCTCCCACCAGCAGCCCTGCCCAGATGGCGTGTCCACGGTTCGCGGCGAGCAGCCCGGCGGTGGCCAGCGTCGCCGCGAGGACCTCCTCGGGATGGCCCCATGCGATCGCGGCGACCGTCGGGGAGCCCAGTAGCACCACCGCCGCGGCCACGACGCCGGCGGCGGTGGCTCCGGCTGCACGTGAGGACACGGCAAGCCACCCGGCGAGAAACGCGGTTGGCAGCATGCAAACGAGCGCCCCCAGGCGGTAGACGAGCATCGGTCCGCCGCCGAGCGAACCGGCGAGCCAGGCGAACGGCGCTCGCAGGAGCAGCGATAGCAGCCCCATCAAGGGCTGGTGGGCGAGGAATCCGCCGATGTCGCCGTGTGTCAGCGCCGCGATCGCCGGCGCAGCGTTGTCAGCCGAGACCGGGTAATGGATGTTGTAGTCCACGCCGGTCGGCGTGGACAGGGTGACGTACGCGACCACGGCGCACACGGCTGCGGCCACCGTGAGCGGAAACGCCGCTTCGGACACGGCCGCCCGCAGGCGAGGTCCGATCGGCCGGCGGGTGCCGGCGGCAGTCGCATGGAAGCTGGAGCTCACGGGAGGAATGTCGGCGCTGGTCGCAGATCGGATGAGGCCGCTCGAAGAAATCGGGGCGGGCCCGAAGGCCCGCCCCGATCGGAACGGTTACAGGTCCGGCTTCTGCTACCAGATGTTGGTGGTTGGGCAGCCACCCGGCGAGCCGCCGCCGGATCCTGCCGTGCAGGGTTCCGTCTGAACGCCGGCAGCCTCGACGATCGAGAAGATGTCGGACGTGTTCTGCGCCGTAGCGGTCACGGTGTAGCTATCCGCGCTACCGCCGCCGCCGGACATCGTGTCGGTCAACACCGACGCCCCGGTGCCGTAGACCGTCGGGATCGACGGATCGATGCTGTTCAGCTGCGCGACCGTGCTGGGGTAGGTGCCGTTGTTGCTGGTCGCGTAGGTCTCCGCGGCGGTCTGCATGTCCTTCACGACCGTCTGGGCGTTCGCGTCGTACGCCTTGCCGCGCTGATTGAGGAACGTCGGGATCGCGACCGCGGCGAGGATGCCGATGATCAGGATCACGACCAGAAGCTCGATCAGGGTGAAGCCCTGTTCGTCCTGCATACGACGACGTAACTTGTGAAGCATGGATCCTCCTGGGATCGGTGAATTGGGCCTTTTGCGCCAGATCCCTTGGATCCAAATCAGCCATGCGGCTCGTACAGCATTCGAGCCTTGGTGGCAGCCCGGCGCCCTCCCTGTTTGGAGGTCCGTGGCTTTGCGTCCCGCCCTCACGAGCGGTTTGCCTGTGCACCCAGTGGCTTCTGGCATCAACGGTATCGACCGCCGCTACCTTTGGGCTGAGGGCAAGTGGACGTATTTACTACGGAACCGGAATCCGGAGTATCAACGGATCTTCGAGGCGCCGTCTATGGACGGCCGGTCACGTGAGCCTGCGCATCGCGTCCGGATTCGAACCGGCCGCTGCCGCCGCACCAGGGGCAGGGCACCTGATGGGGCTCGCCTCCGAGCGACGAGAGCACCTTGCCGCTGCCACGGCAGGGGGTGCATACGTCGCGGCTCTCCTCGGCTGCTTGCGCGCTCACGAGCGCGACAGCCTATTGGCGGGCGCGGGCTCAGACAACAGGGTTTGTCAACTGGCAACTCGCCCGGTCACGGCCAAGACAGCTACAGCTATGGCTACGGAACCGCCTTATAGACGTCGAACAGCGGCAGGTACATCGAGATCACGATGACGCCGACGATGCTGCCGACGAGGAGGATCATCGCGGGCTCCAAGATCGAGGTCAGCGCCTTGACTGCCGCCTCCACCTCGTCCTCGTAGAAGTCGGCCACCTTGGCGAGCATGGCGTCGAGCGCGCCGGTCTCCTCGCCGACGCCGACCATGTGCGCGACCATCGCCGGGAATACCTTTGAGTGCTTGAGCGGCTCGGCGATCGTCCCGCCCGCCTTGACCGATGCGATCACCGACGTCATCGAGTCTTCGATCACCGCGTTGCCGGCGGTCTTACCGGTGATCTCGATCGCCTGCATGATCGGCACGCCGGCCGAGACGAGCGACGCGAACGTGCGCGACCAGCGCGCGATCGCGACCTTTTGCACCACGTCACCGATCTTCAAGGGGACGCGAAGCTTGAATGCGTCCCAACGCGGCCGGCCCCATTTCGAGCGCTTGACGTAGATGAAGCTGATGACCAGCACCGCGACCACCGCGATCAGCACGTACCACCGGGAATCGACGAGGTGCGAGAAGTCGACCATGAACTGGCTGAGCGCCGGGAGCTTGCCGCCGAACTCCTTGAAGACGCCCTCGAACACCGGAATCAGGAACGCGACGAGCGCCAGCAGCACGATCATCGCGAAGCTGATCACGAGCGATGGGTAGATCGTCGCCGCGCGGACCTGACGCCGCAGCGAGGCGTCCTTCTCGAGCTGGTCGGCGACGCGTAGCAGGCATTCGTCGAGCACACCGCCCGTCTCGCCGGCCCGTACCATCGACACGTACAGCGGCGAGAAGACCTTTGGGTGACGCGCGAGCGCGTCTGAGAGCTGCAGTCCAGCCTCGACGTCGCGGCGTACGGCGATTATGGCTTCCTTGAGCTTCTTGGACTCCGTCTGGGCCTCGAGCACATACAGCGCCCGGAGGATGGTCATCCCGGAGGAGACCATCGTCGAGAGCTGTCGCGTGGAGACGGCCAGGTCGCTCGCCTTCACCCGCGAGAACAGCTCGACGTTGAGCTCCTTGGAGCGGTACTTGTGCGCGATGTCGACAACGACGAGGCCGCGCTCCTTCAGCTGCTCGGCGACGTCTTGCTTGGAGTTGGCTTCGACTTCGCCGCGGGCGGCGATGCCCGCCAGATCGGTTGCCTTGAAGACGTAGGTGGCCATGCTTATGCCGCCATCCGGCCGGAGGCTGAGCCACCGATCAGTCGCCGGAGCTCCTCGGTCGAGTGGGCGCGCGACTCTGCCAGCGCTCGCGTGATCTTGCCCGCGTGCACGAGCTGGGCGAGCGCCGAATCCATCGTCTGCATTCCGTGCGCCGCGCCGGTCTGAAGCACCGAATAGATCTGGTGGCTCTTGGCCTCGCGGATCAGGTTGCGGACGGCGGGAGTCGGGACGAGTATCTCGGCCGCTACGCAACGTCCGGCGCCATCGGCGGTGGGCAACAGCATCTGGGTCATGATTCCCTGCAGCGCGACGGACAGCTGGGCCCGAATCTGCCCCTGCTGGCCCGGCGGAAACACGTCGATGATCCGGTCAAGCGTCTGTGGCGTGTCCTGGGTGTGCAGCGTCGCGAACACCAGGTGACCGGTCTCCGCCGCCGTGATCGCGGTGCCGATCGTCTCGAGGTCGCGCATCTCGCCGACCAGGATCACATCGGGGTCCTGGCGCAGCGCGGCCTTCAGGGCGTCGCCGAAGCTGGTCGCGTCCGAGCCAAGCTCGCGCTGATTGACGATGCACTTCTTGTGCTGGTGCAGGAACTCGATCGGATCCTCGATCGTCATGATGTGCTCCTCGCGGGTACTGTTGATCACGTCGATCAGCGAAGCGAGCGTCGTCGACTTGCCCGACCCGGTCGGGCCGGTCACAAGCACGAGTCCCCGCGGCTTGTTGGCGAAATCCGCGACCGCCGCCGGCAGGCCGAGCGTTTCGAGCGGTGCGACCTCGAACGGGATCAGGCGGAACGCAGCTCCGATCGCCGAGCGCTGAAAGTATGCGTTGACGCGAAAGCGGGCTCGGCCCGGGATCTGGTACGCGAAGTCGATCTGCCAGTTGTTCTCGAGCTTCTGGCGCTGTGCGTTGGAGAGGATCGAGTACACAATCTCCCGCGTATCGGTGGGCGTCAGCGCCGGATAGCCCGACATCGGCGCCAACCGCCCGCGCACCCGCACCATCGGCGGTGCGCCGGCGGTCAGGTGTAGGTCGGAGGCGCGACGATCGACTACCTCCAGTAGTACTTCAGCAAAGTCAAGGTCCATGCAGGGCCCCTCTCGGATTCGCATCCAGCGTGTCGCAACCCATCCTGGAATCCCTATCGGCAGCTCATGCGGATCCCGTTACACGGGCTATTTCGGCCATGGACGTAATGCCTGCCTTGACCTTGTCGAGGCCGTCGTCTCGCAGCCGGCGCATCCCCTCGCGCAGCGCGACGGCGGTGATCTGATCCACCGGCGCTCGCTCGAGGGCGAGCTTGCGAAGCGCATCGGACATCGTCATCACCTCGTAGAGCCCGATCCGGCCGCGGTAGCCCATCCGGCCGCAGCGGACGCAGCCGACGGGCTCGTACGCCTCGATGTCGAACTGAGCGGCGTAGCCGTAGTCGCGTACGACCTGGGCCGGGATGATCGTGCGCTTCTTGCAATGCAGGCAGAGGACCCGCGCGAGCCGCTGGGCCACGACACAGTCGAGCGCCGAGGCGATCAGGAACGGCTCGATGCCCATCTCGATCAGGCGGGTGATCGCGGTCGGGGCGTCGTTGGTATGCAGGGTCGAGAGGACCATGTGGCCCGTCAGCGCGCCTTCGATCGCCACCTGCGCGGTCTCGCGATCGCGAATCTCGCCGACCATCAGGATGTCGGGGTCCGCGCGCATCATCGACCGCAGTCCGCTCGCGAACGTCAGCCCCGATTTGTGGTTGACCTGGAGCTGCGTGATGCCGTTGATCTGATACTCGACCGGGTCCTCGATCGTGATGATGTTCTTCTCGGGCGTCTGGAGCTCGCGCAGGGCGCCGTAGAGCGTGGTCGACTTGCCCGACCCGGTCGGCCCGGTCGCGAGCACGGCACCGTGAGCGCGGCTGAAGGCGCGCCGGAACCGGGTCAGCTCGTGCTCCCCCATGCCGAGCTTGTCGAGCTCGAGGCGGATGCTCTCCTTGTCGAGGATGCGCAGGACGACCGACTCTCCGTGCACGCTCGGCAGGGTGACCACGCGAATGTCGACCTGGCGCCCCTCGATCGTCAACCCGACGCGGCCGTCCTGGGGCAGGCGCCGAACCGAGATGTCGAGGTCGCTCATGATCTTGATCCGCGAGACGACGCCCGAGACCAGGCGTTGCGGCACCGTCATCGAGTCCCTCAGGACGCCGTCGACACGCATTCGCACGAGCAGCTCGCGCCCCGCGCGGCCCGTCGCATCCGCGACCGGCTCGAAGTGGATGTCCGATGCCCCCTGGTCGGCGGCCTGCGCGATGATCGAGTGCACCAGCTTGATCACGGGCGCGTCCTCGGCCGACTCGCGCAGGTCGACGATCTCGGCCACGCCGGCCTGCTCCTCTCCCTCGTCGACCGCCTCCTGGACGGCGTCCTCGAAGCGGTTCAGGCGCGTGATCAGGCTGGTGATGTCCTCCTCGGACGCCACCGCGGCGCGGACGTCGAGCCGGGTCAGCAGGGAGATATCGTCGACCGCGAGCACGTTCGCGGGATCGGCCATCGCGACCAGCAAGGTCTCTGGGTTCACGTAGCCGACCGGCACGGCGTGATAGCGCCTGGCCGATGCGGCGCTGAGGAGGTTCGCGGCGCCCATGTCGATGTTGAACACGCCGAGGTCGATGTGGTCGAGGCCGTAGCGCTCGGCGATCGCTCGCGAGAGCTGCTCGGGCGTGATCGCCCGAGCTTCGAGCAGGACGCGTTCCGGCGGGCGTCCGACCTGGCGCGCCTCCTCGATTGCGCGTGTCGCGCGATCGCGATCGACGAAGCCGAGATCTACCAGCACATCGGTCAGGAAGCGGCCCGAGCCGCCGCGCTTGCCCGGCGGGGTCAAGCCGTCGGCGCTTCCCTCGCGCTCCTGAGCGGAGCTCGCCGGTGCGACGGCACGGAGATGGGGTGGATAGTCGGTCATCGGGCGCGGGCGGCCGCGCGCATTACCTCTACGGGCGCCGGGCGACCGGTGAAGCGCTCGAAGCTGAGTGCCCCCTGGCCGACCAGAATCTCCAGCCCGTCCAGGACGGGGATCGCCCGCGCCAACGCCGCCGCGACGAGCGGCGTGTCGATTCCACGGGTGTAAAGGAGGTCAACCACGCACGAGTACCCTGAGACGTCATCGACGCCGATCGGTAGTGGCTTGAACATCGACCCCGGAGCGTCCAGGCCACTGGACGTGCAGTGGACGAGCAGGTCGGCGGGAGCGGCGATCGTGACCGGCGTCCCGCCCAGCTCCGCGCACAGCCGCTCCGCGCGCTCGGGGGTTCGGTTCCAGACCCGGACCTCGGCCGCGCCCGCGTCCCTGAGCGCCCAGACGGCCGCCCGCGCGCTCCCGCCGGCGCCGAGTACGAGCGCGGTCTTCCCCGCGGCAGGGAGCGGCAGCCCGGCGATCAGCGCGGGAGCATCTGTGTTGTCGGCGATGATCCTGCCGGCTTCGAAGCTCAGCGTGTTGGCGGCACCGATCGCGCTTGCGCGGTCGGTCGCCTCGTCGGCTAGCGCGAGCGCCGCCTGCTTGTGCGGGATCGTCACGTTGACACCCCGGAAGCCGGCGGCGGGGAGCGCGCGCACGGTCTCGTCGAACCGCTCGGGCGGGACGGGCAGCAGCTGGTAGCGCCAGTCGTCAAGCCCAACGGCCGCGAGCGCCGCGTTGTGCATCGCCGGCGAGCGGCTGTGCGCGACCGGCCAGCCGAGGACGCCGAGGCGGGTCACTGTCTCCCCGCCGGCCCTCAGCACACCAACGGGGAGCGTCCCCCGCGCTTCGCCCGCGCCTCGTTGTAGCGATTTACGTCGAGCTGGAACTGAGCGTTGCTCGAAGCGAACGCGCTGGCGCCGTTTCCGCACGGCTTGGCGACGAAGTAGAGGTAGCTGGTGCGCGCGGGGTGGGCGGCGGCCTCGATCGACGCGAGGCTGGGGTTGTCGATCGGAGTTGGTGTCAGCCCGTCGTGGGTGCGTGTGTTGTAGGGCGACGGCGAGGACAGCTGCGACTCGGTCAGCGGCGAGGTGTAGTTGTCGACCGCGTAGCGGATCGTGGCGTCGATTCCGAGCGGCATCCCGATCCGCAGGCGGTTGTAGATGACCGAGGCGATCAGCGGCCGGTCGTGCGCCGTGCCCGACTCGGCCTCGACCATCGAGGCGATGATCAGCACGTCGTACGGGGTCAGGTTCTTACTTCGGGCATAGCCCATGCTGACGGTCGTGAACTGCTGACGGAAGGTCGTGAGCTGGTCGGCGACCAGCGACGGAATGCTGATCGGCTCGCGCAGCTGATAGGTCGACGGGAACAGGAAGCCCTCCAGGGTGTCCAGGCTCCGCGGCGCGCCGTAAGCCCGCAGGTTCAGCAGCTTGGTGTGACGGGTCGCCGCGAGGTAGCTGCCGCGGACGCCCTGCTGGTGCAGCAGCGTCGCGATCTGGCGGCGGGTCCGACCGGGAATCACCGTCACCTCCGTCACCTTGGCCGGCTTGGGCGGCGTGGTCAGGATCGACAGCGCGGCGCCGTAGCTGATGCCGCGCCTGAGCCGGTACGTCCCCGAGCGCAGCTTGCCGCGATCGCCGGCGAGCATCGCCCGCAGGCCGAAGAAGAAGCCCGACGACACTACGCCGTCACGGGCAAGCTCGTTCCCGATCGTGCCGGCGCTGAGGCCGGAAGGGACCGTGACGACGACGCTGCCGTTACCCGAGCCGTGGAACGGCTGGAACAGCTCGACCAGGAACCAGATCGCGGCCGCGGCGAGCGCCAGCGCGACGATGGCGATCACGCGCGGCAGCACCGACCGGGCGCGCGGACGGCCGCGGGTCGCAGCGGTCGCGCGCTCGCCCTTCGGCGTCGTCGCGGGGCCGATCCGCGGCCCGCCCACCCGCCGGGCGCCCGAGGGGAACTCGCGGGCGGGGAGCGGTGGCGGCGGGGCGACGGGCGGTGGCGGCTCAGGGGGTGGTGGCGGCTCGACGGCCGGCGGCCAGACCAGCCGCGACGATTCGGGCGGCCCGGGCGGCTCGGGCGGCGTTGGCGGTACGAGCGGCGTTGGCGGTTCGGGCGGCTCAGGTGGCGTTGGCGGTTCGGGCAGCGGTGGCGCTTCGCGCGGCTCGGGCGGCTCGGGCGATTCGCGCGCCTCGGGCGGCTCGGGCGGCGCTGCCGGCTCGCGCGGCATTGCAGCGGCGGTGAGCGGTGGGACCACCGGCCCGCTCCCCCTGCCGGCCCGCCTCGCTTCGCGCTCGCGCCGCGCTGCCTCCCGCTCCTGCGGCGTGCGCCCGTTCATGCGCCGGGCTCCGTGGAATCCGCGCCAGCCGATTTCACCAGCAGCCAGTCCTCGAGCAGATGTGCCGCGGCGCGCGAGTCCTCGCTCGCGCTGCCGCCCGTCCGTTCCGCCAGCCGGGTCGTGAAACGCTCGTCGTAGAGCTCAATCGGGACCGCCAGCTCGCGCTCGAGCGCGATCGCGAACGCCCGCGTCTCCGCGGTCTGCGCCGAGTCCTCCCCGGACAGCGACAGCGGTAGACCGACGACCACGCGTTCGACGGCGCGCTCGCGCACGAGCGCGCGCAGGCGCGCCAGACCGCGTCGCGTGGCCGGCCTCAGCACCGGCTCGATCGGCGTGGCGAGCACACCGGTCGGGTCGCTCAGCGCGCAGCCGCATCGCGCGCTGCCGTAGTCGAGCGCAAGCACGCGCACCCCAGCTCCTTCAGTGGCCACTTAGCCGTCCAGGGCCGCCTCGATCGCCGCCTGCGCGGCCGCGATCGCTTCGGGGAGCTTCGCCGGATCGTGCCCGCCGGCGCGGGCCACCGTGTCACGACCGCCGCCGCCGCCGCCGACGAGCTTCGCGGCCACGGTGAGGATCTCGTTCGCCCGGACGCCTCGCCCAACGAGTGCCGGCGCGACGTTCGCGACCAGGTCGACGTGGTTCTGATCGGCGCGACCGAGGACGACCGCTGCATCCCCGAGCTTGGCGCGGAGCTTGTCCGCCAGCTCGAGCAGTGCCTTCGCCTCCGACACCTCGACGACCGCGGCGATCCAGCGGGCGCCGTCGCGATCCAGCGCCTGTGCGGCGAGCGCGTCGACATCGACGGCGCCGTTCGCGCTTCCCCGCCGCGCCGCGCGCTCGAGCTCCTTGGCACGCGCACGTAGTTCGACCACCGCGTCCGACACTCGCTCGGGCGGCACGCGTAGCAGCTCTCCGGCATGCGCGAGCGTGCGGTCATGCCGGCGCATCAGCGCGACCGCCTCGGGCCCCGTGACCGCTTCGATCCGCCGGACGTTCGCCGCACTCGAGGTCTCGCTCAGCGCCTTGAAGATGCCGATCTGGGACGTAAAGCGCACGTGCGTGCCGCCGCACAGCTCGCGCGAGAAGGAGCCGTCGCCGACCTCGACCATCCGCACCACGTCGCCGTACTTCTCGCCGAACAGGGCCATCGCGCCGAGCTCCCTCGCCTCGTCGAGCGTGGTGGTGAGCGCTCGGACGGGCAGGTTCTCGAGGATCCGGCCGTTGACCTCGTCCTCGACGTCCTGCAGCTCCTCGGCGCTCAGCCCCTGGCCGTGGCTGAAGTCGAAGCGCAGCTTGTCGGGGCCCACGTACGAGCCGGCCTGGTGCACATGCGTGCCGAGCCGGCGTCGCAGGGCGGCGTGCAGCAGGTGGGTGGCCGTGTGGTTGGACTCGGTGGCGTGCCGGGCGCGGCGGTCGACATGCGCCGTAACGAGCTCGCCCGCCTTCGGCTCGCCGCGCTCGGCGACGACCGCGAGCACCTGGTCATCGCCAAGGCGCATCACGTCTTCGACCCGCGCCAGGCAGTCCCCGTCCGCACACTCGATCCAGCCCGAATCGGCCACCTGCCCGCCGCCGGTGGCGTAGAACGGCGACTCGAGCAGCTTCACGAGGAGCCGACCGTCGTCGCGCTCGAGCGACCCGATTGTGGTCTCCTGATCGGTGGTCTCGTAGCCGACGAAGTCTGTCGCGAAGCCCGCCGAGCCGGCGAGCGCGATCGCCCGCTCGCGAACCGTCTCGTCGGCCCGCCCGCGACCGCTGGCCCGGGCGCGGTCTCGCTGCTCGTTCATCAGCAGCTCGAACCCCTCCTCGTCGACGCCGAGGCCGTGCTCGGCCACGAGCTCGAGCGTCAGGTCGATCGGGAACCCGTGGGTGTCGTGGAGCCGGAACGCGTCGGCCGCGGCGATTCCCTCCGCTCCGCTGTCGCGCGCGCGAGCGATCAGCTCCTCGAGCAGCTTCGTGCCCTGGACGAGCGTGCGTCCGAAGCCGACCTCCTCGTCACGGAGCCACTTGTGGATCGAGTCGCGCTGGCGGTGGAGCTCCGGGTACTCGCTGCCCATCAGCTCCGTGACCAGATCGGAGAAGGTGACCAGGAAGCCCTGCTGCAGCCCGAGCGTCCCGCCCTGCTGGATCGCGCGGCGCATGATCCGCCGCAGCACGTAGCCGCGCTCCTCGTTGCTCGGCACGACACCGTCGGCGATCAGGAACGTCATCGCGCGCGAGTGGTCGGCGAGGATCCGCAGCGCGCGGTCGATCCTGAACTCGCTCCCGTAGCGCCTCCCGGACAGCTGCTCGCCGAGCGAGATCAGCGGCGCGAACTGGTCGGTCTCAAACACCGACGCCTTGCCCTGGAGGATCGCCGCAAGCCGGTTCAGCCCGAGGCCGGTGTCGATGCTCTTCGCCGGCAGGGGCGTCAGCACGTTCACCGGATCCTGATCGAACTGCATGAACACAAGGTTCCAGTATTCGAGGAAACGCTCGTTATCCCCGCCCGGCAGGTCGTCGGGCTTGCCGAGCTCGACGCCCCGATCGAGGTACAGCTCCGAGCACGGGCCGCACGGACCGGTCGGCCCCATCTGCCAGAAGTTCTCCGAGCGCGGGCACTCGACGATCCGCTCGCGTGGCACCCCGACCTCGAGCCACGCTTCGATCGCCTCTTCGTCGGGCCCCAAGCCGAGCTCGTCGTCACCCGCGAACACGGTGATCCAGACGTCCTCAGCGGCGAACCCGAATCCTTGCAGCGATAGCTCCCATGCGAACTGCACCGCTTGGCGCTTGAAGTAGTCGCCGAACGAGAAGTTCCCGAGCATCTCGAAGAACGTGAGGTGGCGTGTCGTCGTGCCGACGATCTCGATGTCGACCGTGCGAAAGGTCTTCTGGCACGACGTCGCGCGTGGGTGGGGCGGCCGCTCGGTGCCGAGGAAGTACGGCTTCAGCGGGACCATCCCCGCGATCGTGAACAGCACGGACGGGTCGTTCGGAATCAGCGACGCGGATGGCAGCCGGAGGTGGTCGCGCTGCTGGAAGAACTCTAGGAACGTGCTCCGGATCTCGTCTGAGGTCATCGCGACTGCAGTGTAGGCACGTATGTCGTCGATTCGTTGGACGGCAACCGCGCATTCTCAAGGCGGAGCGCGTGGTGACGACTATCAGGGTGATGCGCATGCTCCGCCGACTGATCCCGCTCGCCGCGTTCGTGGTCGCCGCCCTGGCGGCCCCGACGGTCTCGTCCGCGGCCGTACTCGACCTCACCGGCTTCCACCTCACCTCACCCCTGCTGTTCGTAAACGAGAACGCAGGGTCCGCGGTGATCACGGTCGAGCGAACCGACATCCTGATGGAGGCCCAGATCCGTTACATCGCGCTGCCGATCACGGCCGAGAAGAACGTCGATTTCACGCCCGTGAAGGGCATGATCAACTTCCTCGCCGGGCAGGCGAGCGCGACGTTCCAGATCCCGATCGTCGACCACGGCCTGCCAGGGCTGCCGAAGACGGTCAACGTCGCCCTGTTCGGGCCCTCGCCGATCGGGCTGGGAATTCCGTCGAGCGCAGTACTGACGATCCTCAACAACGATCCGGCACCGACGATCCTGAAGACTCCGGCCAACCCCCTCGCGCTGACCACGCCGCCGCCGGTCAGCGCCCCGCTCCTGGGCGCTAGGCCGTTCGTCGACCCTGGCTCGCTCGCCGCCAACGCGGTCAGGGATTATCGGCGCAAGCACCCCGCGTGGTCGAAGGCGCTCAAGGTGATCGCGCGCGAGCCCAACGTGATGCGCTACGGCAACTGGACCGGCCCCGACCCCGGAATCCAGGTCTCGCAGTACCTCGCGCGCGCCTCGGTGCTCCAGCCCGGGACAGTGCCGGAGATCTCGACCTACTGGGTGGTCGATCAGAAGCTGACACACCCCCACTGCGGCCACTACGCCGACTCGGCAGCGCGCCAGGCCAAGTACCACCGGTGGGTCGAGAGCCTCGCCTCAGGTATCGGGAGCTCGCGGGTGATCGTGTTCCTCGAGATGGACTCGTTGATCACCGTCGGCTGCCTGAGCCATCACGGTCTGGCCGTTCGGCTGCACGAGCTCCATGACGCGATCAACATCCTCTCCCAGCTCCCCCGCGCGGTCGTCTACCTCGATGCCGGCGCCGCCGACGCGGTCCCGGCAGCGCAGACGGCGAGCATGCTCCGGCGCGCCGGTGTGTCGGAGATCCAGGGCTTCTTCGTCAACTCGACCCACTTCGACTGGACCTCGAGGGACATCCAGTACGGCGAGCACATATCCCGCCTCACCGGCGGCAAGCACTTCGTAGTCAATACGGCCGAGAACGGCCGCGGCCCGCTCGTCCCCCCGGACCGGAGGGAGAACGGCAACGAGATCCTCTGCAATCCATCCGGTCGCGGCCTCGGCCCGCTCCCCACCTTCAAGACCGGATACCGGAACGTCGACGCGTTCGCGTGGATCGCCTACCCGGGCAGGTCCGGCGGCCAGTGCCGCCCCGGCGCCCCGCCCACAGGCGTCTTCTGGCCCCAGTGGGCGGTTCAGCTGGTACGGAACGCCGACTTCTCGGTCAGATAGCAGCACGCGCGATCGTGCCCCACCCCACCACCAGGTCGCCGTCCATCAGGCACGCGAGCTGACCGGGCGCAGCGGCGTCCGCGGCCGCGGCGAGGTGCACGGTGAGGGCGGAGTGGCGGCCGGCGGGGGGCGTTCCGGCGAGCCGTGCCGGGAGTGGCTGCGAGCGATAGCGGAGCTTGATCCGGTTGACGCGCGCCCCCGGGCGGTGCAGGCGCGCGCCGCGGACG
>Ga0302324_100018899_pt1 | contig 13559 bp, 10 predicted proteins | sample Palsa_T0_1_FD_201949 | JGI IMG/M metagenome (GOLD analysis project Ga0302324, IMG submission 201949) | Peat permafrost microbial communities from Stordalen Mire near Abisko, Sweden - Palsa_T0_1 | ecosystem: Environmental > Terrestrial > Soil > Palsa > Peat permafrost | place: Sweden: Abisko...
TGGCGTACAAAGACGAAGTCGTCTTCAATTGGCTGGACGAAACACTGAAGCTGCACGACGATCGCAGCAGTTAGCGCGGCTATTGTTCTTTATGAATGTTGAACAGGAGTCACCATGATGAAGATCGGTTTTCTAGGAAAGCAGAACGCGTTTGCGCTGGAGATGCTAAGCCGACTTCAGAGTGAACATCCCGAAGACGAGTTTTCGGCATGGCAGCCCGGCGAGAAGGCTCCATCGATGGAGCTTGAAGTGATCTTTGCTTTCGGTCAGGTCGATTCCAAAGCCATAGGAGCCCAGACGAAGCTTGGTTTGATTCAGATGGCCTCTGCAGGTTACGAGGGAGTGGACGTTGACGCAGCAACCAAGGCGGGTGTCTGGGTGGGCTCGGCACCGACCACGAAGACAGGCAACGGCGAATCGGTGGCGGAACTTGCGGTGCTTTTGATGCTTGCGGTGTCTCGCCGGCTCAATGAGGAACTGGCCGTGACCAAGGGCCACGCTCAGGTTTCGGCCAAGCTGGAAGTGAATAGGGCCCTTTTCGGCAAGACCGCTTGCATCGTAGGCTTGGGCGGCATCGGAGATTTGCTCATCGAAAGACTTCGGGGATTCGGGATGATCCTAACGGGTGTCGATAACCATCCGGAGCACGCGCCGACCGGAGTCAAAGGGTATGGACACGATGAACTGAAGTTCGCAGCGGCGGGCGCAGACTATTTGGTTCTGGCGATTCCCGGAACGAAGGACAATGAAAACATGATCGATGGCACTGTCCTCGCCGCGATGAAAAAGAATGCGGTGTTGGTCAATGTAGGCCGGGGAACCCTGGTGGATGAATCGGCTTTACTGGCGGCAGTGAAGAGCGGTCATCTCTATGGTGCGGGGTTGGATGTGGTGAAAGATGAGCCTGTGAACAGAGGAAATCCGCTGCTCATGGAGCCACGGATCTTCGTTACTCCACACATCGCAGGTTCAACCGACTTGATGCTCGATGGCACCGTGAGCTACCTCGGCGACGTTTTGGCGGAATTTCGGCAAGGGATTCGTTCTGGAGGCATCGTCAACGAACCCCTGAATCCGAGAGTGCCGTTACGCGATCCCAAATGAGCTTATGAACGAATTACAGCCATGGGCGAACTTCTATCTCCTCATTTCGGCCGCAGCCGCGACCCTGATCGGTCTGTTGTTTGCAGTAATCACGTTCGGTGCGGAGCGAATCGTGGAAGACCGCACCGCCAGGATTCGGATGTACCTTACTCCCACTGTTATCGATTTCGCTTCTGTGCTTTCCCTTGCCGCGCTGCTGACCTTTCCGAACCACACTCGGTTCTCGGCGTCTCTTTGCATTTGCCTCGTTGGTGTCGCTGGCTTAATTTACTCGGGGTCTTTTCTTATTGGGCGGCGCCACAAGAAAAATTACTACGGACTGCAAGACCGCATCATTTATGCAGTGCTTCCATTTGCGGCATACGCGCTCCATGTATCCGGCGGAGTGTTGTTCTTCCATGCCCCTCAACGCGGACTCACCTTGGTGGCCGCCGGTATGCTGTCGTTGCTTGCCCTTGCCATCCGCAACTCGTGGGCCATCGTCGTCGATGTCGTCTCTCACCCTCGTGGGCAGCAACATTGAAAGTAGGCCACTGGCTAAAACAAATTTACCCGACTCACCACACCTAACGGGGACGAACCCACACTTCGATGAAAGTAGCAGATCATGTCACGATCCTCGCTGAGAGTAACGATGCTATTAGCCTGCTCTCCCGTCTTGCTCTCCGGGTGCCATAAGCAAGCTCTCCCAAAGGTTGAGCAAGCCGTTTCGGGCAAGCTGCGATTGGACGGAGTCACCATCGTGGATACACATGATGGCAAGCTGACCCCGGGAATGAGCATTCTGATGGACAGGGGACGAATCGTAAGCATTACACCAACCTCAGAAGTGTCAAGTGATCCGTTGGTTAAGTCGATTGACGCGACCGGCAGGTTTGCCATTCCGGGCTTCAACAATATGCACATGCATGTGATCGACCAGGCGGACTCCTCTTCGGTGCTCGCAAGGATGCTCGCCGACGGGGTCACCGGTTTTCGGCAGATGACTGGATCACCTGAATTTCTAAAAGAGCGTCGTGACGGAACCCTGCCGATTGGGAAGGACGCCCCCGCCTTGCTGGCGATGCCCGGAAGCATACTAACGCCCTTCAACGCCCGGTCTGCGGATACAGTCATGGAAGAGATTCGCGAACAGAAGAAACAGGGTGCAGACTTCATCAAGGTTGGCCTGGTCAGCCCGGAGATGTTCTTCGCGGCGATCGCAGAGGGTAAGCGTGTTGGCCTTCCGGTCCTCGGCCATCTCCAGGAAGGAGTCGATGCCGCACAAGCATCGCGGGCGGGATTCCGGTCGATCGAGCATCTTGGTCCCGGAGACTCGATTTGGATAGGATGTTCGACAGAAGAAGCGGTTCTGCTTGCAGATGCCGCGGCGCACCCGACCGTAAAGACGCCACCGGTCACAGTTCCTGCCTTCCTGCAAAGGATGCTGATGAAGCACCTGCAGACGCGTCTCATCAATCCTGCGGCTTTTGATACTGCGGCCTATGACGTCAGGTTACAGCGCGCCTTCAATCACTACAGCGAGGCAAACTGCCGTGCGCTGGCGGCGGTCTTTGTAGCCAACGACACCTGGAACGTTCCTACGCTGGTGCGATTGCGTACCCAGGAGCTGGCCGATTCTCAAGAGTATCTAAGTGATCCTGCTATGCCCTACATAGCCACTGCGTCTCTCAAGGCGTGGCGTCAGGTCACGGATAAGTTCCACCAGCTTCCTCCGGCCATGCACGCCACCGATCGCGAGGAATACCGGCGTCAGTTGACCCTCACAAAACTGTTCGACGATGCGGGCGTTCGAATGATGGTGGGAACCGATGGTGGGGGTCAGGCGCCCGGCCAGTCGATTCACCAGGAGTTCGATGAGCTTGCCAAGGCAGGGTTGTCCCCACTCAAGATTCTCCAGATGACGACCTTGAACCCGGCCGAGTTTCTTGGCCGCACTGGAACCATGGGCAGCCTCGAGCTTGGCAAGAACGCAGACATCGTTCTACTGGATGGCAACCCTGTCGAGAGCGTTCAGAACCTGCATATCATCTCTGGGGTTGTGCGTGCCGGCTTCTACTACTCACAGGAGGACTTGGAAGCTCTGAGGTCACGCACCAAATCAAAATAGCATTGGAGAAGATCGCATGTTTGAAGTTGGTGATATTACCTACCGAAAAGTCCATCTTGTAGGTTCCGGGATCGCTTCGCTTGCGGCTGCGACCTACCTAATCCGTGACGGCGGCATTCGAGGCGAAGACATCGTGGTTTATGAAGAGGCCAGCCAGCTTGGAGGTGCGCTGGACGCACACGGAAGGCCTGAGACGGGCTACTTCATGAGCGGAAGCCGGATGTTTGAGCACAAGTACAACGCCACCTTCGACCTGTTCTCGTTCATCCCCTCCGTTATCGATCCGAACGTGTCCGTCAAACAAGATACCGAGATGGCTGAAAAAGATGCCGTTTGGCATGCCAAGGCCCGCCTGGTAGATAGTGACCGCAAGATCATCGACTTTCACGAATTGGGCTTCAGCGAACGGGATCGGATTGACATGGTCGCTCTCATGGCGCGTACCGAGCACTCGCTCGATTCCAAACGCATCTCAGACTGCTTTGAGGCCCACTTTTTTGAGACAAACTTCTGGTTCGAGTGGTGCTCCCTGTTTGCCTTCGAGCGCTGGCACAGCGCGATTGAGTTCCGCAGATATCTTCTGCGTTTTATTCACCACTTCTCGACCATCGATACCCAGGAGGGCGTATTTAGGACCCGGTACAACCAGTACGATTCGATGGCAGTTCCACTGCTCAACTGGCTCCGCGAGAAGGGAGTTGTCTTTCAGTTGAGAACCAAGGTGATCGGCCTGGGCTTTGAATCCGGGTCGGACCACATCGCAGTCAGTTCGCTGGAATATGAATCAGAGGATTTCACCACCAAGGTAGCGGTCGGCCCCGGCGATCTTGTCTTCGTCACCAACGGATCGATGACCGCGGGCAAGAGCTTCGGTTCCATGTTAGCGGCTCCGGCGAAGGATCACGAAGGCCGCAGTGGGGCATGGCAACTCTGGGAGACTCTGGCCGCCGGGAGACCTGAATTTGGCAACCCCGCCGTATTCGATAATCACGTCGATGAATCTACCTGGGTTTCGTTCACCGTCACCGTCAACGATCCAACCTTCTTCCATCTCATGCAGGCATTCAGCGGAAGCGAGGCCGGCAAAGGGGGTCTGATTACCTTCAAGGACTCGGCATGGCTGCTGACCCTCTCGATATTTCATCAGCCGTTCTTTGCCGGCCAGCCGGAGGGTGTGTTCGTCTGGTGGGGTTATGGGCTCTACCACGACCGGGTAGGGGATATTGTGAACAAGACCATGCAGGAGTGTTCAGGCCGCGAAATTATTGAAGAGGTTATTGGTCAACTTCACTTCGATGCCGACCGGGATACCATCATGACCTCCTCAATCTGCATCCCCTGCAAGATGCCGTACATTACAAGTCAGTTTCTCGTAAGAAAGCGGGGAGATCGCCCCGATGTCGTCCCTGCGAGGTCTACCAATCTCGCTTTTATCGGGCAGTACGCGGAGCTTCCCGATGATGTGGTTTTCACTGTGGAGTATTCCGTAAGGTCTGCCCAGATCGCGGTTTACAAGCTTTTGCATCTACCTGAGAAACCCTCTTCGTTTTACCGGGGTCAATACGATCCGAAGGTACTATGGGAAGCCCTTAAGACCTTGCACCGTTAATGCGGTGGCTCGAGATGCGTGATGAGACGGAGAATGGCAAAGCCGCGATCCCGCAAATGGATCTTGGCCGGAACACCCAGGTCTCAAAAGCGAGACCTGGGCCACCCACTCAAAGTTTGGAGGTTGGAGCATGTTTTTCGACCGAGCCTACAACGGACCGCCCCCAGGTCAGATTCTCAAAGGCACCCTCTAACCGGTACAGTAAAGGGCATGCAAATACACTTTGCATTTGGGAAACATGGCCTGTACCTGACTTTGCCCGGCGGGCCCAGGTACGAGGTGATCGAGAGCCGGTCCGCATCTGCTTTGCCGGACGTGAAGGGGGCGCTGGATGCGGCGCTGGATCACCCCATCGGCAGCCAGCCGCTAGCGGCTTTGGCGGCGGGCAAGAAGACCGCGGCCATTTCGGTTTGCGATATCACCCGGCCTGCACCCAATTGGCTGACGCTGCCGCCGCTGCTCCGCCGATTGCATCAGGCGGGTATCCCGATGGAGGGCGTGACCATCCTGATCGCGACTGGACTACACCGCGAAGCCAGCACGGACGAGATCAACGCCATCCTCGGACCGGAGATCGCGACGAAATACCGGGTGCTGAACCACGATGCCCGGGTGCTGGCCCAACATCGCCACCTGGGATCCACTCGCGGTGGCATCCCCGTCTATATCGATGAGCGGTTCATGGCGGCCGATCTGCACATTACCCTCGGCTTCATCGAGCAGCATCTGATGCTGGGGTTTTCCGGCGGACGCAAGCTGGTGGCCCCCGGACTGGCCGCCCAGGAGACGATCAAGGTCATCCACTCCCCCAAATTCATGCGCGAGCCCATGGCCACGGAGGGTTCGATTGCCGATAACCCGCTCCATGCCGAGCTGCTGGAAATTGCCCGAATGGCGGGTCACGATTTCATGCTGGACGTAACCCTGACCCAGAGCCGGGAAATCTCCGGCATCTTTGCCGGTAATCCCGTGCAGGCGCATGCTGCCGGGGTCCAGTTCCTGCGCACCACATCGCTGGAGCGATTGACCGGGTTGGCCGATGCGGTCATCACTAGCGCAGCCGGCCATCCCCTCGACCTGACGCTGTACCAGACCATCAAGGGGCTCACAGCCGCGCAGCACATCGCCAAGCCTGGAGGGCGGATCCTGATCCTGGGCGAGTGCGCGGAAGGCGTGGGTTCGCCGGAGTTTGCCGCCAAGGTCGCCAGCTTCTCCGATTACGACAGCTTTCTGGAGGAGATCGGAAAGGCTGAGGTGGAGATCGACCAGTGGCAGCTGGAGAAGTTAGCGCTTGCCGGGCAGAAATATGAGCTGTTTTTCTACCTACCGGGGATCGCGAATGATCAGCTCGGCGGGTTAGCATCCCGTGCCTTTCCCAGCTGGAAGGCGGCCACGGATGCGGTTCTCGAAGGACTGGCCCCCGGCGCCCGGGTGGCGCTGGTTCCGGAAGGTCCGTATGTGTATGCCCGCGTACCGTCTGACGAATACGCAGAAGTGCATCAATTATCATGAGAAGACGGCAACATTTTATGCGAAAGTGGCGAAATTGGCAGACGCACCAGACTTAGGATCTGGCGGGGCAACCCGTGGGGGTTCGAGTCCCCCCTTTCGCACCAATCGATTCACGGGTAATCTCCCTCGAATCTCCGTTCAACATCCGCAACATCCAGGTCGCGTGTGGAAGAAGGTCCCTGCGCCCTCATGAGCATGAATAATCCTGAACGTCGTGTAGTGGTAACCGGGGTCGGTTTGGTCAGCCCGGTGGGAGTGGGGACGGACAGCACATGGAAGGCTCTGCTGCGAGGGGAGTCGGGCATCGGCCCGATCACCCTCTTCGATGCCAAGGGTTTCAGTTGCCGCATTGCCGGTGAGGTCAAAGGTTTCATCCCGGAAAATTTTATCGAGCGCAAGGAAATCAAGAAGATGGGCCGGTTTATCCAGTTTGCGCTGGCAGCCTCAGGGTTCGCGGTGGCGCAGGCGGGGCTGGAGATGGCAAAGGAAGATGCGGGCAAAGTCGGCGTGTACGTGGGCAGCGGCATCGGTGCTTTCGAGGTCATTGAGCGGGAGCACAGTAAGTTGCTGTCCGCCGGGCCGAACCGGGTGTCGCCCTTCTTCATCACGGCGACGATTGCCAATCTGGCCGCCGGCCAAATCTCGATTCGCTATGGCGCCACCGGGCCCAACCTGACCTGCGCCACTGCCTGCACCACGGGTGCCCATGCGGTGGGTGAGTCGTTTCGTGTGATCCAGCGTGGTGACGCGGATGTGATGATCTGCGGAGGAAGCGAAGCTGCGGTCACCCCGCTCTCGGTCGCCGGCTTCGCGTCGATGCGCGCTCTTTCTACCCGCAACGACGACCCGGGGACTGCGTCGCGGCCCTGGGATGCCGGCCGGGACGGGTTTGTGGTGGGTGAAGGCGCCGGGGTATTGATCCTGGAAGAATACGAGCATGCGATCAAGCGCGGCGCTACGATCCTCTCCGAGCTAGTTGGCTACGCTGCCAACAGCGATGCCTATCACACCAACGCTCCTCCTGAGGATGGCCGCGGAGTGCGCCGGGTGATGCAGTTGGCTCTCAACGATGCCGGCGTCGAGCCGGGCGAAGTTAAGTATCTGAACGCGCATGCCACATCCACTCCTCTGGGTGATCGAGCTGAGGCCAGGGCCATTTGCGAGACTTTTGGCCAATCGGCGAAAAGCCTGCTGGTAAGTTCGACCAAGTCGATGACTGGGCATCTGTTGGGGGGCGCCGGCAGTCTGGAGGCCGGAATCACGGTACTGGCACTCAGGGACCAGGTGGCTCCGCCGATGACCAATCTGCTCAATGTCGATGAGGCTTGCTGCTTCCCCCTGGTAAGGGATAAAGGGCTGCCCACATCGATGGAGTACGCCATGACCAACTCGTTTGGGTTTGGGGGCACCAACGCCTCGCTTATTTTCCGCCGCTATCAAGCGAGCTGAGGTGGAAGGAAGGCGCTTTTAGGCTCTATCCCCTGCACCAATCGACGGGTGCCCCATCCTTCGCGTTCTTTGCGAAGGGTGGGATACTCAGATCTCGCTTTTGAAACCTGGGCCACCCACTCAGAGTGATGAAAGCGGCTTCTGTTTAGCAACTCCTCTCCATGGAAGCGCTGCCCCTTGGAAATGTTTTTCGATGGCGCAGGGAGGGACCTGCGGTTTCTTTTTCTCCGCCACTTCAAATCGACTACTCTATAGCCCATGAGCCAAGAGATTTCTCAACCGAACGTCGTTTTGAAGCGGATGCCTGATTACCGCGAAGGGTATGCCAATAGCGTTCAGGTACAAAAGAGCGTGTGGGATTTCCGCCTCACTTTCGGCACTGCCTACCAGGAAACGGCAGAGGAAGTGACCATCAACGCCTTTCAAACCGTGTATCTCAGCCCGCAACAAGCCAAGGCTTTGTGTGGTTTGCTGGAGCAGAACCTGCTGCAATATGAGCACACCTTTGGCCCCATCTCTCTCGAACCACGGCCCCCGGTCATGCCCCAAGGTCCAGTCCACTAACCGCAGTTTCGGAGACTCGTGGCCGAACTTCCCCAACAGCCGACACAGTTCGACCGCCCGCTGCCGCTCAGGCTCATCTTCCCGCTGCTGTTCGTGGGGGTCTACCTCTCGCACCTGACCCTCCTGCGCCTGCCCTACTACTGGGATGAGGCCGGCTACTATATTCCCGCGGCCTACGACTTCTTTCGCACCGGGGATGTGATTCCGTCGACCACCCTGGCCAATGCTCATCCTCCACTTCCCTCCCTCTACCTGGCCCTGTGGTGGGAGTCTGGATTTACGCCCGCCGTCACCCGCACTGCCATGTGCCTGGTTACCGCCATTGCCCTGCTGGCCGTGTACCGGCTGGGCGTTTTGCTCAATGGCAAGCAACGAGTGGCAGCTGCGGCCACCTTGCTCACCGCCATCTACCCGGTGTGGTTTGCCCAAAGTACGCTGGCCCATGCGGACATGTTTGCTGCCGCCCCCACCCTGTGGGGACTGGTCTTTGTCTTTCCCGGGCGGCGCCGGCCGCCGGCCCTGTGGGCCGCAGCGGCCTGCTTCGCCGCGGCGGTTCTGGCAAAAGAAACAGCCATTGTTACACCCCTGGCGGTCGCCCTGTGGGAGGCCTATCTTTCCCTGCGCGCAAGCCCACCCAATCGAAGCGCGCATCTCCGCGCGGCGCTGCTGCTGCTATTCCCGGTGGTCCCGCTGTTGGCCTGGTACGCCTACTATCGCCACCGCACCGGTTTCCTTTTTGGCAACCCTGAATTCTTGCGTTACAACGCAACTTCTACTCTTTCGCCCTTGCGCATCCTGCTGGCCCTGGGGCATCGCCTCTTGCAGCTGACCGCGCATATGAACATGTTTGTGCCCGTGTTGTGCATGCTGGGGGCCATGCTGCTGCTGCCCTTGCGGGAACGGGACGGAAGCATGCGGCCTCGCATCTCGCCTGCGGACCAGGCAATTCTTTACCTGGTCATGGGGGCGAACATCCTGTTCTTTTCCCTGCTTGGCGGCGCTTTGCTGACGCGCTATCTGCTGCCACTCTATCCGCTGGTTCTGCTGTTGTGCGTTTCCACTTTTTATCGCCGCGTGCCCTACTGGTGGGGTTTGGTTATGCTCAGCGCAGCCGCTTTCCTGATTGGGCTTTTCGTCAACCCACCCTACAAGTTCGCCCCCGAAGATAATTTGAACTATGCGGAGGTGATCCGGCTGCATCAACAGGCAATCCGCCAGATCGTGACTCGTTTTCCGGGCAGCACCATCCTGACTGCGTGGCCGGGCAGCGATGAACTGACCAAACCAGAGTTGGGCTATGTAAAGAAGGCGATGGCGGTGGTCACGGTGCCGAATTTCTCTTTACCGGAGGTACAAAAGGTGGCGGCCTCTGCCCAGGACTTCAGCGTCGGCTTTGCCTTTTCAACCAAATACGACCCTCCGCGGCTGTGGATGGATCTGGGACGGAGGAACGAGGCGATGGACGTCCGGTTTTTCGATTTTCACCGTGATCTGGATCCCGGCGCGATCGCTCATCTCCTGAACGGAAGGATCGTCTGGCGCGATGAGCGGCAGGGCGAATGGGCGGCGGTGATGCACTTCAATCGTCCCCAGCTCGCTGGCCTGCACTAAGCAGGCTTGCGTAGCCGGGAACGATACTCCCCTGAACCCTGGCCGCCAGAACTATACTGAGGGAGTGCTCCCCCGGCCACTCATACGCGCGCTGCCCCTGGTATTGGCGCTTTTTCTGCCCTGTGGGCTGATGGCCCAAGACCCCGCACCAGTGCAAGGCCGTTTGCTGCTGGTGCTTCCCTTCAACAACCAGGCCGACCAGCCGAATCTGGATTGGATTAGCGAAGCGATACCGGAAATTCTGAATCTCCGTCTGGGCTCGGCCGGCTTTATGCCCATCAGCCGTGACGATCGACTGTATGCCCTCGATCACTTAGGGCTGCCTTCCACCTTCCAACCTTCCCGCGCCAGCGCCATCCGCCTGGCCCAGACCCTGGATGCGGACTATGTGATTTTCGGGTCATTTTCGACCAGCGGTTCACGCTTCCAGGTCAAAGCCCAGGTGCTGAAGGTAGATGCTCTGCACCTGTCGGCTCCGCTCCAGGAAGAGGCGGATATAACCCATCTGATCGACGTGTTCAACAGTCTGGCCTGGGGGCTGGCGAAGCAGATTGATCCACAGTTCGCGGTTTCTCGAAGTACCTTTATTGCGGCAGGGGCAGGGCTGCGGGTGGATGCCTTCGAGAATTACACTCGGGGATTGGTGGAACCCGATCCCGCGGAACAGATCCGGCATCTAAAGGAATCAGTACGGCTTGACCCCAGCTTCTCGCCCGCCTTGCTGGCTCTAGGCAAGGCCTATTTTGCCAACCAGCAGTTTGATCTGGCGGCCACTACCCTGGGACGCCTGCCCCGCAATGACCCCAACGCACTCGAAGCCGACTTCGATCGTGGTCTGGCTTATTTCTACCTGGGCACTTATGTCAAAGCGGAAGACGCGTTTGCCTTTGTGAACAAGCAGCTGCCGTTGCCGGAGGTGGTCAATAACCAGGGGGTCGCGGCCAGCCGCCGGGGCCTGGATGCTACTTCTTTTTTCCAACAGGCGGTCTCAGCCGACCCCAACGATCCGGATTACCAGTTCAACCTCGCATTGGCCTTGAGCCGCAAGAAAGATGTGCCAGGTGCCCAGCGAGCCATCGCGCAGACCCTAAGGCTGCGGCCCCAGGATACGGAAGCGCAGGCGTTTCAGGCGACTCTTCGCTCCGAGCCGCACCCCGCGACCGCCGCCGCCGCGGCCAACAATCGGGTCAACGCGGCGTTCGATCCTACGGCAGCGGCAGAGAACACACCCCTGGAGCGGATCAAGCGGACCTTCAACCAAGCCTCCTTCCGCCAGGCGGCACTGGCCATAGAGCAAATGAATGAGCAGCGCTTGTCCACCCTGCCGCCGCAAAAACACGCCGAAGCGCATACCCAAGCGGGCACGCGCTTTTTCAACCAGGGATTGATTTTGGAGGCGGAGCGCGAATTTCAAGCAGCGCTCGAAGTGCAGAGCAATGACCCTGACGCCCACGCCGGCCTGGCGCTGGTAAGGGAGAGTGAGGGCGACACCAAGGAGGCGCGCCTGCAGGCCGAGGAATCACTCCAGGCAGCGCCTAACGTGACCGCCTACCTGGTGCTGGGCCGGCTTGATTTGCAGGCGAACCAGAAATCCGCCGCGGCGGCCGACGTGAGCAACGCGCTCCAACTTGAGCCGCAGAATTCTATCGCGCGCGTGCTAAAACAACAGCTCGAGAGCAAGGCTCAAGCGGTTCCATGAGACATCTGCTGGGGAAACGCCTGCTAGGCGCCCTGCTTCTGACCTGCTGCTGGACCCTGGCCGGTCATGCAGACCAGCCGTGTGTGGTCCTGATCCACCTCGACGATACCATTCAGCCCATCAGCGCGGAGTATATGGAGCGCGGCCTGGACGCGGCTGCAGCGCAGCATGCGGATGCCGTCCTGATCGAGATCAATACTCCTGGCGGGCTGCTCGAATCCATGCGCCAGATGGTCAGCAGGGTCATTGCTTCGCCAGTTCCGGTGATTGTCTATGTGGCTCCGTCGGGAAGCAGGGCCGGGTCGGCGGGGTTCTTCCTTCTGGAAGCGGCGGATGTGGCAGCGATGGCTCCGGGCAGCAACGCCGGGGCCGCGCATCCGGTGGTGGAGGGAGTCAAGCTCGACGACACCATGAAGCAGAAGCTGGAAAACGATACGGCTGCATTTCTGCGGGCCTACGTCGCGCGCCGGGGGCGCAACGTGCAAGCCGCCGAAGACGCGGTTCGTTCTTCGAAGTCTTACAGCGATACGGAAGCGCTGCAGCTTAAGCTGATCGATCTGATCGCGCCCGATGACGCCAGCTTGCTGAACACCCTGGATGGGCGCACGATCACCCGCTTTGATGGTTCCAAGGTAGTGTTGCACACGCGTGGCGCGCAGCTGGTTCGGGTCGATCCCACCCTGCGCGAGGAGATTCTGGACCGCCTCACCAACCCGAATCTCGCGCTTCTGGTGTTGGTAGTGGGGGGGCTGTTGATTTATCTGGAGTTCAATACGCCGGGCACCATCGTGCCTGGAACGCTTGGCACCATCATGGTTCTGCTTGCGCTCTTCGGCCTGAATCTGCTGCCGGTGCGTTACACCTCGATGATGCTCCTGGTAGCCGCCTTCGCCTTGTTGATTCTGGAAGCTCACTTTCCCAGCCATGGGGCACTGGCCACCGCGGGGATCGCTTCCCTGGTGATTGGGGCACTGACGCTGGTGGATGGTCCCATTCCTGAGCAGCGGGTGAATTTAGCCACCGCGCTGAGCGCTGGGTTGGCCTTCGGGCTGATCACGGTTTTTCTGTTGCGGCTTGCTCTGCGCGCGCGACGAAGTAAAGTGCGCATGGGAGGGGACGCGATGATTGGGCAGATCGCGGTGGTCACGCAGCCGCTTGCGCCCTTAGGACAGGTGATGGTAAACGGTGAACTGTGGCAAGCCGAATCGACCAGTCCGGCGGCGCCGGGAGAGCAGGTTCGGGTGCGTGGGCTGCGCGATCTGACGCTGTTAGTGGAGCGGGTTTCGTAGCTACTCAGCTAAAACCTCGGTTTCAATCCTGCGGCTCACCCAAGGCGATGAAAACCAGGGACGCGGGTATTTCTTGACTTTGCCCGGAGAACACGACCGCAACCTCGATCCAAAAAAGGGGTTAGAAGCAGAGAGTAGAAGCTGTGATTGTGCAGACCGCGCATGTCTTCAGTGGTTCGTTGGACCGAGCCTGAGACCTGTTCCTGTACAATCTGGAGAGAGCGAGGCCCCCACCATGATGGGTATTGGCATCCCCGGCCTGTTTCTCATCTTCATCATCGTTATCTATCTCATCAATTCCATAAAGATTTTGAGGGAATATGAGCGGGGCGTGGTCTTCCGCCTGGGGCGTATTTTGCCCGCGCCCAAAGGACCGGGAGTCATCTTGATCTTCCGCCCATTTGATCAGATGGTGCGTATCTCACTGCGTCAGGAAGTACTCGAAGTACCACCCCAGGACATCATTACCCGCGACAACGTGACCCTCAAGGTCAACGCTGTCATCACGTTGAAAGTCGTCGACCCCTCGCGGGCCGTGATCGAGGTGATGAACTACGTCTATCAGACCTCACAATTTGCACAGACCACACTGCGCTCCGTGCTGGGCGAAGT
>Ga0302324_100018902_pt1 | contig 13559 bp, 12 predicted proteins | sample Palsa_T0_1_FD_201949 | JGI IMG/M metagenome (GOLD analysis project Ga0302324, IMG submission 201949) | Peat permafrost microbial communities from Stordalen Mire near Abisko, Sweden - Palsa_T0_1 | ecosystem: Environmental > Terrestrial > Soil > Palsa > Peat permafrost | place: Sweden: Abisko...
GATGGGAGCCCCCTTCGAGTTCGCGAAAGGGGAGGGCCCGGTCGTCCACGAGCCGATTCGGACGGTCGCGCAAATCGAAGCGCTGCGCGTGATTGATCCCGAGGAGGGGCTTGGTTACGTCCTCGCGGCGATTCGTACGATCCGCGATGCGCTCGGCACACGAGGACCACGGGTGCCGCTCATCGGGTTCGCGGGTGGGCCGTTCACGCTCGCGAGCTACTTGATCGAGGGCGGTAAGAGCGCACACTTCGCCAAGACGAAGGCGCTGATGTACGCGCAACCCGATGCCTGGAACATGCTGATGGGCAAGCTCGCGGAGGTCGTGCGGCGGTATTTGCGCGCGCAAGTCGCCGCGGGGGCGGAGTGCGTGCAGCTCTTCGACTCGTGGGTGGGGCAGCTGTCGCGCGAGGACTATCGCGAGTACGTGCAGCCGCACGTGAAGCACGTGTTGCATGATCTGACCGACGTGCCGGTCATCCACTTCGGAACGGGGACGCACGCGCTGCTCGAGCTGCAGCGTGAAGCTGGCGGTGACGTCATCGGCCTCGACTGGCGTACGCCGTTGGCCGAAGGGTGGAGCCGGGTCGGGTACGATCGCGCGGTGCAGGGCAACCTCGATCCGACCGTGCTGTTTGCGCCGGTGGACGTCATGAAGGCACACGCCCGTCGCGTGCTCGATGCTGCGCGCGTCGATGGCCATCGTCGCGTTGGGCACGTCTTCAATCTCGGACACGGCATCCTGCCGGAGACACCCGTCGACACCGTGAAGGCGCTGGTCGACTTCGTGCACGAATACGCATGAAGGACGTGGTTTGCCTGGTGCACCACGGCACCATCGAGCAGCTCGACGACATGGGGGCTTTTCTGCGGAACGTCCGTCGCGGGCGTGAGGCCCCCGCCGAGCTCGTCAGCGAGATGCGCCATCGGTACGAGGTCATCGGGGGATCGCCGCTCGGTGCCATCGCCAATCGCCTCGCGGCGAAGCTCGAACATGCGCTCGGCATCCCCGTGCGTGCGGCGGGGCGGCTCTGGCATCCGTATCCGCACGAAGCGCTCGCGGAGCTCGACTACGATCGCGTCGTCGTCATTCCACTCGCGCAACACTCGGCGCATGTCTACGCGGACGCGACGCGACGCGATCTCGGCGCGGATGTGTCGGTCGTCGCCGCGGCTGATTGGGGGCAGAATCCGGCGCTCCTCGACGCTTTCGCGCGTCGCGTGCGAGACAAGGCGCGTGACGATGCGGCGCTCGTTCTCACCGCGCACTCCCTTCCGCTCCACGTCGACGATGGATACGAGCGGGCCGTGCGTACGAGCGCCGCGGCCATCGCGTCGCGCGTGGGCGATGTCTTTTCGGACGTGCACATCGCCTTTCAGAGCCAGGGAGCCGGGGCCGACGCCGGGCAGTGGCTCGGCCCGTCGCTCGCGTCGGTGCTCGATCTGATCAAGGGCAAGCATCACGTGGTCGTTGCGCCGATTGGGTTTCTCGCCGACCACGTCGAGATCCTCTACGACATCGACATCGAGGCCAGGGCGCTCGCGCAGGCTCGGGGGCTCGAGCTCTCGCGTACGGAATCGCTGAACGATGCGGACGACTTCGTGGCGGTGCTCGAAGGCATCGCGCGGGGCCTCATCGGACAACCATGAAGCGCGTCGTCGTCGTGGGTGCCGGCATGACGGGGCTCGCGTGCGCTTGGGCCTTGCGCGAGACGTGCGACGTCGTGGTGCTGGAAGCCGGCGATCGTGTGGGCGGGAACGTCCGCACGATTCGTGAAGAGGGATTCGTCATGGACGCGGGCCCCGATGCCTGGCTCGCTTCGAAGCCCGAGGCGAGCGCGCTCGCCCGCGACGCCGGGCTCGGAGGCGAGGCCATCGGCACGCGCCCCGAGAACAGACGCGTCTACGTCGCGTGGGGTGGGAAGCTTCATCCGATGCCCGAAGGGGTGGTCTTGGGGGTACCGACGCGCATCGCGCCCATGCTCACGACGCGGCTCTTCTCGCTCGCGGGGAAGATGCGCATGGGTCTCGAGCCGCTCGTCCCAAGGCGGCGTGGCGGTGGTGAAGAGACTGTGGCGGACTTCGTCGGTCGGCGCCTCGGCCATGAGGCCGTCACACGCCTCGCGGGGCCGCTGCTCGGGGGCATCTTCGCCGGGGACGTACATCGCATCTCCGTGGACGCGGCATTTCCGCAGCTCGTTGAGCAAGAGGCGAAGTACGGCTCGTTGATCGTGGCGATGCGCTCGACGCGGCGGCACGCAAAGGCCCAGAACGGGAGCGCGTTCTTGTCGCTTCGTTCTGGGATGGCAACCTTTCCCGAGACGCTCGCGCGTGGCCTAGTCGACGGATCCGCCGGAGGCGGGACGTCGCGAGCACCGAGTGCGGTGCGGCTTGGGGCGCGCGTCGAGAAGATCACGCGGTCGGCGCGCGGCTTCGAGGTCGTCGTGTCCGAGCACGTCGCTCAGTCGGTGGACGTCGGCGCGCTGAAGAGCATTGTCGCCTGCGATGCCGTCGTCTTGACGGTGCCTCCGCACACGTGCGCGGCGCTTACCGCGGGGCTCGACGGAGACGCGAGCGAGCTCGTCTCGCACATTCGTTGCGGATCATCGGCTGCAGTGTTCCTCGGCTACCGCCGCAAAGACGTCGCGCACCCGCTCGATGCGAGCGGGTTCGTCGTCTCCCGCCCCGCCGGTGACACGCGCTCGATCCTCACGGCCGCGACGTTCGTCACGAGCAAATGGGAACATCGGGCACCCGATGGTCATGTGCTCCTCCGAGCGTTTCTCGGAGGAGCCGGACGCGAGGCCGTGCTCGCGAGAGACGATGCCGAGCTCGCCCTACTCGCGCGCACCGAAGTCGCGAGGTACATCGGGCGGCTAGGCGAGCCTGTCCTTGCGCGCGTCTTTCGCCACGACCGCGCGAGCCCCCAACCGGATTTGGGGCACCTCGAGCGCATGCGCGCGCTCGGCGAGCGCCTCGCACGCGTGCCCGGGCTCCACGTCATCGGGAACGGCTACGGCGGGACGGGGATCCCCGACTGCATCAAGCAGGCGAACGCCGTCGCGAAGATGCTCTAGAACTCGGCCGGATCGGTATACGTGCCGAGCGTGTCGCGGAGGACGTCGCAGATCTCTTGCTGCGTGCAGTAGGCCTTTGCGGCGTCGATGATGGGCGGCATCAGGTTCTCGCCCGAGGTCGACGCCTTGCGCACGCGCGTGAGACACTCGGCGACGCGGCTCGCGTCACGCGAGGCTTTCACCTTGCGCAGGTTGTCGAGCTGCTGCTTTTGCACGGCCTCGTCGATGCGAAGGACGGGCACGTTGGCGTCTTTGTCGGTCACGTACTTGTTGACGCCGACCATCACGCGCTCGCCTTGCTCGAGCTGGCGCTGGAAGCGATAGGCGCTCGCGGCGATCTCGCGCTGCGGGTAGCCCTTCTCGATGGCGTCGACCATGCCGCCCATCTCGTCGATCCGGTGGATGTACGTGAGGGCTTCGCGTTCGAGGACGCTCGTGAGGTGCTCGACGTAGTAGCTGCCACCGAGAGGGTCGATGGTGTTGGCGACACCGCTCTCCTCGGCGATGATCTGCTGCGTGCGGAGCGCGATCGTCACGGCGTCCTCGGTGGGGAGGGCGTACGTCTCGTCGAGGGAGTTCGTGTGGAGGGACTGCGTTCCGCCGAGCACTCCGGCGAGCGCCTGGAGAGCGACCCGCGTGATGTTGTTCATCGGCTGCTGCGCGGTGAGCGACACGCCCGCGGTCTGCGCGTGCGTGCGGAGCTTCATCGACTCCGCTTTCTTCGCGCCGAAGCGCTCCTTCATCACGCGCGCCCAGATTCGGCGAGCCGCGCGGAGCTTGGCGATCTCTTCGAAGAAGTCGTTGTGGATGTCGAAGAAGAAGCTCAGGCGAGGGGCGAACGCGTCGATGTCGAGGCCGCGCGCGAGGCACGATTCGACGTACGCGATTCCGTCGGCGAGGGTGAACGCGAGCTCTTGTGCCGCCGTCGCTCCGGCTTCGCGGATGTGGTAGCCGCTGATCGAGACGGTGTTCCACTTGGGGACCTCCGTCGTGCAGAACTCGATCATGTCGGTGACGATGCGCATGGCTGGGCGAGGGGGGACGAGCCATGCGTGCTGGGCGATGAACTCCTTCAAGCAGTCGTTCTGGACCGTGCCGCCGATGGCGGACCGCGAGATGCCACGAACGTCAGCCAGCGCGACGTAGAAGGCGAGCAGGACGATGGCCGGGCCGTTGATCGTCATCGACGTGGTGATGCGATCGAGGGGGATCTCGTCGTAGAGCACCTGCATGTCGCGCAGCGTGTCGACGGCGACGCCGCACATGCCCACCTCGCCGAGCGATCGCGGCGAGTCCGAGTCGTAACCCATGAGCGTGGGGAAATCGAAGGCGGTGGAGAGGCCGTTCTGACCGTTCTCGAGGAGGTACTTGAACCGCGCGTTCGTTTGCTCGGGCGTGCCGAAGCCCGCGAACATGCGCATCGTCCAGAGGCGCCCGCGGTACATGGTGCTCTGCACGCCGCGCGTGAACGGAAACTCTCCGGGAAAGCCGAGCTCGTCGAGGTAGCGCCCGGGCATGTCGGGTGGCGTGAGCAGGTCGGGTACTTCGATGTCGCTCCACGTCGAGAAGCGTGTGCGTCGTGGCTTTTGCTTGGCTAACGCCGACGCTACGGGCCCTTCGCGCCATGCGTCACGGGCCCGCGCGATCTGCTCGAGCTCGGCCGGCACGTCTCCCTCGGCCGAATACTCCGTGCTGAATGCCGTAGCCATCGAATGGAATCTACCACGACAGCGAGGGTTGTGGGCTCAGCCGGCCGGCCGCGCTACTCGGTGGGCTTCTTGAGCCGCGCGAGCTCTTTGGCGAGATCGAGCGCGGGGATCGTCTCGTCGTCGCCGATGTCTTTGAGGGGTTTGCGGAGGTCGAGGGCGGGGAGGGTGGGCTCTTCGGTGAACTCCGAATCCGTTTTTTTCTGGAGCGCCGGAGCAGGGTCTGTCGAGCCTGGTGGCGGCACCTCCGTCGGGGCGTTCGCCGAGCGTGAGGACATCACGGGAACGTCCTCGGCGATGGCGCGATTCTGCCCCGTCGACTCGAGGAGATCGTCTTCGATGGCGATGACCACCGCCGTCACGTTGTCTTCGCCACCCCGCGCGTTGGCGCGCTCGATGAGGTTCTTCGGGGCCTCGTGCATGTTCCGCGGCCAGGCTTTTTGCACGATGTCGAGGATCTCTTCGTCGGTCACCATGCCCGAGAGGCCGTCGGAGCAGAGGACGTAGACGTCGCCGGGCTGGCTGTCATCGTGCTGGAGGTCGACGGCGACTTGGTCCTGCATGCCGAGCGCGCGCGTGATGACGTTCTTCGGGAGCTCTCGTCGCTGCTCCTCCGTCAGGTCCGGCATCGCGAGGAGGTAGTCGTTGAAGAGCGAGTGGTCGCGCGTGAGCAGCTGAATCTGGCTCCCGCGCACGCGGTAGCAGCGCGAGTCGCCCACGTGACCGATGTACATCGTCGACTTGCGCGGGGAGAACATCGCGCCGACGACCGTCGTGCCCATCCCGTGGTACTCGCGCGAGCGCGTGCTGCGCTCGAAGATCTGGCGGTTTGCCACGCGGATGCCCGTCAAGAGGCGGTTCTCTTCCTCGCTCAGGTTGGCGTCGAAGTGGAAGGGCCACGTGACGTCGTCCTGCGCCGTCGACCGGAAGAACTCCGTGATCGTCTCGGTCGCGAGCTTGGACGCGACGTCGCCCGCTCGGTGTCCGCCCATACCGTCGGCAACGACGTACAGGTCGTACTCCTTGAGCACGACGAACGAGTCCTCGTTATGTTCTCGCTGGAGCCCAACGTCCGTCAGACCCCAGGCGACTGCCCGCATCAACGGATTGGCTCCCACATCATACTTCCATGATGTCTTTTTCTTTGTTGCTTACAATCGTGTCGACTTGTTTCGTCGCGTCACCGATCGCGTCTTCGGCACGTTTCTTGGCTCGTTCGACGTCGTCTGCGCTGGCTTCACCTTCGTTCTCGATGTTGTTGAGCATGTCGAGCGCGTCGTGGCGCCCTTTGCGGATGGAGACCTTGCACTCCTCGCCGTACTTGCGGGCGATCTTCACGAACTCCTTGCGGCGCTCCTCGGTGAGAGGGGGCAGGGGAATGCGGACGATGTCGCCGTCGGGTTGAGGGTTCAAGCCGAGATCACTCTCGCGAATGGCCTTCTCGACCGCCTTGATTTGCGTCTTGTCCCAAGGCTTGATGGTGATGAGGCGAGGCTCGGGGACGTTGACGTGGGCCATCTGCGTGAGGGGCGTGGGCGTGCCGTAGTAGTCGACGCGGATGCCGTCGAGGAGCGAGGGCGTGGCGCGGCCAGCGCGCAGCTTCGAGAGATCGCGCTTGAGCGCGTCCTGGGCTTTGGCGACGGAGCCGAGCAGCTCCTTGTGGACGTCGTCGAGCATGGGAAGAGCGGCAGGGTAGAGCGGGTCGGGCACCCCGTCGAGCCAGATTTATGTCCTGAGTTGGCGTAACGTCCCCGTCGCATTGGGTGCACGGGCGCGACTGCTGATTCTCGGGGTGATTGCAATCGTGTCTGCCGCGGCTGGGATACGCGCCCACCAGCGTCTCGCCGACGTGCCACCCGAAGGCGTTGTCGTGCTCACACCCGTCCCGGCCCCCGCAGGGCTTCTCGGCGATGCGGTCGTGTCCTTGCCCGATGCGACGTGGCGCAAGACCCAGGTCGCGATTGGGGGCATCGTGATGCTGGCCCCACCGACGTTTGGTGGGCTTCTCGGAGCGTTCGCCCATGTGCCTGCCCTCGCCGGCGTCGTCGATGGCGCCTCGCCTGCGTATACCGTGCTTGGCGATCACGAGCGCTGGGTCGTTGCGGTCCACGTCATCACGGCTGCACGTGCGCGATCCACACTCCTCGAGGCGAGCGAAGGGACGGGACCACCGTTTCGCGTCGAGTCGCACGCCGATGGCATCGACGTGCTCAAAGGGACTGGGCCGACGTGGCTTGGGCTTGCGGGTACGTGGGTGCTCGTGGGGTCGGATCGGGAGGCCATCGTCGCGCTCGGGCCTTACGCGTATCGCACGCTGCCGACACGCGCGCCGCCCAGCGCGGCCATCGGGTTCACCGCGACGGGCGCGGCGCTCGCTGGCCCCATTCGCGCCGAGCTCGTGCGGCGCGCGGGCGACTTCAAGCAATTCTTGATCGACAAGGACGACGAGCAGCGACGTGCCCACGGCGGACGGGCGCCCGATCTCGCCGACCCGAAGCCGATCATCGCCATCGCCGACGGGCTCGCCACCCGAGCCATCGACGTCGTGACCGCGATGCAAGCCGTCGAGCTCACGCTCGACGTGCAAGAAGACGCGATCGACGCCCACGTGACGATGACGCCGCCACCGTCAGCCGAGAGCACGGCGCGCGCGTGGGTCGATGGGCTCGTAGGAGGCGCACCCACGCCGCTCGAGGCCGCGAGCGCGGATGCCATCGCGACGCTCTTCTGGCATTCGACGGCCGTGGAGCACGAGGCCAGCGCGAAGGCGGTCAGCGATCTCCTTGCGGACGCTCTCGGTACCCGTGTGCCCGCGGCGGATGTACGGCAGCTCGCGGATCTCCTTGCACGTGCCGCGCGCGCGCGTGGCGACTGGGCGATGGCATCGGTGACCGCAGGGGCTCTTCCCGGGCTCGTCGTGCGCGTGGCAGCGACCGACGCCCCGAAGCTCACGTCGAGCATCGAAGAAGCCGTCGACGTCGTTCGCAAGCCGGCGTGGGTCAAGTGGGAAGCGGATGCGCTGTCGGTGACGAAGGTCGATCGCACGGGTCCGCTCGCGACGCTCGATGCCGATGGCACGAGGGTGCAAGCGACGTGGGCGGCGCGCGCGAGCGAGGTTGACTTTGCGGCGGGCCTGAACGCGACCGCGATGCTCGCGGCGGGCGGCTATCCACGCACGCTTGCGACGGACCCGAAGACGAGCCCGTGGTTGCGCGCCATCGGTGCCGACGTCGTGTGGGCCATCGCCGCGCGGCCTCTCATGCTCAACTCGCCTCTGCGCCTGGACCCGGCGTGCGTCGCGCTCACCGCGAGCCACCACACGGCAGAAGGACGCGCGCGGGTTTCGGGCATCATCGTGCGGCAGCTCGTCACCGGGCAGTGGAGCAAGTGATGCTGGATTATCTGTCGATACCCATCTTCCAGCGCGCGCTCTTTGCGGGGGCGCTCTTGTCGGCGCTCCTCGCGGTGCTTGGGGTGCTCGTGACGGCGCGCGGCCTCGCGTACCTCGGGGATGGGCTCTCGCACGCCGCCTTTGGGGGGATCGCGCTCGGCATGTTCATCGGTCTCTCGTCGCCGCTCGTCGTCGCGATACCGTTCACCGCGCTCGCGGCCGTCGGGATCGGCGCGCTGCGGCGCAAAGGAGGCCTTCGCTCGGACGTCGCGATGGCGGCGCTCTTCGCGGTGTGCTTCGCGATCGGCATCGTGCTCTTGCGCAAGGCCAAGCGGACGCAGACGACGTTCGATCCCGAGTCGCTTCTCTTCGGCAACATCCTTCTCGTCGGCGAAGACGACTTGTGGATCGTCATTGGCATCGCGGTCGTGACGTTCGTGTTCCTCGCGTTCACGTGGTCGCGCATGGCGTACGCGACGTTCGACGAGGAGCTCGCGCGCCTGAGCGGCATTCGCGTCGGATGGCTCGAGAGCGCTCTCCTCGCGGCGCTCGCAGCCGTGGTCGTGGCGTCGATCCGCCTCGCGGGGGTCGTTCTCGTCAGCGCGTTCCTCGTAATCCCGTCGGCCGTGGGGCGATTGCTAGGGCGATCGCTCGCGGGGGTCGCGGGATGGTCGATGGCCGCGGGGCTCGTGGGGGTGGGCCTGGGGTTCGTGCTCGGCCACGCGCTCGACTGGCCCGAAGGCGCGGCGATCGTGCTCTCGCTGGCGGCCGAATTGGGGATCGGGCTCTCGTTGAAGCAACTTCGACGTGCGTGATCGTGCGCGAGCGGGGAACGCGGACTAAGCTTCGCCCGCATGAGGGATGGGGGTCGACTTCGAACGGTCTTGATCGTCGCGATCACGAGCCTTGCGTCCGCAGCTGCCGGCGGATGTGGTCGCTCGGATCTCACCGACTACACCTTCGGTGACGGTGGCGTGGACGGCGACGCGGGGGCCTGCAACGAGGCGACGTGTCCCACCGGGTGTTGCGATCCCTCCGGCACGTGCCAGGACGGCAAGGAGCTCGACACATGCGGGTTCGGGGGCACGGCGTGCAACGACTGCCAAACCGAGGGCTTCGATTTCTGCGACATGCAGCTTCAGGCCTGCGGGACCATCCAACCGGTGTGCAACGCGAGCACTTGCATGAGCGGGTGCTGCACGTTGTACGAGGGGCAGAGCACATGCGTCTCGGGCGTGTCTTCTCTCGCGTGCGGCACGGGCGGCGCGTCGTGCACCAACTGCACGACCAGCGGAGAGGCGTGCAATCCGACGTCGCAGGCTTGCGTCGCGGCCCCGTGTGGGCCGACGAACTGCATGGGGTGCTGCGCGGGCGGCGCGTGCGTGCCGACGGAGAGTGACAGCCAGTGCGGGACGGGCGGCCTCACGTGCACCAACTGCACGCTTCAAAGCGAGTTCTGCGATCAGTCGACGGGCACGTGCGTCGCGACGCCGCCGCTGTGCGACTCGATGAATTGCACTGGCTGCTGCGCGGGCGACATTTGCGTCACGAGCGAGTCGAACACCCAGTGCGGGACGGGCGGCGCGGCATGCACCGACTGCACCCAGGCGAGCGGCGTGTGCACCAGCGGAGTCTGCGCCACGGCGTGCACGATGATGTCGTGTCCGGGGTGCTGCATGACGGGTACGTGCTTCGCCGGGTTCGTCGACACACGGTGCGGATCGGGCGGCGCGGCGTGCGTCGATTGCACGGCGACCTCGTCGACGTGTGACATCTCGACGACACCGCGTGTGTGCGAGTCGACGATGACGACCTGCCCGGCGACGTACACGAGCTGCGCCAGCACCGTGACGACGCCCGTGCTCTCGGTCACGAGCGGTGATTGCGCGGCCTCCGATCTCGCCGACGCCAAAGCTGCCTGCACGACCGGATTTGCGTCGACCTCCTGCCAGTCGTTCTTCTCGGGCGAGCCGCTCATCAACGCCAAGTGCTCGGCTTGTCTCGCGCCCTTCCAATACGCGCTCACCGACGGCACAGGCATCTTCAACTGCGTGAGCCCCTACGTCTCTTCCACGTGCAACCACGACACGGGCTGCATCTCCGACTGCGAGACCCAGAGCTGCGAGCAGTGCTCGCCGTCGACCGAGCCGACGTGCATCACCCAGGTGGAGATGGGCCAGTGCTCGTCGTACATCTCCGGCGCGTCGTGCATCGGCACTGCCTTGTTCGGCACGGCCGCCTTCTGCAGCCCAACGACCTACTTCGGCAACTACGGCGACTGGCTCGCCGCCGTCGGCGCCCATTACTGTGAGTGACCGTGACGCGCGCGGGCTATGACGAAGTCGTTCTCTTGACGGGTTTCCCGTCGTTTCGTGCCAGGCGGATGGCCGAAGAGATCGTCTCTCGTGAAGCGCCGCGCGCGCTCGTGCACGCAGTTGTCCACCCGAAGCTTCGCAAGGACGCCGAGAGCGCGCTCGATGGTCTGCCGCTCGACGCCCGCCGTCGCGTTCAGCTCATCGAAGGCGATGCCGCGGCGATGGACCTCGGGCTCTCGGGCAAAGAGGTTCGCGCGCTCGCGCGCGAGGTCGACCGCATCCACCACTGCGTCCAGGTGAGCTACGTCGGCGCCGAGCGCGCGGTGGCCGAGCAAGTCAACGTCGGGTCGGCGTACGAGGTGCTCGAGATCGCGCGCGCATGCGAGCACTTGAAGTGTCTCGTCGTTCACTCGTCGGCATCGGTATCGGGCGATCGGGCCGGGGTCGTGCGTGAAGCGGATCTCGATCGTGGGCAGCGCTATCGCAACCCGGTCGAAGAGACGCTCGCACGGGCGGAGAGGGTCTATCGCCGCGCGATGACGGGCAAAGGCGCTGTGCCCATCGCGGTGCTCCGGCCCACCATCCTCGTCGGCGACTCGCAGACGGGCGAAGTCGACCGGCTCGAGGGTCCGTACCTTCTCATCTTGCTCATGCTCGCGGCGCCTCCGGATTTCGTGCTGCCGATTCCGGGACGCACGGACGTGCCGCTCAACCTCGTGCCGATCGATTTCGTCACGAAGGCCGCGCTCCACATCGGACGCGACGTGCGCGCGCCCGGGCGAACGTTCCACCTGGTCGATCCGCATCCGCTGGCGTCCCGCAAAGTCATCGAGCTCGTCGCGCACGCAGGTGGGCGGCGCGTGCCGAGCGCGTTCTTGCCCACGAACCTCACGCGGGCGCTCCTTCGTGCGCCAGGCCTCGAGCGCATCGTCAAGAGCCCGCGTGCGTTCTTCGAGGCGATGATCCTCCCCGTGACGTACGACCACGCCGGCGCCGATGAGCTCTTGGAGGGCACGGGCATCACGTGCCCGCCGCTGTCGTCCTATGTCGATCACCTCGTGTCCCACGTTCAGAAGTGGCTCGACGCCCGCGGGGAAAGGCGCGACGCCGAGCAACACGATCCACTCGCATGAAGGACGGGTCCGACGACATGGTGACGCGTGCCATCATCGTGCGCGCGTGCGACGTGGTGTTCCTCAAGGGGATCGTCGAAGCGCACGACGGCGTGGCCTTGGTCACCGGCGAGAGTGGCGGGGCCATCGTGCTGTCCGCTCCGAAGAGCCTCGAGCGGCAGCTCGACGAGCTCGTTCGCGATCTTGGCACGGAGCTCGGCGCGATAGTCTCGAGGTAAGCCTCAGTCGTGGGGATCGTCTTCTTCGGACACGATGTCGGCGCGAAGGAGGCGCCCGTCCGAAGTGCTCTGCGACTCGCGCGCCGGCATGGGGCCGCTGGGAGGAGGGGGGACGCTCGACGTGGCGCGGCCGAGCGCGTTCTTCTGCTCGAGCAGCCGCAGCGTGCCTGGGCCTCCAGCGCGATCGAGGACGCTCGCGAGATCGCCTGGCAGCGCGGACTCGACGACGAGCCGCACGCCCGTCTGCGGGTGGTCGAGCTCCACGCGCACGCAGTGCAGGAACGTCCGGTCGAGCCCGTATTTCTCCTCGAAGTGGCGATTCGTGGACGCGTGGCCGTGGCGATCGTCGCCGAGCACCGGATGTCCGATCGATGCGAAGTGGCGCCGAATCTGATGGCCTCGCCCTCCGTCGGGCATGACCCGAGCCACGCCGTGACCGGCGAAGATCGCGAGGCGCCGGTACTTCGTGCGCGCTCGCTGCATCGCAGGATCGTCTTGCGCGGGTCGGTCGCCGACGCTCGATGGCGGTCCTGCCGCCCCTCGCGCGATGCTTCCCTTGGTCGGAGTGACCCCACGCGTGCCCACGAGGTACACGTGCCGCGTGGCGGACGCGTTCACGGCGTGATCCAAGGCCGCGATGCCAGCGGGCGTCTTCGTGAAGAGCACGACCCCGCTCGTGCCGACGTCGAGCTTCGTGACCGGCACGGCCGCCTGCGCGTTCGGCAGGCGTTGGACGCGTTCGATGAGCGAGCCTGCATGCTCCTTCGACGGCGTCATGGGCTCGTGGGGCGCTTTCTCGACGAAGAGCAGCTGAGCATCCTCGTAGAGCACGCGCGCGGCCGACGGAGGCGCGCGTCGCAAGATGGCGACCGTCTCCACCTCGTCGCTGAGTGGGATCATGTCGAGCGGTTGGGCAGACGCACACCGGTAGCCCAGGCGCGCGAGGTGATCGAGATCCCGCGTGAGCGTGTCTGGGTCGCAAGACACATACGCAATCACCGGCGCTCGCATACGGGCGAGGCCCATGCGAGCGACGGGGCCAACGCCGCGTCGCGGTGGATTCACGACGATGGCATCCCACAGCCCCGCCTGATCCGGGGCGGTGCGGAGTGCCGACGCCACGTCCGAATGAATCGAGCGAATGCGCAACTCATTGTGCGCTGCCGCTTCCTCGATGCGCGCAGCCGCTGGGCCGAACGCCTCGACGCACGTGACGTCCGCGCCGCGGCGTGCGAGGGCGAGCGCGATGGCTCCGGAGCCCGCGTAGAGGTCGAGTACGCGTGGAGGCTGAGCAGGAGGAGGCGCCTTTCCGATACCGAGGCTCGCCGCGATGAGCTCGTGGATGCGTACGGCCTGCGCCCGATGCGCCTGAACGAACGAGCCAAACGTCGCGACGTGCGCGCATTCGCCGACGCGATCCGCAGCCGAGGCAGCACCGGCGAGCAGGACCGTCTCGCTGCCGAGCACTTGAGGTGAGTCGCCGTCGTGAAGGCTCGCGGCAACGCCGACGAGCTCGGGGATCTCCGCGAGAAGACGTGCACCAACTGTACGCAGAAGGGCGAGGTCGCCTGCGCTGCTCCGGCTCACGACGAGCGTGAGGAGCGCGCGGGGCGCGACGCCGCCTGTGAGCTCCCGCACGTCGATCGCGCGAAGGCCAGCAATCGGCGGGTGCGTACCTGCCGACTGCGCCGTGGTCTCGTAGGTGCGCACGCTAGCGACGAC
>Ga0302324_100018907_pt1 | contig 13555 bp, 9 predicted proteins | sample Palsa_T0_1_FD_201949 | JGI IMG/M metagenome (GOLD analysis project Ga0302324, IMG submission 201949) | Peat permafrost microbial communities from Stordalen Mire near Abisko, Sweden - Palsa_T0_1 | ecosystem: Environmental > Terrestrial > Soil > Palsa > Peat permafrost | place: Sweden: Abisko...
TGCGCCCGGACATTTTGTTGCTCATCGCGGATCGCTTCGAGATACTCGCCCCGGCGTCGGTAGCCCTGGCCCTGCGCATCCCCATCGCCCATATCGAGGGCGGCGAGTTCAGCGAAGGCGCCATCGATGACGCCGTGCGCCATGCGCTCACCAAGATGAGCCACATCCACTTCACATCCACGGAGGCCGCGCGGCGCAGGATTATTGCCATGGATGAAGAAGAATGGCGCGTGCATCGCGCCGGCGCTCCATCGCTCGATCATTTGCGGCGCAGCGCGCTGCCCTCGCGCGCGGAGTTGCAGCTGCGGCTTGGGATTACGCTGCGCAATCCCGCGATCGTGATCGCATATCATCCTGTAACCATTGCCCGGAACACCGTGCAGGAGGCCGATGCACTCTTCGCGGCGCTCGAAGCCATCACCGGTCAGCTTCTGTTCTGTTATCCGAATGCCGATGCCGGAAGCCGCGAGTTGATCGAGCGTACGCGTGCCTTTGTTGCCCGCCGCGAAGATTCGCACGTGTTTGTAAATCTGGACCGCGTGACCTACTGGGGTCTGCTGCGCCAGGCGGATCTCTTTTTGGGAAATTCCAGCAGCGGGATTATGGAGACGCCATCGCTGGCACTGCCCGCGGTGAACATCGGCTTGCGCCAGCAAGGCCGCGAGCGGGCGAAGAATATTTTGGACGCCTCTCCGCACGCCACAGCGATTTTGGCCGCCGTGGAACAGGCACGCAGTGCAGCGTTTCGCAATTCAATTTCAGGCATGATAAATCCGTACGGCGAAGGCCGTGCCGCGGAGAAAATTGTGGAAGTCTTGACCACCGTGCCTCTTACCCTGGAGTTGTTAATGAAGCGGCATCGCCCGGAGCCGTTGTGACGTTATCCGTGAAACAAAAAACGGACCTCCATATTCCCCTGTCCGAACCCGACATCACTGAAGCGGAAATCGCCGCGGTAACCGCCGCGCTGCGCACGCCCCGCTTAAGCTTGGGCCAGCAACTCCTCGAATTCGAGTCTGATCTGGCGCGCTATGTCGGCAGCGCGCATTGCGTGGCGCTGAGTTCGGGGACCGCCGGACTCCATTTGGCATTGCTGGTAGCGGGCATCGGACCGCACGACGAAGTGATCGTGCCTTCGTTTACGTTTATCGCCGTGGCTAATGCCGTGCGCTACGTCGGTGCGCTGCCCGTATTTGTGGACATTGATGAGTGCACCTTGAACCTTGCACCCGCCGCCGTGGAAGCGGCAATCACTCCACGAACGCGCGCAATTATAGTCGTGCACACCTTCGGCGTGCCGGCGGCGCTGGACGAACTGTTGCATATCGGTCGCCGCCATCATTTGCGAATTATCGAGGACGCGTGCGAATCCCTCGGCGGAGAGTACCTAGGGCGCAAATTGGGTGCGTGCGGCGATGTCGGCGTCTTCGGCTTCTATCCCAACAAGCAGATCACCACGGGGGAAGGCGGAGCGCTCGTCACCAACGATGCGGCTATGGCCGCCCGCGCCCGCTCACTCCGCAATCAGGGACGCGGAAATTCCGGCGATTGGTTCGAGCATCAGGAGATTGGTTACAATTACCGCATCTCAGAATTGCATTGTGCGCTCGGGCGAGTGCAGCTTTCGCGCATCGACGAAATTCTCGCCAAGCGGGCCGCCGTTGCGCAGATGTACTCCGCGCGGCTCGCCGCAGAAACACGCCTGGTTCTGCCCATGACGGCCACAACCGACGGAAAAATCAGCTGGTTTGTCTACGTGGTGCGCCTGCAGCACAACGCCGATACCAAAGCGCGTGACGAAATCGCGCGGTTTTTGACCCAACGCGGCATTGGCTGCGGAAGGTATTTCGCGCCGATTCACTGGCAGCCGGCGTATCGGGCTGTGCCGCACCGCTGCACGGACCTGCGCGTTACCGAGTCGGTCGCCAGCCGCACTCTAGCCCTGCCTTTTTTTAGCGCTTTGTCGAGCGAACGGGTCGATGCGGTTTGCGAAGTCGTAGCGGCTGCCTTCCGCCTGCCCCGGTGAAACTGGGAAGGCGGACGCCTTTGCTCGTCCCACCCGCGCCTCGCTCCAAGGTTGAGTCTCTGAGAATCCCACCCCGTTCCCGCGTTGCGAAGCGTTGCCCCATATCCCGCAACCCACTCATTCCGCGCTACCTACAAGCCCCAACCACCACCGCCGTACACTCTACCCCTTTGTTTTCAAAAGGATGCAGCAGTCAACCTTACCCTCTCCAGTAGCCCCTTTATTTTGATAACGATACAAATTGCTCCCCACGCAACTCCCTTATTTTGATAACGATATGAAATACCCATACGTATACCCTTCTCCCCACCCAATTTTTTCCCCCTCACCCGAGGAAGCCCAGATTACTGGTCTGGAAATTCGCCAGGTTCGGGAAAATGCTCGGCAGGTCCGATGCCGCCACGCCAAACCACGAGGCCAGCGTAGCTGCGTATTGATCCACGGACGTCGTCGGAATCCACCGGCCGTTGCTGCCCGTGTCGTCGGGCCCGCCGGGCGTCAGCGTCGGCCACGTCCCGTAAAGTTTGTTGCCCTGCACTGCGCCCCCCACGATGATTTGATGACCGCCCCAGGCGTGGTCGGTCCCGCCGTTGGAGCCCGGCTGAAAGGTGCGCGCGAATTCGGACAGCGTAAACGTGGTGACGTTATTGGCCACGCCCAACTCCTGCGTCGCCTGATAGAACGCGGCAATCGCCGGGCTGACTTGCGAATACAGGCCCACCTGAGTCGGCAGCTGGTTGCTGTGGGTATCAAATCCGCCTTGCGAACAAAAGAAAATCTGCCGGTTGACGCCCAGCGCGCTACGCGCCGCGATCACCTGCGCCACCTGCTTGAGCTGAGCCGCCAACCCATTACTCGCGGGAAACACCGTCTGGATTGCCGGAATATTTTTGAGCGCGTTGGACAGCACCACGCCTTCCTGAATGGCTTGCCCCGTCACGCTGCTCGCCGCCTGCACGAGCGAAAGTCCCGTATCGAATGTCAGCAGTTGCTGCAGCGCTTGAAATCGCGCCTGCCCCGCCGCGGAGCTGTCGAAGCCCTGTACTCCGGGGGTGCTTCCAGGATTCATGGAGAATGGGCGGGTGACATCGCCGGTGCAGAATATCGGACTGCCGGCGACCGAGAGAATCGGTGGAAAGGACGCGCCGCTGTTGTACGTGGGATTGAGTTTATCCGCGACCTTGCCTGCCCATCCCGAGTTTGGCAGCCCAGAGAGTTGCGTGGTTTGCCATTGGTCTTGCTGGTCGGAGTGCGAAAAAAGGTTCTGCGGCAAATTCTGATACTGCTGGTATTGCGCGCGGGTAGTCGGTTGCACCAGCGTGCCCACGTTCGCGAGCACCGCCAGCGATTTCTGATTGTTAAAAAGCCCTTGCAGTTCCGGTAGGTTGGGATGCAAACCGAAATTGGCCGAAGAGCCCGTCTGTAACGGCAAGATGGACCCTTGTGGAATGGCCAGATTCGCACGTACCGTCTGGTAATTCGCATAGCCCGCCGTGTCGATGGGCATAATGAAATTGTTCGAGTCGTTGCCGCCGAAATAGAAGATGCACACCAGCGCCTTGTAGTCGGTGCCGCCGGCCAGTGCGCTCACCAGCCCGAATTTGCTCAAGCCGCCGACAATGGACGCCGTGGCCGCCGAGCAGCAAGCCAACCGCATAAAGTCCCTACGTGTGTGAGGCGTCATTACTGATTCTCCCTTGGCGCGCGAGCGCCCTAGCGAAATCCCCGGCGTTAGCGTTGCACTTGATACTGCGACGATGAAGTCACCAAATAAATCGCCGTCTTGGCCTGATTCTTCGTGTCCGTGGCGGATAGTGCGGCGAGTGCGGTGGAGATGCTCGTCTGCATGTCGCTCGACATCGTGCCGTGCAGAAACAAGGTATTCAGCCAGGCCACCATCTGGTCCGGCGAGCCGGCGTTGATCACGGGAGTAAAGTTAAGCGTGGTGTTTCCGCTGATCTGTCCATAAACCATGGCGTTAATGAAATTCACGCGTGCCAGCGCCGTATTGGTGTTAAAGATGGCAAACTCCGGTCCGTTCAGCGTGGTCTGCGGAATTAACGATTGTGGCGGATAGAAATTGAAGGTGCTAGGCGAATTGAAAATATCCTGCGACATCAAGCTGCCGTTGTATTCAAATCCGCTGCCGTCGGTTACCGCGTGGAAAGCCCGCGCGATGCTCACTTCCATCACGATGGGCTCACGCAGCTTGCCGTCGCTGGCCACGGTCGTCCCAGGGGAGTCGCCCCGGCGTGCTTCCGGATCCTCCAGAATCGCGGCAATGGTCGCTTGCATGTCGCCGCGCTTGCCCGAGCCATACGAATTAAATGTTCCGCTGTTGAAGGCCTGCGCCACACGCCCGACGTACGCGGCGCTCGGATTGCTGGTCACCAGTTTTTCGATCAGTTGCGTGGCCACAAAGGGCCCAAGATTCGGGTGATTGAAAATGATGGTGAGGACCGTGTCGAGTTCCTGCTCGGCGGATTGTCCCGCTGGCACGGACTGCCCCAGAAACGTTTTGGCGCCACTATCGTGGTCCGCTTCCGAGCCCACCACCATGTTCCCGCCGTAGTACGACGGGTTGTGCTTCATCAACGTCGCGCCCGGCATCGTGGGATACGTCCATCCCGTGAAGGAACGCCCCAGTGACATCACGTCGTTCTGCGTGTAGGTGGGAATGGGCGTGCCCGTACTGTCCAGCATCGGCGTCCCATCGGAATTCAGCAGGCTCAGGCCCAGCGTAAAGAGTTGCATGCTTTCGCGCGCATAGTTTTCGTTGGCGTGCTGACCGGCCGCGGGCGCGACGTTGTCCACCATGTCCAGCCAGTGCCCCATGGCGGGCGTCAGCGTCACATCCTTCATCACGTTGTAGTAGTTGGTCAGACCATCCTTGTTGAGCACCATCATGTAGTTCGAATAGCCCGTCGGGTCGCTGACCTTGTTTTCTCCGACCACCCAAATTTCGTTGAGCGCAAAAGCCACACGCTGCCGCAACTGATCCGGATCGTTCACCGCGTTGGCAAAGAACGCCGTTTGCACATTCCCCAGACCCATGTCGGTCGCCGCCGGCGTGGGGTACGTCGAAGTAGGCGCCGCAAACTGGCTCTGCAGAAACGTGTCAAAGCCCGTCTGCTGCACCTGGTTGATCAGCTCCGGCGTCGGACCGAAGCTGGACTGTTCAAGGAACCGGTCCGCCGCCGCGGCAGACACCACCGGCCCGCCATTTACGATTTGTGCGGTCAGTCCGCCGGAAGTGGAGCCGCCAGGATCGGGATTCTGTACTGTCACCGCCACAGATCCAACCTGTGAGACCGCAGCTGTCCCGTTCGCGGTGAGCTCGCTGGCGGAAACAAACGTCGTGGTCAGCGACTGTCCACCAAAGTTCACCGTCGCCCCGCTCACGAACCCCGTACCGCTGATGGTGATCGAAAACGCTCCCACGCCGATGCTCGCCGGGCTAACGCTGCTAACCGCGGGCACGGGATTCAGCAGCGTTACCGCGGCGCTGGCCGACTTGGTGGGGTCCGCCGCGCTGGTAGCCGTGATGGTGATGGTATTCGGGCTTGGCAGCAACGCAGGCGCCGTGTAATTTCCCTGCCCGTCGATGGAGCCAATCGTCGAATTTCCACTCCCCTGCCCGTTGACGGACCATGTCACGGCAGCATTCGAGCTGCCGGTCACCGCGGCGGCAAAACTCTGTGTGGCCGCGGCGCGCACGTTCGCGGTCGGCGGCGAAACCACCAGCGCCACCACCGAAGCTGGCGTAACCTGCGCCGTCAAAGCCGCCGAGGCGATGGGTCCCGGACTTGGATTGCTCACTAAGATCGCCACGTTTCCCACTTGCGTGCTCGTGGCATTGCCGGTAGCGGTCAGTTGCGTTGAGGATACGCGCGTCGTCGAGAGCACCGTGCCATTGAAGCTGATCGTTGCGCCAACAGCAAAATGCGCGCCGTTCACCGTAATCGTGAAAGCGCCAACCGGAATCGACGTCGGGGTGATGGTCGTAACTTGCGGCGTGGGATTTTGCAGCGTGAGCGTGGCGCTGGCGGTCTTGGCGGCGTTGGCCGTCTCCGTAGCCGTCACCATCACGGAACCTGTCGCCGGCGGAAATTCCGGCGCCACATACTGTCCAGCGGCGGAAATCGTGCCCACGGACGCGTTGCCGCCCGCGATCCCATTCACGGCCCACGCCACTTGCGGCGTACCGTCCGCTGAAGCCAAGAATGCCTGCGAACCTCCGCCGCGTACCGTCGCCACCGATGGCGTGATGGTCAGCTTCGCCTTGAGCGGCGCCCATTCAGAAGTAGTAAGGCCGGAGCAGCCCGCCATAAGCAAGGCCAGCATTCCTGTAAAAGAAAGAATCGTGCGGTTCACAGCGTCTCCCCGTCCGGCTGCGGCTGCGGACAATTAACCAATTTGCGGATTTTCTTACGTTCTGCTTGCGAAGGCGTTTCTCGCGTGTGGACCAGGTAGGCGGAGCATAGGGGAGTTCGCAAAACGACTCTACTGGTCGCGCGGACAGTTTTAGGTCAAGGTTCCAAAGTAATGGGAACAAGTCCTATATACAAAATCTCATCTGTCGGCGCCGCGAGCAAAATTAGCTCAGCCGCGCACGGCAAAGCCACGAAAAGCCGCAATCAATTGCGATTTATGGATTGGAAGGAGGTTGCGTTCGAGAACGCATTTGAATCATGCAGATCTTCGTGCCGGCGGGATCCGCGGACAGCGTAACCGCGCGTAGATTCCCCGCCCGCTCCGCCAGAAATGCAATGTCGCCATCGGCAACCGGCACCGCACCGAAAGGCTCCGGCAACGGGCGCTCCGTGGAGTCGTGTCGCGTAAATTCCGGGCTGAGATGTTCGCCATACCAATTGCTCACTGCGTCGCGATCGTCCTGCGTCTGGTAGGTAACGCTGGCAATGCCGTCCTGTGCCTGCTGCATCGCCGCGCTCGTGTTGTCCGTTCCCGGCAGACGCAACGAAGAACGCGGATAAACCGGTAGTCCCGGCCCCACCTGGTCTTGTTTTTCGAGCCGGAAACTTCCCATCGGCGTACGCAACGTGTTCTTGTTCGTGCTCGATGCCGCCATGCTCATGCTGTGCAGCAACCCATTGGCCAGAAACAGTCCGCCGGCAAGCATCACGCCGAGTCCCGCAAAAAGCGCCAGCATCATCCACATCAGCGACTTCGACGCTGAGGAATCGCCAGAGCTGGAAGAATCGGACATCGACAAAACGCTCCCATGGGGCGCGCAGTGGACAGCCGTGCCCCAGCATAGTTTGGCACAAGCGCGATGCCGTAAATGGCCATGCGCCCGGGCCGTGCCCTATGTGTTCCTGTTCTTTGGTGCAGGCTTACAGCGTTTGCTTACTGCTTTGCGCGTGGGTAATTCAGCGGCTGCAGCGTCACGTTTACCAGCAGCGGGTCGGCAAATTCCGTGCGCTCCCCGGCCGTTTTTCCCGCCACCGGCAACAACTGGATGATCATCGGCTTCCGCGCGCGGTACGCTTGGCTGGCGCCGTTCACGATAATCAATTCCAGCTGGCTGCCGGAAACGTCTCCCGGCAGCGGCACCGCGTCCAGCCCGGTGCTTCCGGCGGAAAAATAGTCGAGCAACGTATCGATACCCATGCGCCCTTCGCTCCAGCGTTGCGCCAACCGCCGGTCTTCCAAGATCGGCAGCGGCACGCCGCCGAATCCCGTCTGCCTCAGACTCACGTCATGTATCGCCGCCGCCAAAGTCCGCGCTGCCGCCACCGCTTCCGCCGAGCCCGCCTGGTGGCCGGATAAACCCTCGAGCGCCGCGCCGATCGAATCATCCTTCGACGGCGCCGGCGAAACATCCATGCCCACGTACGCCCATCCCGTCTCGCCGTCCACTCGTCCCGCGTGATCGTCAATCTCGTAAGCTTCCGCCGCCAGCGCCTCCGTCACGCGATGCTTCGCGGTTTCGTTGTCCGGCGCGCCGTTCACAATCGTGGCCACCAGGTTCCCGGACTGTTCGCTAATCGCAAACTGGTGCCCGAAGCCATCGACGTACGCTGCCGGAAACGACGGCGTCAGCGGCCCAACCATGGCCAGCGCGGCAAAGCGCAGATTGCCCTCGCTGTGCGGTGTCCCTTCGGAAAGTTTTTGCATGACTCGGGCTGTGGCGCGCGCGGCGTTGGCGTGCAAACCGTCTTTATCCGCCACCATCACGCTGCCGCTCAGAAATTTTGTGTTGAGCAGAATCGTCGCCAGCAGCTCCGCCTGCGTCTCGCTGTCGTGCACGTGATACATCGCCGGGCCGATCGAGATCTGTACATTGTCTTTGGCGGCCAGCGCGTCCAGCTCTTGAAAAAATTTCACTGCGTCCGCCAACGCCAGATCCCGCGTGTATGCGGGAAAGGGCTGCGTCGCAATGCGCAAGTGCAGCACCGTATAGCCGCGCGATTCAAAAATAGTTTGCGCAAAGCGCAGTGATTTATAAGCGTCGGCGATTTGCCCCTGATATTCCGCGCGATCCAGGTTCAGAAAAAACGTGATGCTCTCGATTTTAGGTTTGCCGGCAGGCGTGGGCGGCGTTTGCGCACGGCTCGCCAGCGTGCCAATCAGCAGTAGTAGGACGACCGTGAAGCTACATCGTAGAAGTTGCGCGGAGCGCCGCATAGGAACAACCTCCAGTGTAAACGAATTACACAAACGCCGAGATGCCGGTAATCCGTTCGCCGATCACCAGCTTGTGGATATCGTTCGTACCCTCGTACGTATACACGCTCTCCAGGTTGTTCATGTGTCGCATGATGCAGTAATCGTCCACGATGCCGTTCGCGCCCAGAATATCCCGCGCTTTGCGTGCCGTTTCCAGCGCGATGCCCACGTTATTCATCTTCAGCATCGAGATGTGCGAAGGATCCACCTTGCCTTCATCCTTGCGCCGCCCCACGTGCAGCGCCAGCAGCTGCCCTTTTACGATCTCCGTAATCATCCACGCCAGCTTTTCCTGCACCAGTTGGTGCGCGGCGATCGGCTTGTTTGCAAATTGCTTCCGCGTCTTCGCATACTGCAGCGCCGTGTCATAACACGCCATCGCCGCCCCCAGCGCACCCCAGCCGATGCCGTATCGCGCCTGATTCAAGCAGCCCAGCGGACCCTTCAGCCCGGTAATCGTCGGAAACATATTCTCTTCCGGGATTTCGCAATCCGTCAACGCCAGCCCCGACGTAACCGACGCGCGCAACGACCATTTTCCGTGCACGTCCCACGCTTTGAAACCCGGCGTGCCCTGCTCCACCAAAAAGCCGTGAATCTTTTCATCCTGATCGGAGCGCGCCCACACCACCGCCACGTCGGCGATCGATCCGCTGGTGATCCACATTTTTTCGCCGTTCAAAATATATTTGTTGCCCTTTTTCACCGCCCGCGTCAGCATCCCGCCCGGGTTTGAACCAAATTGCGGTTCCGTCAACCCAAAGCATCCGATGGCCTTGCCCTGCTGCAGCAGCGGCAGCCATTTATCTTTTTGCGCGTCGCTGCCATACGTATAAATCGGATACATCACCAGCGCGCCCTGCACCGAAACAAAGCTGCGCAATCCCGAATCTCCGCGCTCAAGCTCCTGCGTCATCAGCCCGTACGCCACGTTGGACATTCCCGCGCAGCCATACCCGTGCAGATTGGCGCCAAAAAAGCCCAGTTCTCCAAGTTGCGGCACCAGATGCTTTGGAAACGTGCCCTCCCGGCTGTGCTTTTCGATGATGGGAATGATTTCGTTCTCAACGAACTGCCGCGCCGTTTGGCGCACCAACTTTTCTTCGTCATTCAGTTGCGAATCGAAATCGATAAAATCCACGCCGCCGTATCCAGCCATACTGCGCTCCTCGCACGCGCGCCATCGCCGCGCGGCCATTCGTCGTTTACCACGGTTTTCGGGGAAGTTAACCGCGTGCCGCGGTCTCCTGAAACATCGCTCTGCGGGCGTCATCCCAGAAACAGTTGCTGCCATTCACAGGTTTAACTTTCCAATTGTAGCAGGCAATTCGCTTTAAGTAGCACAGGCACTCTTGCCTGTGCAGCAGCGCCGCTGACCTATCTCTCCGCGGCTTGCCGCAAGTCGGCAATCAAATCGTCCGCGTGTTCAAGACCCACCGAAAGGCGCAGCAAATTCGGCGGAGAAGTCGAGCCCGGCCCTTCGGCGGACGCGCGATGTTCGATCAGGCTCTCCACGCCGCCTAAACTCGTGGCGTTCTGAAAAAGTTTCACGCGCGATGCGAACCCCACCGCTTCGTCCCAACCGCCTTTCACGAGTATCGAAAGCATCCCGCCAAACGCGCTCATCTGCCGCGCCGCAATCCCATGCCCGCGATGCGTCGGCAAGCCCGGATAGAAAACCGTCTCCACCTGCTCCATCTCCGCCAGCGCACGCGCTACCGCCAGCCCGTTCTCGCTGTGCCGTTGCATCCGGCACGCCAGCGAACGCAAGCCCCGCAGCACCAGCCACGAATTAAATGGCGAACACACCGCGCCCAGAATCATGCGCAAATGGAAAAGTTTGTCGTACAGCGCCCCTCGGGTTTTCAGCACCAGGCAACCGCCCTGTGTGTCGCTGTGGCCTCCGCAGTATTTCGTCGTGGAATGCAGCACCAGGTCCGCGCCGTGCTCGAAAGGCCGCTGCAGCACGGGCGAAGCAAAAGTATTGTCTACCAGCGCCAGGGCACCCGCTTCATGCGCGATCGCGGAAACTGCCGCGATATCCGTGATCTCCATCCGCGGATTGGATGGCGTCTCCATCCAGATTAATTTAGTATTCGGACGCAGCGCTCGTCGCACCGCCGCCAGATCCCGCGCGTCTACCGCGCTCGCTTCGATTCCCCACTTCGGTAAAAATTCGCGATGTGCCACCCGCGCGTGCACGTAAACGTCTTCGGGAAAAATTACGTGCGAACCCGCCTCCAGCGCCTGCAGCGCCGCAATCGTTGCCCCCATCCCGGAAGCGAATACCAGCGCGTCTTCGCCGTCCTCGAGCGCGGCCATGGCCTCTTCCAGTCGATCCTGCGTGGGATTTTTGTCCCGCACGTAGAGGTAGCCGTGCAGGTCCTCCGTCGCCGGCCCGTGCTCGAACGTCGTGGAAAGGTGAATCGGCGGCGCAATCGCCCCGGTCGAAGGATCCGGTGTTCCGCCGGCATGCACCACCCGCGTCTCAATTTTCATCGCCAGCCCTCGCAGGCGCACTTGCACCTGGCGCCCGACAACATACTATTCCGCGCTGGCTTGCGGTACCAACGCTCAATCGGAAGCGTCATCCAGCCAAAACGGACCGTGTCCACCGTCCGCGCTTGACCCGCCGCTCCTTACCGTGGACACTTTTCTACTTCCGCTTTCGCCGCGGTCAACGCTGACGCGGCACGCGAGAAAAGTCCAAGGAGCCCATGGCGCATCTGAAACTTGCAAACAAATCCGCGCATCCCAAGTTGCCACGCGCGCCGGACATTCTGATTTTTGACGTTGACGGCGTTCTCGTGGACGTGCGCGCCACCTATTGGCGCTCGGCGTTGCAGACCGTGCGGCACCTCACGGGAAAGCGCGTGACCTATGCCCAGCTGCACCAGTGGAAAAGCAAACCCGGCTATAACGACGACTGGAAGATGACCGCCGATTGGGCCACCTCTGTGGGGCGCCCGACTACCTACGAGCAAGCCAAGGAAGCGTTCCTGCGATTTTATTGGGGTACGCGCGTCAAGCTTGGCAACGTGCGCAACGAAAAATTGCTCGTCACGCCGCGCCAGATCGCCGCATGGGCCGCGCGCTACGAACTGAATCTCTTCACCGGACGCAATCGCCGGGAATTTACGTTTACCTTCAAGGACTGGCCCGGCACCGGATATTTCCAGAAGGTCGTCACCATGGACGATGTGCGGCGCATCAAGCCGCATCCCGAAGGCCTGCACAAAATTCTCGGAAAGCGCGATCCCGCCTCGGCCCTGTATCTAGGCGATAACATCGATGACGCTCTGGCCGCACAGGCTGCGGGCGTGCCCTTCATCGCCATCCTCGCACCGGGCGAACACGGGGCGCGCTCTCGCGCCAAACGCTTTCGCGAACTGGGAGCGTTGGCACTATTGCCCCGCGCTACCGGCTTGACGGCGTGGCTGAAGAACTCTTTTGGTTAGTGAGACGCACTGGCGCGAAAGAGTGAGTGCCAATCGCGCTACGCCATCGCGGTCTTTCCTCGCTATTGGCGAAGTTGCCCGGGCTCGACGCCCTTCTTGCGTGCCTCATCGAGCAGCGCATCGATCTGCGACTGCAAATCCTTCTTCTTCGTCTGCAAGCCTTCAATCTGTTGCTGGATGGGTTGGTTGCCGTAATTTTTGTGAAACTCGCGATCGCTGGTGGAAACTGGCTCGCCAGCCGCGAAATCCTTCAGTGATGCTATTTCTTTGTCCGCGGCGGCCATCTGTCCTCGCAGCTTTTCCAGTTGCTTACGCACCGTGGCGATGTATTGCGCATCCGGTGCGCCTTGCGCGATAGTCTTGGACTTCCCATTGCGTGCGTCGCCCACCACCGAGATTGTCCCGCCCAGCCCCGATACGTCTTCGTTGGTCCATACTTTTTTCGTTTTCGTGGCGGGCGGATTTGCCGTGCTGCCTGCCGGATCGGTGGTACCCGGTGCTGTTGCCGCCTGCGTCTGCGAGGTATTTTGGCTTGCGGAATTGCTAGGAGTTGTTGCGGGCGATTGCGCGGCTCTTGCCGCTTCCGGATGCAGGCAGAAGAATGCGGCGAAAATGCATTGCAAACTGAAAACCTGAAAAACGGACGGCCGATGGCGAAACATTGTGCCTCCAGTCCCTCATGCACGAGGACTTTCAGCTGGTCTCCTTATTATAGCGAGCCTTTACGCTGCGCCTTTGCCGCCGCAACGCACTTTGCCCTACTCGCCATGAGCCCCGTCCTTCGCTGACGCTGCCAACTCCTGCTTCACCGCTTCCAACGCTTCTTTCGGCGGCCCGATGCGCCGGTATCTGGAATAAAACGTTCGCTCGTGCAGTGCAAAGCTCGAGAGAAATTTTCTGCCATCAAAGTCATATTGCGAGAACGACGGAAACCACAGTCCCGGCGCGAATTCATAGCGCTCCTGCATGAAGTGGCTGCCCTTGTTCACTTTGGCGAGAAACAGTCCCACCGAAATATCGTCCGTCACTTCCCCTTCCACGCGCGCCAGTTGCCCCGCTTCCTCGTCGATCCACACGTAGCCCTTCACCTTCGCAAAGATGCTCGTCGCACGATTGGTCGGCTTGAACTTGGGATTCGGCGTCATGCGATATCTCGCCAGCAGGCCTTCGCCGCGCGGTTCTCGATCCACAAACGTAAAAATAAACGCCGTCCGCGTCGCATCGATCAGTTCTTCGCGGTCTTTATGTTTCTTGGCAATCCTGTCGTAGGCGTCCTTCTGCGCGCGCCCGTCGCCCACCGCGAACGAGAGCGCATTCACCAACTTTTCAAGCGCCGCCCGATACGCCGCCGCGTCGGTAGGCGTCCCATCCGGCCCCACCG
>Ga0302324_100018913_pt1 | contig 13553 bp, 10 predicted proteins | sample Palsa_T0_1_FD_201949 | JGI IMG/M metagenome (GOLD analysis project Ga0302324, IMG submission 201949) | Peat permafrost microbial communities from Stordalen Mire near Abisko, Sweden - Palsa_T0_1 | ecosystem: Environmental > Terrestrial > Soil > Palsa > Peat permafrost | place: Sweden: Abisko...
GCGCGGGTCGCGCTCCAGCGCACGATAGATGACCTCCTGCAGCTGCGGCGAGATCGCGGGGTTGGCCACGCGCGGCGGCACCGGGTGATTCAGCAGGCGCTCGTTCATCGCGGCCATCGGATTGGGTCCGTTGAAGGGCAGCTTACCGGTCAGCATCTCATACAGGATCACGCCGGCGGAGTAGAGATCGGTGCGGCCGTCGCCGCGCTTGCCTTTCACCTGCTCGGGCGCGATGTAGTTGGGCGTACCCAGCGCGGCGGTGAAGTTGGCGTAGGTGAGCCGGCGCGCCTCGGCGTCGCCGGCGATGCCAAAGTCGATGAGCTTGATGCGGTCGTCTTCATCGACCATGATGTTCTCCGGCTTCAGATCGCGATGCACCACGCCGTTGGCGTGGATGTATTCAAGGCCGTCAAGCAGCGCGACGGCGATGCGGAGGGCGCGGTCCTGGGGCATCGGCCCTTCGTCGAGAATGGCGCGCAGCAGGCGTCCCTCGCACCACTCCATCACCATGTAAATGCGGGAGCGGTCCTTGTCGCCAAAGACGCGCATCACCGCGGGGTGCGCAAGCCGCTCGCCGATGGCCGCCTCGCGCTGAAAGCGGTCGAAGAGGATGGGATCGGCCTCCAGATCGGGATGCGGAATCTTGAGCGCGACGACGCGATTGTCTCTCAGGTCGGTGGCGCGGAAGATGGACGCCATGCCGCTGCGCGCCACCGGCATGTCGATGCGGTAAGAGTCGATCTGCTCGCCCGCTTCGGGTGCGTCGTGATAGCCCATGGTGCGTTGCGCTCCGAGGAAGGAATGTCTCTCTACTGTACCGGCAAACGACCGGCAAACAATAAAGGTTCCGTAAGGCCGTGGGAAATTCGCCTCGCGAAAAAACGCACGGAGCGTGAATGCGCAGTTCTGCTATCGCTTGCCCGCGAAGCGGGCAAGAGGGGCCGCGGTCCCTCAGACTTGCCCCCGGCGTCTATTTTTGCTCGGATCCGGTCGAAGCCGAAAACAGGAAGCTGGTGAAGTCGGCGAGCGGCGGCTTGGCCCAGGCAGTCATTTCGACGAACCTGGGGTTCGTATAGAAGCCTCCGAAATCCTGGCCGACATTCTGAATGACCCCGCCGTAGTTCCCGGAGGAATCGAAGCCGGACGAGAAGTCAGTCGCCAGGCCCATCGCGTTGGCCGTGGCAACGCAGAGCAACTGGAGCGCGAATTTCTTCGCGTCCGCGACTTCGGACGAGAACCGATACCAGAAGACGTAGATGTACATGCTTTTCTCCCTTGCGCATTCCGTCTCAAACTTCACGAGCAGGATACAACACGAGGCGAAATAGCACTCAGGAGAAATTTCCGGCGGTCTCAGGCCTGGATTGCCTACGTCGCCGGCTGGATTGCGGGTCAGGCTTCGAAGTCGACTTCGATGGGATCGATGAGCGGCATGAGCCAGACCAGGAGCGCCTGGTGCGCGGGGTGATTGCCATACGAATCGAGCGCGGCCCGATCGGCGAACTTCATCACGCCGCCGAATTCGTAGCCCTGGCTGCGCGGCGAGAGGTTGTGACCTACGAAGGTCTCAAGCAGCCCAGGGATCTGGCCTTGCAGCGCGGAGATCGCGGCTGCGGCCCTATCCTTCCGCTCCAGGGTCACGTCTGGCTTCCAGCGAAACGCGAACATGTGAATGAACATGGGTTCAGTCTCCCGCATGAACTTAGCAGATGGAGACAGGATCGGCGTTGAAAATGGCCGAAATTCGGAATGTTCCCCGAGCTGCGGTTCCAGACCGGCTGCCCGATTACTGCATGCGTTGCAATCTCCGCATGGAAATCTCAGCCGGCTCCCAGGGCGGAGTTGAGCGCCTCAGCGGCCCACTTCACGGCCTCGGCGTAGCAGCGCAGCACCTTTTTTGCATTGAGCCCGTTGGACTCGACGATGGCATCGCAGATGGGCCAATCGCCCCGTTCATGGCACTCGAGCCAGTGCAGCAGGCAGCCCTCGGGATTGAACCTGCCCATTAATGCCAGGCGAATCTCCTCGCGGAGCGGCAGCGAGGGAGTCAGATCCTCGATGCTGACGCGCAACATGGCAGGAAACATGCTGAGCAGGCCGGCCAGATACTGCTCGGCCGGATCCAGCCCGCATTGGGCAGCCGCCACCTCGCAAAAGCGGCCGCGCACAAACGCCATGCGCAGGATTTCGGTGGACTGGCCACCGTTAACCTCGCTGGCGATGGCCAGCGCGGCAATGCGGCGAAAGGTCTCCACCCCTACCACCAGCAGCGCTGTCTCAATGGAGCTCACTTCCTGGCGCATGGCGGAAACGGGCGAGTTGACCAGCCGCAGCAGGCGATAGGTGAGGGCGGCATCTCGCTTTACCAGCAGGGCCAGCCGCGTGAGGTCGACCGGATCCTGCTGCATCACTTTCAGAATCTCGATTTGGGACAGGCGATTGGCCGGCACCTTGCGGTTTTTCATCAGCACCGGGCGGCAGAAATAAAAGCCCTGAAAGAGATGGAAGCCCTCACTGACTGCCTCGCGGTAGTCCTGCTGGGTTTCCACTTTTTCTGCAATCAGGCATTTCGAAGAACCGCGCAGCCGCTGCATCATGAGCTTGCGGTCGAGAGCGTCGGACTTCTTGAAATCGACCTTGATGTAGTCTGCCAGTTTCACCAGCGGCTCCAGGTCCGGCTGCCAGACGAAATCGTCCAGTGCCAGGCGGAAGCCCCGCTCCTTGAGGTCGCGGCAGGCAGAGATGAGGGCCGGCGTTGGCCTTACCGTTTCAAGTATCTCGAGCACCGTCACACCGGCGGGCAATACCTGCACCAGCGGCCCGGTCAGCATCTCGGCGGAGCAGTTCACAAACGCCGGCAGGGAGCCGGTGAGGGCATCCAGGCCAAAGATCACCGTGTTGTCGATGATAGTGCTGGTGGCGACCTCGCCGTCGCCGCGAAAGGCGGCCTCAGGCCCGCTGCGAAAGAGCAGTTCGTAGCCGTGCACGCGCCCGCGAAGATCGAGAATGGGCTGTCGCGCCACGTAGCGCAGCCCATCGGAGAGGGCCAGAACGTTTTCTTCGTCGACCGTTGCGACAGGCTGAAGCGTGACCATGCGGACCATCCTGTTTCCTTTATCGGAAGAGCTGGCTGTGGTGTGAACGAGTGTCCGCTGCGGCACACTTCAACACGAGTGCGCGAGTTCGGTTCACTCCGGCGCCAGAGGTCAGGCTACGGATGCTTGACACGCATGGGACTTCGGCGTAGGTTTTATCCGCTCGGTAATACTCCCCCGGACAACTTATGAAAGCAGGAAACGCCCATGTGGTGGGGTCGGCAATTCAATGCATTTGTTTTGGCCATCGTCACGTCGATGTCGAGTCTTGTGCTGGCCGCGCAGGCGGGCGACCCTGCGACGCTTATCCAGGAAAAGCTGGTCTCACAGATCAAGCTGACGAAGACCGCCGCCGATCGCTCGGATATCGTCACAGCCGGGGATGTTGTGGTGCTGCATAAAGACGGGCTGATGATGTGCAGTTCGCCCTCCTCCTACGCATTCTCAAACACTTACAGCAACGGCGTCCTGGCTGCGAATTTGAAGAATCGGGCGAAGGACGCCGCGAAGTCTTTCGCAATCGGGCATCTTCCATTTGGCGGTGGAGGCAGCGCCGCGGATGCTGCTAACAACGGCTGCCCGTCGCGAAAATTCGTCGCTGGAGAGAAGTTCTGGATCACTGGGGTCACTATTCAAAAGGACGGAATCCTTGTCGCCACGTATAGCGATCCCTACAACGACGTCCGCTATTACGGTGAGATCAAGTTCCCCTTCGCAAAGGGTCCGGTGCCGCCTGTTGACGATTTTGTGAAGACAGTTTCGGAAGTAATTACGGTGCAGCCCCCGGACGACAAGGGAGGCGATCAGGGTGGTCAGCCGGCCCAGGCGGCTGCTCCGGCCCAGGCTCCAAGCCCGCCGCCAGCCCCCATGCCGGTCATTGCGCCGCCGCCGCCGCCGGCCGATGCTCCTCCTCCGACCATTTCGCTGGGCCAGGCGATGGATCAGGTTACGGCCGGATTCGGGCAGCCGCAGCGGGTGGCCAAACTGGGGATAAAGACGATCTTCTACTACAAGGATATGAAGGTGACCTTTACCAACGGAAAAGTAACCAACGTTGAATAGCGAGCCTTGAACACCGGGAACCCCAAGAAGCGCCACAGATGTTGCAGGAAAGAGGATCTGAATGCGGATGTCGAACCTTGGAACAATTGCCAGAAGCAGTTCTGCCGTCCTGATTTTGACCGGGCTGCTGGGCGTGGCCGGCCTCGCCGCCGCCCAGAATAAGAAGACGACCACGGCGCCGGCCAAGCCGGCTCCCGCGGCCAAGACAGCGCCGGCCGGCAACGCTGGGGCGCAACATGGAACCGCAGCAGGCGGCAGCGCCACGCACGGGCCGACGGCCAATGGGACCGGCAGCAAGGGCCCTACCGCCAATGGAACCGGAAGTCACGGACCCACCGCCAACGGGACCGGGAGCAAGGGACCGTCCGCCGGCGGCGGGGGGACGAATGGCAAGACGACCCCCGGCGCCCCGGGCGCAGAGAGCGTCAAACGGCCCGGTCCGAGGATTGCCAGTCCGGCGCCGAAGGGAAGTTCCGAGCACACCACCGCCGGAGGCAGCGTGGTCCGCACCCGCTCCAACGGCAAGGTGAGCGACGTGCACAACGCCAAGACAGGCGCCGACGTTCATCACGGACTGACGGGCGGGCGCAGGGTTTCGACCGAGCGGCCCGACCACAGCCGGACCGTCTCCGAGAGCGGCCGGCGCGGATATGTGCAGCATCCGTATTCGTTCCATGGGCACGACTTTGCCCGGCGCTCGTATTACTACCATGGCCGCGCCTACGACCGCTTCTACCACGGCTACTACTACCGTGGAATCTACGTAAACGTCTATGCGCCGGGATTCTATTATGGCCCGGGATTTTACGGATGGGCCTATAACCCATGGGGGATGCCGATCGCCTATGGCTGGGGTTGGGGAGGCGCGCCCTGGTATGGATATTACGGTAATTATTTCGCCCCGTATCCGATGTATCCGTCGGCCTCGTTCTGGCTCACGGACTACATGATCTCTTCGGATCTGCAGGCGTCTTATGCGGCGCGGCAGGAGGGAGGCGAAGTGGCAGGCGATCCGCCGCCGGCGGGCGGGCCTCCGGCTCTCACCCCCGACGTGAAGCAGATGATTTCAGACGAGGTGAGGGCGCAGCTTGCGCTTGAGAATCAGGAGGCCGCGCAGAACGCGCAGCAACAGGACGTGGACCCCAATTCGAGCGGCGTTGCGCGCCTGTTGAGCGACGGCCGGCCGCATGTGTTTGTGGCGGGCGGCAGCTTAGACCTTGTGGACGCATCGTCGGGCCAGGAATGCGCCATCAGCGATGGGGATGCGCTGCAACTGGCAACTCCTCCGGCGGGGGATGCAACCGCGGCAAACCTGGTCGTGCTCTCCAGCAAAGGCGGGCAGGAGTGCGCCAAATCCGCCACGGTGACGGTGCAGCTCAGCGATCTGCAGGAGATGCAGAATCACATGCGCGAGACCATCGACCAGGGCCTCCAGGAATTGCAGGCCAAGCAGGGCAAGGGCGGGCTGCCGGTGGAACCGCCTTCCGCGCAAACTCCGACAGCCCCGGCGCTTTATGCTGCCGCGGCTCCGCCGCCCGATGCCAACGTTGCTGCGGAGATTCAGCAGCAGAACCAGCAGGGCGACCAGGCAGAGAAGGAAGTGAGCACCGATTCGCCGCAACCGGCTGGGGGTGTTCCCATCGCGGCAGCGACCGCCCCGGCGTCGGTTGAGCTGGGCCAAACGCCTGACGCTGTGAAGGCGGCTCTCGGCCAGCCGGCGAGGGTGGCCAATCTGGGACCGAAGGTTATCTACTACTACAGCGGCATGAAGGTCACCTTTAAAGACGGAAAAGTCAGCGACGTGCAATAGAAGAGGCGCGCCACGCTGCGGGAGGGACGAGGACGGCAAGCTCCCTCCCGCAGTTGGGTGCTTCGGAGGCTTCCGACGAGCGGTTGGCTGGCCTTGGAGCGGTGTTCTCCCGGGCACTGCGGGGAGTCACGCGAACGCCAGTCATCAAGTCAGGGCAGGAGGAATCAGCTCTTGATCTTCGGTGCGCATGTGATCGTTTACAGCAAGGATGCCGACGCTGACCGCGCCTTTTTCCACGATGTGCTCGGGTTCAGGTCGGTGGATGCGGGACACGGCTGGCTGATTTTCGCGCTGCCGCCTGCGGAGGCCGCGTTTCATCCCGGCGACAACGGCCGGCATGAACTCTACCTGATGTGCGACGACCTCAAGGCGGAGATGAGCACGCTGGCCGGCAAGGGCGTGGCGTGTTCCGCGGTGCACGACGAGCGCTGGGGCTCGATCACCCACATCGCGCTGCCCGGCGGCGGGACGCTGGGTTTGTATCAACCAAAGCATCCGACCGCCTTGGGCTGAGTGCTTGTGGGGCGTTCCGTTTGCGCGGCGCCGACGCGAGTCTCAAAACAGGAATTTGACGGCGGCCTGCAGAATGCGCGGAGGGGCGGCGCTGACTGCGTTGCCAAACGTGGCGCTTCCGATATTGCCATCGACCGCACTGGGCCCGTTGAACTGGGTGTGGTTGAAGACGTTGAAGGCTTCGACGCGGAAGATGAAGGACTTCGTGTCGGCGATTGCCAGATTCTTGGCCAGGGCCATGTCGTAGTTATCCGCGCCCGGGCCGTGAAAGAAACGCCGCTTCGACGTGCCCGGAGTTCCCAGGGCATTCATGCTGAACGCCCCGGTGTTGAAGTAGTTGTTTCCATCCGTGCGCGGATTGCGGTTGAGGCGCAGCGGGCCGTCGTTGTAGTCGGGCTCGTCGATGCTGCTGTTGTTGACGCCGTTGGGATTGGTTCCGATCAGCGAATTGTCGCCGTTGTTGACAATGGTGACAGGAAAGCCGCTGGCAAAGTGCGTGATGCCGGAAAGCGACCAGCCATTGGTGGCGCGTCCGGGGCGCAGAAGCCGCTCGATGGGAAGCTGGTATTCATAGCTCAATACGAAGTTCTGCTTGACGTCGTATGAGGAAACCGCATAACTCATCGAAGGATTGAATGGATTCACTTCCTCGCCGATGTTGGACGATCGATCCAGGGATTTTCCGTAGGTGTATGCGGCGGAGAACTCAAGCCGGCCGCTGGTGTGACGTGCGCTCAGCTCAAGCGCGTTGTAGTTGGCGCTGCCGATGTTGGACTGGAGCGCATCGCTGCCGAATTCCGGACCCAGCGGACCGCGCGTTCCGTTCACCTGTCCGCCGCCAATGGGATAGTAGACCGTATCCTCGCCATTGGCGCCGCAGGTGAGCGTGCCAGGCTTCACCTGGCTGGGCTGGCTCAGGCTCAGGCAGAGCGCGGGATTGCCGGGATTGGACTCGACGAGCACGCGCAGGCGATGACTGCCGGTGCCGACATAGCTCGCGCTGAGCACGGTGTCCGGCCCCGCCTGACGCTCGATCGAAACCATCCACTCCTCGGTATACGGAGCGCGATTGCGCGTGTCGTAGCCGGGAATGCCACTGATCGGCTCGAAATTGCTCCAGTTTAAATTGGCGTCGGGATGGGTGCGGGACGAGTCGAGTGGAGCAAAGGTATATGGAAACGGCTGGCCGTAATTTTGCCCATCGGCGGCCGTGACAAATGGCGTGGCAAACAAGGGCGGCGCGGGGCTGGTGTAGGTGGTGCCGTAGGGCGCGTTGGCGGCCAGCACCCCGATCGACATCGCGTCGATGGCGGTGTAGAAGTTGCCAAAGCTGGCGCGGATGCTGGAATTTCCGGGCGCGCCCAGCGCCCTCTCAAGCAGGCTGCCCGCTTCGGCCTGCGGAGACCATGCCAGACCCAGGCGCGGCGCGAAGTTATGGTTGCCAATAGGGGCCAGTGTATCGGGAATGCCGGGGTCTCCGGGGTAGAGAATGCCGGCGGGCGCGCTGTGAAACACGACGGACTGCGCGCCCGCCACAAAGGTGGAGATCTGGTTGAACTTTTCCGACCAGGGTGCAACTCGATCCCAGCGCAGGCCATAGTTCAGCGTGAGGCTGGGGCGGACGTGCCAGCTATCCTGCGCGAATGCGCCCGCATATTTGTTGCGCGCATAGAAGGGGTTAAGCTGGCTCTGGTTGTACTGGCTGGGCACTCCGATCAGAAAATCCGCGAAGTCGACGCCGGTTTCCGTCCCCGAGAAGACAAAGTTGCCGTTGAATTGAGCAATGGCATGAGCGTTCACCTGGTCGGCGTGAAACTCCACGCCAAACTTGGCGGTGTGATTGCCCAGCACCTTGGAGAACGAATCGGCAACCTGGTAGGTGTTGTTGGTCTGGATGAGCTGATTGGCCGCTGCGCCGGTCGAAAATCCATTGAAGTTGAGGTTCTCGACACTTTGCCCGTTGGGGTCGAGGGCAACGATGCTGGCGTTGCCGTTTGAATCCTCGAAGCCCTGCGAAGCCAGGCTCACGCCCCGGCCGCCCACCGGCTGACCGAGATCTGTGAAGTCGCGCATGTAGCTGAGGTGCGCCTCGTTGACGGCCGTGGGACTCAGCGTCTTTGTCGCGCCCAACGAAAGAAATTGCGCGCGGCCCGTGGTGAGGGCGTCGAATCCCGGCACGCTGGCGCCGCTCTGCGCGACCGGATAGGGGTTGTCGAGACTGAAGCCGTCATTGAAGTAGTAAGCCGACAGCAGCCCCCAGCGCGTGTTTGCGTCCAGGCGCAGGCCGGCCTTGTCGTCGCTGAGCGTCTGATTGTATGCCGAAGTAGCAAAGCCATTGGCCGTGTTTGGCGCCGGGATGTACTGGAGCATTCGCTGCGCCGGAACAGCCCACGCGCGCTGCGGAATGACGGCGCCGGGAAACACGCAGACTCGCTGGTTTGCTGCCGTTTGGGTGGTGCAACCCGAAGCAGAGTAAGGCTCACCCTGGACGACCGTGTAGCCGAGCCTCTGCGACAGCAGTCTGGCCAGATAAGGCCCGCTTACCGCACCGGTGAGATTGCGCGCCTCACCCGATAGATCGCCCGCGCGGTCCGCATTCGACGGCACACTGATGTTGCCGGTGTCGATGCCCTCGGTCTGGCGTGTCCCCTGATAGTCCGCGAAGAAGAAGACCTTGTCGCGGCGAATGGGACCGCCCGCCGTGCCGCCATACTGGTTCTGGCGAAATGCGCCCCGCGCTGGCGAGAAATAATTGCGCGCGTCGAGGTCCGTATTGCGCAGGAAGTTGAATGCGTCGCCATGAAACTGGTTAGTCCCGGACTTGGTGACCACGCTGATCTGGCCGCCCGAGAATTCACCGTATTCGGCATCGAAGTTGCTGGTGACAATGCGAAACTCGGCAATGGCATCGAGGTTGGGAACGATGGCCGTGCCGGCGTTCATGTCCTCCTCGGCATCGCTGCCGTTGACGCTGAAATAGTTGGCAAACTCGCGCTGTCCGTTGACGGAAATGGTGCCGGGATTGAGCGTGCCCGATGGATTGAGGATGGTGCTGCCTATGTCCTGCACCGTGGTGTTGGTAACGGATGTGCCTGGAGCGACGCCGGGTTGCAACGAAAGCAGGCCGGTGTAGCTGCGCCCCAGCAAAGGCGCCGCGGCCATCTGCCTGCCTGTAATTACCTGGCCCATCTCAGAACTGGTAGTTTCGACGTGAAGCGCGTTGTCGCTCACATTGACGCTCTCACTGACATTGCCGACCTGAAGCGCCGCGTCGATGGTCAGCGCCTGGTTGGTCTGGAGCACGATGTTCTGGCGCTTGTATCCCTTGAAGCCGGCCGTGTCCACATCCAGCTCATAGCGGCCAACGGGCAAAACAGGCAGGCTGTAGTAGCCCTGGCTGTCGGTGCGCGCACGGTAGGAGAGCCCCGTGTCTATCTGCCTCACGCTCACGCTCGCGCCTGGGATTACGCTGCCGGAGGGGTCCTTGACCGTGCCGGAGATGCTGCCTCCCACGCTGGCCAGCGCCGGGACTGCAATCAGAATGGCCGCCACGATCAGCAACGGAAAGCGCGTGGCTGCGGTCTTCTTGATGAGGTCGATCATGATGAGTTCTTCGAAGCTTTCCGGCCGTCTACCCCCCGCGGCCTTACGATATACGACCAGATCGGTCCGAGTTTCAATATACGACAGAATTGGTCCGGATTCAAGGCGGATAGGTTCATCTGGTGGGACTGCGGCTGACAGGTGGATTTCCCAATTCGCGCGCATTGAAGGGCGGCGCGGCATAGGATCCGCAATTTGGTTGCCCGGGCTCACTATGATGGAGTGAGTCCCCATGGCGGCCAGCGACCTGACAACCCGCGCACTGCCCAGCCTGCACGAGTTCTTCTCGCCAGGCGGGGTGCTGGCGCGTTCGCCGCTGCCCTATGAATACCGGCCCGGGCAGCTTGAAATGGCCAAGGCTGTGGAGCGTGCACTGGCCGAGCGGCGGCACCTGATTGTGGAGGCCGGCACAGGCACCGGCAAGACGCTGGCTTACCTGCTGCCCGCGCTGCGTACCGGCCAGCGGGTGATTATTTCGACAGGCACCAAGGCGCTGCAGGATCAGCTCTACTTCCGCGATGTGCCGTTCCTGGAGACGCTGCTGGGCGACCTACGCGTCTGCTATATGAAGGGGCGCGCCAACTACCTTTGCCGCCACAAGCTGGTGACGCTGCGCACGCAGCCCATCTTGTCGGGCCTGGAGGAGATCGACCAGTACCGGCAGATCTCCGAGTGGGAGCAGACGACCGAGACGGGCGACCGGTCGGAGCTTTCGGAGCTGCCCGAGTCAAGCGCGTTGTGGTCCAAGCTCGATGCGCGCACGGATGCCTGCCTGGGGTCGAGCTGCCCCGACTATCGGCGGTGCTTCATCACCGAAATGAGGCGCAAGGCGCTTGAGTCCGACATCATTATCGTCAATCACCACCTGTTTTTTGCCGATCTGGCGGTGCGGCAGCAGGCCGCGGGCGCGCCCGATGCGGGCATTCTGCCGGAGGCCGCGGCGGTGGTGTTCGATGAGGCGCACGAGCTTGAAGAGGTGGCGTCAAATTACTTCGGCCTGTCAGTGAGCAATGTGCGCTTTGAAGAGCTGGCGCGGGACACCGATGCGCTGCTGCGCGGCAAGCAGGGCGCCGAAAACATGCCTGCCGCCACGCAGCAGCTGCGCGACCGTGCGCGCATGTTCTTTGCCGGGCTGCCCATGGCCGGCGATGGGCGGCAGCCTTTCACCGGGCGCGAGGAGTTCCTCGAATCGTCGGGCGATTTGTATATGGGCGTGCGCGGCACGCTGCGCCGGCTTGAGGCCGAGATGGAGACGCTGACCGGCGTGGACGAAGCGCCGGGATTGCGCAAGCGCGTTGCCCGGCTGCGCACGGAGCTTGAATTTTTGCTCGAATCGAACTCCAGCAACATGGTGTATTGGATGGAGCGGCGGGCGCATGGCGCGCCGGATCGCGGAGCTTCGGGCGGCGCGCGCGGAGGGTTTCGCCCGCAGTCACGCACTACTTTCTTGCAGGCGACGCCGATTGACGTGAGCGAGCTGCTGCATGAGCTGGTGTTTGACCAGACGCCGACCGTGGTGCTGACCTCGGCCACGCTCACCGTGCAGGGCGGCTTTGAACACATGCGCAAGCGGCTGGGCCTCACCGAGGCACGCGAGTTGGTGGTGCCGTCGCACTTCAAATACGGCGAGCAGGCGCTGCTCTATCTGCCGCCCAACATGCCCGACCCGCGCGAGCCCGATTTCCCCGAGGCGGCGGCGGAGTGCATCCGTCGCGTGCTGCACATTACGCGGGGGCGCGCGTTCTGCCTGTTCACCAGCTACAGCCAGATGCGCGACCTCTACGAGCGCCTGCTGCCGGTGCTCGATTTTCCCATCCTGCTGCACGGCACCGCTCCGCGCAAGGCGCTGCTTGAGCAGTTCCGCGAAACGCCCAACGCGGTGCTGTTTGGCACGTCGAGCTTCTGGCAGGGCGTGGACGTGCAGGGCGAGGCGCTGAGCTGCGTCATCATCGACCGGCTGCCGTTCGCGGTGCCCAGCGACCCGGTGGTGGCCGCGCGCATGAAGGCCATCGAAGAGGCCGGCGGCAAGCCGTTTTTCGACTATCAGGTCCCGGCCGCGGTGCTCACGCTCAAGCAGGGCTTCGGCCGGCTCATCCGCTCGCTGGAGGATCGCGGCGTGCTGGTGCTACTCGATCCGCGCATCCGCAGACAGCGGTATGGGCAGACGTTCCTGGCAAGTTTGCCGCCGTATCGAATGACGGCGACGATTACGGATGTGGAGAAGTTTTTTGATGAAGGCAAGAGGGAATAACGGGCCGCAATTCCCAGAGCTTGTTTCAAAAAGCAGCTCTGTGTCAGGGCACGACTTCAGTCGTGCCGAAAACGGCCCATGAACGACGGGCTTCAGCCCCTGAGCTGGATTCCGAGCAGCACCGCGACGTACTGGCGCACTTTCGGCATCATGGACGCGGGAGCCTTCGAATGAAATTCAGCCCCGCGGCCAGACCAATCCATACTCTTCAATTGATCGACGAGCACAGCCCCTTCAACACCACCAACGGAGATCGGCAACGCAAACGGGTACGGCTTCACCTTGCTGGTCAATGGGCAAACGATTGCCAGTCCGCTTGCCCGGTTGTAACGCAAATCCGTCAAGATCAAGGCGGGCCTGCGCTTGGCTTTTCTCCCGCCAACCTGGGGATCGAAATCCATGAAAACGATGTCTCCGGCATCGGGAACGTAGGACGTCACCATTCGACGATTTCCCTCCCGATCTCCGCCCCGACCGGCACCTCTGCATATCGATTCTCAGGCGTGATCTGGGCCACCATCTGAGCCAGGCTCGGCACTGCGTCAACTCGCTGCAATTGCACAGTGCCGTCGGCGTTCACGGCAATCTCCAGTGAGTCTCCGACCGCAAAGTGAGCGTCTTCAGCTATGGGCTTGGGAATCCTCACGGCCAGGCTATTTCCCCACTTCAGCACTTGTGCCTGCATGTTCGCTCCTGTATCTACATTGTATCACCGCCGGTACATCTGCTCGCTGGAGGATCGGAGTGTTTTGTGCGGGCAGACGTTTCTGCCGGGCTCGCCGCCGTATCGGATGAAAGTGAGAATTACGGAAGTGGAGAAGTTTTCCTGTCTGATCGAGAATTCTCTTGACAACGCAGACAACTTAGCTTATATAATATGTATAGATTCCTGCCTTCAATTGCGCTCATAGGCAATAAAGTCTTGAGTGCGCGAATTCATATTTAGTCGAAACTAATCGAAAGGAAAATATGTCGAATGGTCATCAAAATAGTACCATCCATGGTACACTAAATCAAGTTGTCAAACGCATTCCCGCTTACTTCTATCGGACCGAGGCGGGCAACGAGTTGGTTCGCACTTGGCTTAAGGGAATGAAGAGCAAGGAAGACCGCAGATTGATTGGAGAAGACATCAAGGCCGTCGAAATCGGCTGGCCTGTTGGAATGCCGACTTGTCGCCCGATCGGAGATGGACTGCATGAGGTCCGCACAGATTTGC
>Ga0302324_100018915_pt1 | contig 13552 bp, 17 predicted proteins | sample Palsa_T0_1_FD_201949 | JGI IMG/M metagenome (GOLD analysis project Ga0302324, IMG submission 201949) | Peat permafrost microbial communities from Stordalen Mire near Abisko, Sweden - Palsa_T0_1 | ecosystem: Environmental > Terrestrial > Soil > Palsa > Peat permafrost | place: Sweden: Abisko...
GCTCGTCGCGTTTCAGTGTTCAATTTCGGACGCGCCCGCGTTGGCGACGAAGACGTCCAAAAATATGCTGACCAGGTAACCGATTACGCAGCCGCCCGCGGCGCATCCGAGGACTGCGGGGACGCCGCTAATGCCCACCAGTTCGCCGAGCGAGGGTCCGACAGCGAGCCCTACCGCGCCGAAGGCCAAACACAGAAGCAATCGCTTTCTCACGATTCACCGCCTATTCCGAGCTACAGGCAACGCTATAGCTACAGACTGCTATCGGGGGCGGGCGGGTAGGAATCGCTAGGGCTTTTCGGCAGATTAGGGTACCAGCCGACCTAAGCCCGCCCAGTGTTTTACCTCAGTACTGCCGAGGCCACGAGCCTAGAGCCTGGCTTACTCGTAATCAAAAGGGTTGCGAGGCGGAGGAGCGTCGGGCTTCTCCTTGGCCTGCTTGAGCAGCTCGTCGAATTTCCGTTCGAGCACCTTGTGGTGACTCTTGTGTTCCTCGAAAGACTTCTGGAAAGTCTCGGACCGCCGCGCCTCTTCGCCCTTGAGTTTTTGGACCGCCGCGCCGATGTCTTCGATGGCTCGCGGCCTTTGGTGTTCCTGGTGGCTGATGACCGCCTTGAGTTCGGGGTCGATTTGAAGCGTGGCCTCGCAACACGGGCAGCGCACCTCGATCAGCTCGCGTTTGCCTTTGGCCATATATCGCCGATGTTAGCGCAAACCGCCCCTACGGCGTTACGGCTGGTGGAACGGGATCTCGCGAGTGCCGCCGTCCAGGCCCTCGATGCGGATGACTTGCTTCTCGGGCGGGGAAGCGGGCGCGGCCTTCGCCAGCGGCCGGATGTCGGGCGGCGGGGCAGGCGCTCGTTTCCGGGAGGCCGCGAACAATTGCGCGTTCTTCTCCAACTCCGGCGTCGTCAGCCGTAAGCTGATCCTGACGCGCGAGCCCTCGGAAGCGAACTTCAGTTTTCGTTCCAGATCCTGTAGGAAAGGCTCGCCCGATTTATCTTTCGCCGCTAAGCGGACGATTCGGGACACCTCCGTGGCCATATTCTTGGCGGCGTCGTCGGAGGAAAGCATCACGGTGATATCGGCGGCCAAGCCGCTGCGTAGTGAGATGCCGGCTTCGAAACCGCGAGTTTCCGCGTCCATTCCGGCGGCGGCAAGCAAGTCCGTAAATCGGTTGCTTCCGAGCGCGCTCGCGTCCGAAACCAAAGCCCAGGCGTCATAGTTCGCATCCATTTCCGGGACTCGCGCGAGCATGGAGTTGGGCTGCGGCGCGGCGCGCTGGAAGACGCTTCTCTCCAGACTGCCGAAAATCGAATGGGAATCGCCGATCAGGATGGTCTGCGGGTCGAAGAGAACAAAGGCAAGGTCCTTGGCATTCTTGCCCTGCGGCCGGTAAACCTGAAAGGAATTGAACTGCTGCGGCTTGGTTCGGTGGGCGAGCAGGAACCTGCGGATGTTGGCGAGATCGAAACGGCCGATCGCCACCACCAGCAGCGGAGCTTCCGCAGTCTCGTCGCTCGCATCGCCACCGGGCGACGAAACCAGGAATCGATCGACGTCATCCAGAAACTCGATGCCGGGTATCGCGGCGCCGGCGCCCGGGTTAATCCATCGCTCGCGCAGCATGACACCTAACGGCGAGCGCGAGACCCGTTTCCAATCGACGCTGATTACGGCCTTGGCGCCGGGATCGACGAAGCGCCACGGTCCGGGGTCGGTTTGAGCGCCCGCGAGCATTGGCGCTAGAAGCAGCGACACACGCGAGAGACTGACCAGGAGCTTGCGCATAAGCCTACTTATGTTATCGGCGGCGCAGGCTCCCGGCTATACCGCCGTGGTCGCCAGCCGCGCGGCCCGGGCTTCAGACGTTAGCATTTACCGAAGCCGCGACCAGACAAACATCGCAAACGCAATTGCAGCGGCTATCAGACCCGCGACGAACCAATGCCTTTCCCGCACATGCTCGCGAGGTTCCGCCTGGCAGGGCGTTGGTGAGGTTTCTTTGGCGAGAATGGGAACGGCCTGTTCTGAACTTTCCGGCTGAGGGATCTCCCTTTGAGGCGCCCCGTACTCGGATATCCGCTCTTCAATCAAGGCGCGGTACTCGGCCGGGTCTCGCCGAAGGGGCGCCTGGGCGTGCGCCGGCAACTCCTGCAAGACGGTATCCAGGTCCAATTCTCCCAGCGGCTTCACGACATCGTAACCAACGGCGTCGGCCATGCGGCAGGCGACGTGGACCACGCGCAGCAGGTCCAACTCGGCGCCTTCGCAGGGATCGTGGTGACGCCCGGCGATGGCGGCCATTTCCGGCGGCAATTGCCAGCGCTCGGCCAGCATCCGTCCAGCCTGGGCGTGGTCCATCCCGAACTCCTCGTGCTCGAAGTCCAAGACATCCAGGCAACGTTCGGCGGCGTTGCGGATCACACGCACGTAATCGCGCGGGTAGGTGACCAAGAGACCCAAGCGGCCGATGTCGTGCACGATTCCGGCCGTGAACGCGGTCTGCGTGAATGCGTTGCAGGCTTTGGCGATCTCCTCCGCCAGCACCGCGGTGGCTACCGTGTGTTGCCAGCATCGTCGCAACTCTTCGGTGCCGAGCGCTCCTTGCGCGTACGCGGCGGTTGCATGGCTAACGACAATCTTCCGCGTCAGATCGATCCCCAGCAGAGTCACGGCCTGTCTGACGCTCGCTACGGAATTTTGAAGTCCGAATTCGACCGAGTTCACGCGCTGCAGCAAGCGCGCGGTGAAAGTAGCGTCACTGCTAATCAGCTCGGCGACTTCCGCTATGTTCACGACCGGATCGGCCAACAACCTCAGGAGCTTAGCCGCCACCGGCGGGAACGGTGGAACCCTCGACAGACTTGCCGCAACGGTCGAACCAGATTTGGACATACGTACGCTTTGCGCAATATCCTTTTGAGACTTATCGCGACGTTTTCCGAAACTTTTAACGTTTCGGGAGGGCGGAATGCTTTTTTGTCGTCCGCTCAGACGCAGCGGGTCCCGCGTGCGTACAGGAGGCCTGTCAGGGTTCGGACCGAATCCTTCAACTTCCGGCTCTTGGCCGGCACGCGCAACGACGTCGAGGTTAGTGGTGCGCCCGGGCTGACTCGAACAGCCGACCTTCTGGTTCGTAGCCAGACGCTCTATCCAACTGAGCTACGGGCGCGCGCTTTACAATGAACTACTTGCGGACAGCGAAAAGAGCCCGATTTCGGGTTTGTGCTAGAAATGTGCTAGACACCCTTTGACCCTGCCGGTTCGCACGGGTTCGTGCTGTGAGCCACTTGTCAATCTTGATGTTCCGTGTGTCCATTGCGTCACCATCTTAGCATCCGGCAGAGGTTCGCGCACGTCCGGTCCGGCAGTCGAAAAACAAATTTTCCGGGCTTAGAATCGCTTGGCAAAGGACCCATGACTTTAGGCCGCTAAAAATCCCCGATAGACCCAGCGAGCAACCCGCCCCAGCCCTATCAACGCCCAGTAACCAGCCCCGAGTGCTAAAGCCTTCAAACCGATCTCCCCAAGCTCGATCCATGGAAGCCACAAAGCCCTGGACTTCTGTACATCAGCACACGCACCTTCTACTGAGGGACGAGTCTTTTCGGCACGCGCCATCAATTCAGTTTCCTTACGCGCCAATACCTGCCACGCCGCATAGTCGGGGAAGCGGTCTGCGTCATAGACAGGTGCGCCATTGCTGTCGTACAACATGCGTGGAAATGCCCTGAAGATCGAACCATAAGCGGTGCGCATCGCCGAGGGTACGCAGTCAAGATAATTAACGTGAATCTGGTGGATGGCGTCCGTATATTCCTGGCGCACATTCTGTTTAGCCAAGCAAATGCTAGAGCAGCGAGCACCAAGTAAAGCCGTGCGAACCCACGCCGGATATTCATCGGACTTGTACCCTGGTTCTCCATCGGCCAAAATGAGCGCGGACAACATGATCCAGCTCTGCGTTTATAGGAGATAATGGATGAAATGGTAAGTGTAAGAGGAGAACGAATTTCGCGGCTGCTAGAGGTCTGGGTTGATGGGTCCCTCCACGGTACTGTCTACCTGCCGGTTGAATCGATTGCAGCACGCGCGATTCTAAAGTACATGCTGGGGCTGGCTGAGCTTCGTGATCCGGTCCGCCATGAAGTTTACCGCTACAATCCCGGCAGGGATTCGTTGGTCTTAATTCCGGCTTGAGAACATCCGCAAACGTTGCTTGGAAAGCGGCACGTTGCCGAAGACTTTAGATGACAGCGCCAATTGCGGTGTCGTTCGTCTCTGCGGTCTCACCGCTACCATCAGTTCGTTCCCTTCAGGTGCCTGAGTAGCTTGTAAGCAGCGTCATGCAAATCGCGTTCATCAACGATGTTGTACCGCTCGAAAACACTGCGGGTCTTGTGGCCGCTAATGAGCATCGCGACTTTCTCGGGCACTCGAAACACCTGGAATAGTTGTTGCAGCTATTCCCAATATTGGGTCCTTGGCGACTCTGACCTTGGAGCCTCAGGCCGCTCACACCCTTGCGCTTGTCTTGAAGGATAAAGCGGAGGCGGCTGCACGGAAGGCTGGTATTGTTCTCGAAAAGAAACTGGAGCACGAGCCGAGCTAGGCATTGCATGGATCAACGCCGAACCCGCCAATTTGTGTGCTACTCGCCACCCTAATCGGGCCCAATCCAGCCTAATGCACTTGCCATAAATCGCTGCTTTGATTGGTTTGGAGTGGGGCGTGCTGTGGATTTTTACTGGTTCGTAGCCAGACGCTCTATCCAACTGAGCTACGGGCGCGCGAAGTCCATTATAGCAATCGCGCTCTCAGGGCTGAATGCGGCCTTCGCGATCCAGACGCAAACGCCGGCCGCGCCATTCCACCGTGTTTCCGAACAGACCCGCGATCCAAATCGCTACTCCGCCCAGATCGCGCAGCGGGATCAAGTAGCAATATTTGAAAACATCGTCGCTCCGGAGCACCAGGCCGCCGGCGGTGAACGCCATCGCGAATCGAATCGCGAGCAGGGCCAGAGCGGTCCACCAGGCGCCCGAGAGCGCAGCAATCAACGCCCACAATGTCGCGAACGTGATCGGCAAGCCCGCATAACCGCCCGGGCGGGAACAGCGGATAGTGCGCGCCCAGCGGAGCTGATGTCGCCAGGCTGCGCTCCAAGATCCGGCTGAAAGGCGCGTGCTTACCACGATATTCGAGACCAGATTCTTGCGGCCGAGCAGATGCAGCTTGCGGCCGAGTTGATAGTCGTCGGCGAGGTAGTCGGCGACGGCCGCGAAACCGCCGATGGCTTCGAGGTCCGCGCGGCGGAAGGCGAGCGTCGAGCCGAGTCCGAACTCCGAAACGCCGAACAGGGGCGCCACCAAGGTGCTGGGGGCGAAATCGGTCGCGATCCCGAGCGCTTCGAAGCGGCTGGGCCAGTCGCGCGCTTCGGCTCGATAAAGGCAAGTTACCAACCCAATACCGGGATCTTGAAGCGGCGCGGTGACGTCTCGCAGGTACGCGGGCGGCACGCTGATATCACTGTCGTTGACGATGAAGAGCGGGTAGCGGGCTTCTTTGGCCAGGTCCATCAATATCCCGACTTTGGCGTTCGGGGCTTCTTGCGGGCAAACCACCCAGCGGATGGCGACCGTCGGGAACTCGCGGATCAACTGGTCGACGGCGTCTCGCGCAGGGTCGTCGGCGCGGCCGGCGCCGAACAGAATTTCGAACTCCGGATATTGCTGAAGCGCGTGCGAGCGGATGGCCTCATAAAAGCCCGGCTCGCCGCCATGCACCGGCTTGAGGATCGAAACGCCGAGCGGCCGCGCGGCGGCGGGCGAAGCGCGGTCATGGAGCAGCGCGGCCAGCAGCGCGAGGATTTGATAGCACGCCGCGGCGCACGCGAGGGCGATGGGAATCCAGATCACATTGCCAGCAGCGCGACTCCGGCGGCTACGAAGATCGCGCCTGCCCAGCGCCATCGGGTTACGCTTTCGCGGAGCACCAGCCTGGCAAGAATCGTCTCGATCACCACGCTTGCGGCCGTGACCGGAACGGCGAAACTCAGGTCGGCGATGGAGAGAAGCTTGATGAACGCAAAGAAGGAAATCGCCATCAAAAATACGGCCAACAACAGGAACTTGCGTTGAGCCAAGCGTGCCAGCATTCCGGGCAAGCGTCCGGGCCGCAAATCTTCCACCGTCACGACGTGCCGTTTCATCTCGAAGCTCTGGAGCAGATCGCCCAGCGCGGTACAACCGACGATGATGGCCACCATGAGCCAGTTCATGGGAGCGCCTCGGCGGTGGTGTCGGGGCGAGTGAGTCCCACAAAGCTGATCCCGATGACGATCAGCAAGGTTCCAAGCCAGCGCAGCGGCGTGATCTTTTCGCCGAGGAAAAATCGGCCGAGCAGGGCGGTGAACACGTAGCCGATGGAAGTCACCGGCAGCACGTAACTCAAATCCGCCCAGCCCAGCAGCGTCATGCGCGATAGCAGCCACAGGATCAGCAAGGCGGTTCCAAGCAGCGACCACGGACTGAAGATCAAACGAAGGTAGGCCAGCGGAGAAAGCCCCAGGTCGGCGGGTTGATGTTTCATACCCCAGGACAAGAAGAAATTTCCGAGAACGTTGGTTAAGACTACGAAGACCGTGAGCAGCTTGGTCTTGAGATCGACGCGCCACATGTCCGAAAAAGGCCCGCACAAGCTAAAGCATGCGCCACTTAGGAGGCTCTTTCTTCGACCCCTGCGAGCGCGGCGGCGGATTCTTTCTGCTCTTTCACGAACTTCTTGCGCTGCGAGCTGACGAAGAGATACTCGCGGGCCTCTTTGTACAAACGAGGCAGATCGTTGTTCAAGATCGCGCTTTTTACAACGCGCCAAGCCGCCTTGGGACGGAAATAGTATTCCGAATAAAAGCGGTCCACCCATTCCATCAACTCGCCGCGATCGAATCCCGGATAGACGGCGTTGGGGAGCTGATGCCCGCCCGCGTCCGCCATGCCGTCGATGCTGACCAGCCCGTTGGCTTTGGCGTGTTCGTAAAACTCGGTGCCCGGGAACGCGTGACCGAGCGAGACCTGAATGGTTTCGACGTCCAGCTTCTTTGCGAATTCGATGGTCTTGCGAATGCTCTGGCGCGTCTCGCCGGGCAGCCCGACGATGAAATCGCCGTGGATCACTAAGCCGAGCTTGTGGCAGTTCTCGGTGAAGCGCTGGGCCATGTCGATGGTGGCGCCCTTCTTGATGTTTCGCAGAATCTGTTCTTCGCCCGATTCGTAACCGACGATCAGCAGGCGGCAACCGGCGTCCTTCATGGCCTTGAGCGTTTCGTAATCGGTGGTGACGCGCGAGGTGCAGCTCCAGGTGAAGTTCAGAGGGCCCAGCTTATTCGAAAGCTCGATGGCGCGCGCCTTGCGGTAGTTGAACGTGTCGTCGTCGAAAAAGATTTCCTTCAAACCCGGAAAATTTTCGAGTGTATACTTGCACTCTGCCGCGACATCATCCGACGATCGCAAGCGCCAGCGATGGCCCGAGTGCGTTTGCGGCCACAGGCAGAACGTACACATGGCCGGGCAACCGCGCGTGGTGTAAAACGAGATAAACGGATTCAGCAGAAACGGGACGTTGTAGTTGCGGAAGTCGAGATCGCGCTTATAAACCTTGGTAACCCACGGCAGTTCGTCCAGGTTCTCGATGACGCCGCCCTCGGGATTGTGTACGATGGCGCCGTCCTTCCAGTAGCTCACGCCGGGAAGCTCGGAGAGGGGCGTGCCCTTGGCGTAATTCGCAATCTGGTGGTCGAACTCGCGGCGCACGACGAAATCGATGGCTTTGGAGGCCATTAGCGATTTATCCGGTTCGACAGTGACCGGAGGTCCGACGAAGGCTACCTTTAACTTCGAATTGGTGTCCTTCATCATTTCGGCGATCTTCACATCCACGTGGAATCCGGGACTGGAAGTGAACAGGACCAGGAGCTCAAAATCGTTGGCCATCGCGACGGTTTGTTCGATGGTGACCTTGTGCGGAGGGCCGTCCACCAACTTGCTGTCCTCGAGCATTCCAGCCGGATAAGCGAGCCAGACCGGGTACCAATACGATTCGATCTCGCGCGACGCCGGCCAACGCGACCCGGCGCCGCCGTCAAAGCCTTCAAAGGAAGGTGGATTTAGAAATAGAGTTCTCATCGAATGGCCCTTCTCAGAGGATTACACGCCCGGCTTTCGAGCCGCAAGGAGCGGCGGCTTCACTGTTGGTCCGCCGCCGAGGCGGCTTCCACGTCCTGATCGTCCTTGGAAAAGCTCACGTAGTGGATGTTCAACTCGACCGGTCCGATAAAGCGGACGTCGGCTTTGCTGGCCAGCCGTTGGGGAATTGAGACTCCATTTTGGATCTCGTAGTCGCGAACGAACTGCACCTTCTTGAGGAAAAGGGAAGGGCTCTTGACGAAAGATCCGGACTCACGCACGGGCATATACGTTTCGGCGTCGAGCCAGACTTCTCCCTTGAATAAACCGACCTTATTGTGACGCGGCGTGACGTGCAGAACATACACCTGCCGGCCGTTCAATTCGTCGGCGCGTCTGTACTTGAACTTGTAATTTTCAGGCGTGATGGAACGGTTGGGGCCTTCTTCCGCGGCATCCACTTCAGCTTTGAGGTAACGCGCGATAACTTCGGTTTTCACAGTATTGTCACCGCTGAAGCCGAGCACCCGGAAGGTGATCTTTCCGAGCTTGGTAATGCTCTTCAAGGCATGCAGCTTGCCCTGTTTCCTGAGTTCCGGAACGGCGGCGTCGATGTCGATCTCCTGAGTGCCCCCTCGCAACGTATCCTGCTGTGTCTGGGTGGCGCCGATATAGCGGCTGACCATCTCGTCTTCCGGCAACGGAGGCCTGGAAGGCTCCGCAAAGCCGATCACAGCTACGCCTAACAAACTGGATAAGACTAATGTCCTCAATGAACTCCTTCCCACTTGGGAATCAGCGACCCGCTAACCACACACACCTAACCTTCATCCACTGTACCAGTACCTAGTGGGCAATTTCAATCGGGTTCCGGCTGAGTCCAACCTGCTGGATTGGATTCCGTTCGGAGAGCGAAGGGTACACAAAACCAATGGTACGGGCGTTTTTAATTGAAAAATAAGCTATTTAGACACCGCTAGCTGGCCGTCGATCGCCTTGGCGACGTCCTCGAACCGGAAGGTTTCGATGAATGGGATTCCGTTGACCAGCACCGTCGGGGTGTGCGCGATGCCGCGCGCGAGGCCCTCCTGATAATCCTTTTCGACCAGCGCAGCCAATCGTTCATCGGTCAAAGCAGCCAATGCCTTAGCAGGATCGACGCCATTCTGTTTGGCGAAGGCCGCGAGGCGATCGTTGAAATTGTCGGCCGTGATATCGCTGAGATGGCCCAGCGTGTATTTGCGAAAGGCCAACCCAGTTCCTGGCTTCGTTTCCTCGAAGAACCGAGCGGCGATGGCGGCTTTACGCGCCCAGGCGTGCTTGGCCAGCGGAAAATCGTGATGCTCGAAGCGGACCGTGGAGCTATAGCGCGGCAGAAGTTGACTGTCGAGCATGACCCGGAAGTCGGCGCAGTCCGGGCATTGCAGGTCTTCATAGATGATGACGCGCACCGGGCTGGCGGGGGCACCTTCGGTTAAATGCTGGTCGGCGGCAAACATGCAAAACGAACCCAAGAGCAGAGCTAGTGATAATCGAATCATAATTGTACGGGCTGGCGCAAGGTGAAATTCAGACGCGTTTCTGACGGGATTCGGACGCGCTCGCCGTGAGTTGCCAACTGCACACCACCTCCGACCGCCGCTCCCGAGACAGCTCCGATGGCGGCACCTTTTCCTCCGCCGGCCAGGGCGCCGACGATAGCGCCGAGAGCGGTGGTGCCTCCCACCACTTTGGCAGTGCGCGAGCCGCGCGAACCGCTGGCTTGCGAAACATCGCCGGTGGTGATGTCAACCAGGCGGCCATTTGCCATCACCTGGGTCAGCTCGAGCGTCAGAACCGTTCGTCCCTCGAATTTGCCGGCTTCCTTGTCTTCCACCAGTTTCGCGGTCGCATCCGCTCCACGCGGAATCACCGTTTGGCCGTCGATCAGGATCGGCTCGTCCACGCTGGCGCGGAAGGTCTGGCCTAAACGGGATTTATCGGAATCCACCGCGTCGATCATGCGGATGGTAATGACGGCGCCGCTTGCGATCTGGGGTCCCGGGGCCGGGGCGGGAGTAGGCGCAGGAGTCGGTGCGGGAACGCTTTGCTGGACGACTGCTTGCGCGGGAGCGGGGGCTGGGCCGCGGTCGCCATCCGTGTTGCGAGCTTGTCCGGATCCAAATTGGATGCTGTCCACGTCGTCGATCAGATAGGTCTCGACGCGATCGCCGACCGCGAATTTGAGATGTCGGGCATCGCCGCCCACATATTGACCTCGGACCACGTCGCCGGTGCGAAGGGTCAACGTGTCGGCGGTGGCGAAGGCGGCCACAGCGATCATCAGAATGGTTATCCGAAGCAACATCGACTCTCCTTTGATCCAGCTTAGCATCGGGGCTATACCCCGCAAAGCATTGGATTCCCAGTTTGTAATCCAGGTTTCCTATTGATTCGAAGGCCTTGGAACATCCCGACCCACCGAGTAGTGGGTCACAAGGAGCAATTGCCCATCTCGGTAACCAGCGCGAGTTATTAGACCATATGGTTTATAATCGCCGGTTCTTATGGCATATTCAACCATATGGTTCTACGAGCGGCGGCCCTGGATGCCGTGTTTCACGCTCTCGCCGATGCGACCCGTCGCGCAATGCTGCGCGAACTTGCATCGGGTGAGCGCAACATCAGCGAGCTCGCGGCGCCGTTCAAGATGTCATTCGCGTCCGCGTCGAAGCATGTAAGAGTGCTGGAAGACGCGCGGCTGGTACGGCGCCGCATCCAGGGCCGGACGCATGTCTGCCGGATCGATCCCGCGCGGCTGGCGGCGGCCGACCAATGGCTGCGTTATTACGAACGCTTCTGGACTCTCAAGCTGGACGCGTTGGATGCTTTGCTAAATGCCGAGGATTGAGCCGCGCCATCGCTCAAGAAGGGACATCATCGCAATGCAAGCTAAACGGGAGCTTAATATTGTTCACATTACTCGGCGCTTCGACGCGCCGGCGGAGCGCGTGTTTGACGCCTGGATCGATCCACATAGAGCGAGCAAGTGGCTCTTCACGTCGCCCACCAGCGAAGAGAACCCACCGAGCTTGACGCGCGGGTGGGCGGAAAGTGGACCATCACCGATCGGCGCGACGGCACGAACTACACGGCGATCGGCGAGTATCTCGAAATCAATCCTCCACGGCGTTTGGTCTTCAGCTTCGGAATGCCGCAATTCTCGCCGGATTTTGGTCGCGTGGTGGTCGAGATCACGCGCGACGGCGACGGCTGCATCCTGACCTTGACGCAAGAAGGCGTGCCGGCCGCCGATCAAAAGCCGTTGGAAGAGGGCTGGGGTAAGATGTTCGACGGCCTGGCGGTCGCGTTGGCCGCATAGCGCAAGGCGGGTGTATACTGGCCACCGTGCCTCACCATCATCACGTCTCCCGCCGCGATTTCTTCCATAACGCGCTTGGCGCAATTTTAGCCGGCGCATCGGTGCTGGAGATGGGATTTTTCCGGGCTGCGGTGGCCCGAGCGCAGGCGCCGGCGGCTAGCGGACGGCTGTTCGATATCCAGAAGGTCGCCGATGGAGTCTATTGCGCGCTGGCGCATCGTCAAGCGATCACCAATTGCAACGCGGCGATTTTCGTGAACTCCGCAGACGTGCTGGTGGTGGATGCTCACTCGAAACCGTCGGCCGCGAGCGCGCTCATCACCCAAATCCGGGAAGAAATCACCACCAAGCCGGTGCGCTACCTGGTGAACACCCACTTCCATTGGGATCACACGCAGGGCGATCCGGCCTATCGTGCCACTGGCGGCCGCGTGGAAATCATCGCCAGTGAGATGACCAAGCAGATTCTCGCAAAGGACGGCCGCAATCGTCTGAAGGAATCGCTGGACGGAGTCCCGCAAATTATCGACGGCCTGCAAGCGCGCTTGTCCAAAGCCGGCGATCCGGCCGAGCAGGAATTCTACAAAGAGCAGATAAGGCTCGCGGAAGCCTATCAGGCGGAGATGCGCAGTTACACGCCGGAGCTGCCGGACATTACATTTACGAAATCGCACGTGATCAAGGACCGCGCCCACGATCTACACATTGAATTCCACGGGCGGGCGCACACGGCCGGGGACGTAGTCGTATTCTGCCCGCAGAAGCGCGCGGTCGCGACCGGTGACATGATTATCGGCTTTTTGCCAAACATCGCTGACGGCTACCCGAGGGATTGGCCGCGAACCATCAATTCGACCGGGCAACTCGCCGCCGATTGGATTCTGCCTGGCCATGGCGCGGTGCAGCAGGATCATCAGCGCATGATCCAGATGCGCAACTATATCGAGGAACTCACTGGGATCGTCGAAGCCGGCAAGAAGTCGGGCAAGCCGCTGGCGGAGCTGCAAAAGACCATCACGGTTTCTTCGCTCAAGACGCTCGAAGCCGACGGCTACGGGAAGTACGTGGATGAGAATCTGAAGCGGTTCAGCGTCTACCTTGGTCCGCGCACCGCGTTCGAAGACCGGCTGGCGGCCAACGTCGAGGCGGTTTATCGGAATCTGGATCGCGCATAGCTCGGCAGTATAATGAGCTACAGAATGCGCAAGGTTTGTCGCACAATTTTGCTGGGCTTGTGCTTCGCGGCGGCCTCGCATTCGACGCGCACCGGGAAATATTGGGTCTGCAATAACCCCGTGCACAAGACCGCGAAGCAGGATCGTTTGCAGAGCGACTGCATGCCCACCAGCCAAGCCACGGCCGAGGCCGAGGAGCATCGCAAGATTCATCCGAACGACGTCGTTGTTTTCACCTGCGCGCTATAGGTTGACTACCGGAAGCTGCTAAGCTTCTGTGCAAAGTGGATCAACCCGGTCAATGCATCGCTGAATTAAGGTACCTATCGAGAGCCTTTTTGTAGGAGGGATTTTCGGGCTTTAGGGCCAGAGCTCGGCGTTCCGTCTCGGCTGCCTTGCCGGGTTCTCCGGCCTCAAAATACGCTCCCGCAAGCGTGTCCAGATATGTGGCGTTGCCATACTCAGCTTGAACGGCCTTTTGCGCAATGGCTACTGCTTCTTTCGGATCATGGATTCTCGGATCGGTGGAACTCGCCAGCAAGAAGGCAAGATTATTCATCGAAGCCGAATCGCCCTGGTCCGTTGCCTTGCGATACCAGCGGACGGCTTCAGTATCGCTTCGAGGTACACCCGAGCCGTGAGCGTACATGGGCCCTAGCCCGAACTGCGCAGCAGCCAGACCCTGCTCGGCTGCCTTTCGCATCTTCGCTGATTCACTCTCATCTTTGGGAACACCCTGGCCTTGCGCGTAGAACACAGCGAGATTGAACTGACCGCGTCGATCGCCATGTTCTGCAGATCGTCTCAGCCACTTCCAACCTTCAGCGGCA
>Ga0302324_100018917_pt1 | contig 13552 bp, 10 predicted proteins | sample Palsa_T0_1_FD_201949 | JGI IMG/M metagenome (GOLD analysis project Ga0302324, IMG submission 201949) | Peat permafrost microbial communities from Stordalen Mire near Abisko, Sweden - Palsa_T0_1 | ecosystem: Environmental > Terrestrial > Soil > Palsa > Peat permafrost | place: Sweden: Abisko...
CTTACGGGCCCTTTTTTTACTCCCGTTATTGTCTTGCCGCCAGCATTGGGCCGATAACCAGCGACGTCAATTCGTCTCCGCGGCTCCGCCGCAACGGCGGCTACCACTTGTCGGTCAGTTTTCGAATTCTTCGCCGTGGCATCGGATATTCCGAATTTGGTCAGTTAGGATTCACACCGACTTGGCTTCCGTTAAAGGAATATGCGGGATGGCTATGGGTGTCGTTGTCGATCGTCGAAGAGGACCGCCATGCGTGGTCCGTTTGAGCTAATCAACTCACTATTTGAGATTTCGCCTCAATGAACACCACCGGGCCGCCACCCGCGGAGGGGTCGCTCAATGCGTCGCTTGGCGCGGTGGCTGCGTCTTTGGGATTCTTGCGATCCTGTTCGCGATCCCAACTGCTTTTCTGACCGTTTCCGTCATCCTTGTATCCGGCGCGGGCATCGAACCAGAAATGCTCGAGCGCATTTTTGACGCAAGATTCGCGACGAAGGCCAACTGCATGGGTCTGGGGCTGTCGATATGCCGTTCGATCGTCGAAGACCATGGCGGTCGGCTGTGGGCGTCGCCAAATCCAACCAGAGGCAGTATTTTTCGATTAAGCATCCCAGAGGCGACGAATACAATTCGAGCGGAACTGTCATCTGACGCAGACCGAGCGAACCTCATATCGGAGAGGTGCGCCTCATGTTTCTAACGCCGCATCGAAACCGCCGCCCCGAGCAACGGCGACTGGGTCGCTGGCCCTCGGTTCAATCCGCCGCCAAGACCGGCAACCGACGCCGCTAAATCTGCTAAACGCCCCCGTAGTGAGTTACTGGATCGTGTACCAATAACAGGCCGCCGGCCCTGGATTGCAGGCCGCTCCGGTGTGGTAAACGTAGATGAGATTGTTCGCCGTGTTGGAGACGTAGATATTGCCTGCCGCATCGACGGCGACGCCCTGCGGGTTCTGGATCGCCGGGCTCGGCGTGCCGTTCAGGGTCAGCGCGGTCTGCTGGCCCGTGCCCGGGGCGAATTGGGCGAACGGCGTGGAACCAGCGTAGTTGGTGGCATCGACGTCATTGTTCGCGTCGGTTGCGATCCCGATCACGCCATTCACCCCCGAAGTGATTGGGGTCTGGTCATCGTCGGGTACCGGAGCACAATCGCTCCCACAATTGCCGCCGAACGCGGGATAGAAGCCAATCTCCGTCGGAAATCCCACCAGAATGTCGCCCGTATTGTTGTTGTACCAGAGCTCGCCCACCGACTGGAACTCCAGGCCATTGTGGTCCTCTTCATAGGTGGCGGTCAGATTCGGAGTCAGTACGCCGGCCGCGTTCCCGGAGAACGTGTAAACCCGGATGTCGTTGACATTGCCCGACCCCTGGTTACCTTGACCCTCGTTTTCCGCCACATAGAGATAGCCATTGGCATCGCCGGCAACACCCAGCGGTCGCGTAAGCGGGCCGATCGTAAAGGACAACGAACTGCCGTTGAAGATCGAAACGAGGTTGCTGCCGGTGTCGGCCACCAGCAAGTCACCCGATATCACCGAATTTTCCGAGGAAGGGGCGAAGGCCATCCTGACAGGGTTCGTGAATCCGCTGAGTGTCAGACTCGGCTGTAACGCCATCTGCCCGTTCGGCCCGGACGGCGCAAAAACCAGGACTTGCCCGTTGTTGTAGTTGGCGACGTACAGATTGCCCGTTGCCGGATTGAAGGCGAGTCCGCTCGGTCCGTTCAGTGAGCCGCAAGCTGGAACGACGGTCGCCGGATTCAGGGCGTCGGTGGTGATGGGCGGATTACCCGCGAAGATGTTGACGTCGTAGTACAAATGATCGAACCGCATCAGCAAGGTGCCGGACGGATTTTCATCATCGTAGGGCGGCGGTCCCGCCAGGAAATCTCCTGGATTCGTCGTAACCGTTGAGTTTACATACCTCGCGCCCGTCGCGAGTGTGTTGAGGGCACAGTTGTAATTCTGCTGATTAAAGTAGTTCAGACTATTGGTAATGTAGTTCTGTACGGTCGAAACGATGCCAAGCCCGGTGGGATCGATGATTTGAGTAGTGGGCGGCGTGACCTGCGGCGAAATCATTTGGTTGAACGCCTGCTGCAGGCTGTGGAACTCACCGTCGATGTAGGAGGCATTCAATCCCCCCAGTACGGTGCCCTGGACGATTACCGACGCGTGATTACTTTTGCCCGCGGGTGGCGGATCAGACGTGCAGGCCACAGTGATGTCGATGAGAGTGTCTTCGGGAATCGCCGATTCGACGCCGGGCAACGGTCCCCACGCAGCCACCGGGCCGTTGGCGCTGCCGCACGGTGGATTTGTGCCGACGACCAGACTCGGGTTGAGGAAGAACTGGGTCAAGGTGTTATTGATAGGAGTGGTCAGGGTGTTGTTGATGCTTTGGTACTCGTTGAGTGTCGTGGCCGTGATCTTCGCCGCATAAATCGCGGCCCCCGTTGGGCCGGAAGCGCCGAACACATTGCTCGACAGCAGGACGTTTGGCATGTTGGCGCACAAGATCCCGAGATCCAGAGGCACGTAGACGTAGCTCGTGACACCGTCGACAGTCGTGACGCGCGGGTCGGCGGCGATGACGCAGCTGTCCACGACGATAGGGGCATTCGCTGGAATATTGCGCGTGCCGGGGCCGGTAAACTCAAGGGATAGCTGAGGAAGAAGGGTACAGGGGGCGTTGACGCATTGGCCCGCCAGCGTCGAGCCGGACTGCGTCACGGCTAGGTCCGAGGGATTGTCGACACCTTTGCTTACGCTTGCGAACGGGGTGGTGTTCGAGCCTCCAGGCGGCGGCGCGGCGAACTCCAGAATCCGCCCCGGGAGTTGTCCGACGAACACATACTTCGCGCCCTGGAAAGTGCCGACTTTGATCCTCGTCAGGCCGAAGCCGAGGTTTATCGCGTAGGGCGTGATGAATGCGTTCTTGGCCGAATCGAAATTCAGGATTCTGCCGTCCGCTGTCGAGAAAAGCAGGGTCATGTCCTGCGTCGTCGGATCCTGCCCGATGTCCATCCCGACCGGGATGGGTGGAATCTTCCTATTTGCCTGAGCCAGGAACTGCGCCTGCGTAACGACGGTCGAAGCCGGACCTTGGAGCGGGGGCTGCGAGCTGAGCACACTTTGGATCTGAGCCTGTGAATAGCGGATCACTCGGGTATTGAACGTATCGCCCACAAGCACGAGCAGATCGAGGGCGTTCCACTTGGCTGCTCCTGCGGAAACTGGAGTCGCAGCGGTACCGGCCACCGCCACTTCCGCCAGCGCGAGGGTCAGGACGGGTTTGTGGGTTACAGGATCTTTGAATGTATTGTCGATGAGGAGCGGCGCTTTATAGGTTCCTGTCGCGGTGATTGGCAGCACCCATACGCCCGGCTTGTCCCAGAGACAACTGGGCGATATGACGTACAGGTTGCCACTGGGATCCGCAGACAGACCCACCGGATATGGCGGTCCGGATCCCCTGCCCGACCAGGAGAAGATGACGACCGGCTTCTGGTATTGCGGGCCCGGCAGGCGCCAGATCTTATGCTGCTCCGCATCCGCGTAGATCAGATCGAGGGTGCTGGTTGCGGGGTTGGTAACCCAGACAAGTGCCGTGTAGAGATTCCGCGCGCTGCCACCAGTGAGGATAGGATCCGTCGCCACGATCGCGGCACTGTTTGGATTTGGCATCGTGAGCGCGTCGACCGAACCGTTGGGGAAGGCATTCGTGAAGGCCACGGTAAGTTGCTGCGCGGGAAGCCCCTGTGCGCTGGCAAGGGTATGGGTCATCCATGCGAGTGCAACCAAGGCGAGTCGCGTCAGTGCCCGACGCGGCCGGGCAGCTCTCAGGGGGTTGGTGAAATTCGTCATGAGTTGGACGTGCATGGCTTCTCCCCGGTGAGTTTTTCCGTGCGGGGATGCGTCACGCCCTGCCGTGTGCATCGCACGCAGGTTTGCTGCTTATCCGCCAAAGCTAGCACAGCAATTGTCGCAAGCGCCACCATGGCAACAGGCATGCAGCTGCTGTTGATTATGTCAACATCTGACCATTCGTCACTTTGGTACCGAAGCGGCGCGTGTCTGCGCCTCAACTAGCGTTGACCGCCGACAGTGAAGTCGCGTCGCCTGAACGACGTTCTCGTCGGTGCAGCGTATCCAAATAGTGCTGCGCGAGGCGCCGGTACACCGCCCCCGCACCGCTGTTTTTGCCTAAAATCCCGCAGCCGTGCGTAAGTCGCGTCTCCGCCTCAGGATAGCGGCCGAGCCCCGTGAGGGCCGCGCCCTCGATGCTTTCGGCGATCGCGGTCCGCCAATGGTCGGGCGACAGCGAAGCGGTAAAAATATCCTTGGCCTTCTGCGACAGCTCAAGGGCCTCGGGATATTTGTTTTCAGCGACCCTCAGGACCGCAAGCATCATCAGGCTCGAGGCAACCTCCGGCGTCTTATCGTTGAATAGTCGTCGCCGCATCGCCAGCCCTTCCTGCAGATACCGGTCGGCGGGACCGTAATCGGCGGACATCGTCAGCCCGAAGCCCATCACGTTGAGGACAATCGCAATCTCAGGATGATCTGGAGGGTAGGCCTTTCGATAAATCGCCAGAACCTGACGCATGTTTTCGAGCGCCTCATTTGTTTCGCCACGGTCGTACTGCACGCCGGCGAGATTAAATAGCGCTCGCCCAAATTCCGGGTGGCTTTCGCCCTGCAGGTGGCGGTGGATTTCCAGTGACTGCCGAAGCAGCGCCTCCGCGCCGGCGAGATCGCCCTTGCTCTGCAGCGTAAACGCGACGTTCTCGAGTTCGGTCGCGACGTACGGGTGCTCGTCGCCGAGCAGGCGCCGGTACATCGCGAGCGATTCGCGATAGAACTTCTCGGCGTTATCCAGATCCCCGCTCTCGCCGAGCACGTACCCCATGTCGTTGAGCACCTCCGCGACATCCGGATGCGGTTCGCTACCGCGCAACTGCCGTTGCATAGCCAGTGCGCGCTGCATCAACGGGAGCGCGGTGTTAGGGTTGCCACCGTTAGTGATGGTTCTGGCGAGATCCTTTAGCGTGCGCGCGACACCAGGATCCCTGGGGCCGTACAGAGCCTGCTGCAAGTTGAGGGCCTCGCGCAAAGTCTTTTCGGAATCCGCATAGCGCCCGTCCAGATCTAGCAAGGTGCCGAGACCTGCGAGTGAGTTCGCAAGATCCACCCGGCTCTGCCGGTCCTGCGGCTGTTGGGAGGCGATGCGAATCGCTTCGCGGTAGGCTTTCTCGCCGGCGTCGAACTCGGCCTGCAGAGACAACAGATCACCCTCATGACTTAATGAGTCGGAAAGCTCCAAGGGATCAATCATCGGCAGGTGGCGCCGAGTCGCCACCGCCTGATCGAGCAGCGGCCGAGCCTGGGTGTAGAGGCCTAGGCCCATGTATACGGTGCCGAGCGTATCCATCAGCGTGGCCTGGATAGCCGGTTCTTTGGCAAGCTCCCGCTCGACGCGTCCTGCACCCTTATCGAGCATTTCCCGTGCCGTTACTGTGTTACCGCGCGCCTCGCTCGGGTCGGAAATCTTGAACAGGTCCACGAGGAAGCGGGTGGTTTCCCTGGCGGTCCGAGTCTCAGCCTCGGCGCGCTCAGTCTGGCGCTGCGCCGCGGCACGTTGCACGAGCGCGTAAACGGCGAGCCCACTGGTCAGTACCATACCCGCCGCCGCTGCACACGAGAATTTGAACAGGCGGCGGTTGCGGCGCTGCACCTCGCGCCGCTTGAGTACATCGAATCCGACTCCGAGGAGTCCCGCGATGACTTTCAGCTTCGCGTTGTACTCGCCGTCCTTGCCGGGACGGGCATCCGCCGCGATGGGTTCGGTGCGCTGGCTGCTGAGATGGCCATCAGGGCCGATCCGGAAGCGCAGCGCCGGCGGGAAGCATTCCTCAGCCTCGCGACCGCATATATCCGTTGCATTCGGCTCACCATCGATGATTAGACAAAAAATCCGATCCTCTCGACCCAGGCGCTTGAAGGCGAGGATCTCCTCGTTGACCCATTTAGATTGCGCTGCGTGCGGGGAGCAGATCACGATTTGCGCGGCCGAATCCTTCAGCGCCGAGTTAATCAGCACTCCCAGATCCGTGGCGCTCGGTAACTCATCCCGGTCTCTGAAGATTGGTACAAGGCGCCTCGGCACCGTACCGTGCGCGGTCACGACGCCGATCAGCGACTTCGGCGGTCGGTATCTTTCCAACCGGTTGTGAAGACGCTCGGCCCACTTGCTGTCGCAGTGGCTGTAGCTAATGAAAGCGCAGTATCTCGGCGCGTCCACGTACACTCTCGGTGGTTATCATGCGGCCTATAGGCAAACGAGTCCTGCTTCCCCCAGAAGCACCTTGAACGCGGGTATCAACGAACATCGCACGTCGAGCGTTAGCAGATGTCTTCTTCCGCGAACATTTCGGAGTCCCAACGTCAGCCGTCGGTCTGTTGACCCGGCAACGCCAGCTCAAAGTAACTGCGACCGACGGCCCCCCGATGCGCTTCTGTCGCCAGACATTAAGTTGGATGATATATTAGTTGAGCAACCTTCTGAGTATCAAACCTCCGCGAATCTGACACAACATTCCCTCCGTACCTCAATGACACATCGGATTAGGCTCAACGAAGCGATTGCGACGTGTCTTAATGACCAAGAGATGACGCACTGACGCCATTGGCGTATACGCTCCGGGGCGGCGCCCGCCATCCCCCTCGCATCGCAACAAAGTCGCCGCCTGCTTGCCGGACTCGGACCCCTGACGACCTTCATGAGGTCCTCCAGAATTGAGCCAATGCACGTATCTCACGCTAACGCAGTGCTGACGTAAAGTTTCTCAAGTCGCTCGACAGCGGCTGGCTTCGGGCCAATAGCGCTACTTCAGACAGACGAATTGCCTTCCCGACAGCTGCCATACCGAGCGCCCATCCCGGCCTGGTTGCCAAGCCCCAAGACTTCCGTCGATCATTCCGAGCATCGTCGGTGGGACTGGCGATGGCCGAAGGCGGCGGCCAGGTCGAGGGCTTTTTATGGCGCCATGACGCTATCCCAGTGGCGTGCGGACCATGCGGAGCCGGCTGGAGTGCGAGTGCGCGCCAGGCGGACGGCCTGTTCGGCGCAGACCGGCCGATAGTCAGGATACTTACAGTTGAACAGTTCGCCGGAGCAGGTTGGCAGCCACGAAGCAGTGAGGGTTAGATGCAACGCGTATGTTTGACAACGTACAGACATTAAGCGTCGGCATGGACATGCTCATTATTGGTCTGGCTCCGGTTGATTGCAGTGGGTCTGGAACGTTATTGCCAAGAGGGCCATAAACATGGATAGCGTGATTACTCGGCGTGCGCTGGTGAAGGGCGGCCTAATTGCGGGCGCGCTCGTTCCGGTTGCAGGCCTCTTTGTCAGTGGCGCTGCTCATGGCGCCGACTTGCCGGCACTGGATCCGAGTGATCCCGCCGCGAGAGGGCGCGATTACGTTACAAAATCGGCGAAGTCCAATGCATATTGCGGGAATTGTTCGCTCTATAAGAAGACGGGAGATTCGATGGGTTCCTGCGCGCTCTTCGCAGGAAAGAGCGTAGCGTTCGCCGGGTGGTGCAGCGGGTGGGTGAAGATCGGAGCCCCTTGATGTGATTTGATAGCAGCCGACAACTGCCTCGGCTAGCGCGAAGACCGTGGATGCGCATCAAGACTCCTTGCGTCGCGCACTCGACGTCGATCAACGGTCTCTACTGCGGCAGCCCCAGCTTCTTCAGCAACTCGGCAAACCGGGAGTCCACGCGCGCATCGTCTAGGCGCTGCTGGCGCATGGTCGGACTTATCATAGTGCGACTGGCAAGTCGGCCACCCTAAATCGACACCGGGTTAGCCGAACAGCAGCCGTTAAGAGTCAAGCACGCGACACACATAGCAGCAACGTTTAAAGCGCCGACTCTCTTCTGGAAAGTAGAGGCCCCGAGAACGGAGCCTCAAGTGCACGAAAATACTCAGCGCGGGCAGTCGTCAGGCAGCGGCCGCCAGTAAATGCCAGTTCTTGGGCAGAATGACTTCATCAATGGCGTGCACGATTCCGTTCGTCGCGATAAGGTCCGCGTGCGTAATGCGGGCCCCATTCACTCGTACATCAGTGGAGGCTACCGTTGCTGTCAGCGTGCTGCCTTGCATTGTCATCACTTCGCCTGACTTCACTTCTTTGGCCATGAAATAGCCCGCAACGACGTGATAGTTCAAGACTGCCTTGAGCTTTGCCGAGTCCCTGAGCAGCGCGTCATAGGCGCCGGACGGAAGCTTTCTGAACGCTTCGTCGGTCGGCGCAAAAACCGTGAACGGACCCTTCACAGCCAGCGCATCGGTTAGACCCGCCGCCTTAATGCCGGCAGCGAAAATCGTGAAACTGCCCGCAGCGATCGCCGTATCGACGATGTTTCTCGCGGGTGCCGTAAAGTTCCTGGCGGCTTCGCTAATAGGAACGGTCTTTGATTGGTTCATAAATTAAACCTAGACGTATAGCCGGTGAGAATTCGCCGGCCAACTCAGCTCGTATTCGGCCGAGGGCACAGAGTATGCGCCGTATGTCGAGCACGTGCGGCGCATCATTAAAAGAAGCAGTACTTCAATAGCTTGCTTATTTGGCCTTGCAATGGGTGTGACACACGCGATGGGTTTCAAAGGTGGGTTCCTGCATGATCGCCTGGTAGTGCATCAGATCGACGGCGCGACAATGCAATGACTCCCAATGGCCGATACCCGCGGTTCACATTCTCAAGAATCGGCGTTGCTTTCAAGACGCTTCGGCCGGTGGCAAACATTCAAGTGACGCATTTGACTCAAGTTTGTAGAGACTCGGGACAATTTTTGGACTGTCAAGATCTGGAAACGTGATGCTCCATTTCGCAATACGGTCCGCGATTGTCCAGAGGATTTCTCGGCAGCAGACGCCTTCGACTCGAAGCCAGATATGACTGGCGTAGCGCAAATGCCTTTCCGGACTCACTCGCTGTAACTTTTCACCTATCGCCGAGCCATCTCCGAATTTTGACATTGTTCTCTCGCAAGATCCTCACTCAGCGCCTTACGGTGGCGCTGGCGCCGCATAGCGTGCAGCCAACGGTGCTCGTATGCGCATCTTCGCACGCCTCGCTCTGATGCCGGTAGGCAACCGAGCAAAATATTTCAACCAATTCCCAAGGGCATGTTCCGGTGCCGTGAGTTGGCGCGTTGCACCAGTCGCAATCCAGGGGAGCCGCTGCCAATTTCATACGAAAGCCGCATTCATTGAGTATCAGTAGCGAACGGTGACGGTCGGATTGCGGTCCTCACCGATGCGCTTGCCCCACAGGGCTTTCAGTCGGCGTTTAAATTGCTGCCAGTTGTCGTTGACGATGTTCCATTTCATGATTGGTCCCCTTTGAATATTATGGTGTGCGTGTTGCCGTGCGGCAGGGCTTGGCGCTGGATGCGTCGCTATGCAGCTTCGCAGCTGTGGTTCTCAGAAGAACTTAGAGCGAGTGCCTTTGGACGTTTGAGCACTTCGCCGATCAAAGCACTGAGCTCTTCGACGTCGACAGGCTTTCTCAGCGGCGAAACATCGGCGGCAAGCGTAGGCTTGCCGATCTCTATCGAAGCCTGATCCATCAGTAACACCGCAGGAACGTTGTAGCCCGCCAATCGACGCGCTTTGTTGATCGCTGCAATGCCGTCGTCCCCGCCAGTGAGGTCTAAATCCGCGATGACGATGTCAATGAGCGATGGCCCCAACCGGGCCATGCGGACTAGGTTGAACGCTTCGCCTGCACTAGCTGCCGCGAACACCCGATATCCTGCGCATAGCAGACAGATCCTTAGTGCCCCCAGAGCCCCTTGATCCTCATCGACTATGAGGACGTGGCGCGCTCGGGACACTGGCCCGGCAACCATGGGCGATTCGGGTCGGTGCAAGGCGAATTTCATGGACCATTCGGCTGACCATGTTTCCGCAGGCGGTGCGAGGGTTGCGCTCATTTCGTGCGGATTTGCGCCAGAAGATCGCGACGCAAGGTCCGTGAGCATTATGGGCTGCCCCGCTGTTTCGGGTTCAGCGATTGTCAGGAAGTCATCAATGAGATCGGTAATCACCTCGAGCATTTGACGTTGCCGTTCGATCATTCTTTGCGCCACCGCGTCGGTCCGCCGAAAATCCCAGTTGTTATTGAGCCGCAGTAATGCCGTCAATGGTTCGCGCAAATCGCGGTGAGCTCCGGCCAACAAGTTGCGCGTCGCCCGACTGGACGATTTGGACTGATCGTTCGCTCGGCGCGAGTCGACGGTGAGTCCTTTCATGCATGGCACATCGTCCTGGCAGGCTTCCTCTGTACGGGACATTTCCCTTAGTGGGGGTCGGGAAATAGGTCCCGAAGCGTTCAGCCCCGAGGCGAGAGTGGTAAAAAATCTTGCTGACATCCGTGTATTGACAACATCTGTCGCGACAGGCGCAGCGCAGAAGTCTTCCGCGAGATCATCGCGAAACTCGGGCGAGTAGTACGGTACCGTGGCGATCATTGTTTTGCGCGCTGACGGAGCGATGGGTAGCAAATTCACCGCAAGCGCTGTGAGATCTTTGGAAACGAATGCCTTCATCCCGTTACGAGTAACCATAATTGACCTACTAGAGTTCAGATCGCTAGGAGCGCGCTCGCCGTACGACGGGATGGTCGCGAGAATGCCTGCACACTCACATTACCGGTGTGCGTCTTCACAATGGAACAACCCACAGGCGACGCTTACTGCGGTAAGCCTATTTAGTTCGGAGGACTGGTCGGATTGCGGGCTGGCGAGAGTGGCGGCGAAATCGCGCCCGAGCCAATAATTACCCGTAAGAAGAAAGAGTCACGAGCCAGCAATGACCCTAGGCTAACCGCCACGCAATGTCCATCGTTATCGGAGCGCTATCCGCAGCTAGCTCAGAAGCTTGAGAAGACACGAAGCGTCTCAGATGGCGATAGCTGCGAGGTGCCGCAAGGCACCTCGCAGGGACATGCGCTCGCCATTTTTGATAATTAGGTTCAGGTGGAGGCGCGATTGTCTAGATCACGAGTACACCACGCGCCGCTGCGCGCCGTCAGTGCGGTGGAGCACTAAGGGTAGAGGCCCAGGTGCCGCTCTCTGCATATGAGGAGGCCAGTGTCAGTATGCCGCGCGCCAGCGTGCCGGCGTGAATTCGCGTATGAACTGGTAGTGACCGTGGATGCCACGGACCGTCCGCCAATCGTTTCCTGCTTTCTGGGAGGCGAGCACGGCTGCTCAATTGTGCAAAGCGCCATGGTCTCTACCAATTGTGGCCGACGCGGACTTTCCCATTTTCACCCCAAGCCGCCACTCGCGTTGTAGTGGGATACTTTTTATTCACTCGTTCTTCCGGTCGCTCGATGATTCGCAACTGAATGTCTTCATCATGCGCTTTGATGAGTAGTCGGCGTTCCTCCTTCGAATCCTTAATCGCGAATTTCCGACGCTGCGCAGCCAAGGAGATAAAAAACTCCAGTAAGCGCGCTAGGCAACCGACAAGCCAGCGGTTCAATACGTAGCATCGACTCTCGGGTGTAACGGTAGCCGCATAGACGGCCCCGCGGCCCAGCCAGAAGCCTCCCACTCGCTAAACTAACTGAGTATCCAAACATGAACTCCGAACTATCTCGAAAGATCATTGTTGCCAGCGGCATGGCCCTTGTCGTCGGCATCATTGCCGTCACGGTCGCGCTGCGCTCCCACCACCCTGTCTCAGTCGCTCAGATCGCCCAACCGCCTGCCGCCCTCGCCCAGGTTCCCGACGCCCCGGCCCCAGTCGCTCCTACCCCGGACGTCCCTGCCGCGGTCGCTCCGATCCCGGATGCGTCTAACGCGATCGCTGACAACGATAACGTTGACGCCAAATTCGCCGACTCGGCCAGTTCCGTTGCCGTCGAGCCCAAGGTCATTGGCAACCGGCATCAGGCCAAGGCGCGCATGAGCGCCGACACGACCGACCATACCGTCGCGCCGGAGTCTACCGTCGACTCAAGCGAGAAATCCGCAGACGAGACCCTCGCCAAAAGCGTGGCCGGCGAAACGAATGGTGTCGACCTGCCGATCCCGTCGACTGTCAGCAACACGGCTACCGATGCCCAGGAAGGCGCAACGGGCAAGGAGCCCGCCGGTTCGGACAGCCGAATTACCACCGAGGTGAAATCCCAGTTCGCTGCCGACGGTATCGGCAAAGACGTCGACATCGGTGTGACCACGACGCAGGGTGTCGTCGTACTGACCGGCACGCTGGTCACACAGGACGCCATCGATCGCGTCCGGAATGTCGCCGAGCAGGTTAAGGACGTGAAGAGCGTAGATACTTCCGCGATGAAGGTCACCAGCACTTAACGACCTGGAAAACCCTGGCACTTCGCGAGGAGCACTCAATTCGCTGCGGCGAAGACACAGCTGCCGACCTTCACCGGGAACCCGCCAGGAGGGACGCGCAGCGAGGCGGTTCCAAGACCGCCCTCGCTGTGTTCGCCGGATCAGCCTTGATGAAGGCGGGCAGCTTCGCAGCGGAAGGAACCTTCTCTGTTTACATTGGTGTGGAGAGAGCTCCAACGTTGATCCGAGATCGCGATATCGAGAGCCAAAAGTTGAGGGGCAAAATATTGGACAATTACGTCCGTGTCATTCCGGGCCAAAGGGCTGCTTTTGATGGGTGGAATTGACTCACTAATGGCCAAAATGAACCACAGCCCGCGGTTCGCAAATGCGCATGAAACATACCCATCGCGAGCTATCAGACTGACTCTTCGAAGCAGCGGTGCCTACCAGTTTAAGGTGGCCAGCATGGCTGCGTAGGTCTCGATGCCGTCCCACAGAGATGAGCGTTTTACGGATATTTGGGACCGAGCTTCCGCGCGCGCTCTACAATAGTACCTGGGTTTGCGCTACTTTTTCTATTCACCGTAGTTACTTTGAATGATGCTGATCTCCTCCTTGGTTACGGCGATTTCCTTGTCGTCGGTAGCGTTACTCAGCTTTCCCTTAAGGTGTGGCAGTAGGAATTTTGTGTAGTAATTAGAGAACTCTTTATTCGCCTTCACCAGCTTGCCGTTTGCGAATCTGCAAATATCGGGAAGAATGACCGCAGGGTCCGCACCGTTATAGGGTCCGAGGAGATCAGGAACTAGTATTTCTCTCCTGCCATTATGACCCAAATCCGCGAGGCTCGAGTCAAGGTGCACAAAGTTAGCCCCATTTGTAGATACATCAAATCGCGCGATCTTTCCCTTTTGCTGAGAGAATACTGTTAGGCCTGTATAAAAGGCGCGTCCTGTGACATCGGCAGTGCAAAGCAATTCGAGTTGATTGTCATTGTTAAGAGCAACGATTAAATACTCGCCTATGGCTTGCGGATCGGCCGGGTCCTGATCCTCAGGAGCGAGAGTCCGATTGTAAAACGCAGCTACGGCATTAGTATCGTGAAACACGGCTTTCAGCTTGGCGGCATTTTCAGCAGTCCATCCGATAGCGCTTGCAGCGCTAAC
>Ga0302324_100018918_pt1 | contig 13552 bp, 11 predicted proteins | sample Palsa_T0_1_FD_201949 | JGI IMG/M metagenome (GOLD analysis project Ga0302324, IMG submission 201949) | Peat permafrost microbial communities from Stordalen Mire near Abisko, Sweden - Palsa_T0_1 | ecosystem: Environmental > Terrestrial > Soil > Palsa > Peat permafrost | place: Sweden: Abisko...
CAGGGAACACTCGCGCCGGTCCGGTCGGTTCCCTTTCCAACCAAAGGCCGTGTCCCGAGGCGAGAAGATCAATCGCAATCGGATGATGAGCCGTCAACACAACTTGGAAGCGGCCTTCCAAAGCAGCATCTTCGAGTCGGACAAGAAGTGGTTGAATTTCTGGCAAGCCTAGAAAATTGCTCGGTTCGTCTAACAACAGTGATCCGCCGCGCTCGGTGGCGGCTGCAATCGCGACTTCCAAAATGATCAGCGCGATTTGACCGGAAGAAAGCTCGTCCAGGCGAAATTTCAGAGGTTTTGGCGTCGACTCAAAATAACACTCAAGAATGCTGGAATCCCCGGATGGAGTTACCTGAAAGTAGAGAAAACCGGGAAGGGATCCCTTCGCCAGGCTCTGTTCCGCCTTTCGCCCGATGAGCGCCTCCGCAGTCGATATATGCCGTAACCATCCGGCAAAATCGGAACAATCTGGAGTGGGGATCTCAATGGACTGCTTCCCAGTGGCAACGGCTTTAACTAGACCGGGATTTAATTGCAAAACAAGCATATTCTCGAAGGCCTTTTTAAAAGCGATCAATTTCTTGTTCTCAGGTCTTTCATAGACGCGCGAGATGCCGGAAACATGCCAATCCGGCTGCATCTCGACAGGGTTACCGCTCTGCTTGTCACTATGCAGCCGGATTTTTTGGTCAGTTCCCTCAAACAAAGGCTTCCCATTCAAAAACAGGGTTTCCTCGACAACCTTATTCAACGACCGCTCTGGTGCTTCGTGCCGAATGCGAAGGCGATAAACATATTCGCCATGATCCTCCAGTTTCACTCCCAACTCAAAAGTCTGTTCGATCCTTGTGTCCCAGCGGCATCGAGTTTCAGGTGGAAACAGGTCGAGGGATCGACCGCGCCCAGTAACAAAGTCCCGCACATTGGCGAACAACGCGAGGACTGTCGATTTTCCGGTTCCGTTGGAACCCAGCAGGACGGAAAGGGGATTGAGGTCCAGCGTGAATGCTGAAAAGCACCGGTAATTGTCCGCGTACAAGCGCACAAACATAATTGCCATTAATACCGCGATTTGCCGTCACGAATCAAGCCTGATCGGGTTTGCAACTTCCGTCGAAAATCACGCTGGAATTAGGCGGCATCCGTTATATCTTGGGACGAGTTGGTTTGCTAATGACCATTCCGCACATTCCAGCACTGCGCCGCGGACGAGCTTACGAAAGTCTCGACCGCAGCAATATTGTCGATTGCCGCACCGGCGAAGTCCTGGCCACGCTCAGCCAGGTCAACGCCGGTATCGTGCGCAAGGATTTGACGCGCGTCACCGAAGCGCGAAGCGCCTTGAAGCAATTGACCGTCGCCCGCCTCCTGGAAATCTGCGCCCAGGCGGGGGCGCAATTCCTCATTGGCACGCTGCCGCTGGGCGGCGGCGCGACGCAATCGCCGCGTCAATACTTGGAATCACTTTCCGCCAGCAGCGGCCTGCCGCACGTCATGGTGCGGCGCAACATGGCCAAAATCCACGCCGCCCTCACCAACATGCCGGCCATGCTCAAAGGCCTGGCGCGCGGGTTGGACCTGTCGCTCCTGGATAAAGGGCATGGCCAGCGCCTGTGCTTTTATGCGGTCACGCAGAGTCTCGGGCTGGTTATGCCGAGCAATTCGCCGGCGGTCAATTCGCTCTGGCTGCCGGCCATCGCGTTGAAAATTCCAGTCGTCATCAAGCCGGGGCGCGAGGAGCCCTGGACGCCTTTTCGCTTGATCCAGGCCTTCATCGCCGCCGGCTGTCCGGCGGAGGCTTTTGGGTTTTATCCCACCGATCACGAGGGGGCGGGCGAAATCCTGCGTGGGTGCGGACGCGCGCTGATCTTCGGCGACAAAAGCACGACCTCGGCCTACGCCAACAATCCGGCCATTCAAATTCACGGCCCCGGCTACAGCAAAATTCTTATTGGCGATGATCAAATCGAACGCTGGCCGGAGTTTATCGACTTGATGGTGAATTCCATTTCGGACAACGGCGGCCGCAGTTGCATCAACGCCTCGGCCATCGTCGTGCCGAAATACGCGGAGGAAATCGCCGAGGCCCTCGCGCGCAAGCTGGGACCCGTCGGGCCTTTGCCCGCCGCCGATGACGAGGCCCGGCTGGCCGGCTTCGCCAATCCCAAGATGGCCGATTATATCGATGGCTCCATCGACGAGGGCCTCAAGACTCCGGGCGCGCGCGAGGTGACGGCGGCCTTCCGCGACGGCCCGCGCAAAGTTCAGTTTGAAGGCGGCACTTATCTGCGGCCCACCATTGTGAGGTGCGATTCCTTCGACCACCCGCTGGCCAACCGCGAGTTTCTCTGTCCCTATGCCAGCGTCGTCTCCGTGCCACAGGCGGCCATGCTCGAAAAAATCGGGCCGTCGCTGGCCGTCACCGCCATCACGCGCGACGAGGCGTTCATCGCGCAATTGGTGGAATCGCCGCTGATCGATCGCCTCAACATCGGCCCCATTTCCACCATGACCATTTCCTGGGACCAGCCGCACGAGGGCAATATGTTTGAGTTCCTCTACAAGCGGCGCGCCCTGGAGATCGCCAAATGAGCACGTCCTCTTCCTCTGCCAGCCCTTTCGACCATCAGCCGCGCACGCGCATCGTCTTTGCCATCGACGCCTCGGCGCAGACCGGCGAACTGGCCCGCGCCACTGGCATGAAAAAAGTGCTCGTCGTCACCGACGCCGGCGTGGTAGCCGCCGGCCACGCCCAACGCGTGCTCCAATCTTTGAACCAGGCGGGCGTGGCGACGGTCCTCTTCGACAAGGCGCGTGAGAACCCGACCACCGCCGATGTCGATGCATGCCTGGCGGCCGCCCGCAACGCCGGCATCGACGGCTTGGTCGGCCTGGGCGGGGGCAGCAGCATGGACACGGCCAAGGGCTGCAATTTTGTATTGACAAACGGGGGGCGGATGCAGGATTACCAGGGCGTGGGCAAAGCCGCGCGGCCCATGCTCCCGTTCATCGCCATTCCGACCACCGCCGGCACGGGCAGCGAGTGCCAATCCTTCGCCCTTATCGCCGACATCGAGACTCACCAGAAAATGGCTTGCGGCGACGCCAAAGCCGCCGCGCGTATCGCCATTCTGGACCCGGCGCTGACGCTTTCCCAACCGGCCCGGGTGGCCGCCTGCACGGGCCTGGACGCGCTCTCGCACGCCTTGGAAACGGCGGTCACCAGGAAGCGCAACGCGTTCTCGCTGGCTTATTCGCGCGAGGCCCTGCGCCTTTGCTCCACGTCCCTGCCGCTGGTCCTGCAACAGGGCGGGAACCTCGAGGCCCGCGCGGGCATGTTGCTGGGCGCGGCTCTGGGCGGGCTGGCCATCGAGAACAGCATGCTCGGCGCGGCCCACGCCGCCGCCAATCCGTTGACGGCCCATTTTCGCCTTGTGCATGGCCAGGCCGTGGGACTGATGCTCCCGGCTGTCATCCGGTTCAATGCCGCCGATCCCGAGTCCGCCCGGCTCTACGACGAACTGGGCGAAAAAAATGCCGCCGGGCTGGCGGCCCGGGTGGAGTGGCTTCTGAATCTGGCGGGCATGCCCCGTTCGCTGGCCGATTGCTCCGTGACGCCGTCCGCCATTCCGATGCTGGCGGCCGAAGCAGCCAGGCAATGGACCGCCGGCTTCAATCCGCGTCCCGTCGGCGAGAAGGATTTCGTCCAGTTATACGAGACGGCCTTTGAGCCGCGCGGTCCGGGCGCGCCGTGAGGACGTCGCGGCCGCTTACTTGATGTGCAATTCGTAGTCGCGCGACATGAAGCTGTTGGGGCGCGGGCCGCCGAAAGCGTTGTCAAGAAAATCAAACTTGTAATGGTAAAGGACCATGTCCTTGTCGGCCGGCACCGGAATGTAGGCCTGCCAGCGATCCAGGACCAGCGGGACGGGCTGCATCGGGTAGGTGTCGAAATTATTGACCACCACCAGCGGCTTCAAGGAATCGGGCCGGACCACTTGCCGGTGGGTGGTCCATTGCGCTTCCACCCGGTAGTAACCCGAGGGGTCTCGCGGGTAATGCGAAGGGGCCAGGTTGGTGATCGAGGTGCAGCCGGTCAAAAAAGCCGACAGCATCAACAGGCCAAATAATTTCTTCATGTTGTGTTCATCCTTGGCGCGGGCGCACCAGCGCGGCCGCCACCAAGGCCGATGGTGGAGGCTGCGCGTTTGCAATTCAAGCGGTTTTCAGCGCCGCCAGGACCAACCCGGTCTTGTGACGTCCGGAGCGCTCTTTTTGTGCCATGTCACCATTGCCTTCCACGCGAACAATGTTAATATATTGACATGAAATTGACGGCGATCATTTACCCTGATTCAGAAACCGACTTGCTCGTGGCGGAATGTCCAGAAATCGGCACGGCCAGCCAAGGCCACACCGAGGCGGAGGCTCTCGCCAACTTGCGAGAGGCCACCGATCTTTACCTCGAATCATTTCCACACGCCGTCAGGAAGCCAACGGCGATCCGCACTTTTGAATTAGCACATGGCTAAACTGCCCATCGTGTCCGGCACGGAGGCGGTAAAGGCTTTGAAACGACTCGGATTCTTCGTCGACCGTCAGCGCGGCAGCCATGTCGTCCTCAAAAAAATCACACCCGAAGGCGAGCGCGGTTGCGTCATTCCTATGCACCGGGAGGTTGCCCTTGGCACTCTGCGGAGTGCGCTGAAGATAGCGGGCGTCTCGCCGGAAGAGTTCACCGACGCATTGTAGTTTCGCGTCAGAAGGAAAACAGCCGTAGCCAAACCATTTTGGGCATGTCCAGAGCGCTCTTTCCGTGCTTGCGCAAAATGGATTTGTGCCTAATATAACACCCCGCGCTGGACGCTGGCGGACGACCCGGCCAGGACGCGCGGCGGACGAGCTTGAATTTTTAGTATGATTGGCACAATTCGACGGCACCAAAAATGGCTGTGGGGGGTGATTATCGCCGCCACCATTTCCACCTTCGTTGTTTATCTGAATCCTGCCTCCAAGTACGGCGGAGGCATGGGGTCTTCTGCTCCGGCGTCCGCGCCCAACCTGGGTGCGATCAACGGCGAACCGGTCACCCCGGAGCAATTCCAGGCCGCCGAAAGGGAAGCCGCCATCTTTTTCTATATCCGCACCGGCGTCTGGCCCAGTACCGAGGAGCAAAAAAAGCAGCTCGTGCAGTTGGCTCAACAGTCGCTGGTGCTCCAATCCCTCATGAAGGATTACAAGATCAACGCCACTACCGACGCCGCCGCCCGTTTCGCCAAGCAGGTCTTCCGCGTCCCGCCGGATCAAGCGTTGCCGCTGGACAAGTTCAATGAATGGGCCCAGAACGAACTGATGAAAAAAGGCGGGTTGACCGTGGACGACTTCGACCGCTTCGCCCGCCATCAAGCCGGCCAGGAATGCCTGGTCACACTCTTCGGCATGAGCGGACAACTCATTACCCCCAAGGAAGCGGAGTTCTTTTATCGCCGCGAAAATCAACCCATGGTCACCGAAGTCGTTGCCTTCCCCACCACCAATTTTTACGGCGCCACCGCGCCCACCGAGGCCGAATTGCAGGATTATTTTACCAAGCACGAAGCCGATTACCGATTGCCCGACCGCGTGCGGATCAACTACCTCGCCTTTAATTTCTCCAATTACACCGCCCAAGCCGACAAAATACTGGGCACCAACGTGGACGAAAAGGTCGATGCCTACTACCACCAGCAAGGCGCGGACGCTTTCAAAGATGAATCCGGCCAGCCTCTGAGTTCCGCCGCGGCCATGGCCGAGATCAAAGAGAGAATGCGCACCATGGCCGAGATGCAGGAGGCCAGAAAAGAGGCCAATGCCTTTCTGCTCGCTTTGTCCGAAGGCCACGACGACACGCATCCTTATGCCCCGACCGACTTGGAGAAGCTGGCCAAAACCAAGGGCCTGACAGTCAAGACTACCGAGCCATTCGACGAGAAGAAAGGCTCCAAAGACCTCCTCCTGCCGCCCCGCGCTTTGCACTTGATCTTCAGCTTGCGCGCGGATGCGCCGGACGACGCGGGGAAGTCCATGCTTTACGTCTCCTCGCCGCTGATCGGCGAGAAAGAGGTTTATGCCGCCGGCCTGCAGGAGCGGATTCCCAGCCAGTTGCAAACCCTGGCCGCCGTCCACGATCAGGTGTTGAAGGACTACCGCGACTCCAAATCCCTCGCCTTGGCCGCGGAGGCAGGGGAGAAATTTGCCAACGCTCTCCATGTGGGCCTGATGCAAGGCCAATCGTTCGACGCCCTTTGCGCGGCGCAGAACGTCAAACCTCAGTCTCTGCCCTTCTTCGCCTTGACCACCACCAACGTGCCGCCGGGTCTGGACAAAACTTCCTTCCAACAGTTGCAGGAAACTGTTTTTCCGCTGCCGGCCGGCCAGAGTTCCAAATACATTCCCATCACCGACGGTGGCATTGTCGCCTACGTGAAGGAGCGGTTGCCGGTCGATGAGGCCCGCATGGCGCAGGAGTTTCCTTTCTTTCTGGCCCGCATGCGCGAGCAGCGCCAGACCGCCGCCTTCAGCATCTGGCTGGACCGCCAATACCGATTGCGCTGGACCCCGCCTCCGCCCACCGGCGACCAGAGCAGCCCGGGCTGAGACGTGAGCGAGATTCTCAAACTCTCCTCCCCGGCCACGGCCCAATTCTGGAAGATTCCGATCCTCTTTGAGGACCCCCACCTTTTGGCGCTGGACAAACCCGCCGACTTGCCGCTCTCGCCCGACCGCCACGAGCCGGAGCGCCCCAACGTGATGCAGTTGCTGCACCGCGACCTGCTGCGCGGCGCCGCTTGGGCCAAAGCGCGCGGCCTCGATTACCTCATGCATGCCCACCGGCTTGATCCCCACGTCAGCGGCGTCCTTTTGCTGGCCAAGGACAAGCCGACGCTGGTGGCCTTGGCCAGCCAATTCGGCTCCGAGAAGCCGGTCAGGATTTTTGCCGCGCTGGTTCGCGGCGCATCCGCAACCTCCACCTTCGACTGCGAGGCCAAACTCGCGCCGCATCCTTTGCGGCCGGGTTACATGCGAGTGGACGCCAGGGAGGGCAAGCGTTCGCGCACCACCTTCACGGTCCGGGAAGCCTTCGACGGTTTCCTGCTCCTGGAATGCCGTCCGCTGACAGGCCGATCCCACCAAATCCGCGCCCACCTCAAGCACCTGCGCTTGCCGCTGGTGGGCGACGATCTTTACGGCGGTCCGCCGCTTTGGCTTTCCACGCTCAAGACCGAATACCGTCTCAAGCCCGGCCGGACCGAGCAGCCGCTGATCGCCAGGGCGGCCTTGCACGCCGAGCAACTGATCCTGCGCCATCCCGCCGGCGGGGAGAGCGGCAGTGGCAGCGGCGGCGGCGGCGGGAGCTTGCGCCTGGAGGCGCCGTGGCCGAACGACCTGGCCGTCGCTGTCAAATACTTGCGCCGCTACGGGGGGCAATAAGTCAATACTAATTAACTCACCAGCCATTGCAGGATCGCCTTCTGGCAATGCAGGCGGTTGGCGGCCTGGTCAAATATAGTTTCGGCGTTGGCTTCGAACGTCTCCTCGTCTATTTCCTTGCCCCGATAAGCCGGCAGACAGTGCATGACCAGCGCCTCCGGCTTGGCCAGCTTGACCAACGCTTGGTTGATCTGGTAGCCGTCCAGTTCCCGCAGGCGCTCGGCGGACTCGGATTCCTTGCCCATCGAGACCCACACGTCCGTGTAAAGCAGGTCGGCCCCCTGCGCCGCGCCGCGCACGTCCTCCGTGCAGATGATTTTCCCCCCGGCGCGCCGCAACAGTTCCGGCGAGGGCTGAAATTTCTTGGGCGTCGCCAGGCGCAGTTCGAAATCCAATTTGGCGGCCGCGAACATCCATGACACCGGCACGTTGCACGCGCCGTCGCCGACAAATACGACCCTTTTGCCCGCAATAGGGCCGCGCTTTTCCTGATACGTGTAGATGTCGGTCAGGATTTGGCAGGGATGCTCCTGGTCGGTCAGCGCGTTGATGGTCGGGATGGCCGCGAATTGGGCGAATTCCTCCACGTCGTGCTGCGCATAGGTGCGGATGACCGCGCCGTCGAGCATGCGGCCCAGTACGCGCGCGGTGTCCTTGATCGGCTCGCCGCGGCCGAGTTGGATGTCGCTGCTGTTGAGAAACAGGACGTGGCCGCCCAACTCGCGGATGCCGACCTCAAAGGAGACGCGCGTGCGGGTGGAGGACTTGGAAAAAAGCAGAGCCCAGAACTTGCCGGCCAGCGGCAAAGTGGGGTGGCAGCCGCGCTCTTTCTTCATCGGGCCGGTGGCGGCGAGGATGTGTTCCATGTCCGGCCGCGACATGGTCTCCAGGCTCAAGAGGTGTTTCATGGCGTCAACTGGGCTAGAACGGTTTCAATCAACCCGACCCCTTCCGCCGCTTCAGCACGCGACAAGTTCAACGGCGGCAGCAGGCGGATGACCCGGCTCCCGGCGGGCACAGCCAGCACGCCGGCTCGATGCAGGGCGTTGACGAATTGAATCGCCGCCGCTTTGTCGCTGGCCGCGAAGGCGGGAATTTTTTCCTCCAATTCCAAGCCGATCATCAGCCCCAATCCGCGCACCTGCCGCAGGACGGTCGGATGCCGGGCGGCCAGACGCGAGAGTTCGCCCAGCAGAAATGCTCCCACGGCGCGGGCATTGGCGGCCAGGTGGTCCCGCTCGATGACCTGCAATACTTTCAGAGCCACGGCGCACGCCAGAGGCCCGCCGCCAAACGTGCTCCCGTGCGTGCCCGTCCCCAGCAAATCCGCGTACGGCGCGCGCGCCCAAAATGCGCCGATAGGAAAGCCCCCACCCAGCGATTTGGCCATAGCCAGGCCGTCGGGCAAAAACTTCGCGGCCTCCGGGCCCGGCGCGTCCTCCAGGATGCGTTGGTAACTTTGGAAACGGCCGGTGCGGAAATGTCCGCATTGCACTCCGTCCATGAGCAGCAGCAGTTTTTTTTCGTCGCACAACTGGCGCAAACCCAGAAGGTAGGCGGGCGTTGCGGGCGTCACGCCGCCTTCGCCTTGCACGCCCTCGATCAGAATGGCGGCGGTGGCCGGGGACAAAGCCGCGCGCGCGGCCGCCAGGTCGTTGAAGGGAATTTGCCGGAAGCCGGGCACCATGGGCTCGAAACCTTTCTTGACTTTGGCCTGTCCGGTGGCCGAGATTCCGGCCAGCGTGCGGCCGTGAAAGGAATTTTCCGCCGTGAGAATTTCGTAACGCCCCTCGTCATGGCCGAACTTGCGCGCCAGCTTGAACAGGCCCTCGTCGGCCTCGCCGCCGCTGTTGCAAAAGAAAATCTTGCCCGGCCCGATCAGCCCGACCAGTTGCTCGGCCAGCAGTCCCTGCGGCTGCTGGTAATAAAGATTGGAGATGTGCGAGAGCTTGCCCGACTGCTCGATCAGCGCGGCGGTGATGTCGGGCGAAGCGTGGCCCAGCGCGCAGACGGCGATGCCGCCGCCCAGATCCAGGTAGCACTTGCCGTTGACGTCCCAGACGCGCGAGCCTTCGCCGCGTTCCAGCGCCAGGTCGAACCGCCCGTAAGAAGGGACCACGTTCTTGCGGAACCGTTCCTGAATGGATTGCAGTTCATTGCGCACGACCGCCGGCGGTGGAGGTAGAATGTCTCTCATTTTTCCGCCTGAATGGCGTCCCAGGTTTCCAGGTACATCTCCCGCACCGCCGCCAGGACGGCCAGGCTCCGCCGCAGCTTTCGGCGCAGAATCAGTTCCACCACGTCGGTCTTGTCACGCAGCCGGCGCAGAGGCGAGTTGGCCCAACTGTCCAGCTTGAGCGAAATCAATTCTTCCAGCGTGACGAATTGGAGATGGTCGCTGGCCGTCGTGGGCGCGGGAAACGGCACCTTGCAGCCGGCTTTCAAAACTTGGGCTGCCGGCAGTAAGTCAATCATAACCCCGCTCCGCTTGTCGCGCAGCCGGTCCTGGGCCTCAGGCACCCGCGCCAGGTGGCCGGACAAATCCGCCGTCCCAAATTCCGCCGCTTCCAATACATCCGGCACGATGATATCGACGTCGATCGTGACGCGAGGGTAGCCGTGCTCCTGCACCGCCAGGCCGCCGGCGATGAGATGCGCGATGTCATAGCGCGCCAGCACCGCCGCCACCGTGCGGGCGGTCTCCGCAACGGCGCTGGTGCCGGTCGCTTCGCGCAAATAAAATGCCTCGTCACTAACCATTGGCGGCGATGTTGTCATGTTGCCTCGGCCGATTCAACCATAAGAAAAGGCTAAGAGCTAAATTCTAGCCAAAGAAATTTGAAATTTGGGCGTGGCGGCAGCAACGCCCTACCCAAGGGCGGTAGGGCGGCGCTGCGCCGCCCAAATCTGTGAGATAAATTGACGAGATTTCAACGGTAAGAATCTAAAGTCTAAAATCGTTCCAGGCCTTAGCCTTCAGCCTTTCCTTCAAAATCATGCGATCAATTCGGTCCCCGTTCCCTCGCGCGTGAAAATCTCCAGCAGGATCGCGTGCGGCACGCGGCCATCGACAAAGGACACTTTTTCCACCCCCGCCTGCAGCGCGGCCAGCGCCGCCTCGATCTTCGGAATCATGCCCTTGTCAATTATACCGGACTTTCTCAACTCCCGCGCCTCCTCCGCCCGCAGCCGCGAGATCACGCTGCCGGGGTCCTTGGGGTCGCGCAACACGCCGGCCACGTCACTCATAAAAATCAACCGCCCGGCCCCCAGCGCGATGGCCATTTGGGCGGCGGCCGTGTCCGCGTTGCAATTGTAAAGGCGGCCGTCCTCGCCCCTGGCCGTCGGACTGCTGACCGGCGTCATCCTTCCGAGCAGGCAATCCCGCACCTCCACGGTCTTGACCGCCGCGACTTCGCCCAGCAAACCGGCGTCCACCTTCATGCCCGCCGCGTCGTGCAGCCAGAGTTTGCGCGCGGTGAAAATGTCCGCGCCGGAAAAGCCTTTGGCCTGGCCGCCGCATTTTTGGATGTCGGCGACGATCTCGGGATTGATCTCCCGCGAGAGCACTCGTTCGACCACCTCCATCGTCGATTCGTCGGTGACGCGCAGGCCCTGGATGAAGCGGGCTTTGAGTCCCGATTGTTCCATGGCGCGGGTGATGGCCTTGCCGCCGCCATGCACCACCACTGGCAGGATGCCGGCCGCCGCCAGAAAGACCAGGTCGCGCGCCACGCCTTCGCGCACGGCGGGGTCTGGGGAATCCATGAAACTGCCGCCATATTTGACGACAAAGATTTTGCCGCGAAAGCGCAACAAATACGGCAGCGCCTCCAGCAACACATCCGCTTTGGAAATCGAGTCCTGCATTTAATCGGTTTGATTTGGTTTGATTTGGTTTGATTCGGCACGATTCACTTTGATCCGCCTTGGGGCGCTGTTGCTCGCTTGGCCAATCCCGAAGGGATTGAATCTTTCAGCCCACGGTTGCGAGGAACGAGCTACCCTGGGTGAGGAAAGAGAGAAATCACAACCCTGAAAGGGTTGAATCTCTCCATTTCTCCGGGCCCTCTCCTGGGAGAGAATTCGCCGAAGAATTTCGCGCATTGATCCCCAGAACCCATGCGCGCCGTTCCATCTCCCTCTCCTCCACACACTTGTGGAGGAGAGGGTCGGGGTGAGGAGGTTCCCTTTTCGATTCATGTTCATGGGGAGAGGATCAGGGTGAGGGCGAGCCCCATCTCCCATCATCCTTTGCCCCTCCTGAGTGCCAGGGTAAGCGCGAGCCCAATCACCACTTGCCTCATTTTGGCCAAGCCACGAGCAAGATACTCTCATGGCCCCATCATCTTACCAACGACGATGTGCGTCAAGTGGTGCGGCACCACCAAAATGGGCTGCGCGCGTGGCGTCGAGAAATTTTTTTCGGGAGGGCGGAGCAGCCTGCAAAGCGGGCCGCTCCTAATTTGTTCTGACTCCGCAACGCCCTGACTTAATAAATATTAGGGCCTCGCGGAGCTCCGCCCTCCCGAAATTGGGGATGGGTTCCTCACATAATGGTGTTATTGTTCGACAATCCCAGTCCTACGGTGCATTCTCCCGATACGTCACGATGAAAGCCTTCATTTTTGCCGCCGCCATCATGGCAGCGTTACTCCGCCCACTTCTCGCCCAACAGGCCGTTCCAACGGAGCCTCCGCGGCAGCCAGGCAAAAGCCCGATCAAAGTCTTCATTCTCGCCGGCCAGTCCAACATGCAAGGCCAGGGCGTCGTGGAGGCCAAAGACGACGCCGGCAAAGAGAAGCCCGGCACCCTCCTGGCCATGTTGCATGATCCCGCCAAAGCTCCTTTGCTCAAACACTTGGTGGACGCCAACGGCCATTGGGCCGAGGGCCGCGAAAACGTTTGGGTCTATGACATCAGCGAGCAAGGCGCCAGTCACGGGCCGCTGGCCTTCGGCTACGGCTGGGACCTGGGCAACAAGCAGTGGTTCGGACCGGAGCTGCAATTCGGCCACGTGCTGGGCCATGAACTGGACAACCAGGTGCTGATCATCAAGACCGCTTGGGGCGGAAAGGACCTTTACAAGGATTTTCGCCCTCCGAGTTCCGCCGGCGCCGTGGGGCCTTATTACACCGAGATGCTGGATACCGTCCACAAAGTCCTCGCCAACTTGAACACACTCTTCCCGGCTTATAACGGTGGCGGATATGAACTCGCCGGCTTCGTCTGGTGGCACGGCTGGAATGACTTTTGCGACCCCAAACACGCCGTGCCGGAGTATGAGCAGAATCTAGCGAACCTGATCAAGGATGTGCGCCGCGACTTAAAGGCGCCAAAACTGCCGGTTGTGATCGGCGAATTCACCGGCCCCTGGGGAACGGATGCCAAGGACCTTCCCCCGGCCGCGCTAACCATCAGAAATGCGCAAGCCGCCTTAGCCGCGATGCCGGAATTCAAAGCCACGGTCAAGTTTGTCCCGACCCACGACTTTGTGCGCGCCGAGAAGGACTCCCCCAGCGATCAGACCTACCATGAGTTCCAAAATGGAGAGACCTATTTCCTCGTCGGCGACGCCTTGGGCCGAGCGATGCAGCAGCTCATCGCCGAGCCAGCCGCGCAATAATGCGCGCGACAGGAAACAAAAATCGCCATGTCCAATCAGCCCGCAATCTCTTCCTCCCATTCCCCTGCCCAATGCCTTTTGTTCTATTCCCTTGACAATCATTCCCTTGACTATGGCTTTGTCTCAAGTGGCAGGCCAACGCATGAAGCCGTCGCCAACATCTAAATCTTTTTTCTTTGCGCTCTTTGTGTTCTTTTGTGGCTAATTCAATTTCGCTGTGAATTAAACCAGCGGCAACGCCGTGAATTTCCGGCCCAGGATGGCTTCGCTGTTGGTCTTGAGCCACGAGTCCAATAGCCCGGCATAAACGGCACGGAAATCGACGTTGTATTTCAAGTCGCCATTGAACAAGTCCACGGGCGCCAGGCTGGGATATTGGCCGTGCAATCCGGCTCGGACTTTATCGCCGAGCACAAACATCGGAGCCGCCGCGCCGTGGTCGGTGCCGCCGTTGGC
>Ga0302324_100018919_pt1 | contig 13551 bp, 12 predicted proteins | sample Palsa_T0_1_FD_201949 | JGI IMG/M metagenome (GOLD analysis project Ga0302324, IMG submission 201949) | Peat permafrost microbial communities from Stordalen Mire near Abisko, Sweden - Palsa_T0_1 | ecosystem: Environmental > Terrestrial > Soil > Palsa > Peat permafrost | place: Sweden: Abisko...
CCGAGTCCGTCGAAGCGCCTCGCGCCCGATTTCTTCTTCCAGCCGCAGATCTATCGCGCCGATGGAGAGAGTATCAGCCTGCCGGCTGGTTACTATAACATCACTTACACAGGCGGGCCGGAGTACCGCGTGCACACCAAGGAATTCGCCGTGGACGACAAAGGCCCGAGTGAGCTGGCGTTTCAACTGGAGCGCTGGATCGATCCGGCGAGCTACGGCTGGTATTCCGGAGATCACCACGTGCATGCGGCGGGCTGCTCGCATTATCAGAATCCAACGGAGGGCGTGCTGCCGCAGGATATGATCCGGCAGATATCGGGCGAGGGGCTGAACATCGGCTCCGTGCTCACATGGGGACCGGATTACTACTATCAAAAACAGTTCTTTTCCGGGCACGACGATCCGCTCTCCAAGGCGGACGAATTGATGCACTACGATCTGGAGGTGTCCGGATTTCCGTCGAGCCATGCCGGCCACATCGTGCTGCTCGGCTTGCGGGAGCAGGATTACCCAGGCGCCACGCGCATTTCAGATTGGCCGACTTGGGATCTGCCGATTTTCCGCTGGGCCAAGGCACAGGGCGCCGTAGTAGGATTCGCGCACTCGGGTTGGGGCCTGGAAGTGATGAGCGACGACCTGCCCAATTACGAGATGCCGGGATTCGACGGGATTGGCGCGAACGAGTATATCGTGGATGTCACTGAGCCGGGGTTGGTGGATTTCATTTCGTCGGTGGACACGCCCTATGTGTGGGAGCTGAGCATCTGGTATCACACGCTGAATGTTGGATTCCGGACGCGCATCGCGGGCGAGACCGATTTCCCCTGCATTTACGATCAACGGGTCGGCATCGGACGCACTTATACGAAGCTGGACAACCTGAGTTATACGAACTGGATGCAGGCGCTCAAGGCCGGACGGAGCTATGTCTCCGACGGAAAAAGCCACCTGATGGACTTCAAGCTGAATGACACGCCGGTGGGGATCGGTGCGAGTGAAGTGCGGCTTGGCGCGCCCGGGAGCGTTCACGCGCAGGTGAACGTGTCTGCGTATCTGGACTCGCTGCCGGACCAGTCCATTCGCGGCAAACGCTACAACGAGAAGCCGTATTGGGACGTGGAGCGGGCGCGCATCGGCGATACGCGCGAGGTGCCGGTGGAATTGGTGGTGAATGGGCAGGCGGTGGCGCGGAAGAATGTAGCGGCCGACGGGCAAGTGCGCGAGGTGGCCTTCGATGCAGCGATCGAAAAGAGCAGTTGGGTCGCAGTGCGGATCCTGCCATCGGCGCACACCAATCCGATATTCGTGCTGGTCGGGGGGAAGCCCGTGCGCGCGTCGCGGCGCAGCGCGGAATGGTGTCTGGCGGCAGTCAGCCAGTGCTGGACGCAGAAGGCGCCGCGCATTTCAGTGGCGGAACTCGGCGCTGCACGGCAGGCTTACGATCGGGCGCGCGAAGTATACAAAAAGTTGCTCAGCGAGAGCGAGTGAGCCGATGGGGAGGCTCGGAGAAGAGCGCGTTCCGGAGGATCCGCGCAGGGCGGCAGGTCTGCCCCGCATGGACGGCGATCCGATCCGGCTCGAAATCCGCCGGGAACTGAGCGACCGGCACGGTGCAGCCCACGCCGGCGCGTTCATCCGCGAGAGGCGCATTGCATTCGACGCCGAACTGGCCTCCGATCCGCAGGAGTTCGCCCGCATCTTCATCCATGAAATCTTCCATTTCGTGTGGCTGCGGCTCGGGAACCCGCGGCGCTGGTCCTACGAGGAGCTGCTGCGCGAGGAAATGCGCGGCCGAGCACGCGGAGAACTGGGCTGGTCCGCGGAGTGGCGGAAGCGGGCGATCGCATCGCGCGATGCGGGACGCCGCACCCGGCGTTGGCGTGAGTACGTCTGCGAGAGCTTCTGCGATACAGCGGCCTGGATCTTTGCAGGCGTCCCCACGCATCCCGAATACACGCTGGCCCGCCGCTTCAGCGAGCGCCGCCTCGAGTGGTTCCGGAAGTCCGATGTGATGAGTGGAATCTCGATATAATAACGGTATAGTGGCAGATGGAGGAGTTTCTATGTCGGCTTTGCGCCTGGGTACCGTGCTGCTCACCGGATTCCTGTTGGGCTGCGCGATCTATGGTTGCTCGCCGGCGCGGCCCGTAAAAGCCGCGTCGCTCAAGCCGGATGGCGAAAGGCACGTCGCGCCCGATTTTGCCCTGAAAGACGCCGACGGCAAAACCGTGCGCCTCTCCGATTACAAGGGTAAAGTGGTTTTGCTGGATTTCTGGGCCACCTATTGCGGCCCCTGCAAAATCGAGATCCCGTGGTTCATGGATTTCGAGCGCAAGCACAAAGACCAGGGCTTCTCGGTGCTGGGCGTCGACATGGACGATGAGGGATGGGACGCCGTAAAGCCCTTCGTCAACGATGTGGGAATCAACTACCGCATCGTGGTCGGCAACGATTCCACCGCTGAGAAGTTCGGCGGCATCGAAGCTCTTCCGACCACCTTCCTGATCGACAGGGACGGCAAGATCGCCGATGTCCATGTGGGACTGACGAGTAAGGGTGAATTTGAAAATGCCATCGAACAACTATTGCAAACGCCCGCGCACGGCGGGGGGATCATGGAGGGTACTGCGCGTCCCGCCGGCAATTCTGGCCGTTTGTCTCTGCTTGCCGAGCTTGTGGGCGCAAGGTAATCAGTACCTGACTGCGGAAGCGTCCCAGAAGCTGGTGGCCAAGCGCGGCACTTCGGCTGAGTCTAAGATCGCGGTGTCTGTCCAGCCCGGCTTCCACGTTAACAGCAACAAGCCCAGCGCCGACTATTTGATCCCGCTCAAGCTGACGTGGACTCCCGGCGGCGCGCTGGAGCCCGGCGAGGTAATCTTCCCCAAGCCGCAGATGGAGAAGTACGAGTTCTCCGACGAGCCGCTCTCCGTTTTCACCGGCGATTTCGACCTGATCGCCAGGTTTAAGGTTCCAGCGGGCGCCTCTCAAGGACCGGGGATCATGCTCGGCAAACTGCGTTACCAGGCCTGCAACCATAACTCCTGCTTCCCGCCGAAAACGGTGGAAGTGCGGCTCTCCTATCAAGTGCAATAGCGCGCTGATATGCCCCAGTGCCCCTCCTGCTTGTTCGGCATGCCGGAGGGGAGCCGGTACTGCGCCTCCTGTGGCAATTCGCTCGCATCGCGATCGGGCGTGGATACGGTCACATCGGGACAGCAGGCGGTCTACCCGACTGCTTTCCCCGATTCATCTGGCAGCGGGCGTTTTGCCACCGGCGCCGTGGTAGCGGGGCGCTATCGCATCGTCAGCCTGGCTGGGAGGGGCGGCATGGGCGAGGTCTATCGCGCCTACGACGACAAGCTGGAGCAACCGGTCGCGCTGAAGTTTTTGCCCGCTGCCCTCTCCCAGGATGGAGCGGCGCTGGCGCGCTTCCACAACGAAGTCCGCACTGCGCGGCAGGTCTCCCATCCGAACGTGTGCCGCGTGTACGACATCGGCGAATGGGAGGGGATGCCTTTCCTGTCGATGGAATACGTCGATGGGGAAGACCTGGCGTCGCTGCTGCGCCGCATAGGCCGGCTGGCTCCCGATAAGGCCGTGGAGATCGCCCGGCGGCTGTGCGCGGCGCTGGCTGCGGCCCACGAAAAAGGCGTCCTGCATCGCGACTTCAAGCCCGGCAACATTATGATCGACGGCCGCGGCCAGGTCCTGATCACCGATTTCGGCTTGGCGGCGCTGGCCGCGCAAGTGACCGGTCCGGAGGCGCGGCATGGCACGCCGGCCTATATGGCCCCCGAGCAACTGGCAGGCAACCAGGCCAGCGCGCGCAGCGACATTTACGCGCTGGGACTGGTGCTCTACGAGATGTTCACCGGCCGACGCGCATTTGACGCTCAGTCGCGCGATGAACTGCTGCGCCTGGAAGAGACCGGCGCGCCGGCCGGTCCCTCCACCCTGGTACGGGATCTGGACCCGGCAGTGGATCGAGTCATCCTGCGATGCCTGGAACCGGATCCGGCGCGGCGTCCTTCTTCGGCGCTTTCGGTGGCGGCGGCGCTGCCCGGAGGCGACCCGCTGGCCGCGGCGCTGGCGGCCGGCGAAACACCTTCCCCCGAAATGGTGGCGGCATCCAGCGAAACCGCTGCGGTCAGCGTCCGGCTGGCGCTCGCGTTGCTGGTGCTTGCCGTGACGGGAGTGGCGGCGGCTGCGGTGTTGCACAGTAAAGCGGACGTGTTTGGCAGCCTGCCCACGGACAAATCTCCCGAAGTGCTCAGGGAGCGTGCCCGCGATCTGCTGAGCAGCTTCGGATATACCGCGCCGCAGCTGGACAGCCATTTCGGATTTGGCGGCGACTCCTCCTACCTGGACTACGTGGAGCGACACGATCGGTCGCCGGATCGCTGGGCGCGCCTGGTTAGGGAGCAGCCGCCGGTCGTGCATTTCTGGTATCGCCAAAGCCCGCGATACATGGAGCCCACAGTCTGGTTTGGCGCGGCCAATATAGGACTTTCCCCGTCGCGCACGGTATCGGAGTCGAACCCTGCTTTGGTCGATCCGGGCATGATCCTGCTGGAGGCCGACCTGCAGGGCCGGCTGTACTCGCTGGAGACGGTGCCGCCGGAGATCGAGGACGGTGTCGAGGACGGCGTCGAGAATAGCGTCGACGATAGGCGGGAAGCCGCTAGTCCGCCCGACTGGAGTTCGCTGTTCCGCGCGGCTGGTCTGGACCCGGCGCGCTTTTCGCCCACGCCTCCCCACTTGACGCCGCCCTCGCCATACGACGCGCGCGCCGCCTGGCTGGGCGCCTATGCGGGCCAACCACTCCGCTCGCTACGCATCGAAGCAGCGGCGTGGCGTGGCAGGCCGTCGTATTTCCGCATCGTCGGACCGTGGACCCAGCGATCCTCCACGCCAAGCTCGCGGCCCGGCGACCTGATCTGGGCAGGCGTGTTCGTAGTGGCGGTGTCCGGCGGCGCGATGCTCGCGCGCCGCAATTCCGGCCTGGGCCGCGGCGACCGGCGAGGCGCCTTCCGGTTGGCGGCCTTCGTCTTTGGAAACTGGATGTTGCTGTGGCTGATTGGCTCGAATCATCTGCCCAACTTTGCGGAACTGCAGAGCCTGCTGACGGGCGTCAGCGCATCCCTGATGTGGGCGGCTGTGTTGTGGGTGCTTTATATCGCGTTGGAGCCTTACGTCCGGCGGCGCTGGCCCCAAGCCATCATCGGATGGAGCCGCATGATTACCGGCAGGCTGCGAGACCCCATTGTGGGCGGCGAGATCCTGGTGGGCACCGTCTCCGGCGTGGCGGTGACCGTGCTGTACGAGTGCCGGCAACTGGTGCGCGCGCACCTGGGTGCTCCGCCGACATTCCTTACGGAAGCGGCTCCGGTGGATGGACTGCGCGGCGCGGCCAGCATGTGGGTGGCGCAATTCGGCATTTCTATGATCGAGGCGCTTTTGCTGCTGTTCCTGATCTTTCTTTTCCGCCTCATCGCGCGCAGCGAGTGGGGAGCGGGCGTGCTGTACTGCCTCCTGGTCGTGGCGCTGAACAACCTCGGGATCAGCCATGCGGCTATTGGCTCGCTGTTCAGCGCGGCCGGCGCGGCGCTGACCGTCTACATCCTGATCCGATACGGGCTGGTCGCGGTGGCCGTCTCGGTCTTCGTCACTGCCCTGCTGTTGGCCTTCCCGTTGACGCTGGATTTTTCCAAGTGGTACGCGGGCCAGTCGCTGCTCGCGCTGGGGACCGCGCTGGCGCTGGCTGTTTTCGGATTTCGCGAGGCGCTGGCCGGGCGGGCGGTCTTGCGAGAGGACGTGCTGGCACGGTAGGAGTGTGCTTCTACGCCGCCCGCAAAAGGTGCTACGCCCTGGAGAGCGAGGCGGGCGCCCACACAAGCTATATCCGCAGAGACGGTGGGTGGCCCTGTCACTCCGCTATAGGCTTTGCGGCGTGGAACTTCACCTCATACACTATGACTTACGCAACGGACGAAATCCCAGTGACATAGGTAGGCTCGCTCGACACCCCGCTGAAGTACGGAAACGCTGCCGGAAAGCGGGTGTCGGCACGAGTGCCGACGCGGCACGCACGAGTGCGTGCGCCACCTCCGATTGGCCTATAATTGTCCTGTGGGAGCCAACGAAGTTAAAAAGAAGCTGCAAGACGAGATCACCCTGCTCGAGTATGAGCTGCGCAATGAATTGCCCAGGGAGATTCTCAAGGCCCGGCTGCACGGCGACTTGAGCGAGAACGCCGAGTATCATGCGGCCAAGGACCGCCAGGGGTTCGTCAACGCGCGCTTGAATCAGTTGAAGCATCGGCTGGCAGAGATGTCTATGGTGGACTTCACCAAAATTCCCCACGGCAAAGTCGGGCTGGGCTCCACGGTTGTGGTTATGGATACCACGAAGGAAGAAGAGATCGCCTATTTCCTGGTAACCACGGAGGAGGCGGACGCGGTGGCCGGTAAGATCTCCACCAGTTCCCCAATCGGCCGCGCGCTGTTGGGCAAGGAAGTGGGAGATGTGGTCCGGGTGCAGTTGCCGGGCGGCTTTAAGGAACTGGAGATCCTGAAGTTGACCACGATTCACGAGGCGGCGGACTGAAGCGATGACTTACACGCGTGCGATCGGTGTAGTCTTCGGCGCCGCCATCGACCGGATTGTGCGATGGCTGGCGCTTTCCCGCATTCATCCAAACGTGCTGACGTTTCTGGGGCTGGTGATCAATATCGTGGCGGCCTACTTGTTTGCGGCAGGCAGCTTCCGTTGGGCCGGAGCGGTAGTAATCGGCGCCGGTCTGTTCGATATGGTGGACGGGCGCGTGGCTCGGGAAACCAATCGCGTCACCCGTTTCGGCGGCTTCTTTGACTCGGTGCTGGACCGCTATTCGGACCTGGCGCTGCTGATGGGTCTGCTGGTCTACTATGCTTCCATTAATCGCTTCTTCTATGTGGTGCTGACGGCCATCGTGATGACGGGATCGGTGATGGTGAGTTACACGCGCGCGCGTTCCGAGAACACCATTCCAAAATGCAAAGTAGGCTTTCTGGAACGGCCCGAGCGGGTGGTGCTGCTGATCATCGGGGCGCTGTTCGACCGAATGGCGCCAGTCTTGTGGGTGATCGCGGTGCTGTCGAACCTGACGGTGGTTCACCGCATGATCTATACCTGGCAGGAAACCAAACGCCTCGAAGAGGCCCAACTGCGGGCCGTGCCTAGCTCTCCAGAATCACATGCGCCATCCCCAGCTCCGCCGTATGCGTGAGCGAAAGGGCGACGGACTTCACGCCTAGGGCCTCGGCGAAATGGGCAGCCTGCCCATGCAATCGGAGTGTAGGCTTGCCAGACGGCTGGTTGGCCACTTCGAAATCCTGCCAGCGCACGCCCCGCCGCCAGCCCGTGCCTATGGCTTTCATGCCCGCTTCCTTGGCCGCGAAGCGAGCGGCAAAACGTTCGTAGCGGTTGGCTTTGCGCTCGACATAGGCGATCTCCGCGGGCGTGTAAATCCGCTCCACGAAGCGCCGGCCGTAGCGTTCAATGGCCGCGCGAATCCGCGGAACCTCGGCAAGATCCACTCCTGTGCCCACAATCATTTCAGCCCAGCCTGTCTTAGAAGCCCACTCTTGCGGTCGCGGCCCGGTAAGCTGCCGAGCCGCGCACGCCGGCCGCGACCCGTTGCTAAGCCTTCCCCGCAGCCACTCTCTTGCGATGCTCGGCCCAGCGTTTTCTCTGAGCAGCGGCGATCCGTTTGCGCGCCGCCGCGCTAAGCACTCGCTTCTTCGGCGCGCCGTCGCCCTTAACCGCGCTCTTAGACGCGGCTCCCGCGCCGGTTGCCTTTCCGGCACCTAGTTGCGATTGGATATCAAGTATCTTGGCTGCGATCCGTTCTCTTTCGATTTCATACCCTACCAGAGCCATCTGCAGGGTTGTGTCGTCTGGTGCTCGTGCTGCTTTACCTCTCGGCATTGGTTTCTCCCTCGCACACTATATCATAGGTTTGAGTCATGCGAATCGTTATTCAACGGGTCAAACAGGCGCGTGTCGAAGTGGACGGGCAAGTGACCGGCGTTATCGGACCGGGCTTGCTAGTGCTGCTCGGAATTGCCAAGACAGATTCCGAGAGGGACGCAGAGTACCTGGCCGAAAAAGTACTGCACCTCAGGATCTTTCCCGATAGCGACGGCAAAATGAACTTGAACATCGCGGAGGCCGGAGGTAGTCTGCTGGTGGTATCGCAGTTTACCTTATACGGCGATTGCCGGAAGGGCCGCCGGCCGAGCTTCGACTTAGCCGCGAGCCGCTTGGAGGCCTCGCGGCTTTACCAGTACTTTGTAAGCGCGGCCCGGAAGAGCGCCGTTCCGGTGGAGACCGGCGTCTTTCAGGCGTCCATGCAGGTACATCTGGTGAACGACGGTCCGGTGACTATTATTTGCGACTCGCCGGTGTAGGATTGCGAACTGAAGCCCAATGCCACTTAGTTTTCCAGCCGAGACACGACTCGGGATGAGTTGTGGGCCGGTCAATCCTGGCCGCAGCCGCTTATCCAGCGGCCAGCGAGCTTCAGCCGGTGTTATCGGGACGGCTGTGCTAGCGCGCGAGATACTTCTCGTAGAGGCGGTGATGCTTGTTGTCCAAATCCACGGATGCTCCCTTGACAAAAACCTGCTTAATTTGGGTGCGCGTCTCGAACGGGTCTCCATCGGTGACAATCAAGTCAGCCCACTTGCCCTTGTCGATGGAGCCGAGCTCGTCGCCGACACCCCAGATCTGAGCCGCATAGAGCGTGACGGCCTTAAGAGCTTCTTCCTGAGGCAGGCCGAAGCCCACCGCCGCCGCGGCTTCATAAGGCAGGTTGCGGGGATTATCTTCCGCGCCCGGTCCAAAGCTCGCGAAGGCAAACTTGACGCCCGCCCTGGATAGCTCGCCAGGGATGCTGAAAGGCTTGTCATACGGGTCGTCTTCTTCATCCGGCAAGCGCAAGGTGGGCGGTAACACCACGGGGATGCTATGCGCCTTCAGCTCGGCGGCCATTTTCCAAGCTTCCGTGCCCCGCTCCAGAATCATGTGGACTTTCTGTTTATCCGCGAAGGCGATGGCTTCCTTGATGGTCTTTTCTTTCTCTGCGCGAATCAACATGGGTACCTTGCCGTCCAAAACGGGAATCATGGCTTCCAGCTTCAGGTCGGTCTCGAAGTCCGAACCGGCGGCCGCTCTGGCTTGCCGGTAGCGGCGGGCCGACTCCATGAATCCGTCCAGCTCGCGCAACTGCTGCTCGTATCTCTTTTTCGCATCGGAGTAAGCCGACGCCCGGCCAGGCGCTTCGGAGGCAAAGAAGCGGTTAGGCATGCGAATGTTCGGATATTCCAGGCGCATGGCGGCGGGCGCGCGCACAGCCATATCCTCCATGGTCCAGCCGTTGAGGTGCATCAGAACGCACTGGCCCGCGATGATGCCGCCGCCGGGGCTGGTAATGACGCTGGTGATGCCGTTGGCGCGGGTGACCGGAATATGCTCGCTGGCCGGATTCACGGCGGTGGCGGCGCGCAATTGCGGCTTGAACAAACCGATGTCGGAGAGGTCGCTCATCTCGCGTACGGCTTCGATCTCGGTCAGGCCGATGGCGGTGTCCGAATCGATCATGCCAGGGTAGATATGCAGACCCTTCAATTCAACGATCCGTGCACCCTTGGGCACCGCAATGCGCGCGCCGACTTCCGCGATTTTGCCGTCGCGCACCAACACGGAGCCATCGGCAATATCCGGACCGGACACTGGATGCACGGTGGCTCCGCGCAGCAGGACGGTATCGGGGCCGGCCGCGCGCAGAGATGCCGCCACAAATATAGTCAATACAGCCATGCCGGTTTTCATTGGGCGCCTCCGGGCTCTTCGCTCTTCTTGTCTTCCGTTGGTTCCGGCTTCTTGCGGTTCTTCTTCTCCTGCACCTTTTCCTTGTCGATCAAGGCTTTCTTGCGCGCATCTTTACCGGGACGCTCTTCCAAATCCTTTTCGCGATCGAAGTACAGATCGCCGTCGATGAATACCTTCTCGACCTTCGCATAATTGGATAGCGGGTGCTTATCGAAAATGGTCAGGTCGGCGTCCTTGCCCGGTTCGATGGAACCGACGCGGTTCTCGATGCCAAGTTGCTTCGCGGGATTGATGGTAACCAGCGAAAGAGCCTCGGTCTCGTTGAGGCCGCCATATTTCATGGCCTTCGCGGCTTCGGTGTTGAGGTGCCGCATCAACTCGGCGGAATCGGAATTCAGCGAAACCAGAACGCCCTTGCGCACCATGATAGCGGCATTGTAAGGGATGGCATCGAAAGCCTCGGCCTTGTAAGCCCACCAATCGCTGAAGGTGGAGGCACCCGTGCCGTGCGCCGCGATCTCGCCGGCCACCTTATAACCTTCCAGTACGTGCTGCAGCGTACGGATTTTGAATCCGAAGTCGTCGGCCACGTGCAGCAGCATCAATATCTCATCCGCGCGGTAACAATGCGCGTGCACATAGCGTTTGCCCTCCAGCACTTCCACCAACGGCTCCAGTCTCAAGTCGCGGCGCGGCGGGATGGCCTGCTCGTGGCGATCGAGCTTTGCCTGGTAATCGCGCCATTCCTTTTGATAGGCGCGCGCCTCGGTCAAGGCCTGGCGAATAACATCCTCCACGCCCATGCGGCTGGCGGGATAGCGCAGGCCGGGGGAAGCTCCGAAGCCGTTTCCGGGCGATCCCGAGCGCTTGACGTTTTCGCCCAACGCAAATTTAATGCCGGGCGGCGCGCCTTCGAAGATCAGCCCTTGGGCGTCTTTGCCCCAGCGCATCTTCATTACCTGGCACTTGCCGCCGATGGGGTTGGCGCTGCCGTGCAGTATGTTGGCCGTGGTTACGCCGCCGGCCAGCGCGCGATATATATCGGGATCATCCGGGTTGATGACGTCCTCGATACCCACCATGGACGACACGGCGACCGCGCCTTCGTTGATGCTATCGGCGGCAATGTGCGAGTGACAGTCGATGATGCCGGGCATCACGAACTGGCCGCCTGCGTCGATCACGCGCGCGCCATCCGGGACCAGCACCTTTTCGCCGGCTTCCACGATCTTGCCGTCGCGAATCAGGATGGATCCCTGAAAAGTTCCCTTGGTCACCGTGAGCACCGTGGCGTTGCGGATGACGGTGGTCTCGCCGGCCGAGGGAGTTACTGCGGAAAGTAGGGCCAGCGGGAAAAGCGCGAAGCGGTTCATTGGACACCTCCGGGCGCGGCACGCCCTTCTCTATCTCCCGAGGGCGGCGCCTCCGGAACAGGCTCATATTTTACGCCATCGACGAATACATATCGAATCTGGGCTTTCTCGTCGAACAAGCTGCCCTTCACCACCACCAGGTTGGCGATCTTACCCGGCTCGATGGACCCCACACGGTCGGCCACGCCATAGATTTCAGCGGCGCTGAGGGTCAGGGCGCGCACGGCGGCGGCTTCGGTCAGGCCCGCGTCAACCGCACGTTTCAGGGCTTTCCGCACATCCTTGGCAGCCGTGCCGCCGGAGTAGAATGCGAAGCGCGCGCCCGCTTTTTCGAGCGCCGCCGGGGAGGAAGCCGCCCGGTCGCGCAATTCGAGCGTACGGAAGCTTTCCTCCTGGTCCGGGTCGGCGTCTTTGGACTTTTCGGGCCACTTCAAATTGACCAGCAGCGGCACGCCGGATTTCGCCACGAGGTCCGCAATCTTATAGGCCTGATGGCCGCCGTACAACACGGCCGGGCGTTTCAATTCCGCCGCGAAGCGTATCATACGGTCGAGTTGCTTGGCATCGTCGGCGGGCAGCAGGAGGCGCGGGGATTCCAGCAAGCCTTCCACGGCGCGATCGTAATTGGGGCGCTTTTGACCCACCGGATGGGTGGCGTAGGACTGCAACTCCAGCTTGTAGTGATCGGCATCGCAGGATACCTGCCGGATATAGGCGATCACACCCATGAGTGAGCCCGGGTAGGTGCCGAAGCCGTGCGAAGCCAGTGTGACGTATTGTCCGGCAGGCGATGTCACTACCATGCGGCCTTGCTTCTCGCCAGATAGGTTGAGAAACGCGCCTTCGCCGGCGAAAATACCGGTGGACGGGAATGCGACCACGGAGCTGAAGCCCGCGCTGCGGGTCTCTTCGATGCGCCGATCGGCCGGATTCAGCAGATCGGCCGCACGCACCCAGGTGGTCGTGAAGGGGCGGAACTCCGGACCTTGCTCCACGGGTACGGGAAGGTCTTGCGCACCGAATCGTGGCGTGGCGGGCGTCTCCGTGCGCGGCGTAGTTGGCTGGGGGGGAGTCTCAGGCAAGCCCACCGTGCTGAGAGCATCGATCAGGCCCGGATAGACGGTGACACCCTGGGCATCGATAATCCAGGCGTCCTTCGGTAAATTGACGTTTTCGCCGACGGCCTCAATGAGGCCATTGCGCAGCAGCACCGTACCCTTTTCGAGTATGGGACCGCTGACGGTGACGACGCGGGCGCCGCGAAGCGCGATGGGGCCAGGCGCTTGGGCGTAAGTTAAAGATGCCGCGGCCAGCAGCATCGCGATGACATTTTTCATGGCTCTTTGGGCAAAGACGCATGATAGTACATCCTGACGACTGGTGGTGGGGCACACCAAGCGGTTCTTGCGGTAGCGGACCAGACCGGCGAGAGCGATGGAAATGGAGCGTGGAGGCGAACCTGAGTGAGGCAGATGCGGTGGATGCCAAGGCCAACCACGGCCAGCCAGTGGCTGGCCAGCCGACGGCCAGGCGCTCCGGCGTGCGTCTACGATGTTCCGAGACGACCTGCTGGCCCGCTGAACTGGGCGCGCACCATATTTGGAGGCACGAGACGATTCGACTGGCGGCCCATTCCGCAGACCCGTCCATGAGCCGATGCGCGCCGACGGGGATTTGACGTTGCGGCCCCGATAGAGTTAGGATGTGAATGCGGGGTGGAGCAGTCTGGTAGCTCGTTGGGCTCATAACCCAAAGGTCGGTGGTTCAAATCCACCCCCCGCAACCATCCGATTGAGGCCCGTAATCCTAAGAATCTGCTGTGGATACACATCAGTTGGACCTTCCTTTCTCCAAGATATGCGATGTCCTTTCTACCAAATTCTCTACCAGTGCTGATTTGCGCGTTGCGAACATATCTTGCTCAAACTTAGTTGAAGCCTCCTGCCTCGCCTGAGGGAACAGGTGCCCATACGTATCGAAGGTGACCTGGATGCTGGAGTGGCCCATCTGGTCGCACACGTACTTGGCAGTCTCGCCCTGTGCAATTAGCTTCGATGCGAAGAAGTGGCGGAGATCGTGAAATCGAGTCTCCGTCAATCCCGCAGCCTCGGCGATCAGCCCGTAGATCGAGGCATCAAAATAGTCCGGTGCGATGAACGAATAGCGGTGCCCAATGAGCCCAGCCATCTCTGGCGTGAAGAGGAAACCTTCTTTATCCGCTGCAGCTTGCTTGAGATCAGCTAGGAATCGTAGCACTCTCTCCCCGACACCAACGCGCCGGGTTCGGCGGCTCTTTGTTGGACCA
>Ga0302324_100018920_pt1 | contig 13551 bp, 10 predicted proteins | sample Palsa_T0_1_FD_201949 | JGI IMG/M metagenome (GOLD analysis project Ga0302324, IMG submission 201949) | Peat permafrost microbial communities from Stordalen Mire near Abisko, Sweden - Palsa_T0_1 | ecosystem: Environmental > Terrestrial > Soil > Palsa > Peat permafrost | place: Sweden: Abisko...
TTGTTTTTTTACCCCCCCCCCCCCCCCCATTCCGGCTAAAGTATTGATATTAAAAGAGTTAGCTCTAAGATATCCTTTTTAAAGGACTTAAAGGCTTTTTTCCTCATCTCGATTTTAAAGATCTGATAACGATTCGCTGGCCGTCTCTGGAGACGGGCACAGCTTTCCTAATTTTAATCAGAAGGAATTGTTGCACTTTGCGGGGGCGGTGTCTGTGATGGCGCGCACGGGTGTATGTGATGGAATCAAGGTGCGAGAAGGGTGTAGGGGTCCTTCGACTTCGCATCGACTTCACTTCGTGAAGTCCCTGCTCCGCTCAGGATGACAATGTTATTTGGTTCCAAATGACAATTGTTATTTGGTCGACACACATCCTTCCCCTGACCCTGTGCGTACCGCAGTGCCCCATTATCAAAACGGGTTCTTAACGGACGATCGGGCATGACGGAAGGTCGAGTCTAAGCGCAGAATCTATAGGTATGGAATCCGCAGCGCGAGTTATGAAATCGGCCGTGCGGCTGGTGCGACAGGTTCAGATCGCCCTGCTGATGACGATCGCGCTCTACGTGGCGGCGGGAGAAATGGCCGCCCGGCCACCGGCTCGCTATCCGTCGAATACACTATTCCATGCGCTCTCTCTTATTTCGATCAGCCTGGTGGGCGCGACGGTGGTGGTGCGGCGGACGCTGATCTTGCCCTCTGAAATCCTGCTGAAAGAGCGGCTCGACGACAGCGTAGCCGACGATAGTCTGAGCATGTCCCGGTGGAGAACGGGCTACTTGTTTTTGTATGCCTTGTGCGAACTGTTGGGCCTGTTCGGGCTCAGTCTGCGGCTTGCCGGCTTTCCGCTCGCCAATGTCTGGGGTTTCTATCTCGGCGGATTTCTCCTTCTTCTGCTTTATTCTCCGCGCGCGCCACACGCCCCGGCCGGGCTGCACTGAATCAATGACATGCTTTTTTAGGAGCAGCGTCATCCCAAACGCCCGTGAATGCGTTAGCCTTGATTCAGATCATCGGGGAGTCGACATTGAGCATTCAGGACGAGCTGGAACTGGCTTCGTTAAAAGCGGCGGGCCGCGTAGTCCGCATGGTGCTCGACGCGATGAAGGCTGCAGTGCGGCCGGCCGTTACCACTCGGCAGCTCGATGAAGTCGGTGCCCGGATTATGCAGGAGAACGGAGCGCGCTCGGCTCCATCAATGGTCTACCAGTTTCCGGGCGCGAGTTGCATCAGCCTGAACGACGAGGCGGTGCATGGAGTTCCAGGCGAGCGCGAACTTGAGGAAGGCGATCTGGTGAAGCTGGACGTGACCGTGGAGAAGGACGGCTACATGGCCGATGCCGCCATCACCGTGCCGGTCGGCCGCGTGACGGTGCAGGCGGCGCAACTGATGGCATGTGCGGAGCGCGCCTTCCAGCAGGCCATGCTGGTGGCGCGAGCCGGGTTTCGCGTCTTTGAAATTGGCAAGATGGTGGAACGCGAGGTGCGCAAGTCCGGATTCGCGGTCATCCGGGAATTAGGAGGACACGGGATCGGACGTACCATTCACGAATTGCCGCATGTGCCAAACTATGCCGACCCGGAGGCTCGCCAGGTAATGAAAGAGGGCCTCGTCATTACCGTCGAGCCCATCATTTCGAGCGGCTCGGGGCGGGTGTTTACCGACAAGGATGGCTGGACGGTGCGGACCGTCGATCACTCGCTTTCGGCCCATTTTGAGCACACTTTGGTAATTACTTCCGGTACCCCGATTTTGCTGACCGCCGGTTAACGGAGCCCTTTGACGCATCCAAATGGGGTAGAGCATCGGTGCCGTTGACCGGTGCCCGGCTTCGGGATAAAGTTCGATACTACGGCTTCAGCTTCCCCCAGCCCTGATTTGCATGCGCGCCGCTAAATCCACGGTCGTCAGTCCGAAACTCGTCCTGCGGAAACTCGTTTCCGGCCTCGTTCCGAAATTCGTTCCGAAGTCCATTTCGACTCTCGTTCCCAAATCCATCATCCTGCTGTTTGTCTTCCTGTCTGTCTTCGCCACCATGGCCTCGGCGGCGTCTCCGCAATTTTCCGCGCAGCAACCGCTTGGTCAAAACCATGGCGACCAGTGGGAACCCTCGGTGGCGGCCGACGGCGCCGGGCGCGTCTTTGTCCTTTATCCGAATTACGGGCGCGTCGACGACTGCAAGGGCTGTCACGTGCCGACCATGTTGCTGCTGACGAGCCTTGACAACGGCAAGACCTGGCAGCCTCCGCACGTGATGCTGGAGTCGCCCTGGGGCCAGTTTGATCCGCAGATTGTCGTGGACCCAGTCGACCACCATACCCTGTATGCCGCGTGGCTGCAGAACAATAAGCGCCTGGTCGTCCTCGCCCGGTCGGCGGATTCAGGCGCGAGCTGGGGTCTAACGGTTGCGGTCCACGGCGACGAGGAACTGGATAAGCCGGCGCTGGCGGTGCATGGCCAGAATGTTTATGTGGCTTTCAATCATGAAGAAGAAGTATGGGTGGCGGCCTCACGGGATGGCGGTCGCAGCTTTATACCGACTCGGGTGAATGCGGAAAGCAGTCCGGGATGGTCGCTGCTGGGCGGGGCGACGGTCGATTCTTCAGGCAACGCGTATCTGGCGTGGGCTTCCTACGCGAGAACGGGAGGCGCGTCCGGCGCGGTGGATCTTTATATTGCGAAGTCGGCGGATGCGGGCAAAACCTGGAGCCCCACTCTGCTCGATGTTTCCGCGGAAGCGCCCGGTTGCAAGGGCGAGGAATGCGCCGAGGGATATCTGGGCGCCCAGGTTGCTCTCACGTCTGACACCGATGGCACGCTTTACGCCCTGTGGAGCGCGGGCAGCAGAGCCCTGGAAGCGCAGCAGATTTATTTCTCCTCCTCCACCGACGGTGGCGCAAACTGGTTGCCGCGGGTCAGCGTTTCATCGGCCGAGCCGGGCGTGGAGCAGGCTTTCCCGGCGGTTGTGGCGGGCAACGGCGGCGACGTTCGCATAGCGTGGATGGATAAGCGCAACTCTCCGTACTGGAACACTTACTATCGCAGTTCAAGCAACGGCGGCGCGACCTGGGGCGACGAGGTTCGAATTTCAGGCTATGCGCCAGGCTACCGTTATATCAGGCAGCAAGGCTTCCGTTTTCCCTTTGGCGACTATTTTGGACTCGCGATCGATAACCGCGGCGAAACCCATGTAGTGTGGGGCGAAGGACTGAACTATCAGTCGCCGGGATCGATCTGGCACGCCAGCGGCCGATAGCTTCCAGTCGATACAGCGTCCCGTAGAGACGCTGCTTGCCGCGTTCTTGTTTGTGTGGTGACGGGGCTTTGCCCCGTCCAGCGGGGCGGAGCCCCGCCACGACACATGCTTCCCGCAGGGTGACACGATGAGCGCGTCCCTGCCACCTCCCGACAAAGAACGCGTCAGTCCGTCAGCAATCCACCGATCAGATCGCTGAGCCGCTCGATGCGCTGTTCGCGACAGTAGGTGGTCAGCTCCTGCACCAGCGTTTCGGTTGCCACCGGATCGAAGTAACTCGCGGTTCCCACCTGCACGGCGCTTGCGCCTGCCAGCATGAATTCCACTACGTCCGCGGGAGTGCTGATTCCTCCGATGCCGATCACCGGAATTTTCACGGCCAGAGCGGCGTCGTAAACCATGCGCAGCGCGATCGGTTTAATGGCCGGGCCGGAAAGTCCTGCCGTCACATTGGCGATTCTTGGACGGCGCGTCTCCGCGTCAATCGACATGGCGAGAAACGTATTGACCAGAGAGATGGCATCGGCGCCCGCTTCCTCGGCAATGTGCGCCATGTGCGCGATCGAGGTGACGTTGGGCGAGAGTTTGACGATCACCGGCCGCGTTGCCACGCGCTTGGCGGTCCGCACCAGTTCGTCGAGCAGCATCGGATCCGTGCCGAAATGTATCCCGCCCTGCGCCGTATTCGGGCAGGATACGTTGATTTCGTAGGCCGCAATGCCCTCGCCCTGATTCAGAATCTCGATCGTGTGCTCGTAATCGGCGCGGGTGTAGCCGAAGACGTTGGCGAACACGACTACATTTTTTTTCGCCCGCAATGCCGGGAGTTTTTCGGCGACGAAAGCGGATGCGCCGATATTCTGCAGGCCGATGGCATTCAGCATTCCCGCGGCGGTTTCATAGAGGCGCGGCGGCGGATTTCCAGCCATGGGTTCCCGGGAGAGGCCTTTGACAACAAATCCGCCAAGCCGGTCGAGATGCACGATGTCTTCGAATTCGATGCCATAGCCGAACGTGCCCGAAGCGGCGATGATCGGATTCTTCAGCTCGATGCCGGCGAAGCTGACGCTCAAGTCGGGATTGCCGATCGGCGTCATTGGTTTCCCCCGGCAGGCGCGGGAGCGGGCGAGGTGCCAAGCGGTGCAGTGGGCGGGGCGCCTGAGGGTGTGCCCGACGGAGAAGAAGGCCGATGCGGCGCTTGCAGCGCCTCCGTCAGCACTCTTCCCGTGGCTTTCGCGGGCGCGTTGATGCCGAGCAACGAGGCCAGCGTGACCGCGAGATCGACCGGCTCGGCATGCGTCCGGTAGACTCCGGGCTGGAACGCGAGGCCATAGAAAGCAAGCGGCACGTGCGTATCGTACGAAAAAGGCGTCTCATGATCGGTACCCTTTCCGCTTCCCACTTGAAAGGGATGAGGGATCCCGATCACATACCATCCCCCTTCCGGCGAATAGCTGTGGGAGTAGCGCCGCCCGCTTTCGGTGGCGGGAACTTCTCCGCGAGCCAGTTGCGACTTGGTGTAATAACCGGCCAATCCCGCTTCCATCATGGCTGCGCCCGCGTCGGCTTCGGCGTCGGCTTCCTTTTTTCCGGCAAAGGCCTCTTCGTTCAGCCAGGCGAGCGGGTAATCGAGATCGTGCAGGTAGTCGGCTTTCCTGCCGTACTTTTTCGAGAGCAGGGAATTGATCTGTTCGTGCACCGCTTTCGTATCGAGATTGGCCGCAGGCAGACGAAGAGTCCTCGCGAAATCCGGCAGAGGCGCAATGCCGTGATCGGCAGAAAGCGCCATCCAGACGTTTGCCATGCCGATCTGATGTCCCAGGAAGTTGAAGAACTCCGCCAGACTCCGGTCGAGTTCGAGCGCCATGCTGTGCATTTGCGGAGAGTCGGGACCGACCCCGTGCCCCAGAATATCGTTGGCCGAAAGGCTGACGATCAGCAGGTCGGTCGCAGCTCCTGCGCCCAGCTTCTCGTATAAAACGAGTTCCTTGGCAAATTCAAACTCGTAATCGTTGGCGAAGGGAGTGGAGCCGACGACCTCGTAGAACCCGGCTGGCGCGCCGTCTTTGCCGTTTCGCGGAGCGGTTGAGCCAAGAATATTTCCGTCGCTGTCTTTCCACTCACGATTCCAGAATTTTTGCGCGCGATGGCTCGTATTGAAATTGGCCGCCCACTCGGGAAGGTCGGGACGGTAATACGTGGACGTAATCCAGTCACCGCTCTTCGGGTCGATCCAGTAGGCCCCGTCGCCGGAGTAACCGGCCGGCAGAACCGCGGCGCGATCTTTCAACGAGACGGCGAACACACGGGCCTTCCCGCCCGTCGCCAATTTCAACTCGTCGCCCAGCGTGTCGGTTAGCAGGTTGTGCGGCGACGCGCCCGGGCCGTCTTTGCCGCCTCCAACTAATTTTGTGGTGTCGTCTTCGACCGACGTTACCCGCTTCTTTTTCTCCGGATCCCACCACTCGTTCGCCACGATCCCGTGTCCGCTGGTGTAGCTTCCGGTGAAAAGAGTGGCGTGCCCGGGAGCCGTACGGGTGTTGGCGTAGTCGTAATAGCAGTCGGTGAAGTATGCGCCGCGATCCAGAAATATTCGGAAGCCCCCGTCGCCGAACTGGTCGCGATAGCGTTCCAGATAGTCGCCGCGGAACTGGTCGATCACGATCACCACCACCAGCTTTGGATGGGCGTTGTAGGCGGAGGCGAATGCGGCCGGAATCAAGCCCGGCAAAACCAGCATCGAGCCCAGCAGGGCCAGGTGCAGGAAACGGGGGAGTCTCATCGCGATTTAGTTTACAGGAGAAAGGAAGCGAACCGCGCATGGCGAAGTCCACATTTACCTGAATTGTCATCCCGAGCGGAGCGAGGGATCTGCATTTTGCCGCGAACTGCAGATCCCTCGCTTCGCTCGGGATGACAATTCATTAAGGGGGGCCGCCCGTTCTTCTCCGCGCACTCTGCGTCCTCCGCGGTTAATGCACGGAATTGAGTTTTTCAGCTAAAGTTAATGCAGAATGCTTGATCTGAATTTTGTTCGCGACAACTTTGCGCTCGTGGAAGAAAAGCTGCGCCAGCGCGGAATGAATCCGGCGGAAGTTTTGAAGGATTTCGCCGCCATCGATGGCGAGCGCCGGCAGGCGATCACCGCCGCGGAAACTCTGCAAGCCCGCCGCAACCGCGCTACCGAGGAGATTGCGAAGCTTAAGAAGAGCGGCCAGGATGCTTCCGCGCAGATTCAGGACACCAAGGAACTCCGCGAGCGGATTCAGGAGTCCGAGACAAAAGCGGCGGAACAGGAAGCGCGTCTGCGCGAACTTCTGACTTCGATTCCGAATCTTCCTCACGCCAGTGTCCCGGTGGGGAAGAGTGCCGAAGATAATGTGCAGGCGCGCCAATGGGGGACGCCGCCGCAGTTTGATTTCAAGCCCAAGCCGCACTGGGAACTGGGCGAAAACCTGGGAGTGCTTGACCTGCAGCGCGCCGCCAAATTGTCGGGCGCTCGATTTGCCGTGTACTGGGCGTTGGGCGCCCGATTGGAGCGGGCTCTCGCCAACTTCATGCTCGACCTGCATACCCGCGAACACAGCTACACCGAGGTGCTTCCGCCATTTCTGGTGAACTCCGAATCGATGTATGGCACGGGACAACTTCCGAAGTTTGCGCAGGATTTATTTCGCGTGCCGCACGGCGAGAAAGATCTCTGGCTGATTCCGACAGCCGAAGTGCCGGTCACGAATCTCTATCGCGACGAAGTGCTGGACGGCGCGCGCCTGCCCATCTCGCTTACCGCCTACACTCCGTGTTTTCGCAGCGAGGCCGGATCGTACGGAAAAGACGTCCGCGGCATCATCCGTCAGCACCAGTTTCAAAAGGTGGAGTTGGTCAAGTTCTCGCGTCCGGAGACTTCGTACGACGAACTGGAGAAACTCACTCACCATGCTGAGACTGTGTTGCAGAAACTCGGCCTGCATTACCGCGTGGTCACGTTGTGTACCGCCGATATCGGATTCTCTTCGGCCAAGACTTATGACATTGAAGTCTGGCTGCCGGGACAGAATCTGTTCCGCGAAATTTCATCATGCTCGAACTTCGAAACTTTTCAGGCGCGCCGGGCCAACATTCGCTACCGTCCGGAGGGCAAGAACAAGACTGAATTCCTGCACACCTTGAACGGCAGCGCCTTGGCGGTTGGGCGTACATGGGTTGCGATCGTGGAAAATTATCAGCAAGCCGACGGCAGCGTGCGCATTCCGGACGCGCTGCAGCCGTATATGGGTACCGACCGCATATCGGTGCCATCTTAATAAGCATGAGCGGAGCGCAAGGCAAGGCGTAAAATCAACGCAGCCAAGCACCGCCGGAACAATTTGCCATCACATGAATTCCCAAATACACTGGCAGCAACCCGAAGCCTCGACGGCGCTCGAAAGCGCCGTCTCCCCCATGGGCGCGATCTGGCGCACAATTCGCGGATACATTCTCTGGTCCTATGAGCGTGGCAGCCTCCACTACGACATCATGGTCACGCTGATTCTTCTTTTTGTTTTTGTTTCGCCCCGCTTCATCAACTACAGGGACAAACCGGTCGAGCACAATCCGCATCTTACCGGCGTGATTGTGATTCCCGCCGAGAAGGGCGGCTTCATCTATCAGATCGAGGCCTCGGCAGTGAACGCCGCTCCGGGTGGAGACATTCGCCGGCAGCTGGAGCAGATCATTGAACCAATTTCCGGCGCGGTCAGCATTACCAAATTCGACGCGATCAAAGACGCCTCCGGACAGACGACAGGTTACAAAGTCTGGGTGCAAAAAGAGTAGAGCTGATTCGATGAGAGCAGTGCTAAAAACCGTTGCGCTCCAGACTCTCGTGGCCGCCTGGCTCTTAACCGTCGCCGCGTGGGGCCAGAGCGATGCCGCCGGGCTCGAGCGCGTTCTCAACCAGATGGATGCCGCTGCCCGAAGCTTTAACACCACCGAGGCAAGTCTCGTCTGGGACCAGTACGATAGCGTGATCAAGGAAACCGACACGGAGAAGGGCAGAATTTATTTCCGGCGTCAAGGCGGCGATGTGGAAATGGCCGTCGACTTAACCGATCCCGACAAGTACGTCCGCTACAGCGCCGGCAAAGTGCAGGTGTATTGGCCGAAAAGGGACGAGGTCGACATATACAATGCCGGCAAGAACCGCGAGGCCATCGAGAGCTTTCTGTTGATCGGCTTCGGCGGCAGGGGGCACGACCTGCTCAAGTCTTACGACGTGAAGTTTCTGGGGTCAGAGACTGCCAATGGTATTTCGGCCGAAAAACTGGAGCTCACCCCCAAGTCGGACCGTTTGCGAAATAATGTCGCGCGCGTACTGCTCTGGATCGACCCGGCGCGCGGAATCTCGGTGCAGCAGCAGTTCTTTGAGCCAGGCAACAATTACCGTTTGGCGAAGTACTCCGAGATAAAAATCAATCAAAAACTTCCGGAGGACGCCTTTAAACTGAAGACGACGAAGAACACCAAGTTTGTCTCGCAATAATAGTCTTTCGCGGCGCCAAGCCCGCAAAATAGGAACCAATAGAAACAAGCTGAAAAACACCGGCTGCGGCTATATACTGGCCGAGCACCTCCGAAAGTTGAGCTCCTCGAATGGCGAAAGTGTTTACCATCACCGTCCCTCCTGACTTGGGTCGCAAAAAGCGGGAGCGAACCGCCGATCCCCGCTACGTCGACGGTCAGAAGATGCTGGTGGAAGCGATGAGTTACCTGGCGAAGGCGGATCCGCTCGGGAATCGCGAGGCCATCCAGCTCTTGTCCGAACACGTCCGCACGCGTTTCCGCATGACCGACTCGCCCCTCAGCTAGCCAGAACCACCCAGGTTCGCTCAACCCCAAGTCCGCTCTAGAACGTCAGCCGCCCAGCGACCTGCAGGATGCGCTGGGTTTGCAGAGCATTTGTCCCCGTTCCAAGGTTCGTGCTGGTAATTTCACCGAAAGTATTATCGTCAATGTTCGTGTCTGGATTGGCGAATTGAGCGTGGTTAAACACATTGAAGGCATCCACCCGGATCTCGGCACTCACGCGCTCGGTAATCGCGGTGGTCTTGGCCAGGCTCATATCAAGATTTACACGTCCCGGCCCGCGGAAGAAGTCCCGCCCCGTCGTGCCGTAGCCAGACCCCGGAACGTCAGAAACCGCCACAAACGCTCCGCAGTTGAAGTACAGATTTCCGCTATCGGTCTGACCAGTGTTGGGGTTGTTGCAACTCCCCGTGTGCCTGGGATTCAGGAGCGAAATCTTGCTGAACCCCGGCGCGAAATTGGCGTTGGCCAGGTAGCCGTCGCCGGCTCCCGACGGTCCCGGATCCGCGTTTGCGGACCCGGAAAGGCCCGAATTGATACTGAGTGGAAACCCAGTCCGCCAGCTCAGGATGGGGTAGAGGCTCCATCCCTTCACCAGACGCTTGGGTCCCGAAGCCCAAGCGCGATCGAATGGCAAATCCCACCCTCCGCTGAAAGTGATCCGCTCCTTAACGTCGAAGTCGGAGGAGGCGTAAAACACGTTGGCGTCGTACGCCGGCACCTGAGAATCGCGGTTGCGGAACCCGGATGCGTTATCGAGGCTGTGGCCATAAGTAAAAGCAAGAGTGAAGTAGGTGTTGCCCAATATCCGGTTCTCGCCGTTTTGTTTCGTCAAGGAAGCTTCCAGACTGTTGAAATTGGCGAAGCTGACGTTTTTAAACTCCGGTTCGTCGCCGGTGAAGGGACAATCGGCAGCGGTATCGAATTGCTGCGCACAATATGTGGCCATGGCAGAGGTCGGGTTTTGATTGATGTACTGGTTCAACACCCGGGTGGGGTTGGAGCCGTTCACCGTGCTCAAGATGAAGGGGTTTACGTCCTGCAGCGCGGTCAGTCCTTTCGCGCTGCTGCCCACATAGTTGACCTCCGCGACCAAGTTCGGCGCAAGTTCGTGCTGCAGACTCAAATTGTACTGGTAGGTATAAGGCGTGTGGAGATGCGGGTTCACGAAGAACAGAGCGCTCTCGAACCCTCCAAAAGGAAGAAAATCCCCAGTCGCAGGGTTGAACGCGGTGGCACGGTTGGGTGGACCGGATGGAAATGGGTTGGCAGCTCCAACGCCCCACGGCTGGCTGTAAAAGGGCAGCGGCGCGTTATAGGGCGTGTTGCCCGGCGTAGTACTCGGACAAGATGGATTCTGGCCGGAAGGCAGACACGGATAGCTGACGCTCGGTTCGCTGTAGAACGGTGGCGCGCCGTTGAATTGCAGGTTGTCTTCGCCCTTCAGCACATCGTAGAAAACGCCGACGCCGCCACGGAGGCTGGTCTTGCCGCCGCTTCCCGGGCTGAAGGCAAAGCCGACGCGCGGCCCAAAGTTTGTCTTGTCCGGAAAGTTGGCACCCCTGGGAGCTCCCGGGTCTCCGGGAAAGACGAGGCCGAGCGGGGCATAAGGAAATCTTGTCGATTGATCTCCGGGAATAATGGCAAAACTTCTACCCTGCGTGTCAAGCTTGGGCGTGCTGTACTCATAGCGAAGCCCGAAACTTAGGGTGAGGTTGGGTCTTACCCGCCACTCGTCCTGCCCGAACCCGTAAGTTGCCTTGCTGCGGATGTTGCTGGCTGCGTTGGAACCCTCATACACAAAATTCGGAGCTCCCACCAGGAAGTCGGCGAAGCTGTTGCCCGTCCCTACGCCGCCCGAGGCGTATCCGTAGAAACCGAACTCGCTATCGCCAAAAAAATCGTAGAGGGTATTTTGCTGATAGGCGGAAAACCCTGCGCCGAATTTCCACGTGTTGTGTCCCTGCACCCACGAGAACGTATCCGCATAAATAAATGTGTTGCCAATCAAGAAGGTCGGGCCATAGGGGTCTTGCCCGATCGTTAAACCATTGTCGAACGTCAGCACTGGCGGCCCGGTCGCAATGTCCGACACGATCCCGAACTGGGGCAACGCCGACAGGCTGGAAGATGGCTGGCTCTGCTGGTAGCTGCGGCGCTGCGCGGTCACTCGGAATTCGTTCAGCTTGGTCGGTGAAAATGTTCGTGTATAGGCGATATTGAGAAAAGAGTCATTCGTCTTGGTTCCGCTGGGGAAGCCGGACGCCGTGTCTGCGCTGAAGCTACCGCCAGGGCCTCCAAAGGGCGAAATCAGGTTCCCTCGGTTACCGCCGACGGTGCCCGTGAGCCTGTCCTTGGATGTGATGTTGAAATCGACCTTAACCGTGAGCTCATTGCGGTTGTCCGTACTGCCGCCGGTGGGGAAAATCTCTCCCGCCGCATTCGACGGAATCTGCGGTTGGCCGTTAGGCAGCTTCGCGTTGATGTAGGCTGTAGCGCCGGGGTCGAATGCTGCCGGACTAATGATGGCTTGGGCGGCGAGGGACGGATTGGGCTGGAAATACGGGTTTGCCACCAGAAATGCGGCGACGTATGGATCCGGACTGCCGTTCGCCGCCTGGGAGAAATCTCCGCCTAGTTCGGCCGTCGTGAAGGTCTGTTGTTCTGCCAGGACGTCGGTCTCAATTTGCCGCTGCCCCTGGTAGGCGGTAAAAAAGAAGAGCCGGTTCTTGACAATGGGGCCGCCGAACGTGCCGCCAAACTGATTGCGCTTGAGATTGTTTCTGGGCAGGCCGGCCGGAATGTTGAAGTATTCATTAGCGTCGAAGTCGGTATTGCGCACGAAGTCGAAGACGCTGCCATGGAAGTCATTGCTTCCCGACTTGGTCACCACGCTGATAACTCCAGCGCCGTTGCGGCCATACTCCGCCGTGTAATTGCTGGTCAAAATGCGGAACTCGGCGACCGCGTCCGGATTCGGGTTGAAAACCACGCCGTTACTCAGAAGATCGTTGTTGACGCCGCCATCCAGCAAGTAAGTTACAGAATCGGTACGTCCGCCTCCGATGTTGAATCCTTGAGTAGAACTGGTGTCATCGGGATTGTCCTCGGTGACGCCAGGCTGCAGGAGGGCCAGACTCAGCACATTGCGTCCGTTTAAGGGCATATCAACAATGGGACGGCTGGTCACGGACTCGCCTAACGTCGGGTTGACCGTCTCCACGCTCGCCGCCTGCGATTCCACCAACACCTGTTCGTTGGCCGCGCCCACTTCCAGCTTTAAATCAGCTCGAAACGTCTGGTTGATCTCCAGCGGAGCAGTCAGCATCTCCATCGCACGAAAGCCTTGGCGGTGGGCGGTAATCCGGTAGGTGCCGATGGACAGGTTCATGACCTGGTAATAACCACTCTTGTCGCTGGTGGCTTCCACGCTAACATTGGTCGACCTGTTCGAGACCGTGACCTTGACGCCGGGCAGCACCAATCCTTGCTGATCGGTGACGGTACCCACGATCTTTGCGGTGGCCTGTTGGGCGGTTGCGTCGGTTGCAAACAACAGGGCCATGCACAAAACCACCGCTGCTGCCGCTGGATGTCCTGATCGTCCTGTCTTGGGTCGCATTGGGGAGAAGCCTTTCCTACGACTGGTTGTTCCCAACCTTATTGGTGAGGCGGTGCCCACAACCCATCTTCCGAAAACATTTGTTGGGTGTGCTGCTTCGCCTGTGGATGTGAGAATGCCAGATTCTCTGCCTCGAACTACTGTTTTGTCAACCCGAACTTGCTGATTCTGTTAGCTGTAACCCGAGGATCTCATGGCGGACCTGGCCTGAGTTGGACATCACTCTTGCACGTCAGCTTCCGTGGGGACACCTTGAAAAGGATTGAGTTAGCAGGCGTAATTGTCGGTTTCTTCTATCTTTTGAATCTTCATCTACAGTAATCGGGATTTCACGATCGCTACCGCCGTTGCCGCCCGCTCGCCAGAATCACGTAGGGGCGGACGCATTCGTCCGCCCCAGCGGAGCAAAGCTACGCAGGCAAGTCTCTGGTCGAGTGCCCGCTCGCATCTACCCGTCTTGCATTTGCATTTGCCCGTTTTGCATTTGCATTCGAAAGATAGGCGGCTGCGCACAAAATGACGACTGGGTAGCATTCCAGCACGTACCGCGGTTCCGGACTTTCCAGCGTCCCCAGAAATGCGGAGCGCAGCAGCACGAAGCCGACCAGCAATCCTGCCCAGCGAATTCCTGACGGCCTGCACAACAGTGCCAGCAGCGCGCCGGCCACGTAAGCCAGGTTCAGTAAGCCGAACCCCACGGCAACCGCCGATTGTTTCCTGTCGTCATGGAATGCCCACCAGCGCGGGTCGGGGGGAAGAAGTTCGGTTCGCGGGCGCAGCCACATGTCCGCCACCCGGAGCAACGGCAGCGTGACGTAATACCGA
>Ga0302324_100018923_pt1 | contig 13551 bp, 8 predicted proteins | sample Palsa_T0_1_FD_201949 | JGI IMG/M metagenome (GOLD analysis project Ga0302324, IMG submission 201949) | Peat permafrost microbial communities from Stordalen Mire near Abisko, Sweden - Palsa_T0_1 | ecosystem: Environmental > Terrestrial > Soil > Palsa > Peat permafrost | place: Sweden: Abisko...
GAGCCAGGTGGAATCGAATATGGCGGCCCGGCAACAATTCAGTGGACGCTCCATTCTCCGGCTGGGCCGCCGGACTGCGAGCGTCACCATCGTCATTGTCGCGATTCTGATGATCTTGAGTAGCTGGGGATATAACACCGCCACTCTGGTGGCGGGCCTGGGAGTGGGCGGAATTGCGGTGGCGCTGGCCGCACAACAGACCATCGCCAACGTTTTCGGCGGCATTTCCATCATCGGCGATCGGCCCGTGGCCATCGGTACCTTCGGCAAATTCGGCGACCTGACAGGCACCGTGGAAGACATCGGGATGAGGTCCACGCGAGTGCGCACCCTCAATCGGACCCTGGTGTCGATTCCGAATGCCACGTTTGCGGGAGTCAATCTGGAAAATTATGCAATGCGCGACAAGATCCTGTTCAATCCTACGTTTCAGATCAAACGGAGCACGCCCGACGAGGAAGTCTGGCATCTGATCGAATCCGTTCGCGGAGCGCTGGAAAAGCACAAGTCCATCGAGTTCGTACCCACGCCCGTGCGGTTGATCGGACTGACCGCCACGGCATTCAGTATTGAAATCTTCTGCTATGTGCTGACGCCGGATATCGACGAGTTCTACAAAGTGCAGGGGGAGTTGCTGCTCACGATCAACGATGCGCTGCAGGCCGCCCAGATCGAGTTGGTTTAAAAGGCGTCAAGCCGCGCCCCTGCCTACCGCCTCCAGCGGCAGACGCCGCGCGCGTGTCTCCGGCTGGCCCAGGCGAATGGCGGCCAATTCGCCGATCAAGTCCCCCGCCCAGCGGTACACGTTGTTTTCCTGCACGATCGCGCGCATTCGCAGCATGCGGGCCTTGCGCTCCTCCGCCGGCATGCTGAGCGCGGTGTGAATGGCTTGCGCCAGTTCATCGGTGTCGTATGGGTTCACCATCAGGGCGTCCGCCAGTTCATGACTGGCGCCCGTGAAGCGGCTCAGGATCAGTGCTCCCTGCCCGTCGTTGCGCGCCACGACATACTCTTTGGCCACCAGGTTCATGCCATCGTGCAGGGAGGTGACCAGACACACGTCCGCCTCGCGATAGTAGGGTTGGATCTCCGCATGGCTGTGGTGCCGGTTCATGAAAACGATGGGCCTCCAAGAGCCCTTCCGGAAGCGGCGGTTGATGCGTTCGGCTTCCTCTTCGACCTCCGTCATCAGATCCTGGTAGCGTTTGATATTGGTGCGGCTGGGCGCGCCGATCTGGATGAAGGTAAAATTTTCAATATACGCGGGGTATAGCTCGAAAAGCCGCTCGACTCCGCGCATGCGCTCCGGGATGCCTTTCGTGTAATCTACCCGGTCGACCCCCAACCCGAGGAACGCGGGCCTCCCTCCCAGTTCGCGAAACAAACCCGCGCGCTCCCCGGCGGAGGCATCTCCATTCGCGGATTCGCCATTGCCGAACGTCACGCTGATTGGAAACGGCCGCACTGTGGTCAGGTGATTGTGGCGATTGACCGCGAAGTGCTCCCAATCGATGCGCGATTCCAGGGCGCGGTCCACCGTTTCCAGGAAATTATTGCAATGCGCCTGGATGTGGAATCCGATCAAGTCCGCGCCCAGCATCCCGTCCAGCAGATCGCGCTGCCACGGGCAAATGCCGAAAGCCTCCGGATTGGGCCAGGGAATGTGCCAGAAGATGGCCACGCGCGCATCCGGCCGCCGCTCTTTGATCATGCGCGGCAGCAATGCGAAGTGGTAATCCTGCACCAGCACGATGGGCTCGCTTTCGCCGCTCATCTCGTCGAGCAGGACCGCCGCGAACTTTTGATTCACCGCGCGGTACTGCTCCCAATCCTCACCGCGGAACAGGGGCCGCGTGTGCGCGATATGGCAGAGCGGCCAGATTCCCTCGTTGGCGAAACCGAAATAGAACCCGGCCTCCTCTTCTTTGCTCAGCCAGACGCGCCGCAGCGTGTACTGTGGATGATCGGGCGGCACGCGCAGCCGGCCAAAATCGTCGGCGGTTTCCTTGTCCGCGCTGCCGGTGCCCTGCGCGATCCAGGTTCCGTCGCTGGCGCGCAGCACGGGTTCGAGCGCGGTCACCAAGCCGCTCGGGGGGACGGACCAGACGATGGAATTCCCTTGCCGCGAGTGCTCGTAGGGCTCGCGATTGGAGACCGCGAACAGGCGGCTGCCGTTCAGTTTGCCCTGCATCGAGATGCGCAGCCGCTCGGCGGTCCACTGGGATGAGCCGGCATCCCGCAGGCGGGCTTCCTCTTCGGCCGCGGCGCGCGCGTTATTCAGGCTGGCCGCCAGACGTGTCACTTCGCTGGTGAGAGGGCGGAAGATCTCTTCGCCGGGCGGCTGGCCGGAAGGGGAGGCATCGCCGGTGCGCAGATCGTGCAGCCATTGGGCCATGTGGCGCAGGGGCTTTCCCAGGCTCCAGCGGATAATCAGCAGTGTCATGCCCACGATCAGCAGGGTCTGCGCAACGCTGGTCAGCGCGTGCCGCCAGACCGGTGCAGCGACGAAGGCGACGTTGTGGAAGATGGCGATGGCTCCCAGCAGCCGCCCATCGCTTGAGATGGGCATCGCAAGAATGTGCATCGGCGCACCGCGCGTGTGGAAAAATTCTCCCCGCACATGCCCCTCGCGCAGGGCGCGAGCGACGGCGGGCGGTGTTCCGGCGGCATCGTCAAGGTGGGATGCCAGGCTCTGTGTAATTGCCAGCGGGCGGCTGTCCGCTCCGTAGATGGCCACGCCGGCCATGCGCTCGTGATTCTGAAATTGGGAGGCCAATGCCTGCAACTCGCCGGGAGAGCCGTCTTGGAGCGCTTGTTCGACCACCTTTTCCTGGCTCTCGGCCAGTACCAGCGCCTGGCGCTCCACCTCCGCCCGCATGCCATGCATCTCGGCCGCGGCTTGGTAGAGCGCGAACAGCAGGGAAACCACGGCCACGCCGCCAAACAAGGAGAGCATCAACCGCCGGCTTAAGTGCATTTCTTCCCTCCAAGCGCATGACATCGGGACCCGGGAGCAGAAGTGATGATGGTCCGTTCGTTTTGCTACAGCAAGGTTGATGCCAGTTTCCGAATTAAGCGGCATGGCCTGTGCGATGAATTACCAAACCAACTGTGTGGGGCGGATCTGTCCGCAACATGTCCGCACGGGTCCCTCAGGGCCCGTTCTTGACTTGCCAAGGATAGGGCGACCAGTTCGAGAGCACAGTGGCTTAGTCATGGAATCATCGGCGCGACCGGCACAGACGGAGCCCTCAGAATCGGCCTGTGGGCACTCGATTATTCGTACTTCAATGAAATATTGGGGTCGACTCGCATCGCTCGACGCGCAGGTATTAGGCACGCCGCAAGTGCAACCGCGGCAAGTAACAGACCGACGAACGCGAGAGTTGCGGCATCTGGGGAAGTCACACTGCTCGAAAGACTCGTGAGTGTCCCGGTGAGCGCAAGCGCCCCTGCTGCACCCACGGCAAGACCAAGTGCAAGCAGCAAGGAGCCGTGGCCGAGCACGAGCTTCGATATTTGGCGCCGGTCCGCGCCGAGCGCTACACGGATGGCGAACTCTCGAGTCCGGCAAGCGGCCGCATAGGAAACAACGCCGTAAGTCCCGGTGATCGCCAGCAGGATCGCGAGCCCGGCAAAGAATCCAATCAACCAGAGATAGAGAGTCAGGTCCCCGAGCGATTCCGCAATCACCTGGCTCATGGTCTTAACGCTGAAAACCGTCTGGTTTGGATTCACTTGGTGAATCGCATTGCGCACGGCGTTCGCCAGCGCCTCCGGCCGCACGCGTGACCGGATCACGAGCGACACGCCCGCATCGGAAGTTGCCGACGTGTTTTGCATAAGGGAATTGTAGATCTCAGGAGTTGCGGGACGGTCCAGGCCGGATTGCCGCACATCGCCGACCACCCCGATAATGGTGCCTCGATCTATGCTTTGGCCAACCGGATCCTCGTTGGGAAAATAACGGCGGGAGAGCGCTTCGTTAATCAATATCACTGTCTGCGAGTTGCTCGTATCGTGCGCGTTGAAGGCGCGGCCTCGGCGAATGGGAATGCCGAGGGCCGTGAAATATCCAGGGGTCGCAAAGCGAAGCTCCGCCCGCGGTTCGTGGCCAGGTGGATACGGAGAACGTCCTGGAATGGAAAAAAAACCTGTCCAGCCCCAATTCTGCAGTGGCAGATACTGAACGGAGCCAACGCCTTGTACCCCAGGGATGCGGCCAATGCGGTCTTCCAACTCACCCAGATACCGGCCATATGAGCCGGGGGCTTCATATTCCGCCAAGGAAACGCTCATGTGCAACGTGAGTACGTTATCGGACACGAACCCTGTTGGCGTGTTTTGGAGATGCAGGAAGGCCCGCAACATCAAACCGGCACCGATGACCAGCACGAAAGCCATCGCAATCTCGGCGACGACCAAACCATCGCGCAGCCGGCGCCCACTCCATCCCGAGGCGCCGTAGCCGGCCAAGCGGCTCGTATCCTTCAGTCCTGTCTGCATATCGAGGCGGGACGCTGCCAGTGCCGGCAGAAGGCCGAAAAGGATACCCGCGCCCACGCCGGCAACCATCAGGAATGCGAATACGCGCCAATCGAATCCAATCTCGCCCAGGCGCGGAATGTGAGAGGATGCGAGTTGCAGAAGCAGATCTGTGCTGAAGGAGGCAAGCAGGAGGCCGGCCGTGGCGCCGGCAACACTCATTAGAACACTCTCGGTCAGGAGCTGCTGTATGAGCCGGCCCCTGCTCGCTCCCAGCGCTGCCCGGAGAGCCAATTCGTGGGTTCGCCCGGCCCCACGCGCCAGCAATAAATTCATCACGTTGGCGCAGGCGATCAGCAGGACCGCTCCGACGGCTCCCCACAATGTCAGCAAGGCGGGTCTCACGCTCCCGACGATGACATTGGACAGTGGCGTGACGACTGCGCGGGGTCTCTCGTTCCCATCCGGAGACCGGTTCGCCAGGCGCTCCTCGATGGTGTCGAGCTCGCTGCGTGCCGCGCCAATGGCAGCGCCCGGCTTGAGCCGTGCCACGACGAAATCGACTCGAAGCCTGGGGTCTTGCTTCCATTGCCGCACCGCCCAGGGAATCCAGAGATCCGTGGGCGAGGTCCGATAGGGAAACTGAAATCCCGCGGGCATGATGCCGATAACAGTATAGGATTCTCCTTCGAGGATGACCTTCCGGCCGATACAGGATGGATCGCCGCCAAATCGCCTCTTCCACAGTCCGGCGCCGATTACCGCCACGTTGGAGGGATCATCCTCACGGAATGTCCGGCCGGCAATGGGTTGGACGCCCAACATTTGCAATAAACCAGGTTCTGCCCGGACTGTTGCAATCCGCTCCGGGCTGTCGACGCCCCGAAGATCCGTGCTGACGACCCCATAGGCGAACATCCCATCGAACGACGTAGTGTGGTTCCGCCAGACTTCCAGATCCTGATAGGACACCGGCCCAACTCCGTTGCGCGGGTCGCTTTCGTTCAGTTGCACCAGATGCGCGGGATCGAGGAATGGCAGCGGACGCAAAAGCACGGCACTGATCAGGCTGAAGATGGCAGTGTTGGCGCCGATACCAAGCGCGAGCGTACCAATGACCGCGGCGACGAACCCCGGCGTTTTACCCAGGCTTCGGAGGGCGTAACGGACGTCCTGCACGAAGCGGTCGACGACGTAGAAATTACGCACATCGCGACATTCCTCCTTTACCTGCTCCATTCCGCCGAACTCCAGCCGGACTCGCCGGCGCGCTTCCTGCTCCGTGAGGCCGGACGCCCTGAGGTCGGTTATCTTTTCTTCGATGTGGAATTGCAGTTCCTTGTCGAGAGCGGACTCCCGTTCATCGCGCCGCGGAAAACGTGTCCATTGTTTCAAGACGCGCTTCAAGACGCGCTTCAAGACGCGCCTCCTTCCGGCATGGCCAGGATCAAGCCGACTGTATCGGACAGACGCTGCCAGTTCTGGGAACTTGCCTGCAACTGCTTCTTACCGAGGCGCGTCAGCCGATAGAACTTGGCTTCCCGGCCGGTATCGGTCTGGGCCCATTCGGCCACGATAAGCCTCCGGTTTTCAAGGCGGTGTAGCGCCGGGTATAACGAACCGCCGGGTACTTGGACCGCATCTCTCGATATCTGTTGAAGGCGTTGCGCGATCGCATAGCCATGCACCAGGCCTAGGGCCACGGTTTTCAAGATTAACAGGTCCAGGGTGCCTTGCGGCAGGTCGAATTTGTCGGCGCCCATAGGGTATGCCTTTTACTTCTACTGATCGATCATAATTTAAAACCAGTAGAAGTGCAAGGCATCGTCGCGAGAGCGCGTTACGCGCCTACATACCGCGCATACAGGCTGCGCGCCAGCCCGATGTCCGTAGTGCCTTTGACGATAGCCCGGCCATCCGGAAATATGGTCATCTCATAAGGCCCGGTCAAAAACCGCAGCGCGAATTCGTTGGCGCGCACCTCGCCCAGCGGCAGCAGGACCGCCTCGAGCTGCGCCAGGTCGAGCGGCCGCGCGCGCTCGTGGATCTGCACGGCATTCCGTCCGCACAAGCTGACGGGCGCGCGCCGCAAGCCCTCCAGATACACAAAATCGCGCGCGCCGCATGCCGGGCAATCGGGATCAGGTGCGGGCTGTTCGATCTGCCGGATGCCGCCGTCCCACACATCCACCGTGGTCAGGCGCGCGTGCACGCCCGCGGTGCGGCCCGCCAGGATCTTCAACGCGTCGGCCGTTTGCAGAGCCGCGATAACCGCGGTAATGGAGTTCAGCACGCCCGCCGTTTCGCAGGTAGGCTGTGCGCCCGCGGGCGGATCGGGATACACGCAGCGCAGGCACGCCGTGCGCCCTGGAATCACCGGCATGGTAATGCCGTAGCTGCCCACCGCCGCACCGTAGATCCAGGGAATCGCGCGGCTCAGCGCGAAATCGTTGATCAGATAGCGCGTTTCGAAGTTATCCGTGCCGTCCAGGATTACCTGCGCCTGGCCCAGCAGTTCATCGATGTTCGCAGGCGTCAGATCGGCCACCATGCCGCGCACCTGCACCACGGAGTTAATGCGCGCCAGGCGCCGCTCGGCCGCCACCGCCTTGGGGAGCGCTTCGGCGGCGTCGGATTCTTCGAACAGCCATTGCCGCTGCAGGTTGCTGGGCTCCACATAATCCCGGTCGATAATGGTGATGCGCCCCACGCCCGCGCGCGCCAGCGCAGCCGCCTGAAAGCTGCCCAGCGCGCCGCAACCCACGATGGCGGCGTGCGCCTGCAATAGCCGCTCCTGGCCCTCTTCGCCGATGCCCGCGAACAGGATCTGCCGTGAATAACGCTCCTTTTCTGCGGCGGTCATCCTAGTTCTTAATCTTCCCGAGCATCTGGTAGATGCGAATCAACGCGTTATCCATCACCACCTCGCCCGCGCCCACAGCCGCCGGCGACACGGCGTTATCCGCCCCATACCCGCCCTCCGCCACCGCTTCGATGGTCGGAAAATATTGGTGATATCCATTCGCGTAGCCGAAGAAAAACAACTGCTTCACCCGCGCACGCTGCTTCAGCCGGATCGCGTGATTGCTGAAGAACTCGCCCGACACCCCCACAAGGGCGATATCACCGTTGAGTAGCGCCACCGTCAGGCGCGGACGAATCCCATCGGCATATTCGTCGATGTAATTCGGCACCAACTCGGGGAAGAAGGCCTTCTGATAAGCCGCTTTCACCATGGGATTCGCGAAATCGGTGCGCGCGGTGAAGCGCAGCCGCTCTTCGCGGCAGTCGAGCGACGGGTGCGCCACTTCCTGCGGATTCAGCGACTGCGCCAGTTTTACCGCTTCGTGCGCCAGCGCCTGCCCAAACGCCTGGTAGCTCTTGCCATCAGCATTTGCGGATTGGTCGCCCGCGGCCCCTTGCATGAAGATGGCGGCGGCGCCTGTCTCCTTGGTCACCTCCGCCTTGAGCGCGCCCACATAATCCGCAGAGAACTTCAATGTGCCGGCGGGAAGCATTGTCGGATGCGCGGCGAAATTTAACAAGATCGCCACCGGCTTGCCCGTGGCATCGTCGAACCGCATCACCGCCAGTTCGCGATCACTGGGCTTCGGCTCGATCTTGGTGTGCCGGTTGCGATTGAAGCCCTCAAGCTGCGTCGATCCCACGGCCATGCGCGCGGGCGCCAGCCGCGAGTTTGCCTCCACAATGGCCGCTGCGATGCCGTCTTCCATCTGCCGGTAATAGCGTAGCGCCGCATCGAAGCGGCCTTTGCCCTTACCCTCCTGATCGGTCAGTTCCAGGACCGGCCCGTGATGCGTATGGGAGCCGGCGATGATGGAGTTTTCGATCCCGGCCTGTTCCTGGATGCGCTGCCGAATTCGCTGCAGCGACGCCTCCGCGGGCGCGCGCCCGAGATCCAGCCCCACAATGGCGATCTTCTTCCCGCCAGCCTGAATTACCAGCGCATCGGCATACAGCGGATCGAGCATGCCCACCGATAGCGCATCGTGGCGATCGCCATAGCCCCACATGGGCACCGGCTCGCGCGGCGTGATGTCGCGCCGCCCCGTGCCGACCTGCAGATCCTGTCCCCAAGCGGAAAGTGCCAGGAAAAAGACGATGAGCCGCCGAGTGAGGTGCATGACCCGGATTCTAGCATTGGGCCAGCGGCGCAGGCACCGTGGCGCAGGCACTGCTGCCTGCCGCGCTGGCACTCTGCCAGCGCAGGCGAGCGCAGTTCGTCCCGGCCGCGCGGAGCGCGGCGGCGTCCCCATGAGTGGGAACGCGGCACGCACGAGTGCGTGCGCCACGCACTACCGGATGGTGCGACTTAGTTGCCCGACCGAAAGCCCCATCTCCCCCGCCGCCGCGCGCTTGACCATAAACTGGACGGTCTTCTTCTCTCCGGCGCGCAGCGGCACGCGCTCAAACCCCTGCAACTCCCGCACCACTCCAGAATGCTTGACATACAATTGCACCACCTCTTCCCCATCGCGCTTGCCGGAGTTCCGGACGTCTACCGTAACCTTGACCGGCCCACCCGCCGGCGCCGTATTCGGAGCCTGCAAGTTACTGTAAGTGAATGCCGTATAACTAAGCCCGTAGCCGAACGGATAGAGCGGCTCGCCTTCAAAATAACGGTAAGTCCTGCCCTTCATACTGTAGTCGTCGAACGGCGGTAGCTGATCCTCCGACTTATAGAATGTTACAGGCAACTTACCCGCGGGATTATAGTCGCCGAATAACACATCGGCCAAGGCGGTTCCGCCGGCCTGTCCCGGATACCACAGCTCCACGATGGCCGGCACATGCTCGCGCGCCCAGTTCACGGCCACCGCGCTGCCATTCAGCAGCACCAGGACCACCGGCTTGCCCAACGCCGACACCCGTTGCAGCAAAGCTTCCTGCACGCGCGGGATGCCCAGCCGCACGCGGTCCCCACCGCTGAAACCCTCCACCTGCACCTTCATCTCCTCGCCTTCCAGACGCGGCGACAGCCCCAAAAACATCAGCACCACGTCCGCCTGGCGCGCTACTTTCAAGGCCTCTTCTTCATAACCGGTATGCGGCGGCGCCCACACCAGCCGGATATCCGCGTCGCCATGCACCTCGTGAAAATCCACCCGGATGGGATATAGTTTGCCGGCCTGCAAGTCGACCGTTTCATATTCGTACCCGCGTTCGTGTACGTTGTCGCGCCCCGCGATGCGCTTGTTGTCTAGGTAAACCTCGAAAGAATTCAGACCGGTGGCGCCCAATTGATACTTCCCGCTCACCGGCGGCGCCAGGAAGCCGGTCCAGCGCACGCCGAAGTTGTCGTCGTCCATATCCGCGCGCGGCGAGCCATCCCGCCAGTCGAAATTGATTAGCGGATCCACGCGCGTGAACCACGGCCGCGGATTTACAGGAACCACGGCGGCTTTGCGCACGGCCTGCGAGGTGAAAGCCTGGCTGAAATAAGCGCGCCCGTTGAACGCCGCGGTATTGTAATACTCCGCTTGCAATCCGTGGCCGCCGCTCGGGCTGTCGGAAACAAACAGCGCGCTGGCCGGCACGGTTTCTAACAGTGGCATGCCCTCCGCCAGGTCCGAACCGCGCGCATACAGCACCCGCGTCCCCGGTTCCACTTTCTGCCGGATGCCCGCCAGCGGCGTCACCGGATGCGACGGCTGGCCGTTGTAATTGCCCAGCAGCACTTCCACCGAGTCCGCATTCGGCCCGATCGCCGCGATAGTCTTCACATGCCGGTCGAGCGGCAGCAGGCCGCCCTCGTTCTTCAGCAGCACGATGGATTTGTGGGCCACTTCGAGCGCCAGCTTCTGGTGCTCCGCGCTCTCGTTCACGCTGTACGGAATCCGCGCCCACCGCACCATCTCCGGCGGATCGAACATGCCTAGCTTGAACCGCGCCGTCAGCAGACGCCGCAGGGCCGTATCCACATCTTTTTCGGTCAGCAATCCCTGGTGTACGGCAGGCACCACGTTTTCATATTCCAAACCGCAATCCAGATCAGTGCCGGCTTTCACCGCCATGGCCACGCCTTCGGCCGCGGTCTTGGCCGCCTTGTGCCCCATGTAAATATCGCCCACCGCGCCGCAATCCGAAACCACGTAGCCGGGGAAGCCCCACTCGCCACGCAGGATATCGCCCAGCAGCCGTGGATTCGCGCAAGCGGGCAGGCCGTCCACGCTGTTGTACGCGCACATCACGGAGAATGCGCTGCCTTCCTTGATGGCCGCTTCGAAGTGCGGCAGGTAACTGTCCCGCAGATCGGTCTCTGAAACAACCGCGTCGAACACGTGGCGCGACGATTCCGGTCCGCTATGCACGGCGTAGTGCTTGGCCGTGGCCACCGTCTTCAGGTACGTGGGATCGTCGCCCTCCAGGCCGCGGATGAACGCGACGGCCATGCGCGATGTGAGGTACGGATCCTCGCCGTAAGTCTCCATGCCGCGGCCCCAGCGCGGATCGCGGAAGAGGTTGATATTGGGGGTCCAGAACGTCAGCCCCTGGTAGATGCCGCGCTTGCCGCGGCGCACGAATTCGTGGTGCTTGGCGCGCGCTTCATCGGAGATCGCCGTGGCCATGCGCAGCACCAGATTGGTGTCCCAGGTGGCAGCCACCCCGATGGTCTCCGGAAAAACGGTGGCGCGGCCCGCGCGCGCCACGCCGTGCAGGCATTCGTTCCACCAGTCGTAGGCCGGCACGCCGAGGCGGTCGATCGCCGGCGAGGCGCTCAACAACTGCGAGGCCTTTTCCTCCAGGGTCATGCGGGAAAGCAGATCGTCCACCCGCTTTTCAAGCGGCTGGTGGGGGTCTTTGTAGGTCTGGCCGGCCATAGGCAGGCACGCGGTCGTAGCCGCGAGGAGGAAAGACAATCGCGCTGAGGTCATCGTTCCTATCATCACTCATGTGGCCTCATATCGGATACACTGGTGCTGACATGAAAATCTTTTTATTGCCGGTAGCGGTCGTGGCGCTGCAAGCCGCGCAGCCATTCGCGGGGCGCTGGGACCTGACCGTCACTACGCCCAAAGACACCTATCCTTCCTGGATGGAATTCACCGAGAGCGGCGGCCAGCCGAAAGTGCGGGTGGTGGGCCGCGTGGCCAGCGTCCATCCGGCCACGGAAGTGAAACTGGATGGGTCGCGGCTCACCTTCACGACGTCGGAGTGGTTCGACGGCGAGATCAAAGTCACATGGGAGTTGCATGCCGCCGGTGGCAAGCTCACCGGCGTTGAGAAGCGCGCCGATGGCGTGGAGGGACAAATCGCCGGAGTGCCCGCGCCGGCCTTGATGCACAAGGCCCCGGCCGCCTGGGGCAAACCCGAGCCGCTATTCGACGGCAAAGATCTGAACGGATGGGAACCGGACGATCCGCCTAATAACCACTGGGTGGCACAGGATGGCGAACTGGTGAATCAGGCCGCCGGCGCAAATATCCGCACCACACGCAAGTTCGGCGATTTCAAGCTGCACATCGAATACAACTGTCCGGACGGCGGCAATAGCGGCGTATATCTGCGTGGCCGTGATGAAGTCCAGGTGGAGTACGAGAAGGCCGGCGAAAACGACCAGTTCCACGCCATGGGATCGATCTACGGATTCCTGGCTCCGGCGGTCGAGCTTCCCAAACGGCCGGGCCAATGGGAGAGCTACGATGTGACCCTGGTAGGGCGGACTGTTACCGTGGTGCGCGACGGCCGCACCACCATCGATCACAAGGAAATTCCGGGCATCACTGGCGGCGCCATCGATAGCCATGAAGGCGAGCCCGGGCCGCTCTACATCCAGGGCGATCATACCGGCGGCATGAAGTATCGCAACATCACCATCGCGCTAGCGGAGCGCTAACCTAAACAGTATGGCCCTGCAATTCACGACTTCATACCTCGAAGACTCGCTGACTTTATTCCGCTATAACAAGAAGCTGGCCGAGGGCGCCATGGCGCAAGTGACCGAGGAGCAGCTATTCGTGACCATCGACCCGGAAGCGAACTCGATCGCCATCATCGTCAAACACATGGCCGGCAACATGCGGTCGCGCTGGACGGACTTCCTGACCGCCGATGGCGAGAAGCCGGACCGGGATCGCGACACGGAGTTTGAGGACCCGCCGGCCACGCGCGAAGCGCTCATGCAGCTTTGGGAGCGGGGATGGGATTGCCTGTTCGGCGCGCTGGAGCCGCTGTCGGACGCGGACCTCGGCCGCACGGTCCTGATCCGCGGCGAGCCGCACTCGGTGATGCAGGCCATCAACCGGCAGATGGCGCACTACGCGAATCACATGGGACAAATCGTGTTGTTGGCCAAGCATCTTCAGCATGCGCAGTGGCGTTCGCTGAGCGTGCCGCGCGGCAAATCAGCCGACTTCAACCGAAAAGTAGTCGCCGGCGAGGCCAGCCAAAGGTAGGACAGGCTTCCCAGCCTGTCCGCGTGGCGCAGGCATCGTGCCTGCCGCGCTGCCACTCATGGCAGCGCAGGCGAGTTCCGCTCGCCTGCTGGCGCGGGTCTTTCGACGTAATGCAGTTGGTCGCAAAGGCGAGCTTCGCTCGCCTAAGCCGGCTGAAAGCCGGCTGCGGGCAAAATCGCCCGCCCTCCGAGGCGTGGCTTCCCAGCCTGTCCCTGCTACATTGAATTAAATGGTCCACCTGCGAGCGGACACCTGCCGGCGCTTCAGCCAAGCCGCCTGGGGCGTGCTGGCCTACAACATGCTGGTCGTCCTGTGGGGCGCGTTCGTGCGTGCGACCGGCTCGGGCGCGGGTTGCGGCGACCGTTGGCCGCTGTGCAACGGCGTAATGGTGCCGCGCGCCCCGCGCATCGAAACCATCATCGAGTTCACCCACCGCGCCACCAGCGGCGTGGCTCTGGTGACTGTCGCTGTGCTGTGCCTGTGGGCCGTCCGGCTCTTTCCGCGCGGCCACCGCGCGCGTGCCTGTGCGGCGCTCTCGGTCGTGTTCCTGTTTGTAGAGGCGCTGCTGGGAGCGGGCCTGGTCTTATTTCAATACGTGGAACACAACGCCTCCGCCGGGCGCGCCGCGTATCTCTCCGCGCACCTGGTG
>Ga0302324_100018925_pt1 | contig 13549 bp, 11 predicted proteins | sample Palsa_T0_1_FD_201949 | JGI IMG/M metagenome (GOLD analysis project Ga0302324, IMG submission 201949) | Peat permafrost microbial communities from Stordalen Mire near Abisko, Sweden - Palsa_T0_1 | ecosystem: Environmental > Terrestrial > Soil > Palsa > Peat permafrost | place: Sweden: Abisko...
AAGCCCGACTATCTTCACCACCGCACGGGCGAAGACAACGGCGACGCTCATCTTAAGCGAATGGTGCTCGGGCATCAGGTACTACTGCCGATCACGGCCGGAAAACTCGATCTCGGCCCGTGGGAGCGCGTGCACTATGGCGAGTTCGACGGCCGCCGCCGCAAGCGCGTCATCGTCAAGGTGATGGGCGAATAGCGTCTTAGGGCCGGATTGCGACTGCCTTTACGCCGGGACTGGCCTGCGCTTCGAACTTCTTGAAGTTTTCGTAGAAGAGGCCTGCGAGTCGTTTCGCCTGCGCGTCGTAGGCGGCTTTGTCCGCCCAGGCGTTGCGCGGGTTAAGGACGTCGTTTGGGACGTCGGGAACCGCATCGGGAAGCGCGAGACCGAAGAACGGCTCGGATTCAAACGTTGCGTCGCGCAGGCGCCCGTCGATCGCTGCGTTGACCATCGCGCGCGTGTGCGCGATCGACATCCGGCTGCCGACGCCGTAGGCGCCCCCGCTCCAGCCGGTGTTGACGAGCCAGCACGTGACCTCGTGCTTTGCGATACGCTCGCCGAGCAGGTTCGCGTACACGGTCGGGTGGTGCACCATAAACGGCGCGCCGAAGCAGGTCGAGAACGTGGCAGTCGGCTCGACGATGCCCTTCTCGGTGCCGGCAACCTTCGCCGTGTAGCCCGAGAGGAAGTGATACATCGCTTGCTCGGGGCTGAGCTTCGCAATCGGCGGCAGCACGCCGAACGCGTCGGCGGTCAGCATGACGATCGTATGCGGGTGGCCGGCCATCAGGCCCGGCACGATGTTGGGGATGAACTCGACCGGGTAGGCCGAGCGCGTATTCTCCGTCTTCGCTTGACTCGTTAGATCCAGGACGCGTGTTTCCGGGTCGAGCACGACGTTCTCGAGCACGGCCCCGAAGCGGTGCGACGCGGCCCAAATCTCCGGCTCCGCTTTCTGCGAGAGGTTGATGACCTTCGCATAGCATCCGCCTTCGATATTGAAGATGCCGTCGGCGGACCAGCCGTGCTCGTCGTCGCCGACGAGCGGCCGGTTCGAATCGGCCGAAAGCGTCGTCTTCCCCGTGCCCGAGAGACCGAAAAAGATCGCGCTGTCGCCCGACTTGCCGACGTTCGCCGAGCAGTGCATCGAGAGCACGCCGCGCAGGGGCATCAGGTAGTTCATGATCGTAAAGACGGATTTCTTGATCTCGCCCGCATAGCGCGTCCCGCCGATTAAGACGATCTTGCGCGCCATGTTCACGAGGATAAACGTTCCACTGCGCGTTCCGTCGCGCGCCGGATCAGCTATGAATTCGGCCGCGTCGACGACCGTGAACTGCGGCGAAAAATCTTGCGGGATCGTCTCGGGCGTGATGAAAAGATCGCGCGCGAACAGCGAGTGCCAGGCGTATTCGGTAATGACGCGCAGCGGCAAGCGATAGCGCTCGTCGGCACCGACGTAGGCGTCGAGCGCATAAATCTCACGCTCGGAGAGGTACGCCGCAACGCGATCGAAGAGCGCATCGAACGTCGCCGCGTCGATCGGCTTATTCGTTTCGCCCCAATCGATGTGCGTTTCGCTGCCCGGCTCGCGCACGAAGAATTTGTCCTTGGGCGAGCGTCCCGTGTGCTCGCCCGTCTCGACGACGAACTGGCCGTCGGCCCCAAGCACGCCTTCGCCCTTACGAAGCGCATGCTCGTAGAGGCTGGGAACCGAGAGGTTCCGGTGGACGGCCGCTGCTCCGGCGAGGCCGAGCTGCTCGAGGTGCTTGCGAAGGCCGGAGTCGATCGGGGGCAGTGTAAGAATGGCGGCGTTCCTCCCAGAGACGGGGGTCTACGGTACTCGCAGACCTCTGGTTCCAACAGACCTTTGCCACCTGCGGCCACAGGAAACAGAACCCCGCGCAGGCGGACTCTACCGGTAGTATACCCTGAAACCGGTTTTCTTGGAGCGACTTAGGTAGCGAAACCAAATTACAGAGGTCACAGAATCTAGCTGAAAAGCACGCGGGTGCTGCCGCTTTTTTCGGCTTCGGCGACGTCGAGGTAGGTGCCGACCACATAATCGCCCGAGGGGTTGGTGACCCCGAACCAGAGCTTCTCGTTCTTGAAGTGGTGCCAGAGGTGGTATTTCTTAATCCAGCGGCCGTACGGCGTCACCGGCTTGAACGGGATGTGGGCGACGTAGTGGACCCACTCGTAGTACAAGAGCCCGAGGATGTTCCCGAGCAAGAGCGATGCCGTCGCGTCCTTGTTGCGTGTGATTGCCGCGTACAGCCCCGTGTACAGCGCCATCGCCGGAAAAAGCGCCCAGGGCGGCAAGAAGAGCAGCTCGAGTTTGGCCGGTTCGACGTGGTGATCGTAGTGGAGCCGGCGTTGCAGCCCGTGAATGAACGCGTTTTTCGAGGGCTTCGCGTGCAAGAGGTAGCGGTGCGTCGTGTATTCGCTCTGGAAGAAGAGCAAGGCCCCGATCGCCAGCGGCACCGGTTTCTGCTTGAGGACCCCGAAAGCCGACGCGGCCACGAGCGACACGGCGCCACCGGCCAATATCGCGTTGCTGCCGTGGCGAAAGAATTCTCGGACCATAGCCTCGGTTTTTCGGCCTGAGCGGGGAAGGCCCCCGTATGGGCTCCCTCCGCCGGGCCGCCGGCCCGTTCTTTGTCTGCCTCGCGCTCCTCGCCGGCGGCGCCGCCGGGCGCACACCCGGGATTACCATCGGCGTCCTGCCGCCGGGTCCGAACGACGCGATCACCGACGTCGCCGGCGTGCGGGTCGGGCAAGTGACGAAGATCGAGGGTACGCCTGGGCCGCTCGTGCCGGGCAAAGGCCCGGTCCGAACCGGGGTGACCGTCGTCCTGCCCAACGACGACCCGTGGACCAAGCGCGTCGCGGCGGCGACCTACGACCTCAACGGCAACGGCGAAATGACGGGTGCTCACTGGGTCGACGAGTCAGGTTTCCTTGAGGCTCCAATCGCCTTGACGAACACGCTCGACGTCGGACGCGTCGACGACGGCGTTATTTCTTGGATGATCCGCAAGCACCCCGAGCTCGGGATTCGCGACGACGTCCCGCTGCCGGTCGTCGCCGAATGCGACGATCAAGGACTCAATGACATTCAAGGCCGCCACGTGCTTCCGTCCGACGCGGCGCACGCGCTGGACATCGCCTCGACCGGGCCGTTCGAGCGCGGCGACGTCGGTGCGGGAACCGGAATGCGCGCGTTCGGATTCAAAGGCGGCATCGGGACGGCGTCGCGCGTCGTCTCCAAGGAAAACGGCGGATACACGGTCGGCGTGCTCGTCAATGCCAACACGGGCTCGCGCGAGGAACTGCACATCGACGGGGTTCCGATCGGAAGGATCTTCGCGCACGAACTGTTGCCGAGTGTCCCGAAGAATGCGGCGTTGCGGACGCGCGGGCGCGCAGCGGACGGCAGCGTCATCGTCACGATCGCGACCGACGCGCCGCTCGACGGGCGTCAACTGACGGAGCTCGCGAAACGCGCGGTTCTGGGCCTCGGCCGCACGGGACTCACCTCCCACAAATCGAGCGGCGATCTTCTCATCGCCTTCAGCACGACGCACCTCTACCCGCGCGATCCGTCGGCTCCGGTCGCGGCATCGCTCGTCAACCAGGACGACGTCATGGACGCACTGTTCGGCGCGACCGCTGAAGCAACGGAGGCCGCGGTCGACGACGCGCTGTTCTCGGCGCGCACGCTAGCGGGCGCCCACGGCCTGAAATTCTACGCTTTACCCGTCGATCGTGTGCGCCAAATCATTGATAAAGCTAAGAACTCTTTACCCTCCAGCGCATGAAATTTGAACCGAAATGCGCTATCCTAAGAGCGAAGCATATCGCTGCGGATTAAACTGCGCGCCATGCTAAAAAGCTTGTCCGCAAGAGGCAAGGGGGCGAAGGAGCGTCAACGGGAAACCGGCGACGCTTCTTTGTTTTCTGACCGCCGGCGCTAGGCGTGCGTGAGGGTTCGGGCGGCGCGGGACGGGTCGGGGGTTAGGAAAAGGGGCTTCATTGTTAGGATGGCGTCGACCGAGTCGTCTCCGACGGTGACGTGACAGAGCGCTTGATCGCGGTTCATCGAGAAGAGCTCGCTCGTGTCGATCTTATTGACATTGTGTTTGGTAGCGCGCTCGAGCACCGCCAGCGTGTCGTCGTCGTCGGTCTTGAAGAAGAGCTTTTGCGTGAAGTTTTGGAGGGCCGCATCGACGTGATACTTCGGTAGCACCGAGTAGAGCGACGAGACGCCTTGGGTCGTGCCGAGCACCATGCAGCCGGCGGAGCGAATGATGCCGAGCGACTGGATGTCGGATTCGGAGATGCAAAGCTGGTATTCGTCGATGCCGAAGACGATCGGCCGGGTCTGATCGACCGACGGGTCGGCGCGGCGATTCTCGCATGCCGTGAAGAACCGGCGTTTTGCGATCGTGTAAATCGCTTGCGCGGCGCGCTCGTATTTCGTGCGCGGCACGTGCAGGATGATGATCTTGCCGTCAAAGACGGATTCGACTTGAACGAGGTTGTTCTTGCGCGCGAAGGTGCGCGAGATCGCGACGTCGCGCAACGGCTCGAGCAACATCGAGACGGCAAACTGTACCGCGCGCCGCGTCTCGGGCGTGAATTGATTGTAGCGCGTGTCCTCGTAGCTCATCGCTTCGCGGATCGTCCAGGCTTCGTCGGTGTCGTGGGAGATCGCGCGCAGGCGTTCCATCGCCTGGATGCGGACCATCGCAGCAAATTTTTCGTCGAAGCAGTAGCCGGTGAGGTGCTCGAAGGTGTAGTACTGCGAGCCCGCGGCCTTGAGCATCCGCAGGGCGTTTTTCATGCGCGCCACGGCCGCGTCGACCCACTGTTTCGCTTCTTCGCCGACCCGGCCGAAGGTGTCGCGGAAATACATCGCGTCGACGTCGGGGCTGCCGCTTAGGAGATCGAGTCCCACGGCGCTGCCGGGCTCGATGACCAGCGGCGCCTCACGGCCGGCGCGGCGCGCAATCTCAAGCGCTTCGCCGACGGCTTCGACCTTCGCCGCGATGATAAAAGCGCCGCACTGCATTTTCCCCAGCATCTCAAGGAGCATGGGGTTGTAGGCGCGTGTCGTCTTACCGGACCCCGAGGATCCGAAGATCATCGTATGCCGGCAAAGGTCCTCGATCCCGAAAACGACGCGCATCTCGTCGTCGCCCAGGCTGATCGTGCTCGGTGCGCTCGTGTAGTCCATGATCCTCACAGCTCGAAAAGGTGCCTTTACCGTAACAATCGTCACATTTTCGCGCGTCCTGAAGCGCCGATGCGGTCCGGCCACCCAAAATCCGCCGGCGGAGCCAGCTCAGAGGTCGCGGGCGCGAAAGCTGCAGATGGCTGCGGTCAGCACCACGAGGAGCCAAGCGAAGCTCCACGCGAGGAAGGCCGGCGGCGGCGAACTGGTCACGCCGAACGGGTTCACGTTGCTGGTTTCGCGGCTCGCTTCGGCCAGGAGCACTGCCACCGGCGTTAGCTCGAAGACCGCTCCGCGCCAGAGGCCGTCGGTCGGTACGAGCAACCCGACAAAGGCGGCGACATGTGCGAGTGCGTCGGCATGTAAGGCCCGCGCAATGCCTGCGGTGATTCCGGCGATCCAGGACACGCCGAACAGCGCGACCGCAAGAACCCCGCCGGCAAGCGCCGGTAGGCGCGTGCTCAAGAGTAGTGCAAGCGAAAGCAGCGCAACGCTCTGTGCGACCACATAGGCGAGCGCGTAGACCGGATGCGGCGGATGGTAGCCGGTTGCCAAGCCGATCCCCAAGAGCGCTAACGTGCCGAAAACGGTCGCGTACGCAAGCACGAGCGTTACGAGCCCGAGCCATTTTCCGAGCACGAACTCGGTGCGCGTGATCGGTCGCGGCAAGATCGCAAGTACCACGCCGCTGTCTACGTCGGCTGCAATCGCTGACGCGGCTAGAAATGCGGAGCCGATGCCGAGCACGACGCTGAACATGAAGGCGAGCAAGATCGTCAAGGCGGAGTCGGCACCGACCGCGGCTTCCTTCATCGGAATAGCGGCATTGAGCTTCCAAAACCCCCAGGCGATCAGCGCTACGAGCGCGATGCTGAGCGCGCCGACGACGGCGGCGATGCGCCGCCGGACCGCCTCACGCAGGGTTAGTGTGGCGATCGTCAAGATCGGCATGGCCGGCCCGCAGGAGTTCGAGAAAGCGCTCTTCGAGCGTCGTGCGCGTCGGCTCGATCGCATGGACCGAGGCGCCCGCCCCAGCGAGCTCCGCAACCAGGCGCGGCACGTCGGCCTCTGCGATACCCCGCAACGTAAACCACGGCGGCTTCGCATCGACGCTTCCATAGCGCTCGAGAATCGCAAGCGCGATTTCGTCGGGGGATTCGAGGCGCACACGCACCGCGCGCGCGGCGCCGAGAATGTCGGCAACCGTACCTTGGGCGACGACGCGGCCGCGGTCGACGAATGCGACGCGATCGCAGACGCGTTCGACTTCCGTTAGAAGATGGGAGTTGAGGAAGACCGCGGCCCCGCGCGCGCGCAAACGTTCGACGATCGCGCGCACGTCGCGACGTCCGACGGGGTCGAGCGCAGATGTTGGCTCGTCGAGAAAAACCAAAGCCGGCCGGCCCAGGAGCGCGACGGCGAGCCCGAGCCGCTGCTGCATTCCTTTTGAAAATTTGCCCACGCGATCGTTCGCTCGCGCGGCGAGCCCCACGACTTCTAGTGCCTCGTCGATCTGCGCCGTGCGGCTCGACAGCGAGATGCCGGCGAGCCGCGCGTGAAAGGCCAGAACCTCGCGTGGGCAGAGCCAGTCCTGATAGCGGAACAGCTCGGGTAAATAGCCCACCGCGCGCCGGGCATCGCGATCCCCAAGCGGTGCGCCCAGCACTTCGGCAGCGCCGGATGTCGGGCGACAGAGCCCGAGCAGCAGCTTGACGGCGGTCGTCTTGCCCGCGCCGTTCGGGCCGAGGAATCCGAACGCTTCGCCGCGCCCGACGGTCAGCGTAAAGTCGTCGAGCGCCGTAATCCGGCCGAAGCGCTTCGCAAGGCCAAGCGCTTCGATTGCCGGAGCGGGCGTCAATTCAGCGAGTTGGCGATGGCGAGGATTTCTCGTGCAGTACCGCTACCGGCGACGCCGTAAATGAAACCGCCGCGAGACCAGACGACAACCGCGCCGAGCCCGGTTTCATCCCCCATGCCGATGCCCCAAACGCCGTCGACGAAGATCGGTTGCGAGTAGGCGCGGTCGATTGGGATCGGGATCGGTAAGGTCGTCGACGGGTCGCGCAATCCCGCAAACGCGGCGGCGAGCCGGGGCGGAATGCCCGGTTGCGACAGCAGATACGCCTCGATCGTTTGCACCGAAACGCCGCTCGAGCCGACCCGCGGAACGGGCATTTGCACGACCACCGTTGGGCGGCCCGAGCCCCACCAAGCGATAGAGTGTGTCGAGCGCTGAACCTCAATTCGGTATCGTACTCGGTGCAGGTTCTCGTTCGCACGCGGCGGCGCCATCGGGAGGCGCGCGAAAGGAACGCCGTATGCAGCGGTAACGATCGGACCGAACGCCACCCGGATAACCGATCCGTCCATGCCGGCGGGCATCGGTTGCAAGGCAACGGCATGGCCGGCGGCCCAATCGCGCGCTTTCGCGCTGCTGAAGGTCAGCTGCTCGATGCCCGGACGGAAGATCTCGAATTGCGATGCGCTTGCGCCCTCCACAACCTGCGGCAGCCGGAGGCGATAACCGGCAATCGCGCTTGCCGAGCGTGCATCGGGTGCTTGCGTGTGTTGGGATTGGGTTATTTCGTGCACCTCGCCGAGAGCAGAGAAATCCGGCACAGCATGCATTTGTTCGAAATCCGCCGCCGTCATCGGCACGAAGGCGATGTTTCGCGGCTCGAAGATCTCGACGAATCCGAGTGCTAGCGAGCGGACGGGTGCAACTGCGGTAACGACGATAAGAAGCGCCGCGAAGCCGGCGACGAATAGCACGCGCCCAGACGGGTTGCGACGTGGCGGGGGCGGCAGTGTCGCGCCACGGACGGCCAGAACGCGCCGGCAGCTAAGGCAGGCATCGATGTGCGCGTGCTCGCGGCGTTGGATCGGCTGCCCCTCGCCAATGGCGCCTAGCCGCGCGTCCGAAACATGTGCCATTGTTTCGCCTCCGGCCGATTACTTTCGCCGAAAGCACGAAACCGTCCCGGGCGCCGCTACGCGACGTGCATCGGGGCGAGGTCGCGTTCTTGGAGGATCGCGCCGGGGGAGATGACGTGGCGCTTGAGCCCGAGCTTGGTTACGTCGACGCCGAGCGCGAGCGCGACGAGTTGCGGGAGGTGGAAGGTCGGCAGGTCGGTGCGGCCCCAGCGCGCGACCGAGTCGGCTTGGTAGCCGTCGAGGGCGAGATGGCACAGCGGGCACGGCGTGAGGACGGCTTCCGCGCCTTTGTCCTTGGCGATGCGCATATTCTGGCCGACCATGTTGGCGGCGATCCCGTCCTTCTCGAGTTGGACGTGAAATCCGCAGCAACGCGTCTTGCCCGCGTAGTCGATCGGCTCGCCGCCGAGCGCCGTGATGAGGTCTTCGAGCGAGTGCGGGTTGCGCGCCGACTCCCAGCCGTTGACCGATTCCGGCCGGATGATGTGACAGCCGTAGAACGGCGCGACCTTGAGGCCGTTGAGCGGGTTGACGACCATCTTGCGCAGTTCGTCGAGCCCGATGTCGTCGATTAACAGCCACAGGAGATGGCGCACCGAGACCGTCCCTTGATACGACGCATTGAACTTGCCCAGGATCGCGTTGGCGTGCTCCATGTGACGTTCGTCTTCGAGCAGCTCTTTGTTGGCCGCGCGCATGTGTCCGGTGCAGGTCGAACAGATCGTGATGACGTCGTCGAGCCCGAGTGCTTCGGCTTGCGCGTAGGTTCGCGCGTTGAGGACCCGCGCGACGTCACGGTTCACGTCGTTCAGGACCGAGGCGCCGCAGCACGAGGCGGCGGTCAACTCGATCAGCTCGATCCCGAGCCGGTCGGCGAGCAGCATCGTCGAGTTGAAAAGTTCGGTGCACGACTCCTTGGCGACGCAGCCGGGGAAGAAGCCGTAGCGCTTCATCTGGGCCGACTTGGAGCGGCGCTTCGCCGGTAGTGGGTCGGTGATTGCGGTGGCCATTATGCGACGGGGACCTCCATGGCGTCGAAAATCGTGCGAATCTCGTCGACCTTCGGGACCGGATGCATGATGAGGGGCGGGACCTTTCCTTTGGCGGCCATCCGCAGACCGAGGGGCATGATCTTGAGCAAGCCCTTGAAATTGAACTTGCCCACCGTGCCCACGATCACTTCGTTCTCCGCGAGCATCCCGGTCTGTTTGATCGTCTTTGAAACGACGAGCGCGTGGCGCGGACCGGGGGCGTTCGTCATTCCGAGCTCGACCGACTTGCGCTTCGTGTCGATGATGCGATCGTGCGGATCGACGTGCTTGGGACAGTACGAACAAGCGTAGCAGTGCGCGCACAGCCACAAATAGTCGTCGCTGATCTGCGCGACGCGTTCGCTCGTCTGGGCGTCGCGGCTGTCCTCGATGAAGCGGTAGGCGTATGCGATTGCGGCCGGACCGGCGAACGACGGGTCGACGCTGATGACCGGGCACAGCGCGTAGCAGGTCGCGCACATCACGCAGTTCGCCACGGCGACGAGCTTCTTCATGTCCTCCGGCGAGACGCGCCGTTCGCGCTCGTGATCGGAGTCCTTGTCCGCAGGCTGCAAGTACGGCTTGAGCCGCGAGTACTTGTCCCAGAACGGGTCCATGTGAACGACCATGTCTTTGATCGGTTCGAAGTTCGGCATCGGATCGATCCGCACGGAGCGGTCTTCGCGCAGGACCGAGTTGATCGGCGTCTTGCACGCGAGCCCCGTCGTTCCGTTGATGTTCATCGAACACGAGCCGCAGATCGAGGAGCGGCACGAACGGCGGAACGTGATCGATCCGTCGACTTCGGCCTTCGCGTACTCGAGCGCGTCGAGAACGGTCGAGGTCTCGGGGAAGTCGATGTCGACCCGCTCGCGCCGCGGGTCTTCGCCCGTCGCTTCATCGAAGCGGAAGAGATCGAGGGTGATCTTGGACATACTAATAAGATCTCACTTCCGGCTTGTACTTCGTGAACGTCACCTTGCGCTCGTAGTCGGGCGTGGGGTCGGCGCCGGTATACGTCATCCGCGTGTGCACGAGCCATTTCTCGTCGTCGCGGTCGGGGAAGTCCGTGCGCGCCTGCGCGCCGCGCGACTCGGTGCGGTTGAGCGCGCCAAGGGCGATCGTCTGCGCGATGTCGACCAGGAATTCCGTCTCGAGTAACCCGATGAGATCGGTGTTGAACGTCTTCGATTTATCCATCACGGTCATGGTTTTGGCCGCTTCGCGCACCTCGCGTAAGCCCGAAACGGCCGTTTGCAGTTCCTTTTCGTTGCGGAAGATGAAGACGTTCTCGGACATGACCGCATTCATCTTCTTGCGGACGTGGGCGTGGCGCTCGCCGCCCGACCGGGCGAGGATGCCGTCGATGCGTTCTCGCTCGCTGCGCAGGGTGCGCTCCGACTGGCGAACGCTGCCGACATCCTTGATATACCCGATCGCGTGCCGGGCGCTGCGGGCCCCGAAAACGATCGTTTCCAGGAGCGAGTTGCCGCCCAGGCGGTTCGATCCGTGGACGCTGACGCACGCGCACTCGCCGGCCGCGTAGATGCCGGGAATCTTCGTCTCGCCGAACTTGTTCGTCTCGATGCCGCCCATGGCATAGTGCATCCCGGGTAGGATCGGGATCGGCGTATCGATTGCGTCTTTGCCGGTCGCGTCGAGCGCCAGCTCGCGAATCTGCGGCAGCCGTTCGAGGATCTTCTCGCGCCCGAGGTGGCGGAGGTCGAGCAGCACGCACCCGTCGATCCCGCGGCCTTCCATGATCTCGGTCCACTCCGCGCGCGCGACGACGTCGCGCGAGGCGAGTTCGCCTTTGTTTGGCGCGTACTTGAACATGAAGCGCTCGCCCTCGCTGTTGAGCAGGTAAGCGCCTTCACCGCGCGCCGCTTCGGAAAGCAGCACGCCGTTTTCTTTCAGCGAGGTGGGATGGAACTGGACGAACTCCATGTCCATCAGCGGGATGCCGGCGCGGTAGGCGATCGCCATCCCGTCGGCCGTCGACGCGTAGCTATTCGTCGTCTTCGCGTAAACGCGGCCGAGGCCGCCGGTCGCGAAAATCGTCGCCTTCGCGGTGACCAGTTCGAGCTGACCATTGCGCATATTGTACGCGACGACGCCCGTCCCGATGCCGTCTTCGACACACACCGCCGTTGCGAAAAACTCTTCGTAGACTTTGACGCCGAAGCGCTCCAGCTGCTCCCACAGCGTGTGCAGGATGACGAGGCCCGTGACGTCGGCCGAGTAGCAGGTTCGCGCCGAACCCGCCCCGCCGAACGGACGTTGGGCGATCCGCCCGTCGGGCATGCGGGAGAAGATGCAGCCGCGGTGCTCCAGCCAAACGATTTGGCGCGGCGCGTCCTCGGTCATCGCCTCGATCGAGTCCTGATCGCCGAGATAGTCCGAACCCTTGACGCAGTCGAAGGCGTGGCTCTCCGGCGAGTCGTCTTCCCGGTTGCCGAGGGCCGCGTTGATGCCGCCCTGAGCCGCGCCCGAATGGCTACGGACCGGGTGCATCTTCGAGACGATCGCGACGTCGGCGCCGGCCTCGGCCGCCTCGACCGCGGCCCGCATCCCGGCAAGCCCGCCCCCGACGACCACGACATCGTGTTTGATCAAGCGCTGCGCCCCTTAATGGTCATGAAATCAGTTTTCATAGTACCGGCACGGGGATGAAGACCAAAGGACGTTCGTCGCACGCCCACGCGAAGCCCGTCCGGCCCCGCCCCGCCGTCCCGGGCGCCCCGGTCGCACGAGCCGGCGAGACTGGAAAGCCGCAATTCGCGTCGAAATCGCGCGCCGATGACGCCGCGGGAAATCAACGAACTGCGCGCGCTGCGCGAGGCTCGGGCGAGCGGATAGGCCGGCGGCCGAAGACTTCGCAGCGCGATTTCTCGCCGAAGTCGCGGAGCATGGCGCTACGGCACTCGTTTCCAACGCGCCGGTCGACGTCGACGGCATTCGGATCGACGGTCACCTCGTTCCGATGACCGTCTTGCGGCCGGCCGCAAACGCCGAGCCGAGTTGGGTCGTCTCGATGCGCTCCGCGTACGGTCCGTACGCGCTCCACGAGGTGGGCAACGTCCCGCTTCGTCCGGCGCGCCCCTTCTTGGCGGGCGCGGTCAAGGCGATGGACGGGGCGCTCGTAACGGCCGGACTCGACCGCCTGGTGTGCGTCAACAACTGGCTGCTCTCCACGAACCTGTATCCGCCCTGGGACGGTGCCGGTCTCGCCGCTCTGACGGCGTCGCTTGCCGAGCGCTTCCCGGAGCATTTCCTCGCCTTCCGTTCGCTGAATTTCCGCCACCATGCGCGCCTGCTCGCGCGTTTTCGCGCGACCGGCTGGGAGCTCGTGCCGGCAAGACAAGTGTGGATTGCCGAGCCCGGCGACGCGCCGACGCACAACCGCCGCATCGACGCGAAGCTTCTCGCACGCACGCCGCTGCAGCGCGCCGGTGCCCATAGCTTCGGCGATGCCGATTGGGTTCGAGCGGCCGACCTCTACGCGCAGTTGTATCTGCGGAAGTATTCGCACCTCAACCCCGCGTTCGCTCCGGGCTTCCTGCGCTTCGCGCAGCGCACCGGATTCATGCGCATCGAAGGGTTGCGCGACGCCCGGGGCAGCCTCGTTATGGTGGCCGGCACGATCGCCTCGCATGCCGTGATGACGACGCCGCTTGTCGGCTACGATTTCGCGTTGCCGCAATCGGCGGGTCTCTACCGGATGGCGATCGCGATGAGCTTCGAAGAAATGGAACGGTGCCGGCTAAGCTTCAACATCAGCGCCGGGGTCGGCGGCTTCAAGCGTCTCCGCGGCGCGAAACCGGTCGTGGAATACACCGCGGTCTGGTCGCGTCATCTCCCCGCGGCCCGCAGGCTTCCGCTGCAGTTCCTTCGGACAGTGCTGCAACGGATTGCCGTGCCGCTGATGGAAACGTACGATCTGTGAGCGTGCCGCCGCCGATCGACGCGTGGCCCCCCGGCTGGTGGGCGGTTTGCCGCTCGCGGGATCTTGGCAGCCGGCCGCTCGGCGTCGTGGTCAACGGGACGCCGCTTGCCGTCTTTCGCGACCCGAGCGGAACGCCGGCAGCGCTCGAAGACCGGTGTCCGCATCGGATGGCGCCGCTTTCAGCAGGACGGGCAACGTGCGGAACGATCGAATGCGCGTATCACGGCTGGCGCTTCGATGCCGCGGGCCGTTGTGCGGCGATTCCTGGCCTGGGCCCGAGCGACCGTGCCGACCACGAAACCCGTCGCGTCGCCGCGGCGCAAACGTGTGAAACGGGCGGCCTCGTCTTCGCGAGCGGGACGCGCGAACTCGCGCCACCGTACCTCGGTCCGCTTTGGGGCGCGC
>Ga0302324_100018926_pt1 | contig 13548 bp, 15 predicted proteins | sample Palsa_T0_1_FD_201949 | JGI IMG/M metagenome (GOLD analysis project Ga0302324, IMG submission 201949) | Peat permafrost microbial communities from Stordalen Mire near Abisko, Sweden - Palsa_T0_1 | ecosystem: Environmental > Terrestrial > Soil > Palsa > Peat permafrost | place: Sweden: Abisko...
AAGCTTTGAAAACTTGACGCTGCTGCCAGGAGATGCGATCGTCGTCCCCGAGAAGCTCAAGCTCTCGTCAAAAATGAGCGACGTTTTGCAAGCAACCCAGTTCATGTCGCAAACAGCTCTGACCGCTGCCGCGCTCAGCGTGGTTAAGTGAAGGCGCACTTCGATGTTCGAACAGCATGTTTACAGCCGCCGCACTGCGCCGCCACTCCATGATGCTTTGTGATTGGCAACAAGCTGGGCAGCAAACTCGGAATCATGCCAGGCGATCAAGGGACGCTGGTTAGAAACAGCAGAGGGTTGCGGTTTCTCCTGACACGAACCGATCTGGCAAAAGAAATGAAGGAGAAAGGCCTGCTACGGGCAAACTGTTGTTTGCCCGTAGCAGGGAGCTTCACGGCGGCGCGAGATGAGCAGATCGTTGCGCGCCGCCTATGACGCCCGGTTCAGTCTCGGACACTACAGAGGGATGGGTCGTTTCCTGCGGCTGCTGATCGACGGCCGCGAGAAAGACTTTTTAGGGCTTTGCGCCAGCGGAGAGGGAGCCCCCTCTCTCAATCTGATCGCTTCAGGTCCCAGGTTCTATCCGCTTTGGGAGCAATTCTCCGTTCCTCGTCTGCTGCGGACGCAAAACATTGAAGTATTCCTTGCCCCGTACAATACCGCACCCCTAAGACTACCGCGAGCCGTCAGGCTGGTGCTGGTGGTCCACGATCTCATTTTCCTGGATCGCTTGCCGCTGTCGCGTTCACTTTATCAGAATGCGGGGAGCCTCTACAGACGACTGGTTGTTCCTCAGGCCGTGCGTCGTTCGCACGTAATCGTGACTGTTTCGAGATATACGTCCAATCGATTGACGGCCGTGCTCGGCGTCGCGCCAAGCCGAATACGGGTTATCCCCAACAGCCTGGACGAAGCATGGTTCTTTGCCGACACTGCGCACAAGACGGCCCATCGCTACGTGCTGGTAGTGGCAGGAGAAGCGCCTAGCAAAAACCTGCCGCGAGGACTTGCCGCGTTTGCTCGCTGCGTTTCACTACTGAAAGACGACAGCCTGGAACTGAAGGTAGCCGGGGTGAAAGAGAAATTCCATCGTCTGTTCCGGGCTGAAGCGCGCCGTTTGGGTGTTGCTGACCGGGTCGACTTTCTGCGTTATTTGCCCGACGAGGAAATGCGTCCTCTCTATCGGAATGCCACTCTTTTTCTGATGCCTTCTTTAGCGGAGGGGTTCGGAATTCCCCTCCTGGAAGCGATGGCGAGCGGCACACCGGTAGCAGCCAGTGCGTCCACATGCCTTCAGGAAGTTGGCGGAAACGCAGTCCGTTACTTCGATCCCATTTCGATCGAGGATATGGCGGCAACGATGCGGGATATCCTGACGAATCCTGCGCTGCAGGCCGCAATGTCCGAGGCCGGATGCGTGCAGGCGAAGAAATTCCATCCGACTCTCGTGCGCCAGCAGGTTAATAGCTTTTGGACAGAATTAGAATCGGCGCGTGCGCCCGGCGAGTTGGCTTTACGGTGACAAGACAACGTACGCTCGTTCTCACGCCTCGCTTTCCTTATCCTGAGATCAGTGGAGATCGGATTAGGATTCTGAACATCTGCAGAGCCCTCTCCACCAAGTTCGACCTGACCCTGCTCAGTTTGTGCGAATCACCCGCAGAGATGGAGTTTCGGCCACAGGATGGACTCTTCTCTGCGATTGAACGCGTTCATCTTCCGCGCTTCCGATCTTACGTGAACACGGCCAGGGCAATCGTCGGGCGTCGGCCGTTGCAGTTGGCCTACTACGATTCTGCAGAATTCCGGGAGAAAGTGAGATTCCTGTCACCTCGACATGATCTGTTGCTGGCGCATCTGATTCGCGTCGGGCAGTATATTGAGGACCTGCCGGGATTCAGAATTCTCGAGATGACCGATGCAATCTCGATGACCTATCTTCGCATGCAGCAATTGCGCGGAAATTACAGTTGGAAGAGGCTTGTTTACCTGATCGAGCAAAAGCGTTTAAACCAGTATGAGTCACAAACGCTACAAAAGTTCAACCGTGTGTGGCTTACTTCCAGTGTTGACCGCAATTTCCTGGACCCTGCGCACCTAAGGTCCATTGAGATCATTCCCAATGGGGTAGACCTGGAGACGCTCGCGTGTCGGCCTGCGGATCCCAATGGCAATGTAATCGTCTTCATTGGGAATATGGTCAGCCTGCCAAACCAGGACGCTTGCCATTACTTCATAAAGAATATTTTGCCCGGGGTGCGTAAGCAGGCAAACGTCGTTTTCCGGATCGTGGGAAGCGCTCATGACCGGGTGCGGCAGCAGTTTCGTAAGTATGCCGGTGTACAGATGACTGGACGGATCGAGCATATTCGGGATGGGGTGGAGGGTGCATTCTGCGGAGTGTGCCCGATGCGCGCTGCTGCAGGCATCCAGAATAAGATTCTGGAATACCTTGCTCTGGAACTACCGTGCGTGGTCTCAGAGATCGGCCTTGGAGGGGTGGAGGCGTTGTCCGGGGAAGAATTGCTTGTATATAAGGATCCCGGTGAAGCCATCCAGCACATTCTTAGGTTACACGCCGACCCCGCATTGCGTTTGAGAATGGCTACGGCAGGGCGAAGACTAGCCTGCGAAAAATATCACTGGCAGAACATATACCAGTCCGTCATCAATTCATGCGCAGAAGGAATGACCGCGCCGTGGGTTCCGCTTGATTCGCCACCCGAAACCGCCGTCACCGCAGCTGTGGTAAACGTCATTAAGTAAGGCAATGTATAGATGAGAGGACAGGATTCTTTAATCGCTGAAGCAGTTCCTGCCGTAAGCGACGCGCCATCCACGAGCGGCCTGGGCGATGAGGTAAGCCTGATCGACATCCTTACGCAACTTGCTCGCCACAAGCGGCTGATCGCGAAGGTAGCGAGTTTTTCCCTGTTGGCCGGCCTGATTCTCAGCCTGCTATTGCCCGTCCGGTATACAGCCGTTACCACGCTCATGCCGCCTCAGCAAGCTCCGTCATCGGCCTCTATACTAACGGCCCAGCTGACCAGCACGGGAACAAGCTCCCTGGCAGCATTGGCCGGAGGTGGTTTCGGCCTGAAAAACCCAAATGATCTCTATGTCGGCTTACTGCAATCCCGGCCGATCGCCGACTCAATCATCCAGGAGTTCGGCCTGGCAAAGGTGTACCACGCCAAAGACATGACAGCCGCCCGAACGCGGCTGGAAGGTTACACCGAAATCACCTCGGAAAAGAACGGGTTTATCGCTGTATCTGTTACGGACAAGGATAAAAGGCGCTCCGCCGAGATGGCGAACGCCTATACAACCGGCCTGCGGAATCTGACCAAGAGCCTTGCCGTATCGGAAGCTTCGCAGCGGCGGCTCTTCTATGAAAATCAAGTGAAACAAGCCAACGAATCGTTGGTCACCGCGGAGATCGCCTTCCAGCATGTACAGCAAACCAGGGGACTGGTTCAACTCGATGCGCAAGCCAAGACCATGATCGAAAGCCTCGGCGCCCTCCGAGCGAAAGTCGCCGCCAAAGAGGTTGAGCTGCAGGGAATGCGATCCTATTCCACCGAACACAATCCCGAGGTGGCACTGGCGGAGCGGGAACTCTCCTCGCTCCAGGCCGAAGCAGGTCGGCTGAGGCAACGCAATCATTCCTCGGGTTTCGCAGACATGGGCCTTGAAGATATTCCCGGCTCCGGCCTGGAGTATCTTCGTGCCGAGCACGAACTGAAATACCGCCAGGCTATGTTCGACCTGCTGATCAAGCAATACGACGCGGCGCGACTGGACGAATCCAAAGAAGCAGCGGTCATTCAGGTGGTCGAACCGGCAATTGAGCCGGACCGAAGGTCGTCCCCGAAGCGCGGCCTGATCGTAATACTTTTCACCTTCGGTGGCATCTTAGCCGGATGTCTCTGGACATTCATCCTGTTGGGTAATGATTTGTTGAAACCCGATTCAAAGACCACAGAGCGGCTAAACAATCTAAGATACGCCCTCATGGAATGACTCTTGGCACGCCCGCGCCCGGTTTCGGCGTCAGGAACCAAGAACAGAAGGTGCGCGACTTCGCGATGCCAGATCACGGGCTTCGGCCGAAGCATCGCGTGATTGCGACTGCGGCAACGGCCAATCGCCGGATCCGTGGTTAAGGTTGACTGGTGCCCCGCCGACGACCACCGGCACATCGTGGAACCTGATGACAGAAACGAGTTCTGCGCAACATCACCGGTCGAAGTAGCCACCCTAGCAGAAGAGCCGCGGCAGAGAGTCATGATCGACATATCTTCGTCGCCAAAGAACTCGTGGCGTGACAAGGTCAAACATTTTAGTGGTCTAGACCGGGCGATTGTGTTCACCGTCCTGGCCAGGGGCTGTCAGATTCTAGGGAGTGGTGGGACGGTATTCCTTATCGTGCACTTCCTTACGCCGGCAGAGCAGGGATATTACTACACCCTTTATGGCCTGGTATCCCTGCAAGTCGTCTTCGAGTTGGGGTTCTCGTTTGTAATTTTACAGATGGCAGCGCATGAAAGCGCGTATGTAACCGTTCTATCGGATGGCACGATCAAGGGCGATTCCATTGCGCACAAGAGACTCGCGTCCATTCTCCAGAAGGTGCGTCACTGGTATACGGTCGCGGCATTTTCGATGTTTGTTACGCTGGTTCCCAGTGGATGGTACTTCTTTCTTCAGCATCAACGTCCAGGTGATTCAGTCGAATGGAAGCTTCCGTGGACGCTTCTGGTGCTGATGGCCGCCCTGCTCCTTCAAGTCGATCCAATCTTTTCCTTTCTGGAAGGCTGCGGGCAAATCCGCGAGGTGGCCCTTCTCCGGATGGAACAAGTCGTTGTTGGAGTCGTCTTTGGCTGGACTGCCATGATATCGGGCCATGGCATGTATTCCCCCGCCGTCACGTTATCAGGACAGTTCCTGACGGGAGTCCTGTTTCTTTGGGCTCGGCGAAAGTTTCTGCTGTGCCTGCTCCGCAAGGACACAGAAGAGGACGACATCGCATGGGCTCGTGAGGTCTGGCCCTTTCAATGGAAGATCGCCGTAAGTTGGATTTGTAACTGGTTTACCGCTCAAATGCTTGTCGTCATACTGTTTACCGACTGCGGCGCGGTAGCCGCCGGAAAGATGGGTATGTCGATGAGTATTGTTGGCTCGCTGAGCGGGGTTGCCTTCGCATGGATGAGCACCAAATCCGCGATCTTTGGAAGCATGGTTCAGCGTAGAGAGGAAAGCCTACTGGATAGGCTATTCTTTCGTACGCTCTTACAATCCACCGTTCTGATTTGCATCGGCGCCATCGTGATGCTCGCAGGTCTATCCGCTCTTGAGAGGTATCTTCCCAGCTTAGGCGCCCGCACGATTTCCGTGCCGCTCTTCGCTGTTCTGGCCGTGACGGCTCTCTCCTCGAATATCGTTCAAAGCGAAGCACTCTATTTGCGCGCGCACAAGTGCGAGCCCTTCCTTCCGCAGTCAATTCTGCTGGCCGCCCTCGTGTCCGGAAGCGCACTCCTGCTAGCCAGGAAGTATGGCGTGACGGGCATCGTTTGGGGATATTTCGTGTGCATGGGATTGATCGCCCTCGCTTCAGGAACCGTCATTTTCAGAAAGAAGCGCCAGGCATGGGGATACATTTCGTAGCATTCGCTCGTCGTGAGCGCCCTCATTAACGAGAACGGAACGAACGGGTATATTCGTGCGCGTCAAGATCCTTCTTGAAATCATCGCGTGGCTAACGCTTGTGGTTCTCGGATGCCTAGCCGTCGTGCTCCGTGTATTGTCCATCCGCGGAGCTTCCTTGCTCTGCGTCTATCTCGTGATCGCGCTCGTAGTCTCCGCGTGGTGGAACTTTGAAGGGGGGCGTCATCCCTGTTTCCTCTTTCTGGGACTGCTGTTTATCTTTCAGTGTGGCCGACTGATAGGCTATATGACCGGCTTGCCAGACGAGCCGTTTGCGGTGGACGGGCAATTTCCATTTCTCGTAAGCCGCTCGAGTGAGGAGATTACGTTGCTGCTCATTGTCCTGTCGGCAATTTGTGTATACATTCCATGCAGAATCACCTATCGGCGGCTGGTCTTTATGGCGGGACCGGAACAGAAGTGGCTGACGGAACTCTACGTGCTTCTGCTTCTGACCCTTCCCTTCGCCATGTATAAAAACTACCTGTACCTGACCTACATACGGAGCCATGGCGGGTACATAGCCGTGTACACCGACACCGGAGCCATTCAGCAGAGTGCTGGGGTGTTGGTGCGAACAGGGGCCCTCGTTGGCACCAGCGTCCTTTTGCTCCTGTTCCTGTTTGAGCGAAGGCGAGGCTTCATGCTCCTGGTACTGTCTCTGTTTGTTATGGTCTCCAGTATGGAGCTGCTGATTGGCTTTCGCGGTAAGATCTTTGTCCAAATCCTTGTCTTCTGGTTCATACGTAACTTGAAAACGGGCAAGAAGTTCAATCTGATACCTCTGTTTGCCACAGCCCTTGTCCTCAGTGTTGTGGCCGTGATCGTTGCCGGATTTCGCGAAGAGCACGACGTCAATTGGCTGGGACCCCTGGGTTTTTTATCAGGGGAAGGCGTATCGATGGCGGTTACGGAGATGGCCGTGGAGGAACGCCATGTGTTCGAGAAAAACACCGGGCGTTATTTTCTGGGCGGAGTGAAGTCGATGTTTGGTCCCACAAACGACATGTTCGCGGCGGACCTCAGCTTATATCTGGATCCAGACAGCTTCCGAGCAGGCTACTCCCTTGGATCATCTTATCTTGCGGATGCGTATCTCCTTGGAGGCGTTGGCGCTGTCGCGTCTGCCTCGCTTCTGCTCGGATTCGTACTCTCGTGGATATACAACCGCAGCGGCTCATGGCAGGGGGCGGTTTTAATGCTGGCGTCCTTGGGCTCGATCATCTATATGCCGCGCGGCGAGTTATTCGATCTCGTCTCCGGCACGGTCAAGTCACTGCTTGCCTTCGCTGCGGCAGCGGTTATGCTTACGCTGATCAGGAGCTTACTGTGGGTGTCTCTGGCAATTTGTCAGGATCGGCCGACCCTGAGAAGCTCTCCGGTTAACGATATCTCTGCTTAATGGCCTGGGGCGTCTCCCGTGGCTTTCGGAAAGGAACGGATGGGCATAGCAAATCGAGCCGGGATGATTTCAGCCTATTTTGCAAAGGATCGCAACTTCCCCATCTCTCTCCGGGAAGTAGTCAGAAACGGACTGCTGCAGAGAACGTGCAAACAGATCGGGCCAGAATATGTTCTTGGAATAAGGGACTGCGGTGCTCTGGAAATGGTATTCCTTCGGGAGATCAGCGCACCCCTGTACTGGCCCAAGGAGATTCCCCACCGTGAATTGTATAAGTCTTGCACCGATTGCCTTTATCCTGCGCAATGGCATCACTATGAGGTGCCTGAGACCTCGGTGGAAGGCGGAGAAAACGTGGCGGATTGCGGCGCTGCGGAAGGCATATTTTCGCTCTCCGTTGCCGGACGAGCGGGCAAGATCGCGCTCTTTGAGCCCTGGGAGGGCTTTCAGGCCTCTTTGAAGGCAACCTTTGATGGTCGCTGTGAAATCCGGTCTCAGGCTCTCGGAGAGAAGACCCATACCGCGTATTTGTCCGGATCGTTGCTTTATGGGCAGGTCAGCGAGACGGAGGGTACATCGATCTCGGTCACGACTCTGGATCAATTTCGTCGTGAATTTGGCCCGATCGACTACATTAAAGCCGATGTCGAGGGTTCCGAACATGATCTCCTTGCGGGAGCTAAGGAGACTATTTTTGCCGACAAGCCGAAAATTGCAATTACAACTTATCATCTCGGCAATGATTGGGAGCGCATGGTCAGTTTAGTGCGTGATGTTGTTCCCGGATATCGCTTTCGTACCAAGGGCGTCGCATACTGTGCTGGAAGAGCGCGCCCGGTGATGCTGCATATGTGGAACTAGCAGTCCGTGTCGCATGGTCGGCCTTTGCCTCGCTACCACGATCGATGACGGCGAAAGCGTACAGATCCGTTCGGCATGGTCGTCAGGTCAACCTGGCTTCCGTTATCAAATCCGCGTCGGAGCAAGCGTGTGCGTATGCAAACGGCTTCCCATATCCGAAAGACAAAGATCCTGATGCTCAGCGTCACTCCCTTCTTCGGTGGCGGGGAAGCCCATTTTGTAAAGCTGGCAGCGCTTCTTGCCGGCCGGTATCAAGTGCGTGCCTTGGCCGTGGATGCCGAGGCTTGCCGCCGGCTCGCCAAACTCGATGTCGAGGTTGTCCAGCTGCCGGAGCGCGCCGCTTCCATCTATGGCCGCTACCACTTCGCGGCCACTGAGCTTCACCGTCAGTGCAACACGTTTCGGCCACATGTGGTTCATCTGAACGGCCAGGCCGAATGTTATTTGTCCCTGATTCCCTGGTCCTTCCGTATTCCCATCGTCGTGACCCGGCATGTGCCATTCGACGAACACATCCGTGGCGTTCGGCGTCTCCTCGTTCGTCTTAATCTGCAGTTGGCGGGAAGAGTGGTTTGCGTTTCCAATCCCATTCGCACCCAGTTATCCCCTGTGATTCCTCTGGACAAACTCGTCGTCATCCCGAACTGGTTGGATTACGTACCCGAGCCGGGAAGAAGCACGCAAGATAGCGAAAACAGGATCTTTCGCCTGCTTTACCTGGGACGCATTGAGGTCATGAAGGGCATTTTCGACTTGATAACGGCTATGCGCTTCCTGAAAGATGTGACGCTTGACGTGGTGGGGAGCGGCAGTGATCTGGACGCAGCACAGACTGCAGCTGCCGGACTACCGGTCACGTTCCATGGATTTCAGATAGATTGTGGCCGGTATTTTCGGGCTGCAGACCTGCTCGTCTTTCCCTCGTATTCCGAGGGACAGGCGCAGGTTCCTTTAGAGGCGATGGCCCATGGACTCCCGTGCCTGATCAGTGACATCGAGGGAGCCATGGAAACTGCGGATGGAGGTGCGTGTGCTGAGGTGTTTCATTGCGGCAATAGCAGAGAATTGGCACAGAAGATCGCCAGCCTGCAGAGGAATTCGGCGCGCCTGATGGAACTTCGTGAACGCGGGCTCGCGCGGTTCCTGTCAACCTACACCCTTAGCGCAGTGCTTGACCGGTACCTCCAGCTTTTTGGTGAGACAGCTTTGCAGGATGCTGACTGAGAATACCTTTCACACCCTTCCGAGCTGCTGTTACCTTAGAACATAACGGCGGCCAGGGTCTCGGCAGATAACTGAATGCCAAGCCAACTCGCAACACCGGTAGAGCGCAGACAGCCGCTCGATATGCTCCGACGAGGCGCCAGTTGAACAGGACAACGTTGATGAATAAGATGTCCCGCACGGCGGCATCCATACTGCAACCGCTTGAGCAAGCACTGAAGCATTTTGCGTTCACACATACACCATTCGGTGGTCCTCGCTATCCCTATAACATTGAACCGATCCAGTTATCGACCCTGATAAACGAGATCGAACGCCTTAAAGATGTTCCAGGAAATATTCTGGAAATAGGGGTCGCTCGGGGAATGACGACGAGATTCCTGTGTCAGCACGTGGTGAACCAAAACCTGCAGGACTCGTTAACTATATATGCTATTGATACGTATAACTCGTTCACGCAACACGATCTTGACTACGAGGTTCAGTCACGGAAAAAACAATTAGCCGCCCTGAAAGGATTTACTTACACCGACTTTGACGCCTGGAACAAATACTTCATGCAATATCCTTTTGTAAAGGCCATAAAGTCCGACTGCGCTATCGTCGACTATTGCTCCCTTTCGCCCATCAAGCTGTCATTGCTGGATGTGGACTTATATGTGCCCACGAAGGCCGTCCTGTCAAAGCTTTACGCTGCTACCACGAGTGGCGGGGTCATCCTGGTAGATGATGTGGAAGACAATAAACCGTATGACGGTGCATACCAGGCGTATATGGAGTTCTGCGCTTGCCAGAATATAACGCCTCGTGTGATTGGAAGTAAATGTGGGTGCATCTACAAACCTTAGCAGCTTCCCAACAAGCGGCTCGGATCCACCGGGTGGAAAGATTCCCTATCAACCATGGGCCGCCGCCAGGCAGAAAGACCTGCAGGCACATGTGGATGATCCGACGAAACCGGAGCACATCGATACCCAGGCGCGGTACTTTCTCGACGGCGCGACGCGCGGATTGTTCCATTCGGGCTTCGAGATCTTACAGGTGCCGGGATATGTGATCTTTCTGTGGGAGCAGAATAGTGAATATCGCGTGATCCCGCTGGGTGACAGCCCTCATGTGGGTTCGGACATCAAGCTTTGGCAGGGTGATTCACGCGACCATTGGGATGGCAATACGCTGGTGATCGACGTTACCAATCTGAACGCGAAGCCCCGGCTGGACATGGCCGGTAACTTCTACAGCGACAAGGCACATGTGGTAGAACGGTTGACGCGGTTGGATGACAAGACAATCAAGTATGAGGCAGTCATCACGGACCCGACCGTGTACACGCGCCCCAGGACCATCGCCACCAAGTTTGGGCGCCGCCACATCAAAGATGCGAATTACGAGCTGTGGGAAGACGCCTGCCACGAGGGCGAGCGCAGCGCCGACAAGATGATTATTCCGGCCAATGTGTTGAAGGAGAATGAAGATCGCGCGAAGGCTGTAACACCAAGTAAGTAGCGCGCAGTTCTCCCGAGTGCTGGCGGAGGAACTCGCGCGGAACTGAGACTTCGGTCACGGCCTGGGTGGATTTGTATGGAACGGATCGCTCTGTGGGAGGTCTGAGCCATCTTCTGGGCTCGGGATGTCGAGATTCACCACCACCGGTTCCTGCCCACTTCGGACGATCACGGCCTCGACCTGTTCGTCTTTCCTGGCGTTCAGTTCCTGGTGCGGCACAAACGGTGGTACATAGACAAAGTCTCCCGGACCGGCCTCATCGACAAACTCCAGTCGATTCCCCCAGCGGAACCTGGCACGACCACGCACGATATAAATAACTGTCTCGACCTCGCCATGATGATGAGGTCCCGTCTTTGCGTTCGGGTGTACGACCACCGTTCCGGCCCATAGTTTGTTGGCGCCCACGCGAGCATGGGATATGGCTTCGGCGCGACTCATTCCGGCTGTCTGTGGCGTGTTGGTATCGAGTTCTCCACTCCGGACAATCCTCAGGCCATGCTCTTTCCAGTCTTGCGTGAGGTCAATGCTTGCATCGGACATCCATGTTCTCCTTTTGTCAGACTATTTTTTCTTCTTTGAGTTGACTTCACAGGACGCGAAAACCGTGCGTGCCATCCCGATTAAGTTGTTCTACGAGCCTATATTCCCAATCGAGATAGGCCTGCATCGCTGCTGCCGGACTGTCAGTGCCTTCGTATGGGCGCTTATACCTATCGATCGGAGGGGAAGCATAGCGCGGCGCGCCATCGTTAGTCGGTCCTCCGTGAGCCATCCACGCAGCAGTCCGCCATCCAGAACATGCCAATGGCCGCGCCAAAGCCTATCAGCATAACTGCGAAGCCTACCCTCGCCGAAAATGTTCTCATGTGTCGTCTCCGGTTGAACTCGATGAATGGTAAACCGCTCCGACTCCCTCGTGCTTTAACCCGTCGCACCCGCTTTCGTGGCCGCGTCCACCTCGATCAACTGGCCGCTCTTCACGTCATAAATGTAACCGTAGATGGGGATGGAGGACGGGACCAGCGGATGGGTTCGTATGCGGAGTACGTCGTCGACGACAGCCTGTTTCTGTTCCGGGATGGTGAGCCACTCAATGAACTCTCCCGCACGCGACCCTGGACCTTTGCCGACATCACGAAAACCAGCGGGGGTGAGCTCTGCCGTCTCAAGACTGTTTCCCAGCAAGCCCCGGATGACCTCGTTGGTAAAGAACTCCATGCCGCAGTTTGTGTGATGGATAACAAAGAACTCGCGTGTGCCGAGTAGCTTGTAGCTGATGATCAGAGAGCGGATTGCATCGTCGCTGGCTCGCCCACCGGCATTGCGAATGACGTGTGCATCCCCTTCCGACAGACCAGCGAATTTGGCTGGATCGAGGCGGGCATCCATGCAGGTAAGCACCGCGAAGCGGCGAGCAGGTGGCAGTGCGAGATTGGCTTTGTCGCCAAACGATGCACTGTATTTCTGATTAGCGGTCAATACTTCGTGGAGAATCGTACTCATGCGCGTGGCTCCGTGGTGTTGCGTCAGTCTGCTGCGTCTGCCTTGACCACATGGATGGGCAGGTCCCAATGATTCGTCGTAAACTTCCACCCTCGATTCTCTTCTCTGACGAAGGTTCCCTGATCCGGAAATAGTTGCCTGGCGATATCGGCTTCAGAGCAACGGTGTAGATTCGTGTGCTGTATTTCATGGAGCGCTCTCCTATAGTGCGGAGACATCACCGCCTGAATTTGGGTTCAAGGACATAAAACAGACATTCGCCCGGTTGCTTTGATGGACAAGATGTCGCTTGAGTGATCGCTCAGGAGTGGCCGTGAAACGGAAGCGAACTCACTTCCTCCATGACCGTGTGGTCGCTCACCCAGCTACTGGATGAAGAAGCAACAACAACGGCGCAGGTCGGAAGGAAACATGTAAGAAAGTTACCGGAGAGAACCGACGACGTCAACCCGCTCTATGCATTGGTTGCCCCCCAGGCAGTCACACAGATTGATTCCAAATGAGTTGTACCTTGGAGCTGACAGGATACCCCGTTTTGTACCCCAACATTTTACGGATGAAATCGAACCATTTGGAACTACTTCGCCCTTGTTCCTTTGGCAGCCGCGTTTTCAACGCTTGTAAGTACAAAGATTACCCATCCGCGAACGGCCCCGAAACCTCTTCCGTGAGGAAATAACAGGAGTTCGCGACTGATTGAATGCATGAACGTCGATGGCTGACACGAGCATTCAAAGTTGTGGAAATGACGGCTAGAAACCCTCTCATCACCCGCGTTTTAAAGGTGCTGACGAGGGTGCTGAAACAAGCCGCTGCCGAGCAACGGCAGAGATCTGAGTCTCCAACGTGCCGCGTCACGGTTCCCTTTATGACCGTTGTCCTCAAGCCGCCTATACTGCATCTATCGGAAATTGTCGGAGTTACGGTTGAGCGACAAGCCCTGGCCCAAGTGGGACAATCCGAAGGTTGAACTCAACGTAGTGACCAAATTTGTAAACCACCTCTTTCAAATGACCGGTACGCTCGGCTCCCATCTTTTCCAAAAACTGCGTGACGGGAGATTTTCGGCATCAACGCCAGCAACCAACATGTGCTTTCCAGCCGCGCGGGCATGCGCGATCAACTCCATGAAGAGGCTCGTTCCGGTTCCATGGCGGAGAGCATCCGGACGCAAGTGGATCGAACCTTCTACGATGAAGCGATATCCCGGCCATCGACGGAAGTCGCTATACGACGCGAACCCCAGGACTTGATCATCCTCGTGCGCAATAAGCAGTGGATAACCCTTTTGCTGCTGGGATTGCCACCACAAAACGCGTTCGTCTAATGACGCCTCTTCATCC
>Ga0302324_100018932_pt1 | contig 13546 bp, 13 predicted proteins | sample Palsa_T0_1_FD_201949 | JGI IMG/M metagenome (GOLD analysis project Ga0302324, IMG submission 201949) | Peat permafrost microbial communities from Stordalen Mire near Abisko, Sweden - Palsa_T0_1 | ecosystem: Environmental > Terrestrial > Soil > Palsa > Peat permafrost | place: Sweden: Abisko...
AAAGGACGTTTTACACTTTCCAGGCGTGTGCCTTAAACCACTCAGCCATCTCTCCACCAAGATGCCAATATGACTGACCGCGCCGCGCTTTTCAATTCAAAATGGTGGCGTGCGCAAGCACCTTGCCGCCACGCGAATTCAATGGCAAAATTTCCAAAATGAAAAAGACCAAGTCCGCCGGCCCGTTGCGTCCCCACTCCAGCCTTTTGCTCGATGGCGATGAACGGGCCGCCGCCCGCGCCATGCTTTATCCCGTCGGCTTCACGAAGGAGGATTTTGCCAAGCCCATCATCGGCATTGCGTCCACCTGGAGCAACGTCACGCCGTGCAACATGCACATTGACAAGCTTGCGCTCGAATCCGAAAAGGGCGCGAACGCCGCCGGCGGCAAGGCGATCATCTTCAACACCATCACGATTTCCGATGGCATCTCGATGGGCAGCGAAGGCATGAAATATTCGCTCGTCTCGCGTGAAGTAATCGCCGACTCAATTGAAACCGTGGTTGGCTGCGCGGGCATGGACGGCTTTGTGGCCATCGGTGGTTGCGACAAGAATATGCCCGGCGCACTCATGGCCATCGCGCGGATGAATCGTCCCGCCGTGTTCGTTTACGGCGGAACGATTCTGCCCGGCTGCATCACCGGCGACACGCGCAAGCTCGACGTGGTTTCCGTGTTTGAAGCCATCGGCGCGCACGCGAACAAGAAAATTAGCGACGCGGAATTTCTCGCCGTCGAACAATGCGCGATTCCCGGTCCGGGTTCGTGCGGCGGAATGTATACGGCGAACACAATGGCCAGCGCCATCGAAGCGCTCGGCATGAGTTTGCCGAACAGCTCCGCGCAAAATGCGATTTCGCCCGCGAAGATGGACGATTGCCGTCGCGCGGGCGCAGCCGTCGTGGAAATGTTGCGGCGCGGCATCAAGCCGCTTGACATTCTCACGAAGCAGGCGTTTGAGAACGCCATCACCGTCGTCATCGCGCTCGGCGGCTCGACGAACGCCGTGCTGCATCTGCTCGCCATCGCGCACGCCGCGAAGGTGAAGCTGACCATTGACGATTTCACGCGCATCGGCAAACACGTTCCCGTCCTCGCCGATCTGAAACCGAGCGGAAAATATTTGATGTCCGAACTCGTCGCCATCGGCGGCATCCGGCCGTTGATGAAGGTGCTGCTCGACAAAAAATTATTGCACGGCGACGCCTTGACCGTCACCGGCGAGACGATTGCCGGGACGCTGCGCGACGTGAAACCATATCCGGCGCATCAAACGATTATTCAGCCGTTCGACCACCCGATCAAGAAGGACAGCCATCTTGTGATCCTGCGCGGCAATCTGGCGCCCGAAGGCGCGATTGCCAAGATCACCGGCAAGGAAGGTCTGCAATTCACGGGGCGCGCGCGTGTCTACAACTCCGAGGAAGCCGCGATGGCCGCGATCCTCGATGGCACGATTGTGAAGGGCGACGTCATTGTCATCCGTTACGAAGGGCCGCGCGGCGGACCGGGGATGCGCGAGATGCTTTCGCCCACGTCGGCCATCATGGGCAAGGGACTCGGCAAGGACGTGGCGCTCATCACCGACGGACGGTTTTCCGGCGGCAGCCACGGCTTCGTGGTCGGGCACATCACGCCGGAAGCCTACGCCGGCGGACCGCTCGCGCTCGTGAAGAACGGCGACGCCATCACGATTGACGCCGAGAAACGGGAACTGACGCTCGAAGTCACCAGCAAAGAACTGAACGCCCGCCGCCAGGCGTGGAAAAAACCCGCGCCCCGCTACACACGCGGCGTGCTGGCGAAATACGCGGCGCACGTCACGAGCGCGTCGGAAGGCGCGGTGACGGACAAGGATTTGAAGTTGTGAGCGGCAGCGCGAATAGTTTTGGCAAAGGCGGCGCGCGATGGACGTAGTAGTGGCGATGGATTTTTTAGCCACGGATTGAACACGGGTGAAGCACGGATTTTCTGACACGAGTTTCACCTTGCTGCTTTATCTGGTATTCATACCAAAAATTGAGAACCACTATTTTAGGCTCATTTTCAGGTTGTTTGAATGCAGGCAGAGACATGAAGAATCGGTTTTTATTTAGTGGAACTTCAATTCCAGCTCGTTCCAGCAAACCACATACTCGTTCTTTTTTCTTCGGCTTTAGTTCAGATAGCATTGTCATAACCGATTTCCTTTCCTTGCTACTTTAATTCATCGTTGCCAGCGCTTTTTCAATTCTCGCCAGCGATTTTTCTTTGCCCAAAACTTCGAGCAGATGATATAGGCTCGGGCCGTGGGGATTGCCGGTGGCGGCGAGGCGCGTCGGGTGGATGAGCACGCCGGCTTTTACGCCGAGTTGTTTGGCGGTTTCTTTCAACGCGGTTTCCAGCGTCGCGGCTTCGAAGGTATTCAACGTGGCAAAGGCGTCGCGAAGTTTTTCGAGGCGTGGTTTGTTTTCGGGAACGAAAACTTTTTTCGCATCGTCGGGCTGGTATTCAAATTCATCGCGGAAATAAAATCCGGCGTAGGCGGCCAGTTCGCTGAACAATTTGAATTTGCCTTTGCAGGTGTCGAGCGCGGCCTTGACGTAGGCGGGCGGAAATTTGTTCGTATCCATTCCGGCCTTGGCGAAGGCGTGGACGGCGAGTTCGTAAAAGCGGTCGTCACCGAGTTCGCGCGCGTATTCGCCTTGCAACCACAGGAGTTTTTCGTAATCGAACCGCGCGTTATGCCGAAGAATCTGCGGCAGGTCGAAGCGTTCAATGACTTCGGCGCGCGACAGTTTTTCGCGATTGTCCTTGGGCGACCAGCCGAGCAGGCAGAGATAATTGATGACGGCTTCGGGCAAAAATCCTTCGTCGAGATAGCTGGTGAGTGACGCGCCGGTGTCGCGCTTGCTCATCTTGGAGCCGTCGCCGTTCAGGATGAGCGGGATGTGCGCGTAGTGCGGCGGCTTGACGCCGAACGCCTGGAAGAGCGCGATGTGCTTGGCGGTGTTGCTCAAATGATCTTCGCCGCGAATGACGTGCGTGATGTCCATCTCCAGATCGTCAATGACATTGACGAGATGAAACACGGGCTGTCCGTCGGAACGCAGGATGACGAAATCGGGATCAAGCTCCTCGCGGTCGGTGAGCGGCCGCAGCACGTCGCCGACGACGAGGTCGGGAATGAGAATCGGTTCGCGTTGCATTTTGAATTTCACCGCGCCTTCGTGTTCGTAGGCGAGGCCACGCGATAAAAGTGCTTCCACGCGGCGCTGGTAATTTTCTTTACGTTGCGATTGAAAATATGGGCCGAAATTTCCTTTGCTCGGGCCGGTGGCGTCGCCGGTGAGCGGGCCTTCATCCCAATCGAGTCCGAGCCAGCGGAGGCCGTTGAGGATGACGTCCACGGCTTCCTGCGAATTGCGTGCGGCATCGGTGTCTTCGATGCGCAGGACGAACGTGCCGCCGGTGTGCCGGGCATAAAGCCAGTTGAAGAGCGCGGTGCGCGCGCCGCCGATGTGCAGGTAACCGGTTGGCGACGGGGCGAAACGAACGCGAGGTTTCATTGATTTATTTTAATCACAGACGGACATGGATAAAAAGAAAAAGGCGCTCCGACAAGTCGAAGCGCCCTGGAGGAAAGCGAAAATTATTTCGCGCCGAGGATGGCGTCTTTCGCGGCCTTGGCAACGCGGAATTTCACGACGCGCTTGGCCTTGATCTGGATGGCTTCGCCGGTCTTCGGGTTGCGGCCCATGCGGGCGGCGCGGTCCTTGAGGACGAGCTTGCCGATGCCGGGCAGCGTGAAGGTGTCCTTCGCGTGCTTGTAGGCGAGCGCGGCGAGATGTTCAAGGATTTCCGCCGCCTGTTTTTTGGAGAGCGACGCTTTTTCGGCGATCGCAGCGACGAGTTGGGATTTGGAGAGTGCTTTGGCCATAATGTTGTTCTCTTTCGATGGTTGTTGTTGTTCGGTTTAGTTACAAAAGTCGTGTGACTTGGTTGGAATTAAAGGATTTTGCAGGAATCGTGCAAGCAAAAAAACAAAAAATATTTCACTTATTATTCCACCGCCGAACGGCTGGGCTTGACATCAACGGGCAATTTTCCAACATCCGTGCGTGCCGCTGTTCAGCATCGACAACGAATTCCGCTACGAGATCACCCGCAAAATCTTTGAGGGCGGCATGGGCGTCGTCTATGAGGGCGAGCAGCACGGCGCGCGCGATTTCGTCAAACGCGTGGCGATCAAGGTCATCCGGCCCAGCTTCGCGAGCCAGAAGATGTTCATCGAGAATTTCATCGGCGAGGCTAAGCTCGTCGCCGACCTGATCCACACGAACATTGTGCAGACGTATCATCTCGGCGAGGCGAACGGCATGTGTTTCATCGCGATGGAACTGATCCGCGGCGTGAATCTGGAGCAGTTCACCCGCCAGGTGGCCGACAAGAAAAAGCAATTGCCGAAGGAGCTGGCGGTGTTCATCACCAGCCGCGTCGCGCGCGGGCTGGCCTACGCGCACGCGAAGACGGACAAGGACGGGAGGCCGCTGGGCATCGTCCACCGCGACGTGAGCTTCAAGAACATCATGATCGCGTTCGAGGGCGACGTGAAGCTGACGGATTTCGGCATCGCCAAGGCGCGCGGATTTCTGACCGACCAAGAGGGCGAAGTGGTCGCGGGCAAGGCCGATTACATGAGCCCCGAACAGGCGGATTTTCAGATCACCGACCGGCGGGCCGACCTGTTTTCCGCCGGCGTCGTCCTGTCAAACCTGCTGCTCGGGAAAAATATTTTCAAGGGCGAGAACGCCGAGGAATCACGCCAGCGCATCATGACCCAGCCGATCCCGGATTTTCGCGGTCTCGACCCGCGCATTGACGACAAGCTCAACGACATCCTGCACCACTGCCTTGCACGCGACCTGGCGCGGCGTTACGCCACGGCGGACGAGCTCATGTATGACCTGGAGTTTTACATCTACGGTGCCGGCTACGGCCCGACCAATGAGACGCTCGGCAAATTTATCCGCGTGCTGTTTGGCCAGAACGTGCCCGCCGTCTCGACGACCGAGGATTTGCACGACAAAACCGTCCTGCTTGAACAAACCGCGCGCCTCAAAGAACACGTCCCGAAAAAATGAAACGCGCCGCCTCCCAAATCGTAAAATTGGGGCTGCTCCAGACCGACTGCTCCGCGAGTCCCGACGCGAACCTTAAGAAGACCATGGCGCTCATCGAACGCGCCGCCAGGTCTGGTGCGCAAATCATCTGCACGCAGGAGCTTTTCCGCTCACAATATTTCTGCCAGAGCGAAAACCACAAAAACTTTGAGCTCGCCGAAAAAATTCCCGGCCCGACCACGAACGCTTTTTGCAAACTCGCCAAGAAACACAAAGTCGTCATCATCGCCTCGCTGTTCGAGAAACGGGCCCCCGGCGTTTATCACAACACCGCCGCAGTCATTGACGCCGACGGTTCGCTGCTCGGCAGCTACCGCAAGATGCACATTCCCGACGATCCGTTGTTCTACGAGAAATTTTATTTCACACCCGGCGACCTCGGCTTCAAGACCTGGAACACCCGCTACGGAAAAATTGGCGTCCTGATTTGCTGGGATCAATGGTATCCCGAAGCCGCGCGGCTCACGGCGATGCAGGGCGCGCAAATTCTTTTTTACCCGACCGCCATCGGCTGGCATCCGAGCGAGAAAAAAGAATACGGTGAACGCCAGCACAACGCGTGGGAAACGATTCAACGCAGCCACGCCATCGCCAACGGCTGCTTCGTCGCCGTGCCGAACCGCATCGGCCACGAAAAAATTTCCGGCGTGCGCGGCGATGGCCTGGAATTCTGGGGTCAAAGCTTCGTGGCCGGAACATCCGGCGAAATCCTTGCCAAAGCCCCGACAGACAGGGAAGAAATTTTGATTATGCCGGTTGACCTCGCCAAAGTGGACGTGACCCGCACGCACTGGCCGTTCCTGCGCGACCGCCGGATTGACGCCTATGGCAATCTCACCAAGCGGCTTGTTGATTAAACCGCTCGCTTGGATCACCGGTGCGAACGGACTCATTGGAAATTATCTCGTCCAGACCGCGCCGCGATTCGCCCCGCGCTGGCGAGTGTGGGTGATGACACGCGAGCAGCTTGACCTGCTCGATTTCGCCGCCGTCCGCCGGGAATTTCAGAAAGATCAGCCGCAACTCGTCATCCATTGCGCCGCGATTTCCACCGTTACCGAGGCGCAGAACAATTCTGCGCTCGCGCGGCGCGTGAATGTCGAGGTCACCAGGTTTTTGGCAGAACTGGCGGCGGAAATCCAGTTCGTCCTCTTTTCAACGGATGTCGTTTTTGACGGCCGCAAGGGAAATTATACCGAGACAGACGCGCCGAATCCGCTGCATTTGTATGGCGAAACCAAGGCCGCCGCCGAACAAATTGTTCTGAAGAACCCGAAGCATCTGGTCGTGCGCACGTCAATTAATGGTGGCATTTCGCCCGCTGGCAATCGCGGCTTCAACGAGCAACTCCGGTTATCTTTGCAAACGGGGCAGGGAACGACGTTGTTCACCGACGAATTTCGTTCACCGATTCCGGCGGTTGAAACGGCGCGGGCGGTCTGGCAGCTGGTGGAGGAAAATTGTGCGGGAATCTATCACGTTGCCGGCGAGGAAAAACTGTCGCGCTGGCAAACCGGCCAGTTGCTGGTCAGCCGCTGGCCGGAAATCATGGTGAAAATCAAATCCGGTTCGGCAAAAGATTTTGCCGGCCCGCCGCGCGCGCCGGACACGTCGCTGGACACTTCCAAAGCGCGAAAGGTTTTGTCCGTGCCGCTGCCGGGATTGACCGGGTGGCTGGCGCAAAATCCACATGAGCCGTTCTGAAAAATATCGCGGACGCCTCGCGCCGTCGCCAACGGGATTTTTGCACCTCGGCCACGCGCGGACTTTTTGGGTTGCGCAGGAACGGGCAAAGCAAAACGGCGGTGAATTGATTTTGCGGAACGAAGACCTGGATGCCACGCGCTTCAAAATGGAATTTGTTGACGCCATGCTCGAAGACTTGCGCTGGTTCGGTTTTGAGTGGTGCGAAGGCCCGGATGTGGGCGGAAAATTTGCGCCATACAATCAAAGCGGGCGGATGAACTTTTATTGCTCCGCACTGGAAAAATTGCGCGCCGGAAATTTCATCTATCGCTGCACCTGTTCGCGCAAGGATATTCAACAAGCTGTGACCGCGCCGCACGCCGAAGGCGACGAACCGGTTTACCCCGGTACTTGCCGGGCAAAATTTCCATCTGCCAGCTCCAATCTCCCGTCTGCCAAATTCAACTGGCGCTTTCGTGTTCCCGACGGCGAGACGGTTTTTTTTACGGACGGAAATTGCGGCGAACAAAGATTTGTCGCCGGCAAAGATTTCGGCGACTTCGTAGTGTGGCGCGGCGATGACGTTCCCGCGTATCAACTTGCTTGCGTCGTTGATGACACGGCGATGCGAATCACCGAAATCGTGCGCGGCGCGGATCTGCTTGTCAGTACGGCGCGGCAGATTTTGCTTTGTCGTGCGTTTGGCTTTCCGTCGCCGAAATTCTTCCATTGCAAGCTGATGCTGGATGAAAAAGGCGGGCGGCTGGCCAAACGGCACGACGCCATGAGTTTGCGGAAATTGCGTGCACTTGGTGAAACACCGGAATCTTTGCGGCAAAATGGCAGGAATTTCCTTGATTGGTAGTGGTGGTCCCCCGACCGCCGAACAACGATGCTCATGGAGCGTCACCACAGTAAAATTTTCCAAAAAAGTGCTTGTGAAATTTTTCACGATGAGGCAGTCTTGAAGCTCTCAAACCCATCATTGGTTTGGTTCATTGAGCCATGGGTGTCGTCGGCAACAATTTTTTACAGTGAAGTCATTCAGCAAAATCTTTTTGGTTTGCGCTTTTTTCGCCGCGATTTTCCTGGCGAATTTAAACGCACAGCCGTCTTCGCAAACGAACGCGGGCAGCCCGCCTGCGGTTTCAAATCCGGCAAATTCAACCGCCGTGGTGCAGACCGCCCGGCCGGCGGAGGAGGAGGTGCTTCCTTCTGAAGCCGCGCCCGCGCTTTTTTACATAGGGCCGTCTCCGGACAAAAATGTGCCTGCAATTTTTGCGGGGTGGTGGCCGGAGCAAATTGCGCTTCCCATATCCAATTCAATTATTTGCTCCTGGATTGTGGCGGCAATCATCCTGGTCGTCGTGCGCGTGACGACCTGGAAAAACATCAGGGAAATTCCGTCAGGAATGCAAAACTTGATGGAAATGATCGTCGAAAGCTGGGAGGTTTTTATGACCGATGTCCTGGATGCCAGGGTCACGCGCTGGGTTTTTCCTTATGCAACAACGTTTTTGATTTTCATCGTCATGTGCAATTATGTGGATTTGATCCCGGGCGTCGGCAGCATCGGTTTCGGGACGCCCGCTAGAAACAGTCCACTGCCGTTTGCCATTGAGAATGTCAGCAGTCCATTTTTCCGTCCGCCGACATCCGACGCGAACCTGACTGTGGCGATGACCGCCATTTTTTTGGTGATGTGCCTTTTTTGGGCCATCCGTTACAATGGCGTTTGGGGATTCGCCAAACATGTTTTTGGCGTGAAAATGCAGGTCAATAAATGGGTGTTTCCATTGATTTCACTGCTTTTCCTTTTCATTGGTTTTATGGAGGTGGTTTCGATTTTGTTCGCCCGGCCAGTGGCGCTGGCGATGCGGCTTTACGGAAACGTCTTCGCCGGCGAAACCATGCTGGACATGGGGATGCACATTCCTTCGTGGCTGGGATCTTTTTTCATCACGCTCACAGTTTATTTTTACGAAACGTTTGTTTGCGGCGTGCAGGCGTTTGTGTTTGGGTTGCTGGTCGTGGCATTTGTGGGCACGATGTGTTCGCATCAGGAAGAACCGGGTCATTGAAAATATTTAATTTGCAGCCGCCTTGAAAAACACAAGCGGCTGCGACAACAAAAACAAACTAGAAAGAAAAAACATATGCTCGCAGATATAGCACAAAACACCATCGTCCTGTCCAATGTTAAAACGGGCGTGGCAATGGCTGGCGCGTCCATTGGCATTGGTTGCGCCACGGCCGGCGCGCTGGTTGCCATGAGCCGCAATCCCGGGATGATGGGACGCATCCTGCTGTGGATGTTCGTCGGCATGGCCTTGGCCGAAGGTTGGGCAGTCATCGCCTGGTTCGGCGTCAAATAAAAACGGACTATGCTTAAAGAACTGGGAATCGACTGGCGGGCGCTGATCATGCAATTGATCAGCTTCTCAATCGTTTTTTTCGTGCTGTGGAAATATGCCTACGGGCCGATTTTCACCATGCTGCAGGCGCGCCGCGAAAAAATCGCCGAAAGCCTCGCCAACGCGGAGAAAATAAAGGCCGACGTTGCAAGAACTGAAGTCGAACGCCAGAAAATCCTGGCCGACGCCGGCGACAAGGCGAACAAGATGATTGACGAGGCACGTCAGGCCGTCGCCCGCGTGCGCGAACAAGAAACGCAAAAGGCGATCGCCGCCGCCGAACAAATCGTCATCAAGGCGCGCGAGGCCGCCACGCAGGAACGCGCGCAGATGCTCGCGTCATTGAAACGCGAAGTCGGACGGCTGGTCGTGCAGACGACCTCGACCGTCACCGGAAAAATTCTCACGGCGGACGATCAAAAACGGCTCGCGGAAGAAACCGAGAAACAATTGTCCGCATAACCCTGTAGCGTCGGCCCTGCGAGCTGACAATTGGCGCAAAGCGCCAACGCTACAAAAATGAAAATTTCCAAACAAGCCCGGCGCGACGCCCGGCAGCTGTTCCGCAGCTGCCACGTCAATAATTTACTGGACGAAAGCCGCGTCCGGCAGACGGTTAAATTATTGACCGATCAAAAACCGCGCGGCTATGTCGGGATTTTATCGCGCTTGCACCGCCTGGTGAAATTGGATTTGGAGCAGCACGCGGCGCGTGTCGAAAGCGCGACGGCGTTGCCCGCCGATTTGCAGGCGGATGTGACGAACGAAATCAAAAAGAAATATGGCGCGGGCGTGAGCATTTCGTTTGCGCAGAATCCGGCGCTCATCGGCGGATTGCGGATTCAGGTCGGCAGCGACCTTTACGACGGCAGCGTGAAAATGCGTCTGGAAAAATTGGAAGAAAGTTTTTAACGAAATTTTATGAGCAACCTATTGCAGGAAATTGAAGCGCAAATCAGCGGCGCGAAAACCGCGACGGCAAAACAGAATGTCGGCGTTGTCCGCGAAATCGGCGACGGCGTGGCGAAGATCGAGGGTCTGACCGACACGATGCTCAACGAGATGCTGGATTTCGGCAACGGCGTCACCGGCCTTGCGCTCAACCTCGAGGAAACTGAAGTCGGCGCGGTCATCCTTGGCGATTACACGGGCGTCAAGGAAGGCCAGGAAGTCCGCACGACGGGAAAACTTTTGCAGGTGCCGGTCGGCAAAGGATTGCTCGGCCGCGTGGTGAATGCGCTCGGCCAGCCGCTCGACGGCAAGGGGCCGGTCAAGGAAACGGCATTTTATCCGGTCGAAAAAATCGCGCCGGGCATCATCCGGCGCAAACCCGTCAACCAGCCGGTGCAGACCGGCATCATGGCGATTGACGCGATGATTCCGATCGGCCGCGGCCAGCGCGAACTCATCATTGGCGACCGTTCGACGGGCAAGACCACGATTGGCGTGGACACGATGATCAATCAGGCGCGCATCAACAAAGCTGCCGAAGCTGCGGGTGAAAAAGGTTTCCGTCCCATTTATAACATTTACGTTGCCATCGGCCAGAAGCAGTCGAGCGTGGCGCGTGTAATCGGCGTTTTGGAAGAAGCGGGCGCGATGCCTTACACGATTGTCGTCGTCGCGGCGGCTTCTGACTCCGCATCGAACCAGTATCTGGCGCCGTTTGCCGGCGCGGCGTTCGGCGAATGGTTCATGGACAACGGCATGGACGCGCTCATCATTTACGATGATCTTTCCAAACACGCCGTCGCTTACCGCCAGGTGTCGCTCATTTTGAAACGTCCGTCCGGACGCGAAGCGTATCCGGGCGACGTATTTTATTTGCACAGCCGTTTGCTTGAACGCAGCGCGCGCGTTTCGGAAAAATATGGCAATGGTTCGCTCACGGCGCTGCCCATCATCGAGACGCAAGCCGGCGACGTTTCGGCTTACATTCCGACGAACGTGATTTCAATCACGGACGGACAGATTTATTTGGAAACGGATTTGTTCTATCAAGGTGTGCGTCCCGCCGTCTCCGTCGGTTTGTCCGTAAGCCGCGTCGGTTCCGCCGCACAAATCAAGGCGATGAAACAAGTCGCCGGGCGCATCAAAGGCGATCTGGCGCAATATCGCGAACTCGCGGCGTTCGCGCAGTTCGGTTCCGACCTTGATGCAAAGACGCAGGCGATTCTCGAACGTGGCAAGCGCGTCGTGGAAATTTTCAAGCAACCGCAGTTCAATCCGCTGCCGGTCGAAGTGCAGGCGGCGGTATTGTGGGCGGCGCAGAATAATTTCTTCGACGACGTGGTCGTGGACAAAGTTAAAGATTTTCAGACGAAGCTCACGGATTTTCTTGGCACCCGCAAGGCGGATTTACTGCTGAAAATTCGCACTGATAAAGCCATCAACGATGCCATTGCGGCGGATATGAAGGCGGCAGTCACGGAATTCAAACAGTCCTACCATTGATTCATGCCCAGCACGCGCGACATACGCCGGCGAATCAAGTCGGTCAAGAACACCGCCCAGATCACCAAGGCGATGCAGATGGTGGCCGCTGCCAAGATGCGCAAGGCGCAGCAGGCCGCCCTGGTCGGGCGTCCGTATGCGGATTTGATGAACGCGATCCTGGCCGAGGCCGGCCCGCGCATTTCGTCGTTCAAGGATCCGCTGATGGAAATCCGCGACGTGAAAAAGCGCGCGGTCATCGTCGTGAGTTCGGATCGTGGTTTGTGTGGCGGGTTGAACAGCAATTTGTTTCGCGAAGCAGCGAAGCTGGACAGGAACACGACGGTTTTCGCCAGTGCCGGGCGCAAGGCGTCGCAATTCATCGCGCGCACGAAGCGGCAGCTGACGGCGGAGTTTACTTACAAGGACGCACCGACGTTCGCCGAGGCGCGGGCGGTTTCAAAATTCGCGCAGAATTTATTTTTGAAGGGCGAGGCGGATGCGGTGGACATTTTGTTCACGCAATTCGTTTCGACCTTGGTGCAGCAGCCGAAGATGATTCCGTTTTTGCCAGTCGGAAAAATCAAAGCCGTCGCGGCCGGCATCAACGCGCCGCAACCGGAATTGCAAAATCCGGGCGTGCGGACGGATTCGTTTGAATTTGAGCCGGATGAAAAAACCGTGTTGAGCGAATTGCTGCCCCACAGCTTGAATTTTCAGATGCACCAGATTTTGCTGGAGGCGAAAGCCAGCGAACAAAGCGCGCGCATGGTCGCCATGAAGAACGCGACGGACAACGCGAAGCAGATCATCAAAGACCTGACGCTCGAATACAACAAGCTGCGCCAGGCGAACATCACCAAGGAATTGTTGGAAATCACCACCGCACAAATGGCGGTGGGTTGAAATTATTTTATGAACAAAGGCAAAATCGTTCAAATCATCGGGCCGGTCGTGGACGTGGAATTTTCCGGCCAGCTTCCCGCGATCTACAATGCGCTGACGGTGAACTTCACCGTGCAGGGTCAGCCCGTCAAGCTGACGCTCGAAGTGCAGCAGCATCTCGGCGACAACTGGGTGCGAGCCGTCGCCATGAGCACCACCGAGGGACTCAAGCGCGGCTACGAAGTCACCGACTCCGGCGGCCCGATTTCCATGCCCGTCGGCGAAGCTGTCATGGGCCGCGTGTTCAACGTCACCGGTGATCCCGTGGACGAACAGGGCCCGGTAAAGGCCGACAAATATCTGCCGATCCACCGCGCCGCGCCCGCGCTCGTGGATCAATCCACCAGCCCGCAGGTTTTGACGACCGGTATCAAGGTCATTGATTTGATCTGCCCGTTCCTCAAAGGCGGAAAAGTCGGCGCATTCGGCGGTGCCGGCGTCGGCAAGACCGTCGTCATCATGGAACTCATCAACAACATCGCCAAGTTGCACGGTGGCGTTTCCATGTTTGCCGGCGTCGGCGAACGCACGCGCGAAGGCAACGATCTTTACAACGAAATGATCGAGGCCGGCGTCATCAAGGTCGAGAAGGACGAAAAAGGTCATCCGAAAATCGGTGAGAACGGTCTGCCCATCATCGCGCCGGGTTCAAAAATCGGCCTCGTGTATGGCCAGATGAACGAACCGCCCGGCGCGCGTCTGCGTGTCGCCTTGTCCGCGCTCGCCGTGACCGAATATTTCCGCGACGAAAAAAATCAGGACGTGCTCCTGTTCGTGGACAACATTTTCCGCTTCTCGCAGGCCGGTTCGGAAGTGTCCGCGCTGCTGGGCCGCACGCCGAGCGCCGTCGGTTATCAGCCGACGCTCGCCGCCGAAATGGGCGACTTGCAGGAACGCATCACCTC